>OCTW011567937.1_pt1 | contig 15842 bp, 10 predicted proteins | sample 1539671 | NCBI WGS metagenome assembly OCTW01 (sample SAMN02144230, study PRJEB22623) | gut metagenome | biome: sheep rumen | host: Ovis aries | place: New Zealand
AGCGAAGCGACCTCAACGCTCGGCACGCAGTGACGCTTGCCTAAGCAAGAACCTTAAACCTCAACGAAACTGAAGCTTGCGAAAGTTGAGAGGAATAAGAAATAAAGGGTTATGGAGAAAGAGCGCAGGGGGAAACCTGAGGGGGAGGATTTTTTGTACGATAATACAAGTTTTCGTACATATCTTCATATTCCGAATGATATTATTTCGTAATTTTGTCAACTACTAATACATCAGTGACGTATCACCCAAACGAACGGTTACACAGACAACACAAAATCTACGAAATAACTTTAAGGCAATATACTTTTCACAAAGAGAATTGGTATGAACAAGAAACTGTTATCACTGTCAGCCGCACTCGCCATAGTCATGACAGCAGGGGCACAGGCGAAGACACAGTTCAGCGAGGCACGACACATGTGGGCATCGGTGAACAACATCAGCAATACTACAGTAACAGATTACTACAAACAGTTTACTGGCAAGCTGCTCGTAAGCTGGCGTATGCTGCCAACGGACACGTGGGAGACATCGTTCCACCTATACAGTCGTGCGGCAAACAACCTGAACGGGGTACTGACGCGGAGAGCAACGAACGTGAAGGGAAGTACCTGTGCGCAGATAGCCTCCATACCTACCGCTGCACAGATGTATTACTTGGTAAGGGGCGACTACTTCGAGGGTACGGCACCGGCAAACATAAGCAACGCAGAGCAGAAGGCGCTGCTGAGAGCTAATGCGCTGGACTCGCTGCTCATAGACGAGAGAATATACAGCCAGAAGCTGCCTTACGTGAGCATCCCGCTGAAGGACACTAAGGACGTGTGCAGCATTGACACCATAGTATATCAGGCTAACGACTGCTCCTTGGGCGACCTTGACGGTGACGGCGAGATGGAGATAGTGGTGAAGCGACTGCAGACCACCATCAACTCGGCAACGGGGGCGGTGCGTGACGAGCAGGGCATAGGCGGCAGCTACTCCAACCCTAACACCATATATGCAGTGATATGGGATGCCTATAAACTTGACGGCACTTTCCTCTGGCGCATAAAGGGAGGTCCCGGCATAATACTGGGTAACAGCTCATGCTTCGCCGTAGCCGACTTTGATGGTGACGGCTGCGCGGAGATGGCTATACGCACCTGTGAGGGTACCGTGTTTGGCGACGGCAAGGAGATAGGCGACACCAACGGCGACGGCAGGATAGACTACCGTACGTGGGTGAACTACTACAAGGAGAACGAGAAGGAGCGTGGATGGATAGACCACTACAACTCTGCCGGTCCGGAGTTTCTGTCGATAATAGACGGCAAGACGGGCAAGGAACTGGCGCGTGATAACTACATAAACCGTGAGACAAGTAAATCATGGGGCGACGACTACTGGAAGAGGGCTTGCTCGTTCCGAGTGGGCGCAGGGTGCTTTGACGAGACGGGGCTGCCCTCGGTAATCATAGGCAGGGGCGTATATGACCACTCTGTGATAGAGGCATGGGACTGGCGCGACGGCAGCCTGACGAAGCGCTGGCGCTTTGACACCGACGTGGCTGGCACCGGCAAGGACGGCAATCCTAACAGTGCGTATGCAGCGCAGGGCAACCACTCGTTCAATGTGGCAGACCTTGACGGTGACGGACTGGACGAGATAATGTATGGCTCAATGGCTGTGGACCATGACGGACAGGGACTGTGGACCACCAAACTGGGACATGGCGATGCCAACCACGTGGGTAAGTTCATAAAGGACCGCGAGGGTCTGCAGATGTATCACTGCCTGGAGGGCGGTAAGACCATAGTGGCGCTGCATGACGCTAAGGACGGCAGCGTGATATGGAGCAAGGTGGCTGATGATAACAACGATACGGGCCGCTGCATGGTGGCAGACATCGACCCCTCAAGCCCGGGCTTTGAATACTGGTGGGCAGGCTCAAACGCATGGAGCTTTGACGGCACCACTGACCTGGAATACAAGCCGCAGTCATGCAACATGGGTATATGGTTTGACGGCACGCTGTCAAGGCAGCTGATTAACGAGAACATAATACACAGCCCGGCTAACGGAAGGACGTTTACCATATTCAGGTATGATGAGTCGTTTATCAATGGCAGCAAGTCAAACCCAAGCTGGTATGGCGACTTCCTCGGCGACTGGCGCGAGGAGTTCATAGTGCCTGACAACACAAAGCTGAAGGACCTGAAGATATTCTCTACATGGTACCCTTCTGACTATAAGTTCCCTTACCTCATGAGCGACCATACATACATGATGCAGTGCATAAACCAGAACATAGGCTATAACCAGCCTACCAACCTGGGCTATTACTTTGGCACTGAGATGGACATGGCTGACGTGCCGCTGGAGGAGGCTGACGCCATTGTCAACGTAAGCATGGGCACCAAGGTGTGCACGCAGGACAACAACATCTATGACCTGAGCGGACGCAGGAGCTACGGCACAGGACGCGGCATATATATCAAGGGTGGGAAGAAATACGTGGTGTATTGATGAATTATAGCAGTGGATATGATGTTTTTACAAAATAATTTCGTAACTTTGTACTTATATAGAACTCAACTTTCGAGTTACAGGAGTAAAGAAGTTAAGGAGTTAAGGAGTTAAGACAAATGGGGCGCGACCTTATAAAGAAAGAACGTAATGTCTTAACTACTGACTACTTGACTACTGACTACTAAACAATAAAGCAAAGTCTATGAATACGCTCAAGAAAACATGTATCCTCGTTTCATCACTGATTACCGTACTGTGTATGTATGCACAGAAGAACCCCATACTGCCCGGCTTCCATGCCGACCCTGAGGTGTTATACTCTGAGCAGACAAACCAATACTACATATACAGCACCACCGACGGCTATCCCGGTTGGGGAGGCTGGACGTTCAGCGTATTCTCGTCAAAAGACCTTAAGACTTGGAAAGACGAGGGTGTGATGCTCGACGTGAAGGGCGATGACGTGCCGTGGGCTGACGGCTACGCGTGGGCTCCGTGCATCATTGAGCGCAAGCAGGCTGACGGGAAGTACAAGTATTACTTCTATTTCTCTGCCAACAACCCCGTATCTAAGCGTAAGGAGATAAGCTGCGCCATAAGCGATAGCCCTACAGGGCCTTTCAAGGCGCTTGACCATTCCATAATAACCGATAAGGACCGCCCTGCCGGACTGAAAGGCGGACAGGCCATTGACGTTGACGTATTCCAAGACCCCGTGAGCGGCAAGTATTACCTATACTGGGGTAACGGTTTCATGGCAGGTGCGGAGCTTAACGACGACATGGTAAGCATCAAGCCTGAGACGAAGGTGAACCTCACGCCTAAGGGCGGCACGCTCAGCACATGGGCTTACCGCGAGGGCGCATACGTATTCTATCGCAACGGCAAATATTACTTCCTGTGGTCTGTTGACGACACCGGCTCGCCTAACTATCATGTATGCTATGCCACAGCCTCATCGCCACTCGGTCCGCTGAACATTGACCCTGACCACTGTAACGTGTTGAGACAGCTGCCGGGGAAAGAGATTTACGGCACTGCACACAACTCCATACTGCAAGTGCCTGGAAAGGACAAGTGGTACATAGTATATCACCGCATAAACAAAGACTTTGTCAACGGAGGCAAGGGCGTACCGGGCACCCATCGCGAGGTGTGCATAGACCGTATGCGCTTTGACAAGCAGGGAAACATCAAGCCCGTGAAGCCTACAAGGTAAGGTTACCACACGTCACACATCTGCCTCGTCAGCGACTCCGCGGGGCGCTCTGGCAGAGGCTTGCCGTTTACCGTAGAACGCAGGAAGCGGCAGTCATCTGTATTAAAGAGATAGTAAGAGTGCGTGGCAGACTTAACATGGAAGTCGCTCACATCTATGTCGCGTATGGCATAGGCGGTGTTCTTCTCTGTGGGTGACATGGTAACAGCACCGTCAGCAGCAGTAACAGGCACACCCGGTCCGTCATAATACACGCCGTAGCCCTCGGCACTGCCTGCCGTGACGTTACTGATGCGGAAGTGCTCATACTGAGACGGCCAGTTGCCACCACGATAACCAAAGTAGTTGGTCTCAAACCTTAGCACAGCACCCTTGGCAGAGGCTATGCGTATGTTGTCAACAAAGACATTGCGTATATATCCTCCCCTGTCAAGGTTTGACTTGAAGAGCAGGGCGTTCTTCACATTACCTATCTCAACGTCGGTCATATATACATCATGCACTCCTCCGCTCATCTCTGAACCTATACACAGTCCGTTACACTCGGAATAGAAACGGCAGTGGCGTATCACTATATTCTCTGACGGCACCCCCACCCTTCTGCCGTCGGCATCCCTGCCGGCCTTGATGGCCACGGCATCGTCGCCAGTGCGGAAGAGGCAGTTCTCTATCAATACGTTACGCGACGACTCAGGGTCGCATCCGTCATTGTTAGGCGAATGGCTGTCAATGGTCACGCCGCGCACCGTCACGTTATCGCAATAGACAGGGTGTATGCACCAGAAGGGACTGTTCCTCAGCGTTATGCCCTCTACCAGCACCCTGCTGCAGCGGTAGAACTCCACAGCACACGGGCGCAGATGCGTACCCTTGCCAAACACACGCTCGCTGCCCTCCACATCGCCAAGGGCACGCAGCCGCCTCACGTCGGGCATCTCTACCGTCTCGCCGTGCGTGCCGTGGGCATTCTCCTTAAAGTCCTCTGTGTCGGCGGTCATTCCCCACCGCGCCATCTCTATATGTCCCTGCGCGTCAATAGTGCCGCTGCCAGTGATGGCTATGTTCTCCGCACCGTTGGCATATACCATTGCCGAGCGTCCCATGAGGTCCGTGCCCTCCCAGCGTGTCCGCACCACAGGCAGGAAGTCGTCAGCCTCACCGCTGAACAGCAGCAGAGCCCCCTCCTCAAGATGCAGCTCCACCCCACTCTTCATAACCAGCGAGCCGCGCAGCATATAGGTGCCGGGCTTCACTATGAGCCTGCCGCCGCCGTTGCGAGCCAACCCGTCAATGAGCACCTGCAGCGTAGGCAGCGCGTCGGTCTTTGGCGAGGGTAGCGGTCCCACAGTGGCCTTCAGCCTCGGAATACGCACCTGCTGGAATGTCGCCACCAGCGAGTCCACATCTGTTGCGGCACTGACAATAGCTGAGGATGTCAGCACCATTAGCAAGAGGAAATATCGACTGATTGCCTGCACAGGGCAGACACAGAAATCACCTGTTGATTTTATTATACACATAATTCTTTGAAAATAAAGCGACACCATAAGTGCCGGGCAATTATACCTAAAAAAAAAACTGTTGCAAATTTACAGATTTACTTTCAATTCTGCAAATTTGCAACAGTTTTCTGTTTATACACGAAAACAAAAAGACTGCCTTCGTGTTTCGGTAGGATTATTCAGAACCCACCTAATACGTTACAGTGTCACGCTGATGACATTTCCACTGTATGTAGTGGTCTTCTGAGTGCCGTCGGGCAGAATGACATTAAACTTGCGCGTCTTCAGCATTCCCCTGAACTTTCCTTTCTGTCCCCCTATAGTGAGGGTACGCGTGGCGTCTTCCCATTTGAAGGTAATCTCGGTAAACTGGCCGCGCTCGTAGTTATAGCCGTCTCCCTCATCCTCATAGAGTGTGAACTGGCCGTCGGCTCCCGGGTAAACGTGTATGTCCAGATTGTCCCACGCCTTCTCTGAGCTGTACTGCACGTCAGGGCCGAATGGAATGATGCTTCCTGCACGTACATAAACAGGCATATCGGTTATGGGTGTGGGGCGCTTTACGGTACAGCCGCCATCAAATTGTTCGCCGGTAAAGAAGTCATACCAACGCGTTCCTGAGGGCAGATAGACCTCATACGGTGCCTTTGCTTTCTTCACTTCGGGGTATATCTCGTGTCCGCGCTTCTTCTCGTCCTTCCATGTGTATAGCGGGTCGGTGACGGGCTTTACCAGCAAGGCGTGGCCGAACATATACTCATCGTTCAGACGAATGGCTTTCTTGTCATTTACGAAGTCCATCACCAGCGGACGCATCATCATGCCTGAGTGTTGCACCACCTCGCCCATCATCGAGTAGATGTAAGGCAACAGGCGATAGCGTAGCTTCACTGCATCTACCATGGCATCGTAGGCCCAATCGCCCGGCTTGCCAAACTCATATATCTCGCTCACCATAGGCGATGAGCAGTGGTTGCGCATCAGCGGCATGAACGTACCCCACTGCATCCAGCGCACCTGCAGCTCTTGCAAGGCTGGGTTCTTGGCACTCTGCTGGTACTCATGGTAGAAGAAGCCTCCGAGGTCTGTATTCCAGAAGGGTATGCCGCAAAGCACGTAGTTCAATCCACTGGGCACCTGTCTCTTCATCTCCGCCCACGACGCACTGATGTCGCCGCTCCATGAGAACGTGCCATAGCGTTGCAAGCCGAAGGTGCCGCTGCGTGTCATCTGCAGTGAGCGCTTAGTATTGTCCTTTGTGGCTCGCTGGTGTTCGTATATGCCACGGTTGGTCATCAGCGGGAAAGCGTTCTTCACCGAGCGCCACGTACCTGCGTAGGTCATGCAACTGTCATCACCGGGAGCCTCGAAATGGTCAGGCTCAGTGGAGTCGGTCCACCAGGCATCGAAGCCTACACGGTATAGGTTCATGAGCTGTTGCCAGTACAGGTCGCGTGCCTTGGGGTTGAACACATCGTAGGGACGCACGCCTTTCTTCCTCGGCCACGTCTCAAAAGGCAACAGGGCGTTTATCTCCTTCATCTTGGAATAGCCCTCTGTCCATGGACCGAAGTTGGCCCAGATACTAATCATCAGGTGCGCATTATTCTTGTGCACATACTCTGCCATCTCCTCCGGACTCTTTATGCGTGGTTTCAGTCCCTTGGCCTTATACTCGGCAGCCATCTTCTGCAAGTCCTTTGGCAGATATTTCTCCCATGCCGGGTCTCCTACCTTATTAATATAGTAAGGGTTTTGAAACCTCATGGCGTTCCAGTTTGAGTCACATCCCCAGTACTGCCAGTCCTGCACTATGGCGTCGAGTGGTATCTGCAACTCACGATAGCGGTCGAGCACGCCGCAGAGCTCGTCACTCGTCTTGTAGCGCTCACGACACTGCCAGTGGCCCATAGCCCAGAGGGGAAACATAGTGGCCTGACCACCTAACTCACGCACACCGGCCATCACGCCGTCCTGTGTGCCGTCGCGGTATATGAAGTAGTAGTCCATGACATCTGCCACCTCTGAGGAGAATGTCATGCCCTCGGCATTGTCCTTAAACTCACTCCTTCCTGCGTTATCCCAATATAATCCATAACCTTTTTCTGATGTAACATAGGGTATGGCTATATAGGTGTTATGGTTCCAGAGTTTCATGGTGCGTCCGCGCCATACCATGGCAGTATCGCGCAGCTGTCCCAGACCATAGATGGCTTCGCCAGCATCAAGTGTCCATGTCTGGGCTATGCTCATGCGACCTTTGTCGGCGCCGTCTTCATAGCGTTTCATCGTGCCTGCCGTTGTCTCCCGCAGCAACACCTTGCCATCGCGACTACGGAAGGTGACGCTGCCCGTAGTGCCATCTATGGTTGCACTGACGTTGGGCGTATTGACCTTGCCGCCTTCCTTCAGCACCACTGAGAAGCTCTGCCTTTCTGGCATAGCCCCCTCACCGGGATACTTTACCACGCGGACGATGTCATCTGACAGGTAACTGACGCGGATGGTCACTCCGTTCACTACTTTCACTTCGGCTGCCTTCGTTTTCACTTTATTGGCGGCCAGCATAACCGTGGCTGTAATAACGCACAGACACGTCAACAGGATTCTTTTGTACTTCATAGTTCTCTGATTAATTATGCTGCAAAGTTACGAAACTTTGCGTACATAGTACTGAAACAAATGAAGATGAAAATGGTAATGATGAAGAAAAATGCCCTATTTACCGGGATATTCCGACGGTCGGCAGCCAAATTCCTTCATGAAGCACTTGGTGAAATAGCTTGGTGAGGAGAATCCCGTCAGTTCGGATATCTCGGCTATTGACTTGTCGCCACGGCGCAGCATGTTTGCAGCGCGGTGCAGGCGGATGCTCCTAATGAAGAATACGGGCGACTGCTGCATCAGGGCTGTCAACTTCTTATACAGTCCGGTGCGCTCCATGTTCAGGTCGGCGGCCAACTGCTCCACACCATACTGGCTGTCGCCAATGTGCTGCTCCACCAATTGCGTGGCGCGTGCCATGAACTCCTTTTCCTGTTCTGTGGGTTCGGGGGCTGGTGGTTCTTTCTCGTCCGACGGGTCAGGAGTTGTTTTCGGTTCACTCAGCACCACCTTAGCCTCGGCGTGCTCATATTGGTTTACCTGCTCTGCCAGCCGTCTGACCTGCTCCATGAGCAAGGCTTCGCGGTTCTGGCGCTCAAGGCGGCGGCGGTAGAGTCGGAAACAGAAGAAAACAAGCATTCCCGCACCTAATATGTAGAATGCGAAGGCAACGGGCGACTGCCACCAAGGTGGTCGAATAGTGAACGTAATGCGGCGCACGTTCCTCATGTCCCAATGGCCTGGGTTGGTAGTGGCCATCACTTCGAGCGTATAGTGCCCGGGTGACAGACCTACAAGAGGCAGGTAGAACACGCCATTGTCATCAACAAGGCGCGGCACTGAGTCTGCTGACACGGTGTGCCACTGGTTGCCGTCTCCAGAGAAGCGATAACGGTAGCAGGTGCTGCGCGGACGCACATAGTTCATCGTTGAGAACTGAAACGCCAGCGAGTTCTGGTCGTAATCGAAGTCAAGATGACTGACATAAGGTGGTGTGACGGTTAGAATCTGCTTACCGTCGTAATCCTGAAAGACCTCTAACGGTTGGCTGTGAAGGTAGATGTCGGTAAGTATAGGGAAAACGCTGATGTCGATGGGGCGAGTGGCAAACAGTCCTGAGAGTGGCGAACTATAGAGCAGTCCGTTTTGATAGGTGCCTAACCAGATGCCTCCTTCGCGGTCGAGCAACACTGTATTGATGCCGGTTGAGAGCATCGACCCGTCGGGCAGGTGCAGCTCCCTGAACGTCTCCTGTTGTCCTGTAACTGGGTTCAGGCGCAGATAGCCGTCAGGCGTGGTAACGTACAGCCAACCGGTGGGCGTGGCTGTCAGTGTGTGCATCATCTTGTCGCTTGTAAGCAGTGTGCGCCACCTTCTACTGTGGGTGTCAAATGCCAGCAGGATGCTGCCGTGGTGTCCGGACCTCACTTGGTATATGCATCCATCAAAGCCTTTCACCACTAATGACGTGAGCAGGTACTGCGAAGCCTGCTCTGGTCCGTATGCTTTCGAGCGAAACAGTATGGAGCCATCCTTGCGATATGCCACGAGCATTCCTGTTTCAAAGAAGGCGTAGATGGTATCGCCTACATCTGCTATGTCTTGCAGTCGGCAGGCCTCACGAGGCAATGGCAATGGCTTACATGCAGGGTTACCATGTAAGCGTTTGCCGTCGCTTAACCATTTACATGCGTATGAGTCAATGAACACATCGGATGCAGTCCAACCGTCTTCCTTGTGTTGTTTCATCGTTCGCAGGTCAAAGCAGTAGAGTCGCTTCTTGCGCTTCATCCAGAGGTGGTCGTCAGCATCTGTGAACAAGCGTGTCTCGCCGGTATAATCGGGCAATGGCATATACAGGGCAGTGTCTATCTGTATGGAATTGAACCGACGTCCGTTATATACATCGACCGAGCGGTCGGTCATCACCACCATGCGACCGTCACGCAGTTGTGTAATCTGCCATACATTGTCACTGCTTAGTCCCTTTTGTGAATTCAACACATAAAAGGTTGCAGCGTCATCAGCCATTCCCGCCAAAGGAAGGAAAGACATCGACACGCAAACAACAAACTGCAGAATCCTTATTATATGCCTGAACATTATCTAAATTAACTCTTCTAAATAATTCTGTGCCATTATGATGACATCATAGGTTAGCACAATCAAATTCCATGAAATCACATTCATAACTATTTCAACAAAGAAACTGTTGCAAATTTACAGATTTACTTTCAATTCTGCAAATTCGCAACAGTTTATCTATAAGGATATGAAAACAAATTATACTGATAGTCTTGTAATGAGACCTTCTGTTGACTATCAACAAAGATGTATCTTATTTAGTATTTAGCAATATCACTTTTGCTGTTCTATTATCCATGTCGGGCATCGTGTCACCTACGGGTGCCCCGATGTATGTAGGGTCACACACAGTGAATCGTCTGCCGCCCATCTCTATGTAGTCGCCGTGCGCACCATCCTTAAAGTCCACCGCGGTAGCGAGATGCCCCGGGTAGAACACCAACAGTACATCAAGGCCGAGCAGGTCACGCACAAGACGGGAGAACAGTATTGACCTGTCCTCGCAGTCACAGTAGGGATAATACAGAGATTCCTCGACGAAAAAAGCACGGTCACGCCCCCACACCTCCTCATCATACTTGTATTCAAATGCCGTCTGTACCCAGCGTAGCAGCCGCTCAGCAGCCGCTACCGCATCCAATCCCTGTATGGCCTCACGCAATTGCGGATAAAGGCTGGTTCTCACGTTCCCACTAAGCGGCGTATTGGCATACATCGCCCAGCGCGTCATCATGTCGTCGCCGAACTTTGACGTGGGGTAGCCGGCACAAAACTCCATCAGACTCTTGTCACCGCTCGCGGCGGAGAGGCATGTTCCCGTCCTCCAAGCAGCACCGCTCACGGCAGAGAGGGAGCGAAAGGGAGGGAGCGAAAGGGAGGGCGGCATCCGTGCGCCGTGGCTTTCGGTGCCGCCCTCGCGGCTAAGACAGATAAACTGGTAAATGGGTAAATGGGTTAAAAAGCGAGGCAGGCGCGAGCACGGAAGTGGTAGACCACAGAGAAGGAGTCCCAGGAGGCAACGCCATCGGCGGGGGACAAGCCATAGGCGACATAGTCATTGTACAGCGTAGACGACCAGTAGTTGTCGCCCTCCTGCAATTTACTGCTGTCGCCTCCAGCGGTGGCTAACGCTGTATCCAGACCGGTGTAGCTTTTTTCATCGCCGCCGTTGGCCTTGAACATAGCATTCCACTGATTCTGGCTGGGCAACAGCCACGAGGCATTCGCAACGGGGGTTGATGTATTCTTAGCCTCGCAGGCGCTCTCGGCCCAGGCCCAGCCATCGCAGCTCTCGTCGGCGAGCGCGATAGCCAAGCCGTGCTTGTAGGTGGTGTGGTCGGTCTCGCTGCCCACGTAGGCAATCATAGCCACGGCCTGGGTGCCGGCGGCCTCGGCAGCGGCCTTTGTACCGTAGATGATGCCGTCGGCACCGGCTATCTTGCCCAGGTCGGCCGTCGTGGCCTCGGCCAGCGGGCGGAGGGTTTTCTGCACGGCCGTGACGCTCTTCACCTTCTTCGTGCCGTTGTACTTGATGGTCACGCTCTGTCCTTCCCCGGCGGGGTTGGGGGTGGCAGACCAGTTGGCGGCATCCTCCGTGCCGTCCTTCACGGTCACGGTGTACGTAGTCTGCGCCGTTGCGCCCACTGCTGTCATGAGCAGCAGGGCGAGAATTGAAAATATCTTTTTCATTGTTGTCATTGTTTTCTTTATTGGGCTTTTACTTTACTATAGTGTCATTTAGCTCTGTAGCGTTTACCAGGCATTGTCCCACATGCTGCCACTCTTGTTGTCATCGTTGCCGTACTTGAGCTCATCCCCTTCGTCGAGGCCTGTGGTCTGGATGCCAGTCACTGAACCGGCCAGTATCTGTTGCCTTATGCCTACCTCAACGACTTTCATCGTGGGCTTCATATATTCTTGCTTTGACAAGCGGTTAAAATCGATTACTTGCTTAATCATTGTCGAGTCCTCCGTTCTTTATTTGATGACTTTTTTACCATTTATGATATACACACCCTTTGCGCTTGGCAGGCCTTGCAGACGGCGACCGTCGAGCGTATAGACAGCCTCCTTGCCATATGCAGTGCCGTCGGCCTTGAGGCTGATGATGCCCGTGGTCTCGCCCTCGCCGAAGTTCATGACAAAGGCGCTGGCCTTGGCGGCTGCAGCCTCGCCCTTCAGCAGGAAGTAGGCACGGAAGCCCTTCATCTGCGGGTTCTCGGCATTGGGGTTGAGCAGGGTGTTGCCGCTGCTGAGGAATAGTATGTCCTCCACGTCGCCCGTGATGGTCGTTGCACCAAAGGTAGGTATGAAGTCCACGCTGGCAGAGGTAGATGGCACGGCATTCTTGCTGACGATGACTCCCGTGATGGCCGATGCGGCGAGGTCGGTGGTTGCGTTCACCTTCACCAGATACGGCTTGCCTGCCTCGATGCTTGATGCGGCAGCGAAGTTCAGCGTTAGCACACCTTCGCTGAGCGATGCGCTGCTCAGTTCCTTCACCGTCCATCCGCTGGGGATGGCCATGCCGAACGGCACGGCAAACGTGTTGTAGCCGCCCGTCTGAAGGGTACGCGTCAGCGTCACGTCGGCCTCGCAGCCGTTCCACTCGCCGAGGGCGGCCGTGTTGTCCGCCGTCTCGCTGAGTGCCAGCGCGGTTTCATACTCTATCTGCAGCTCCACGTCGAAGGCGGGCATCGAGGCAATCGTCCATGTACCGTCGCCGTTGGCTGGCATCACGGTGCCGACCGCCCCGCTCCTGGTGGGAATGCCACTACTGCCGCCATCACCGCCCTCGTGCCAGGCGTTGCCACTCTCCCAACCAGCGTCATCCGTATAGTCGCTGGCAGAATCTCTGAGGCCACCCGCTTGGATATCCGCATATTTCGGGTTGGTCAACTCAATGGAAGTGCCCTCGGGAGCCGATGTGCCATTACCATTCGTGCCGCCTTTACCGCCTTTCGCTCCTGCATGATAGTAGCCGTTTGCGGTTCCAGAGTACACTACCCATGCCACGTTACCTGCGGCACCACCGCCGCCACCGCCGCCACCGCAGCCACCGGTGCCGATGTTGCTGGCAGCACCGCCGAAGCCGCCGGCACCGCCGCCACCGCCACCTGAAGCCATATATACATTCGAACCAGGGTGCTGGGAAGCGGTGAGACCCCTATTGCCACCGGTGCCGTTTGAGCCTGCAGTGCCACCCTTGGCATTCACTGTGGTGGCCAAAGCCTGGTAAACATAGAGCGTGCCCATGGCGCCAGCGGTACTACCGGCACTACCGGCACTGCCATCAACGCCATATTGTGTGGTCTCCTGTCCGTCAGACCCGTTGCGTTGACCGCCGGCTCCGCCATTGCCGCCGTTGCCGCCGCGTGTGCCGATGCCTGCGCCGGCACCGCCGCCGCCGTTGCCGCCGTTGCCGCCCGAGCCGCCGAGGATGGACTCATCATAGGTACACTCTGCGTCACTGCCGTTGCCGCCATTGCCGCCGTTGGCAGCCTTGCCGCCCGTGGCATTCACCGTGCCGCCACCGATGAGGTAGAGCGTGTTGCCCTCGGTCAGTTCGATGCCGGCACCGCCACCCGTCAGTCCGCTGGCATTGGCGCCTGTGCAGGTCAGCATCATGCCCTCAGACACGTAGAGATACACCGTGCCCAGGATGGTCAGTCCGCTGCCGCCCGCTGCAGTGTTGGTGAAACTGAGGTCGCCCGTGGCGTAATAGTACGTCGTGGTGTTAGCACTGCCGAGCGTCTTGCCCGTCGTGGAGCCAGCATCCAGTGCCGTCCAGTTGGTCTCGGTAGTCTGCGTCTGCTTATAGACCGTAGCCCATTCGTCTTGTGCCCACGTCCCCTGCACGATGGCGCAGAGCAGCACGAGCATCGAAAGTAGTTTCTTTTTCATTTTGTTTTTATACTTTAATTTTATTGTGAATTAAAACTGTTTGTTGCATTTCATGCGACTATAGAGTCAACCAGCAAGTGCTGGTTTGTTGCAAAGTTAGGCAAAAAGTTTGAAAAAGACCTCATTTGGGGTAAGGAAATTTAGTTTTTCCCTTGTTCTTCTGTTCTTCTGTTGTTCTCATTTATCTATCTACACTGAAATTCTCATACCTTTTTCTCACAAGACAAAAAAAGTGAAAAACGATTTTGTCCTATCGGGCGCTGTTTGTTAACGCCTCATACGTGCGATATTTCAAAATTATTTCCTGCTGGTTTGCTACAGCGAAATCTACAGAGGGTTGTAACTCACTGATAATCAGTGGCAGGTTATGAAAAAGCATAAAAAAACGATAGCTTTTGCGTTGTAAAAGCTATGCTTTCATGGTGTAAAAGCTATCGAATGACGATGAGAAAGCTATGCTTTTACATCGTAAAGTGATAGCTTTCACGAAAAAAAGGGTGCGAAAAGTTGTTTTTTCGTACCCTTTTTCCGTTTTTCACCCCTCTTTCTCTCCTAGATTGCGTTTTTTAGTCAACATGATTTTAATCAAGCAATGACAAAAATGTCCTATTCTATGTAGTCCGGATTAGTATCTTTATAGATATGTGGCACACCACTCCGTTAAAAAGAAATCAGAGATACGGTATGAGCCTTCATTTACTGATACTATATTCTTATCTATCAATCCCCTTAAAGCCGACTGCACAGAACTTGCTGAAGGAAGCTTATATTTCTTAATAAAATCAGAAGATGTAATACCTTTAATCCATTTACGTGATTTAACATACTCCTTTGCCATCGCAAGTAACAGCATTTTCTGTTTAGTGGCCAACAGCGTCAGCGTTTCACGGTAATAATCCTCTTGCGAAACAATTATGTTGGCATGAGCAGTAGATACCATCTGCATATCACACTCCTCTCCTACAGCCGTAAGCGCAAACAGCTCATTCATCATCATCTGCATGTACCATGTATAACCCTCATACTTGTCGTATACGTAATCAACAACGTCAGATTGTATTCTCTTGTCATACTTACTAAACATATCACATACAAAATCACGATACACTTCCTTGGGGATAGGTTTAAGGCTTATCCCTATTGCACTCTGATAAAATGGTTTTGCTTGAGAGTGAAACATCTGAGATATCATGTGTCGACTGCTACCTGTATAGATAAATGTAACATTCTTGCAGTGCTGTATCTTAGTACGCAATAGTGCCTCCACATTTTTCTCGTCATAATATGTTATTTGCTGGAATTCATCTATCGCCACTATACAATGACGGTCTGCACACTCAAGATAATCAAAGATTTCATCAAGTGTGGTTTCCGCAGACTGTATATCTCCTAAGCCTAACTCTAAGGTAAAATCACCTGTCATACTGTCCATCTTCACTCCTGGACGCAGCGAACTTACCATCTGTAGGAAACTCTCTCCCCACTTTGTCTTTACAGGTTTTAATTTCTTAAATATCTCTTTGCCCATCAAGGCAACAAATTCTGAGAGAGAAGTCGTTGCATATATATCTACAAAAAAAGTATAATACTCTTTCTTTATATATGACTGTGCAAAGAAGTGTTCTATCAGTCCTGTCTTTCCAAGACGACGTGGAGATATCAACGTAACATGCCTGCCATTGTCAACATGCTTCTGTAATAGAGCTACCTCTTCTTTTCTGTCACAAAAATATTCTTCTCCCTCGTAATATCCTGTAACAAAAGGATTTCTTAATCTTATTGCACCCATAATTATTACACTTATAATTATTATACATATAATAAAACTGTTGCAAATTTACGGATTTTCTTTTAATCCTGCAAATTTGCAACAGTCTTTACATAAAAGTACACAGAATATGTGAGGAAACAAAACTTTTGAGGGATTTTTCGCCTTTTGTTCTTTTGTCTCATGATTTTGTGCTACCTTTGCACACATAATTTATATTAGAGACTATCCTATGGCAAAGAAGAAT
>OCTW011612249.1_pt1 | contig 15841 bp, 10 predicted proteins | sample 1539671 | NCBI WGS metagenome assembly OCTW01 (sample SAMN02144230, study PRJEB22623) | gut metagenome | biome: sheep rumen | host: Ovis aries | place: New Zealand
GCGGCGGGGCGCGTGTCGGCGGCGTTCGCGAGGTCTTCGTCAAGCGCCAGGCGCACGGCGGCCTGGGCGCGGGGGGAGCGCATCACGTCCCTGAGTGGACGCGGCGCGTGCGCGGACGATGTCTTTTTCATAGTCATGAGGTTAGTCTATCACATGACGCGCCCTGCGGTCAACCCGTCCCGCATCGCGCGGTGCCGGCATCGTCGCCCTAGCGTTCGCTCGCGTCAAGCTCATTTGCGGGCGCGAAGTGGATACAAACGGACATTCCTGGTTCAAGGGAAAGAGGCTTGAACCCTTGGTCCGGGTTGTCCCAAATCGTTTCAGCGCCCGACCTTGTAGTAGCGAACGCCGCTGTCGGGAATTCGCGTTGGTTATTCAATTGTCGCCTTGAAGAAGGCGGGCGGGGTGTCGCCTTTGAGCGGGATTTCGGCCGTGGCGGTTTCGCCGTCGCTGAAGTCGTCGTCCGACAGCGTCACGTCCACGAGCGGCGCGAGATCCGGGCACGCAAACGCCTCGACGGTCGCCGCGCCGTAGAACTTCATCAACTGATGCCGCATCAGTTTACCGCGCCAGACGACGCAAATCGCTAGAGCGCAGAGACTATCTTGTTACTCTGTAGTAAAGGACACCGTCCGTTGGCAAGGGAATCTTGACTTTGTTGTTCGCCCCATCCTTGCTTGGCGTCGCTTCGGCATTGGAAAGCGTATCTGGTGCCGAGCCTGACAGCACCTTGTAGGAATCCGCAGGCCATGAGCCGGGGAATGTAAGCACTATCCCGTCCGACGCAGTCTCGGCCTTAGCGATGGCGAACGTCGCTCCGTCCGTTGGCGCGACCCCGGCTTGATACGCCTGGGCATAGGTCAGCGACGAATTGGATATCTTGGAGTTAACATGAGACTGATCAATATTGTTGACGGAAAAATAGTTCACAGGAATATTTACCGCCGTCCCTGAAGCATCCACAACATCCGATGCGACTGTCGCGGCGGCGCCGTCCGCCTTCACAGACGCGTACTTGTCGTAGACGGTGCTGGCGGCCTTCTGGATGACGACATCGTCGATTGCCGTATCGCCCGCCACCGTCATGCCCGTGAGCGATTTTGACGCGCCAATCGAAAGCCAGGCGCCGCCGTTGGCCAGTTCGCCGTTCACTGCAATCTGGCAGAGACCGTTCTCATAGTCGAATATGGTCGTGAGCCGCACCCAGTCATCCTTAGCATAGGTCTTATCGCCAAGCGAAACGGCATCGGAAGAGGAAGAGCCAGTAAGAGCGACAAGCTGACCGGCGGTGTTTACCGCGATGGCGAGATGGCTGCCGTCCGGCAGAGCGGGAGCCTCGTCTGCGTCTGGAACCGACACCTTGACAAGGACATCGACGGCGACAATCCCATTCCTCTCCTCAGTCTTCGTCGCAGAACCCGCTACCGTAAGGACCTTGGTGTGCCCTGCATCTGTGACGGCATAGCCATTGGCAGGCGCAGCCGGTGTCGCCGCCGTCAGCGTGCCGCCCGACCAGCCATCTTCCGTAGACTCGAAAGTGCATACCGTGGCGGCAGCACCATCGGCCAATGCCGCGCCGGCCGCAAGGCCAGTGAGCGCAAGAACCGCTTTCATCGTCGTTTTCATGTTCTACTCCTTTCGATTTGGTTATTCGATTGTTATATAGAAGGGTCTTGTCTAATCGGAATATGGTAGACTATGCTGCTGTTCAGTCGGACGAGTGTCCGAACAGAACGGCCGACCCTTTTGACCGATAGTCACCTTTCTTCCGAGTGCTCTGTCTCCAGCGCCTTGTCGGCAAAGTCGAGCATCCAGAGCCAGTCGTAGCCGGCAAGCCCGTGCTGCCCGCCGCGGCGGACATAGCCCAAAGAGGAGCCAACGCACGACAAGTCGTAGTTGTCCGGGAAATCGCCTTTTGGCAGCCCCTCTTTCCCGAGAAACTCCCAGATCGGCGAAGCGGCGCGGCAGGAGAGCCATTCGCCCTTCGCGTCAAACCACCCGCTGTTAAATCCTTGGACGAGCAGCGCGCGCGGCGCAATTGCCGCGACGAGAAGATGCTGGTCGAACTTCATCGCCTGCTCGTTGTCTATGTACTGCGCATACGCCTTGCAGTACCAGTGCGGAAACATCCTCATCTCCGTCGAGATGTTCTCCCCAAAATTGCGCTTCGCAAGCGGAACCCCGCCGCCTCCCGTCTGGTTAGGAACGCAGACCGCGAAGCGCTCGTCGCGCGCAGAGGCGAGAAGCGCCGCCTTGCCGAGCCGCGAAGAGCCAGTCGCCACACACCTCCTGGCGTCGATCTCGGGAATCTTCTCCGCGAGGTCGAGACCGCGCGAAAGCGCCCACGCCCATGCGCCGAGCGCGGTCGTGTTGTCGGCACGCGATTCGTCGCGCTTCGGCCACAGCTCGAAGACGCGCGTGTACGCGAGCTCCTCTGGATCGCCCTTTCTTACCTCGACGTCAGGCGACACTTGGGCATAGCACGCCGTGAGAAACGCGTACCCGCGCGCGACGATGAATTCCACAGGGACGGTCGTTCGGGACTGCGAGCGCCTTAAGACGCCGCGGTTCGACTCCTTCGGACCGTGGTCGCCGGAATCTCCGTCGGGTCGGAACCATCCGCCTTCCGGAAGCGCAACCTCGGCGTCGTTCAGCACCGCATGGTTGCCCGGATAGTTCAGCATGAGGACGACGGGGACTTTCTCGCGGTTCTCGCAGACAACGTGTACGCCATTCGTATTCGGAAGCAGTTCAGCCACGCGATTCGGGAGGACGAGAAGCCAGTCGATGAACGGACCCGACTTATCCGGCTTGAACCACATCCTGTACTGGCGGCGTATCGCAAGCCCGGCGAGCGTCGAGCCCTCCTCCCGAAGCTCCGTGACGACCGCTTCAGGGGCGGGAGGCTCCTCGCCATACATCTCGCGGGCGAAGATTTCAAGAATCTCCTTCCGGCGCGCCGGCCATTCGGAGGCGTCCTTCAACTTGCGTCCGTCTGCAAACGCGAGCGGATCCTCAAGTGTGTACGGTGCGACCTTCGACTCGTCGTAGTTCGGCTCGCGCGCGACAGCGACCATTGCACAGACCGCTGCGACAAGGGCCGTTGCAAACACGCACTCCGTTTTCCAGTTCTTTTCCATGCCATCTCCTTACTATGAATTTCCGTTGTTCCCGCCGCTGGTACCATGTACGCGAAAAATGGCGGGCCGCTGAACATCCACAGGGCTATTCAGACGCAGGACATTCCGCCCCGCAGTTGCGCACGACACGCTTCTCCAGGTTCCATCCGCCTGAAGACGCTCGACAGAGGACGGCATCACGTCAAACTCCTTGTCCGACAGAGAGATTCCGGACATGGCCGAAGGCGGCATGACCTTGAAAGGACGTTCGTCATGCCGCGCAAGAGCAAAGTCCACGCCATCTAGCGTAACGCCGCGCACATGCCGGCAATACAGCCCGCAGGCAGGCAGGATCGAGCGGAACATGTTGGGCCCCGGATAGCCTTTGTCGTTCGGATACACAATCCCGACGTCCGCCGCCGTCGCGCCGCCCGCCAGCTTTATTCTCACGTTTCGAAGCGTCACATTCTCAACTTCAAGGCCGTCCGCCCCGACAATCGAACTCGCCGTCGGACCCTCCGCGACCGCCTTCACGTTTTCGATGAGGACGTTCCGCAGGCCTGTCGCCTTCCCCGGCTCGGGCTGGCGCCTTCTGCCGAGACGGATTGCGAGCGGTACGCCGTAGCCCTCAATGTCGATGTTGCGCGCGACGATGTTCTCCAGCCGGCCACCGTCAACGCACTGGATTCCGATTCCGCAGATACCGGAAATGTCATTGGTGATTCCGGCGACCAGCTTCGACCAGGGGAAGCGATGGTTCATCTTCGTTCGGGGAAACGTGCAGTTCTCGACAAGCACGTCGCGTACGTCTCCGTACGAACCCGTGCCGATCTTGAACGGATACGCCATGCTGGCGAGACGGCAGTTGCGTATGACGATGTTCGTCACGGCAAACGACTTGTCGCTTTCCGACTTGACGGCGATGGCGTCGTCGTCCGCATCGATGTCGCAGTCCTCGATCAGCACGTTGCGCGACTCGATGTCTATCCCGTCATTCGTGTTGTTGACATGGTTGAAGCATGTCACGCGGCGCATCGTCACGCCGTCGCAGTTGCAGAGATGGCATCCCCACGCGCCGCCGCGGCGATAGGTGAAATCCTCGAGTGTCACATTCCGGCAGCGGTTGAAGCACATCAGCTTCGGCAGTGTCTGCGGCTGGCTTGCGCCATCCATGTTCCTGCCTGTCTCCTTGAACGCATAGCCGCGCCCGTCCAGCGTACCTTTGCCGCGAATCGTCACGTTCGTCGCGTACTCGGCATAGATGAATGCCCGACGCCGCGGCTGAAGATCGTAATCAAGGGGATCGACGCTCGCCAGAAGAACCGTGCCGTCATCCAGCTCCAGCGTCACGTTCGAGCGCAGCAGGAGCGGTTTTGTGTGCCAGATGCCGGACGGCACGCGCACCACGCCGCCACCCTTCTCGGCAACCGCGTCGATCTCGCGCTGCCAGCGGTCTGTCGGCAAGCCTTGCGGACGATCGTCATACGAAACTGTGTTTGGATCCGGCACAGGCGTCTTCGGCGGCTCGGGATCCTCGTAGAAGCGGACTTCGGCACTTGCGGCAAGCGTCAGCTCGGCAGCCGTCGCCCCGAACGGCGGATAAAAGGCGTCCCGCTCCGACAGGCGTACTTCACCCGCTACTTCGCCCCCGGCATTCATGAACCTGCAGACGCCATCGACCTTCGGTGTCGTCCTGACATGGTAGAAATGGCCATCCGAAACCGGAATATCCCTAAACGACCTGCCTGTATCATGACCGCGAATGAGATTGTCCCCCCAGAGCTGCACGAACGCATGCAGAGGAGGAGTCGCGGAATATTCGAAATCCTCTACTTCCCTCGGATGCTCGCTTGTCCCCACAATCGGGCAAAATGTCATGCCGGTCGATGCGCGCAGACGCTTCGCCTTCTTCGGCAGCCGCACCGCGACATGGTTCCACCCTTTCCTGAAGCGAACGGGAATCGGCGGCCGCAGGGCGAACATTTCATCCACCATCGGCGTCTCAAGAAGATCGTTCATGTACGGTACGTCCCGCTCCAGTACGTCGATCTTTTCCTTCGCTGAAAGCCCAGGCTGCTTCCATTCCGGCGGTGCGATCGTCTCGCCGTTGACGAGCACCTCCGCACCTTCGGCAGACCACTCGCCGCGCCCGGGCATCCGCGCCACGCCGTCGCGTCCGTATTCGCCATGAACCTTCACGCAGTCTATCCAGCATCCGACCGTACGATCCTCGGGACTCTTCACCCATGTTTCGAATACGACTCCGCCGCAGGGCTCGGCAATGAGTGCATTGCCCTTCGCGCGTTCGTTGTATGCCCATACGGTCGCCTGCGGCACGTCCGTCGCGAGCAATTTTCCACTCTCGCCGTCGCGTACGCTCCATCGCATTCTGCTCTGCCCGACAAACGGAAACGGCAAGCCCGGCCAGCGCTTCGCAATGACCTTGTCGCGCTGCGCGACCATGCGACGTTCAAGGGCTTCGGCAAAGGCGAACGCCGGCGTGCCCGGCGAGGGAAGGCGCTTTATGAATTCTGGACGGTCCTCGTTCCGCCCGGTCCAGTAGTTCTCCGCGAAACCGACAATAGATGGTATCATCATGCATTCGCGAAAGCGTTTCATCATATCGTCGCCCATGTTGTCGTCATGCCAACAACACGTCACGGCTCCAAGTTGCTGCGCATTTGTTTCCGTCCAGCGGCACGGACGCGTGAAAGCGACGTGCGACAATACGTCGAACGGATCCCACGACGCATGATACATGCGCGATGCGTCTATGACAGGCGAAACAGCATTCGTGACATACGCATCATGCCAGGCCATCTCTATTGAGTCAATGTCTTTCGCAAGCCTGATGCCAGGAGCCCAGACAACCGCCTTGCGTCCGCACCGGTTTACGGCGCGCGCCCACAGATTCGGCCATTCGGGACTGCACCTTTCCGAGTCAAGCCGCGCTTCGTCCGTGCCCAGGTGTATGAACGGCATTGTCTTTTCGTCCGCAAGCGAGCAGAGTTCCCTGAAGAGGTCTGCCACAACGCCGTCCGTTCCCTTTGCGGACATGGAGTCGATCCCCATCGCCCTGCGGAACGCAAGCGTATGTCCGGGCACGTCAAGTTCGGGCATTACGGTTATGCCGCGCTCCTTGGCATATGCGACGACATCGCGAAATTCATCCTGCGTGTAAAATCTACCGATTTGACGCATGAATGACTCAGACTTCTGCAGCTGCGGGTACTTCTTCGACTCCAGCCGCCAACCCTGATAGTCGGTGAGATGCCAATGGAAGAGGTTCATCTTGTACGCGGCCATCACGTCGAGAATTGCCTTGATTCCCTCCACCTCCAGGAAGTTCTTTCCGCAGTCGTTCATGAAGCCGCGCCATTTGAGCCTCGGCCAATCCACCACGCGGCAGCACGGCAACCGGCCGCCCGATAGGTCTTTCAGCTGTTCAAGCGTGACGTGCGCATAGCGCTCGCCCTGCGAAGTCGCCGCAGTGACCGTAACGCCCGTCGGCGAAACGTCAAGCACATACGCTTCGTCGGCCGTCTCGGACGGGGCTCCGGGCACTGCACCAGTTCTGACGCAGACTGGAGTCCCAAGCTCTGCAAACCCAGGACGGATTTCAGCAACCTGTGGCTGTGGCATCAGCAAGTCAAGGACGCCCGCTGCCGCAAATACCGCTACAGTAGTCAAGCTCAATCCTCCTCTATCCTGTCCGCCATTTCTTTGCGGAGCCTAAGAAATGCAACCGGATCATTCGGGTTCGTCATCGCCTCGGGCAACACGGTCGACAACAACTTGTCCGCCGCCTCCCTGCCAACCTTTTTCTCGTAAAGCTTGATGTAGTCGAAATCGTCGATGGCATCGCCTATGTTGATCGCCCGGATCGAAGGCACGACGCCTTCGTTCATGCCCGGGCGCGGAGGATAGAACACAGTCGTGTAGGCGCTCTCGTACACGACAGAAGGGTTCTGCCAAGGATTTCCGAACTTGTTCCGGCCCTTCCGCTTGGAAACTGGATTCCCGTAGTACGCTGCGCTCCACAGCAGGACTCCCTCTCCGTTGCCGCGGTAAACCTGCCATGTGAAGAACCTGTTTTGCAGGTACTTTTCGTCGGTGATTACAGACGGATACTGGTAGTACCACGTCGTGTCGAAGTTTCTCACATGCGAGTTCACGGACGATGTGTCGAAGGCCGCAACACGGATGTTGTAGCGCTCAAACCTGTCGGCGAACGGCGTGTGGACAATCAGGAAGTTGATGTCGGGGAGCGCATCGACGTATGTCTTCAGCATTTTGGGAAGAACGTCCATAACCGAGTCCGGCGGTTCGTCGTATATGTACCAGTTGAACGTCACTCCGGGGAATTTCGCCTTTGCATGCGCGGCGAACTGCGTGAGCGCCTCGATGACATACCGCTGCCCATCAGGCTCGTCGAAATAGCTGCCAAACGGCGTCCCCTCCGGCGCCACGCCGACGATCCTGCCCCACGGCGACTTCTTCAGGCCTCTGTCCCCCTTGAACCAGCCGGAGTTGTCGCCAAGCATTCTGACAAAGGGCACGGGGAATGTCGAGAGGTTGTACTTGCTGATCAGTCGCTCTATCTCGCTGTCGAACGGCGACCAGTCCGTTACGATGACATGCCCGTTCTCCATCTTCCACTTCGGATCAGGGCGCTCCATGGCCTGGTTGCCGGTAAGGCGCAACTCATGGTACAGATTGTAGAAGTCGTCAAGGATTACGTCCGACGGACGCCCGTCGAACTGCTTGTACGACCCTCCGAACGCACCTGGCAAAACGTAGAAGTAGCTCTTAAGGAACGGAGTGTCAGGCAGGGCGAAGTCGCGCACGCGCAGGCGAATCGGAACTGCCGTCGGCGCGATGCCGTCGGCGCGGACCGTCGCCTTTGCCGCGTATATGCCTGGCCTTGCGTCGGCCGGCGTCTTAACCGTCACGAGAACAACCATGTTCGACCCTGACGACGCCTCGCCAACCGAAAACGGAACGACAGGATCTGGATGCAGTCGGTTCATGCGCACGTTGTTGACGCCTGATACAGGCACGAACCTGACCTCGCGCACCGTCGCGGCGCCGCTTGAAATCCACGCGTCCTCGCCACCGAAAACAGACTCCCAGAAGCCCTTCTCGCGGACGAAGTCCGACACTTCTACGGTGACGCCCTCAAGATCGCGCTTCGCGCCGATGACTAGCTGGAAGCTTTCCCGTTCGTTCTTCGCGGCGTCGAGATGCACTGCTCCGTCGCCAGACCCGAGGCCGTGAGGAAAGCCCGTCGGCGTCGCCTTGGTGACCGGCGAAAGCCACGCAAGGGAAAACGCCTCCGTCTCCGGAAGCGCCGCGCCGACGGCCGGAACAGGCTCCGGCTCGATGTCCTCGGCGAAGCTCACCTCGTCCACCCACACGGACATCTTTCCGCCGAATATCAGCTCCACGTTCACCGTGGCGGAATTCGTCGATGCGTAGAACATGCAGTAGAATTCGTTCCACTGCACCGGTGTCGTGTCGAAATGCACGAGGTTCAGATAGCCCGAGGTCTTTCCCGCCGCATCGTGTTCGTGGTAGTTGCCCCAGACCATCGTCGGACCGTCAGCGTCGTCAAGGTAGTAATGAGCCTTGAAGACATAGCGCTTCCCGGGCGTCACGGGCAGCCCCGTGAACGTCATGTTGTTGCGTCCCTCGGGATTGTCGCACCGGAAGAACCAGGCGCGCTTGCCGTCCTTGACATGAAGCGTGTCAGGATGCGACACGTAACGCGGATCGTCCTTTTCCTTCACCGCCACGCGCGGCGATTCCATCCGCCTCCATCTGAACGCCACCTCATCGCACTCAAAGGACGGATTCTTCACCAAATTCACGGCGGCATTCGCCGTCGCAATCGACACGGCGGCCACCGCCGCAAGACAGAAACGTCCCATAAGCTTGAACCCCTGTCAGTGACCGGCGTTGTCGAGCGAATAGCGCAGGGCCAGACGCAAACCCACGTAATCGCGTTCATCCCGGTAGGTTCTGGATCGCGCCGCCACGCGGCACATTGCGACGGCCGTCTCCGGCAACCCATCAGTGTAATAGGTTTCAGCCGCATTTTTGTAACATCCTCCCCTGACCACCCTGTAGGAATCGCCGAGATCGGGGAAGTTCTCCGCCGGATAACCGGCGCCAAGTGGCTCAACGCCGGAGACTGGCGTATTACGAGAGTGTATCACGCCAAGCGTCATTTCCCAGAGGCTGCCGTGCATGTCGTAGAGACCGAAACGATTGGGCATGCGGAGACCGACTTTGTGGAGACTCCCCCCGGAGTTCGCGGCATACCAGCCCACCGCGTCGAGTCCGTCGTCACACGCAAAACCGGCATCGTTCGTATAGACGTTTATCGACTTGCCATTGTTCCACGGCGTATCGGTTCCCGCCCTGCACGCATACTCCCACTGCGCCTCGGTAGGAAGGTCGAACTTCCAGCCGTCGGGGATGCCGGCAGGCAGCGAAACCTTTGAGCGCAGCTTGCCAACCAGAGAGTCGTCGTCAACGTCTGACGACTCGGGCCACAGCTTCCCGACATCGGTTCCGCGCACGTCGGAAAACTTTATCGAGTGGCGCGGATACGCCCCTCCCTGATTGGAAGTTCCCGCCGTCCCCGTCATTAGTTCGTACTGCCGCTGTGTCAGTTCATAGACGCCAATCCAGTAGTCGTTCGTGAGAGTCACCTCACCCTGATTCTCGTACCTGGAATTCCGCAACGGTTCGTCCGCAGGACTGGACTGCAGAAACGTACCGGGACGTATGCGCCGGAGAACAAGTTTAGTCGTCTTGTAATCGTCTGAAGTCGGATCGAGCGAATCCACGGCCGTCGCCGGCCACGATGACGCGGACGCGCCGCCGGAAAGGTCGATGACGAGATACTCTGGCCTTGCAGACTCCGCCGCCGATTCCGCCGCCACGGACAGCTCAAACTGCGCATCCACGATGCGCACAACGTTCGTCAAGGTGTCGAGAGCGGGATCCCACACTATCTCATGCGCCCCATTCGCGAGTCCTGAGATGTCGCCGCGAATTGCCGAAAGGGAGAGCGGCACGTTGCCGCACGAATACTCCCTGCCCGGACGGCACTTGACCGACACAGCCGTGACGTTGCACTTCTCAACAGCCCCCGAAAGCGTATAGCCTATCGTCACCTTGGCATCCCAAGGCCAATTCTGTCTGACCGACGTTACCGTCACGGTCACATCTCCGAATGAGACTGCCGAACAAAGAACAATTGCCGCAATAAGCGTTGCAGGTTTCATCTTCAATACTCCTTTCAGTGTCCTGCGTTGGCCGCGCTGTTTCGAAGCGCCACGCGGCAGGTGATATAGTCTGAGGCATCGCCGTTGTATGTCTTGACATGTCCGCACGAACGATGGCCTTGCCAGTATTTCTGCGATGTAACGGTCGTCCAGAAGCTTGAATACCCACCCCCCTTGACAACACGTGCGGAACTCGTGTTTGTCGCAGATGACGGTGGGTATCCCATCGGTTCAAATCCACTTCTGCCTTTTTGGGTTACACCGGAGTAGTTATAGTCGATGCAGTACTCGGCGGCATTGCCGTGCATGTCGTAGAGTCCCCAGGCATTCGCCAGCTTCTCGCCAACAGGTTGTCCTTTCGTATTGCAGTTGGCTGGATTCCATCCAACAAGATCCAGGTTGTGATCTCCCTCAAGACTCTTTGTCTCATCATAGATGTACACGTCATAGGTGCCGCCATTGTTCCATGGCCCCGTCGTCCCTGCACGGCACGCATATTCCCACTGCGCCTCGGTAGGGAGGTCGAACTTCCACGCAGGAGGTATCTCGGCAGGGAGCGCGACCTTAGCGCGGAGGATGCCCATCAGGGAACCAGAGTCCACGTCCGATGAACTTGGCCACAAGCATCCCGCCGTCGCCCCGCGGATGTGCGTGTAATATCCGATTTGCGCCTGTGGATAGGTGTCGCCAGTCGTGAATATGGAAGAAACTGTGGTGCCGGTGATAAGTTGATACTGCTTCTGCGTCAGTTCGAAAACACCTATCCAGTAGTCGTTCGTGAACGTCGCATCAACGGCGTCGAAATCATAGCTGCACTTGTACGTCTGGTCGTCGCCGGAATCGCAGCCAAACTTGAACGTCACGCCCGTCGTGGACGAGAACACGTCACCGGAGCCGCCCGCATAGATGCGCCGCAGGACGAGTTTCGTAGCCTTGTATTCGTCTGTCCATCCTCCGTAGGGCCTCCCAACCATGCGTTCGCTCGGCCAAGACGCCGCCGCAGGACCTCCCGAAAGGTCGATGACGAGATATTCCGCGGCAGATGCAGACGGCGCAGTGACAACGCTGAACGCAAGCTGGCCAGAGTTCGCCTTGAGCCATGCCGCCGTCGGAACGGACGAAACCGTCGAGTCCCAGACGAGTTTGTATTCGCCGGATGTCAACCCGGCCGTCTCGCCCAAAAGCTCCGATGCGGGAATGGCGTACTCGTCTCCGCCTGCCGAGACCTTGAGCGAGACGTCAACGGCCTCCGCCGATGATGTCCTGAGCACATACGACACCTCGAAGTGCGTCTGCCATGGCCACATCTGGCGAGCAAAGACGCGCTCAACCGTAGCGCCTGAAGAGGCAAAAGTAATTGATGCAAGCACAACTGCAAATATGTACCTTCTCATGTTCGGACTCCTTACCTGAAGGACAAAATAAGACCGGCCCCCAATGCATTGAGCATCGCCGAAAACGAAAGTTCGCCGTCTTCCCCATAGAGCGAAAGGGAATATATTCCGCTTTTCATTGGCGTGAAAGCCGTCCAAGCACAGCTTTCCGGAAGAGCGTTCGTTGCGGCCGAACTTCCGCATTCGATATGGAATGCCGCCTCGTCACCGAGTTTGGGAAGCGCATAGCTTCCCTTCTTTATGCTCGTCCAAGACGATGCGACCGTGTCCGTTCCCCTGAAAAAAGCAGCGTCGCATACTACACCAAACGACGCCTCCAGACCTGGCGCAAGCGTCTCGCCGGCTGCATTCCTGAATTCAATCGCAGGCGATACGACATACTCGGTATCTGGCCCAGTAGGTCTTGGAAGCGCAAGAACGCAAGACGAATCCACTCCTTTCGTCAAACTCACTTCTGCACCAGCGAAAAGCCCCGATGCAGGGACAGCAAGAACCGCCGTGGCGGCACCCTGCGGCCACGGCACAGGAAGAACCACGGACGAATTTGTGACTGTACTCCACAGTCGCGAAGTTGATGTATCGATCACAACATCTTCACCTGATGCCGTCTGACCGAGGAATATACCCGCGATAGAGGCGATGACCGCCAAGTTTGCATGTTGACTTTTCATGGTGAGCATTTTAACTCATTTCGCCCGAAATGGCAACACCGCCAAATGGCGGTGTCGGATTATGTGCACATGGCATCGGCAAAATGGTATAATGATTTTCATAATGAGTTTTTTTCGCACAGCCTGCGCGACACTGGCAGCGGCGCTCTGCCTATCCGCCGACATGCGCGCGGAAACGATCACGGACATCTTGCAGGTGTCGGCGCTCGACGACTGCGACTACGCGAGCCGCGTTCCGTTCTGCCTCACGGGGCTTATTACCAAGGTGACGACCATGGGAAGCGGAAACAGGTTCTGCCTTCTAGAAGCCGCCGGCGGAGGCTGCCTCGTCAGATTTTCCGACGAAAGCGTCAAGACAGGCTGCGTGATTCGCGCCGAAGGCAGCACGAACATCGACCCCTTCGCCGCAGATCCGATCCTCGTAGCCACAAACACCGTTGTCATCGGACATGCGGACATTCCCGAACCCAGGCTCGTGACCGTCGCGGAACTGCTTGACGCGCCGAAAAGCTACAGGCGAATGCGCATACGCGGCTTTATCACCGACGCCTTCAACGATGAAATCGACGACAACTACATCGTCGCCCTGCTGAACACCGGCGGGCGCATCCTCCACGCTGCGACGCGCAAGACCGGGAATGCGCTTCAGGACCTGAAATCCCTCATAGACGCCGACGTCGAGATTTCCGGGTACGTCTCGACGCACCCTGGCGGGAAACGCATCTTCGGCGGACCGCTCATCATGTTCGACTCGGTGGCCGACTCCGTCGCGGTTCTGTCAAAGCCGCCCGCAGACCCCTTTGACGCGCCTCGCCTCGCCGCGTTCGACCGCACATTCGCCGAAAACATATCCAACATGAAGCGCCACACCGTCAGCGGACGCGTCATCGCCGCCTGGCAGAAAAAATACCTGCTTGTCAGGTACGGCAGGAACCTGATAGCGAAAATCACGCTGACGGACGGCGAACGGCTCCCGGACGCGGGGAACTGGATCGACGCCGTGGGATTCCCCGAGACGGACCTTTTCTCGGTCAACCTGACAAACGCCCGCACAAGGCCCGCCGGCGAAAACACCCCGTCCGACGAAGCTCCAAAGACAGTATCTCCCTACCGCATAAGCCACCAGCCCTTCACAAAGCGCGTCGACCTTGACTTCTACGGACGGCTCGTTCGCTTTTCGGGCGTCGTGCGGGCGATCTCAAGGCCTCCCGACGAGGCGGGCCGCCTGACGATCGAAAAGGACGGCATGCTGACAACGGTCGACTCGGGAACATCTCCGGAGGCCATGAACGGCGTCGCGATTGGCTGCACGGTAGAGGCGACGGGCGTCTGTGTCATGGAGACCGAGAACTGGCGTCCCCAGCGCGTGGTTCCCTCCATAACCGGTTTTTTCATAGTCATCAGGTCCCCCGACGACATCCGCATCATCTCGCGCCCGCCATGGTGGACGGCGCAGCGGCTTCTCTTCGTACTGGCGGGGATGCTTCTTGTCATCGCCGCCATCCTCGCGTGGAACGCCTCGCTGCGCAGGCTCGTTGAACGGCGGAGCAGACAGCTGTCTCAGGCACAGATAGAGACGGCGAAGGCGGCCTTTAGGACGGGCGAGCGCACGCGGATCGCCACCGAGCTGCACGACTACCTCGCCCAGAACCTCACCGCCATGTCATACCAGCTGACCGCAGCGCGCCTCGCACAGTGCGAAGATCCCGCAATGTCTCTGAAGCACCTTGAGACTGTCGCCTCAATGCTGAACTCAAGCCGCACGGAGCTTAGACGCTGCCTCTGGGATCTGCGAAGCGAGGCGCTGGAGGAACCGACGTTCGAACTGGCCATACGCAGGGCACTGCAGCAGATTCTCGACGACACCCCCCTTTCGATTTCCTTCGACATCTCCAGACGCAACATCAGCGACACGACGACACATGCCATGCTGAGCATCATACGTGAACTGGTCGCAAACGCCATCAATCATGGACGCGCCAAGTCGATCAGCATTACTGGAGAGCATTCAAAGGGGCTGCTGAAAATCTCCGTCACAGACGATGGGATCGGCTTTGATCCGTCGTCATGTCCCAATTCGGAATGTGGCCATTTCGGACTTGACGGCATCCGCAGCCGCGTCGAGCGGCTCGGCGGCACGTTCGCCATCGATTCGTCGCCTGGCAACGGAGCAAGATTCACAATCACGCTTCCATCCGCCAGTCTCACACGTTTCGCCCGCAACAGGAATCGCAAAGGCAACCCGCATGAAGCAGAAAATTAAAATTCTCATCGTCGATGACCATGGTCTTCTGCGGCACGGTCTCAAATCCATCATCCAGTATCAGAAAGACATGGAGGTCGTCGGCGAGGCCGAAAACGGTGAAATCGCCGTCCGCCAGACAAGGACACTCTCGCCAGACCTTGTTGTGATGGACCTCGTCATGCCGGTAATGGGAGGCGTAGAGGCCACTCGCCTCATAAAAGCCGCATCACCGCAGACAAAGGTCCTGATTCTAACGACATTCGGCTCTTCGGCGGACATCTCCCGTGCGCTCGAAGTCGGCGCGACGGGGGCGATGATGAAGGATTCGCCCGACGACAAACTGCTCGCGGCCATGCGCCACGTCTTCAATGGTGAAACTGTCCTCGCCCCGGAAATCGCACACATGATCAAGAATGAACCAGATCCGCCGCGTCTGACCGAGCGACAGATCGACATCCTCCATTCGCTTGCACGTGGACAGACCAACCGTGACATAGCACTTCAGCTTGGCCTGAAGCCAAGCGGTGTGCGCGTACACATCGACGCCCTTCTGAACAAACTCGGCGCAGCCACCCGCACCGAGGCCGTCGCAATCGCAATGCGACGACAGCTTATCAAGATATAGGCTAGATGTTGAACTTCGGCGTCTTGAGCATGGGGCAAAAGGGTCAGAGTCTATCGACATAGTATTATTGATCGACATAGTATTATTGATAGAGTAGCTCTTGCCAGCTTGTACTCCTGTCTGGGCGATTTCGGACTGTCCGGATCGGTTCTTTCTATCATGCCCTTCTCCATCAGCGGCCGCCTCCAGAAGTAAACGCGCTTTTATCGTTCGTTTACCCTCCGCTTCGCTTCGGTGCATTCCCGCTCGCGTCGTTCGCTCCGCTAGACCGCGCCGCAAGCGGACGCTAATCTAGACCGCTCGCGCAGAGCGCGAGCTAATCTAGAACAGCGAGCGCAGCGAGCGGTCTAGCCCCTCTAGAATTGCCTCGCAGTGCGGCGCTCCGTTCGGCGTTGCCGCCAACCCCTCCCCTCGCGCGCGCGCACGTGGACTGTAGGAACTACCGTAGACAGACGGGATATAAATATATCTCTTGTAGCCAGACCACGGGCG
>OCTW011588703.1_pt1 | contig 15840 bp, 8 predicted proteins | sample 1539671 | NCBI WGS metagenome assembly OCTW01 (sample SAMN02144230, study PRJEB22623) | gut metagenome | biome: sheep rumen | host: Ovis aries | place: New Zealand
GCAGGAAGAAGCAAAAGATATGATGGCGCAGGACGATGGGCATATCATCGTTGATGTGAGGCGGCAGGACGAATTTGCAGCGGGACATATACCTGACGCAGTCTGCATACCGAATGAAACGATCGACAAAATGAAGCCCGCAGAACTTCCGGACACCGAACAGATAATACTGATCTACTGCCGCAGCGGCAACAGAAGCAAGCAGGCTGCGCAAAAACTTGTTGATATGGGATACACAAATATTTATGAGTTCGGCGGTATAATCGACTGGGACGGTGAGGTAGTGACTGAAGACAATGTTAGCAGTACGACTGACGAAACTCCGATAACCATTTCTGAGAGTTCTGAGAATGACAGCGAATTTGCCGACATCACTACTGACCCTTACCCTGTGCTTGCTTTCGATGTGGGGGACAGGACATTTCTGGCAAAACTTGAAGATAACTCCTCTGTTGATGACCTGATAAGTAAACTGCCTGTCAGCGGTATCGGGATAACAATGTCAGACTACGGCGGATTTGAAAAGGTCGGTGATCTGCCATTTGAACTGACTACAAATGACACAGACATAACCACTGTTCCCGGTGATGTGATACTTTATCAGGGAAACAAGATAACTGTTTATTATGGCGAAAACACATGGAATTTCACAAAGCTGGGTCACATTGATGCCAGCCGCGAAGAACTGCTTGAAGCCTTTGGCGATGGCGAAACAGAGGTCAGGATAAGCGTTGAGATGACTGAATAAATCAAAAAAAGCAGAGCATAAAAGCTCTGCTTTTTCTATTCACAGTGATATTCTGCAAACGAAAGTGCATCAAACTATCTACTCTATCACAGCTGCACCATCTGCACCGAGTTTAATGCCGTCTATCTCAGCATCGCTGAGCATGACACCGTCATAATCGAAATAATACTGCTTGCCATCGATATCGAGCCAGCCGACAGCAACTTTTCCGCCGCTGAGAGCATAGTACTTATCACCGCTCCAGCTTACCCAGCCTTCTGTAAGATATCCGTTTTCTCCAACAATGTAGTATTCACCATTATAGTTGATCGGACCTTTCACAATAACTCCGTGTTCGAGGTAATATCGCTTATCTTCTATGGTCTTCCAGCCTTCCTGCAATGTGCAGTCATCACCAAAATAATAGTCGATACCGCCGATCTTGTTCCACCCCTTTGAAGCAGTATGATCGGCACCGAAATAGTAGGTCTTGTTGTTGTCAAAATTGACCCATTTATTGGATACTGCGCCATCTTCACTCAGGTAGTATATCTTGCCGTCATCATTGTAGATGCCTTTTTTCATAACGCCTTCTTCATCAAAGAAATAGCGCTTGTCATAAATATCAGTCCACCCGATGGCAGCATTTCCTTCTTCGTCAAAATAATAAGTCTTGCCCTCTTCGGTGTGGAACGAATCTGTAAGCCAGTCTTCATCGCCTTTTTTATACTTTATCTGACCGTCCAGCTTTACGATACCATCAGACAGCACGCCGTCTGCCGAAAAAACATAGTTCTCTTCATTGCCCTTGAACTCGCCTGTGCAGGCTGCACCTGTTTCTCCGAAATAATAGCGCTTGCCGTCAATAGTTGCCCAGCCGATGGTCTTTTTGCCTGTTTCTTCGTCAAAATGAAAGCGATAGTCGCCAACTTTTATCCAGCCGTATGCCAGCGTATAGTCACTGTAAAAATAGTAGTCGCCCAGCACCTCACTGCCGAATTTATCAAAGACATCTTTCTGGAATTTACCGATCGTTTCATCTTTGTACTTTTCTTCAAGTTCGTCATAACGAACCTTATCATCACCTGTCAGCGCGCGTTTATCTTCATCAGAAAGTTTTGCAAATTTGCGCAGGTCTGACATATCTTTCTTGAACAGCTTGACATCAGCTGCGGCGCTGCCTATCGAAGCCCAGCCGTAAGCAGCTTCATGTGTTTCAGGATAGAAATAGTATTTCAGCATGACAGGTTCCTGAGTATAAGGTATAAGTTCTTTTCCCGGAAGTTCAGTCCAGCCGCTTGCGACAACACCGCCGCGTCCGAAATAGTATTTCAAACCATCTATGGTCTGCCAGCCGTCTTTTAGCTTGTACTCATCATCGAAATAATAATAGTTCTCACCGATAAGAACAAAGCCTTTCGCAGCCTGACCTTTTTCATTGAAATAGAACTTTGCGTCCTTTTCCTCATACCAGCCGACTGTCATTATGCCATCAGAAGAAAAATGGTACATGTTACCGTCTATCTTCTTCCAGCTTTTTATCATCTCAGACTTATCATCAAAATAGTAGGTATTGCCATCTATCTCATAAAAACCTTTGACACAAGCGCCTGTTTCATCGTCAGCATAGAAATAATTGCCGTCTTTTTCTATCCAGCCTCGGTGCATAACGCCATTTTCATTGAAAAGATAGCGCTCGCCGCTTATGACTTTCCAATCGTTAGCCATTTTACCGTCGCTGTCGAAATAGTATACTTCGCCCTCTATCTCATAGAAGCCGACAGCCATTTCGCCGTCACTCTTGAAATAATACTGAGAGCCGCCCACATTCACCCAGCCGCGATACTGTTTGCCGTTGTCATCGAAATATGAATTTCCCGAAAAACCTGAACTTGGGAAGCCGTGTTCATCAAAGTAATATTCGTCACCATTAATGTTTACCAGCCCTGTTCTGAAAACACCTGATTCAGTGGAGAAGTAATATTTTACCCCATCGACCTCGACTGTGCCTCGCTGTATTATGCCATCACTGCCGATATAATAGGTGTCACCACGAAAATCGTGCCAGCCCGGAGGCAATATTATACCGTTATCATCAAAAAGGTAACAGGAATTGTCGATTATCTGATAACCTGTCACACGCTCATTAGTTTCAGGGGAAATATAATAAGTGCCCTCCGCATGGGTATGCCAGCCGACAGAATAGAACGACTGATACACCAGATAGCCTGTGAAACAAAGTCCCACGACAGCAGTGCTGACAAGTGCCGCGATAGTATTTCTGACACTTCTGTAATGCGCTATCCTGCGGGTCTTATCACGGATAAATCCATTTTCCAAGCCATTGGTACTCATGCAGGGACAATTCCTTTCCTAAAATATTACCTTAATAGTATACCACATTTTATCATTCAATGCAACCATTTTAACCAAATCTTCACCCGATTTTCAGACAAGCAAACAAAAAAGTCGGGCGCACCCGACTTTCTGTATCAATAAAATTTTGCTATATCATCAAGTTCGCGGCGGCGTGGCTTTTTAGGCTCTTCATCGGCATAACCCAAAGCAAGCACAGCACCTATTTCCTCATTTTCAGGGATATCAAGTACCTCACGAAGTTTCTGTGCGTCCCTTATACCCATTACCAGCGTATCAAGCCCCATCTCTTTAGCTTTGAGCAGGAAAAGCATGTTGTGAAGACCTAAGTCATAGCAGCCCCAGCCGTTACCAAGTTCGTTTATAGGCTGACCATCATCGTTAAAGCCCACATTGTTCTTCTCAAAAGCAGTCACTATAAGTGCTGCATTGACAGAGCGCTGCTCATTGAACGAAGGAAAACAAGTTGTTCTGACTGCCTCACGCTTCTCTTTGGAAAGAACACAGTAATACTTGCTGGTCTGCTGATTTTTCCATGAAGGCGCCTGCTGAGCTGCTTTTATGATCTCTTCGATCTGCTCACGAGTCACTTCCCTGTCAGCGTATTTTCTAACACTTCTTCTGCTTTCGATAAGCTGCTGAAATTCCATTTTAAACACTCCTTAACATCTGCCTGCTTTTTTTGCAGTTTTAGATTTATACATTTCAATATCTGCAAGGGTTATCATCTTTTCCAGACTTTCAAACTTGCTTCCGTCAACAGTGTAAAAACCACAGCTGCATGATACTTTATAAGGCATGCCGCTCTCGTTATTATAACTGTTTAGTTCCTTTTCGATCGATTCGATATATTGTTTTTCCATGCCCTTTTCAAGTCTTGAACTGATGACCACGAACTCATCGCCGCCTGTTCTGCAACAAACGCTCTCATCAGGCATGGCAGTTTTAATAGAAAGTGCAGCCCTGCATATCGCGTTATCGCCGCTTTGGTGACCGTAATTATCATTTATTGGCTTAAGGTCATCAATATCCACTGAAAACACTGTGATAGTACTGTTATTTCTTACCGCATCAGCAACCAGATCTTCACCAAATCTATTCATTCCGCGACGGTTATAAAGTTCTGTCAGAGGATCACGCACATACAGATTTTCCAGTTTTTTCACCACATATTTCAGCTGATTTTTCATGTAGAAGCTGCCTGCATTATTTGCGATATTCAGCACCCATGTGGTGAACAAGTCGCCTGAACCGCCTACATAGCTGGGTTCATAAGCCAGATAGCCCATTATATCATCTCGGTAATAGAGCGGCGAAAAAGCCATAAAGACCATCTTTTCACCGTCCAGAAAGTTCTTGATGGGCACAAGGTCTTTAGATTTGAATTCAGTCCTGACAGGGACTTTGCCTTGTCTGTCGAGCATACAGACCATATCTTCCGCAATGCGCGTTGTATCCGCTGAGATACCATCGTCCTCACTCTTTTCAAAGTAAGAAGAAATACAGACATACAGATTCTTCATATGAAAAAAGTCTGCCCCTGAGATACAGTCAGCAAAAAGTTCTTCCGAATTTTCAGCCGCTGCAAGTCTGGTATTCATATCTATCAGGGTATGGTTGAACTCCAGATTTCTGGTACGGAAAGCGATCTGCTCACCATAGAAATCTTCATTCCTGTCTTTTTTAGGTACACAGCCACAGGACTGTCTGGTGATAAGTTCAGATTCAACATAAAGATCTCTGCTGACTTCTTCGCCAGCCCAGATCCTTTCCAGTGTTTTGACTGCTTCAACGCCCGCTCTGCCATAAGCATGGCGCGATGTTGTAAGTGTAGGCGAATACAACTCACTTTCCTTTATGCCGTCAAAACCTGTCACAATAATATCTTCCGGTATCCTGTAACCATGAGATTTCAGGCAATCCATACAGAAAAAAGCCATCATATCACTGGCACAGGCGATAGCTTCAGGCAGATCCCCTTCTTTAAGGAAATCCTCTGTCACATCATAAGCCTTGCGCCAGAACCTGCCATAACCGACACGTTTTTCTTCAAATGGTATGCCATGTTCTTCAAGAACTTTTTTGTATGCAGCAAGGCGTATCTCTGTTTCATAATTTCCCGGGAAACCACCAATGAAATTTATCTTTGTCAGCCCATGTTCTTCAACCAGATGACGCACGCATAATTCCATTGCATTACGGTCGCTCAGCAAGATATTGTGATCCAGTGGGTGATCGGGATCAGCGACGTTTATCACAGGTACATTCTTGGCTTCTGCGCGATCTGCAACTTCGTCAATAATGCTTTCTCTGATCATAGTGTCGCCAAGTATAAGCACACCGTCTACAAGATCATAATTTATAAGATCAAATATCTCAGATTCACCGTTAAGTATGCTTTCTGAGTATGATCGCTCGGTATAGACAGGCTGCTTTCTCAGAAGATTGACAAATATCAACAGATTTATATCCTTATCAAGGCAGGTGCGCCATACACCGTCAACGATGCGGCTTTCCTTTTCCCAGTCAAAACCTGTCACACACAATGCTATCGTTTTTCTTTTCATGCGTTCACCTACTCTCGTAAAAAAACAATTAACGGAAAACCATATCTTATATTATACAACAATTTGAAATCAATTGCAATAGCTATTTTAACTTTTTGATAAGTTTCACAAAATAAAAAAGGCGGATCTCTCCGCCTTTTGCCATTATATTACAGCATTTGCAAGCATCAGCTTTATTCTGTTTTCCTGATTGACTTTGGTAGCACCGGGATCATAGTCTATTGCAACAATATTCGCATCAGGATAAGCCTTTTTGATCACACGAGCACTTCCTTTTGCAACTATGTGATTTGGCAGACAGCCAAAGGGCTGAGTGCATATGATATTCTTCGTGCCTGTTTCAGCAAGTGCCGCCATCTCAGCAGTTATAAGCCAGCCTTCACCCATCTTTACGCCCTGATTGATATATTTGTCAGCGCAGGCGCGAAGATGCTCAAAATCATGCGGAGGCTGGAACACTCCATGCTCATTGATTATCTTTATCTGCTGTTTCTGGAATTTGTACAGCACATCATAACCGATGCCGTAAATAAGAGTCTTCTTGCTTCTGTTATTATAAAGTTTGCTGTCGTTTACAGCGTCAGATGCGCAGTACATAACAAAGTCAAGCAGTCCGGGAACATTAGGTTCGCAGCCCTCGCTGAGAAGAAATTCGTTAAGATGATTGTTAGCCAAAGGAGAATATTTGACATATATCTCCCCTACTATTCCGACCTTCGGCTTCTTTACTTTAGTTCTCGGCAGTGCTGCAAAATCTTTTAGCATGGCGCGGTATATCCTTGCAGTAGACATATAATCGCGCTTTGTATGGAACAGTTTGCCAAGACGATGCTGCCATCTTGCCAGCAGTTCATCAGTGGAATTTTCGGTTATCTCATAAGGTTTGCACTGGTTGTACAGCAGCATGAGCATATCACCGTAAAGCACAGCATATATCAGTTTTAGTGCGATGGTGGGCGAAACTTCTATCGAAGCATCTTTTTCCAGTCCACTGAAATTAAGTGAAAGCACAGGCACCTGAGGATATGTTGAAGAAAGCGCTTTTCTCAGCAGATGGATATAGTTAGAGGCTCTGCAGCCGCCGCCTGTCTGTGAGATAAGAAGTGCTGTATGGTCAGGGTCATACTTGCCGCTGTTTAGTGCGTCAAGAAACTGACCTATAACAAGCAGTGCGGGGTAGCAAGTATCGTTATGGACATTTTTCAGACCCTCGTCGATAACGCTTCTTGTGGAGGTCTGCAAAAGTTCCATACGATAACCGTACTGCTCGTAAATAGCCATTATCAGCTTAAAATGAATAGGCAGCATATCGGGTACCAGCACAAGATAGTCAGCTTTTTTTGATTTGTCAAAATATGACTTTTTTACTCTGCCAGAGCCTGAATGGGGTATATTACATGTGTTAGTCGTTTCAGACATTTCTATTCCTCCGAATTATCTATGCTCTTTTAGCGGCAAGCTGAGCGTCTTTTTCTTCAAGTGCCGCCGCCAGTGAACGCAGCCTTATCTTTGCTGCGCCGAGATTTGTTATCTCGTCGATCTTGAGCTGAGTGTAGAGCTTTCCCTGTTCTTCCAGTATAGCCCTTACTTCGTCAGTAGTGACAGCATCGATGCCGCAGCCAAAGCTGACCAGCTGAACGAGCTGCATGTCATCATGTTCACAAACATACTTCGCGGCACGATAAAGTCTTGAATGATAAGTCCACTGATTAAGCACATCGAGTGCGGGAGTATCGACCAGACTTGCAACACTGTCCTCAGTAATGACAGCAAAGCCGAGCGATGCTATCAGCTTATGTATGCCGTGATTTATTTCGGGGTCGATGTGGTAAGGTCTGCCAGCCACAACTATTATTTTCTGACCCTTGCGCCTAGCCTCACGCATTATCTCCTGCGCCTTGCCCTTTATATCGCGGCGGAAGTCAAGCTGTGACGAATATGCCCTGTTCAGCAGAGCCATGACCTGCTTGGCGGTTATGCCGTATTTTTTCAATGTTTTCGCCATGACCTTAGCCACATGACTCTTATTGTTCAGGTCTATGTAAGGCGCTAAGAAATTATCTTCTGTCAGCTTATCGTTGTTAGCTTTAAGTAGTTCAGGATAATACGCAACTACAGGACAATTATAGTGGTTGTCAGAACCACCCTCGTCTATATTATAACTCATGCAGGGGTAAAATATGAAGTCAACCCCCTTTTCCAGCAGACTTTCGATATGACCGTGTGCCAGCTTTGCAGGATAGCAGACAGTATCAGATGGTATGGTCTGCTGACCTTTGTAGTAGGTCGCCCTTGTAGACTCCTCCGAGAATACGACTTCAAATCCCAGATCAGTGAAAAGCTGTGCAAAGAACGGCATAAGGTCGTAATATGAAAGACACAGCGGAAGACCTACTCTGGCGACAGGTTTCATGCGAGGCTTTTTCTCTTCCAGTTCCTTGATATAGTTGTATTTGTATTCTATCATGTTTTCAGTGCGGTCGGTTATCTTGATGCCTGCACCTTTTTCACAGCGGTTACCTGAAATAAAACGGTGACCGTCGCTGAAGCGTATCACTGTCAGATTGCAGTGCGCACCGCATCCGCCGCACTGTACTGCGCGGCTGGTGTATGTGAAATTATCAAGTTCATCTTTGGTTATAAGTCCCGAAGTTGTCAGCGAACCTGCTGATTTTTCCTTAGCAAAAAGGGCACAGCCCAGCGCGCCCATCAGACCTGCGATCGCGGGTCTGATAACATTTCTGCCAAGTTCCTGCTCAAAAGAGCGCAGTACAGCGTCATTCAGGAAAGTGCCGCCCTGTACTACGATATTTTTACCAAGTTCATCGATGGACTTTGCTCTGATAACTTTATAGACAGCATTCTTGATTATAGATGCTGACAGACCGGCGGAGATATCCTCAACGGTAGCACCATCTTTCTGAGCCTGTTTTACAGAGCTGTTCATAAAAACAGTACAGCGCGAACCGAGTTCGACAGGTGCTTTTGCGAAAAGACCAAGCTGAGCGAAATTGGCAATATCGTAGCCCATCGCACCTGCGAATGTCTGAATAAACGAACCACATCCCGAAGAACAAGCCTCGTTCAGCATGATACTGTCGATAGCATTATTTTTTATCTTGAAACACTTGATATCCTGACCGCCTATATCGATGATAAAGTCAACATCAGGGCAGAAATAAGCTGCCGCTTTATAATGCGCGACTGTTTCAACGATGCCGTAATCGACACCAAGTCCTGCCTTGATAAGTTCCTCACCGTAACCCGTTACTGCGGAAGCCTTGATATTCAGTTTTTTACCTGCCAGTCTGTAGATATCTTTCAGCTTAGATGCGATGATATCCAGCGGCTGACCCTGATTTGAGCAGTAGTGCTGATACAGCAGCTTGCCATCGGGAGTTATGAGTACCAGCTTTGTTGTAGTAGAACCTGCGTCGATGCCAAGATAAGCATCGCCTTCATAGGTCATTATATCTTCATACTTAAGATCGGATTTCTTGTGGCGTTCAATGAACTCGGCATAATCATCCTGAGATTCAAACAGCCTTCTGCCAACAACGATATTGTCATTTGTCTTTGCATTGGCTATCTTGCCGAGTGCTTCATCAATTGTGACTTCTTCGCCAAGATCATGTGCATGGAGCGCAGCGCCGTAAGCTATATAACATGAAGACCTTTCAGGCAGGATAGCCTTATCGTCTTCCAGAGAAAGTGTCTTTTTGAATGTTTCGCGAAGCGCACTGAGATATGTGAGCGGTCCGCCGAGAAACAGCACTTTGCCTTCGATCTTTCTGCCCTGTGCCAGACCTGAAACAGTCTGATCGACAACAGCTTGGAATATCGAAGCTGATATATCCTCCTTTTTGGCACCCTGATTGAGCAGCGGCTGGATATCAGACTTTGCAAAAACGCCGCAGCGCGAAGCTATCGGGTAGGTCTTTTCAGCTTTCATTGCCAGATCGTTCATATCATCAGGGGTAACACCCAGCAGACCTGCCATCTGATCGATAAATGCGCCTGTACCGCCGGCACATGAACCGTTCATACGCTGTTCAACGCCGCCTGTCAGGAAAATTATCTTCGCATCTTCACCGCCAAGTTCGATCACAACATCAGCATCAGGATAAGTCTTGTTTACAGCAACGAATGCCGAAAACACCTCCTGCACGAAAGGTATGCCGCAGGCTTCGGCAATACCAAGCCCCGCAGAACCTGTTATGGCGATACGAAATTTATCATCAGGATAACTCTTGCGGATCAGCTTAAGCTGTTCTGCCACAGTTTCACGGACACGTGAAAAATGCCGCTCGTATCTGTTATATATAAACTCACCGTCATCTACAATAACGGTCTTGACAGTTGTCGAACCAACGTCGATACCCAGATCATAGATCTTGCTCATCTGAAAAAACCTCCGCAGAAATTACAAATTAGCTTTATTATAACATATTTGCATTCAAATTACAAGTCGATTTTATTAATTTTCAGACAATTGTCAAAAACCGCCGTTTCCATATTTCGGAAGCGACGGTAATTTATAGTATTTATTAGTTTTCCCGCTGCCTGAGAGCCTCCTGCTGTTCTTCGTAAGATACCTCGTTTGCCTCGTTTATAGAGGGAATATCCAGCTTCATCAGCTGTTCAGCCGAAAGTGGTGTGCGCTCGGGCGGTTTCTGATAGAGATGTGCCACATCGTCCATATAATAATCGGTCGAAACGGGCAGATTTTTGCGTCTGAGTTTTTCTTCCACCGAACTGCGCAGGAAGCTGTAAGCCAGTGCCGAAGTCGGTACTGCCATTACCATTCCGACAAAGCCGAACAGACCGCCGAAAACAAGGAGCGAGATGAGCACCCAGAAGCCCGGAAGACCGGTGGAATCGCCCAGTATCTTCGGACCTAAGATGTTGCCGTCAAACTGCTGGAGCACTATAATGAATATTACAAAAATTATGCACTTTTTAGGCTCTAACAGAAGTATCAGCAAAGAGGTAGGCACAGCGCCTATCAGCGGACCGAAAAACGGTATGATATTCGTAACACCTATAAGAACGCTTATCATCGTAGAATATGGCATACCCATGATCGTCAGACCTATAAAACAGATAAGACCGATTATAGTCGAGTCGATCAGTTTGCCTGTGATAAAACCTGAAAATACGGTATTTGCCTGCGAACAAACAGACATTATCTTCTGGCAGGTACGCTTTTTGGTGATGGATATGATTATCTTCTTTATCTGCGCCAGCAGTTTTTCCTTGCTGCAAAGCATATATACAGAAACTATCAGACCCAGCAGGAAATTCTTAACTACTGTAACCACGCCCCATGCGCCTGTAAGGATATTCTCAAGCATAGGCTTTACATTATCGTATATGGTGCCAAGATCTGTGTTGAAATCGCTCAGCCATTTAGTGGCTGCCTGTTCAAGTGATGGATAATTACGCAGGAACTTGTTTATCCATTTCTGTACACTCGCAACTATAGAACCCGTATTGTCAAATATCTCCATCACCGACTTGATGAGTTCGGGGACTACTATAGCGACCAGACCTGTCATAACGCCAAGAAAAAGGAGTTCGGTTATTATGACGGATATGATCTTGATGAACCCTTTTCGCTTTGTACGCTGTTCATCCGTCTTATAAAACTTACGTAAAAGCGCACTTGTCTTTTCCATGATAGGATTTGTCAGGAAAGCAATAACAAGCCCCCATGTAACAGGTTCCATCACTGTAAAAAAGTTCTTGATGCTGTCAAAGATCTCTCCGAAATTGAAAAGAGCAAGCACCAGCAAAACGTTCACTGCTATAACAGCAGCAGCATATACTGCTATGGTCTGATATTTTTTATTTGCATAAAATCTCATGGTTTGTCCTTTCTTTATCTTTGTATTGCTATATATTATAACTCATATTTCATTTAATTGCAAGGGTTTACAAATATTTTTCGATAGAGTTTACGTGTTCATGAAAAATTAACAGTTAGGCTTTAAAAAATCCTATTGACAAAACAGAGAAAATGTAATATACTGTAAAACAGAAAATTTGATATTTGAAATCCTGTGAGCAAAAGTAAGTAGCTGTATGAGGTAGTTTCAGAGAGCTGTCGGTCGGTGTGAGGCAGTACGAGGGCATGCAGTGAATGGATTTGTGAGGAGCGGAGCGAAAGTTTTACGAGTATCTCCCGCCGTGTTCCCTACGTTAGTGTGGAGGGGTATTGATCTTGACGGCTTATGCCTGATAGTGCGTACCTTAGTGAGCCGACTTTTATGTCGGGAAAATGGGTGGCACCACGGTTCTATCGTCCCATGATCTTGAAGATCATGTGTTGATAGGGCTTTTTTTATTGCCATTTTTGCTTAGGGATAACGATTCCAAGGAGGAAAACATTATGCTGTATCCAAAACTTGAAGACGTCAGAAAGCACTTGAAAGATTACAAAACTGTCCCTGTATTCTACGAACTGCTTATGGACAACTACACGCCTATCCAGCTGTTCAACTGCCTGCACGAACTGTATGAAGACTGTTTTATACTTGAATCGGTGGACAACAAAGACAAGTGGGGGCGCTATTCCTATGTTGGCATTGACCCTAAGGCTGAATATGAACTGCGTGACCATGTTATGACCATCAAGCAGGCAGGCAAAGCACCGGTCACACAGAAACTTGATGACCCGATAGAGTTCCTCTCAAATATAATAGAGGAACACCGCTCGCCCAGATTTAACAACTACCCAAAGCTGACAGGCGGTCTGATGGGATATTTCGCTTACGATATGGTCAGATATTTCGAGAAGAAGCTGACCAATATCCCACACGATGACCTTAACATGCCCGATGCAGACCTGTTCATGTTTGAAAAGCTGGTGGCTTACGACCACCTCAGCAATAAGGCTGTAATAATACTGAACATCAACGCAAGCGATGATATAGATGAAAAATATGCAGCATGTGAACAGACTGCGCTGGATATCGTGGTCGCACTTAAAAGCTATCAGCCCGAAGTCAGAAAAAGAAAACCGATGCCCGAAGAATTTGAGGTAAGGTCAAATATATCAAAAGATCAGTACATGGCAAATGTCAGAAAAGCAAAGGAGTATATCGCTGACGGTGACATCTTCCAGATAGTTCCCTCACAGCGTTTTGAGATAGACAATCCGCCTGACAGTTTTGATGTTTACAGAATGCTCAGAAGCACAAATCCATCACCATATCTGTTCTATTTCAAGCATGCAGACTACGCATTTGCAGGTGCTTCACCCGAAATGCTGGTGAGTGTTGAAAACGGCACTGTTGTAACAAGACCGATTGCGGGTACTATAAAGCGCGGCGAAACACACGATGAAGACCTCGCTAACGAACATCAGCTCATAAATGACCCAAAAGAACGTGCCGAGCATACTATGCTGGTTGATCTTGGCAGAAATGATATCGGCAAAGTCAGCGAATTTGGCAGTGTCGAAGTCACTGACCTGATGGTGATCGAGAGATATTCAAAGGTCATGCACATAGTTTCGAATGTCAAAGGCAAGCTGAAAGCTGACAAGAAACCACTTGATGCACTGATGGCAGTCCTGCCCGCAGGTACACTTTCGGGTGCGCCTAAAGTAAGGGCGATGGAGATAATCGACGAGATGGAAACAACCAAAAGGTGTCTGTATGGCGGAACAGTCGGCTATCTTGCCTTTGACGGTTCACTGGATACCTGCATAGCCATAAGGACTGTGCTTTTCAAGAATGACAAGGCTTACGTTCAGGCAGGCGGCGGAGTCGTTGCAGACTCTGTTCCCGAAAACGAGTATGAGGAAAGCTGCAACAAGGCACTGGCTGTTATCAATGCAGTCAAAGAAGCAGCTAAACTCTGACAGCGGGGAGGAAAAGATCATGATACTTCTTATAGATAATTACGATAGCTTCACATATAACCTTTATCAGGCGATCGGTGTGCTGAACCCTGATATAAAAGTTGTCCGCAACGATGAGATAACCATCGAAGAGATAGAAAAGCTGAGCCCGCAGGCGCTTGTCATCTCGCCGGGTCCGTGTTATCCTAAAGATGCAGGCATCTCGGTGGAGGCGATAAGAGCTTTCAGCGGAAAGATACCGATACTTGGCGTATGTCTTGGTCACCAGTCGATAGCAGAAGCGTTCGGCGGAAGGATAATACACGCCGCAGAACAGCTTCACGGCAAACAGACCGATATCGACATCGACAATACTCAGCCCATATTCAAGGGACTGAAAAACAAGATATCTGCGGCGAGATATCATTCTCTGATAGCTGAGAATGAAACTCTGCCCGACTGCCTTGAAATAATAGGCACAGATGATAAGGGTCAGATAATGGCGCTGAAGCACAAGGAACATATGACTTACGGACTCCAGTTCCACCCCGAAAGCATTCTTACCGAATACGGTTCTGTTATACTGGCAAACTTCCTGAGAATGGCGGGCATAGACACAGCATCAGCTGAGATAAATGTTATCCCTGATGCTGAACGTACCGAACTGAAACCTTACATTGCCAAAGTTGTGGACGGTCATCACCTCACGCGCGAGGAGGCACGCGCGGCAATCGATATAATCATGGGCGACAGAGCGACCAATGCACAGACTGCTGCACTCCTGACAGCAATGAGAATGAATGTTGAAACTATCGACGAGATAACAGGCTGTGCTGAGGGCATGCGTGATAAGATGGCGAGAGTACCGCACAACAGCGAAGTGCTTGAAATAGTCGGTACAGGCGGAGATATGGCTAAGAGTTTCAATATTTCGACCACATCTTCATTTGTTATATCTGCTGTCGGTCAGGCTGTTGCAAAACACGGCAACAGAAGTGTTTCCTCCAGAAGCGGTGCTGCTGATGTGCTTGAAGCACTGGGCGTAAAGATAGCTTCTACACCTGAAAAAGCTGCCGCCTGCATCGACGAAGTAGGCGTATGCTTCCTGTTTGCACAGAGTTACCACAAAGCGATGCGTTTTGTTGGTCCTGTAAGAGCGCAGAGCGGCATAAGAACTGTGTTCAATATACTCGGACCTCTTGCAAATCCTGCAAATGCGGAGTATAATGTAATAGGTGTGTACGAGGAAAGGCTGATAGATATAGTTGCCAATGTTCTGAAAAATCTCGGCGTAAAGCATTCTTTGGTGGTTTATGGAACTGACGGTCTTGACGAGATATCTATCTCTGCGCCGACAATGATAGCTGAGATAAACAACGGTGAGATATACAAATTTACCCTCACCCCCGAAGATGTAGGTCTTACCACCGCAAAGAAGAAGGATATCGTCGGCGGAGATGCACTGGAAAATGCCGCAATAACTCTCGGTATACTGAACGGCGAGATACAGGGTGCAAAGCGCGATATAGTTCTCTTCAACGCAGGTGCGGCGCTGTATGTCAGCGGCAAGGCTGACAACATTGAGGCAGGCGTAAGACTTGCACGCGAAGCCATCGACAGCGGTGCGGCACTTGAACAGCTGAACAAGCTGATAGAGTTCACCAACAGAGGTTGATGCTATGATATTAGATGATATAGTTTCACAGCGCAGGATACAGCTTAAACGAGAGCAGGAGAAATGCCCGCTCAGCAAAATGCGGCGCAGGGCTGAGATACAGCTGACGGAGCGCACTCCCCTTTCGCTGGCAGAAGCACTCAAAAAAGATACACTATCCTGCATTTGCGAGGTAAAAAAAGCATCTCCCAGCAAGGGACTGATACGCGAGGACTTTCGCCCTGTTGATTTCGCAAAGGAATACGAAGCCGCAGGCGCAAATGCCATAAGCTGTCTGACGGAAGAGCATTATTTTCAGGGCAGTTCGCAGTATCTTGCGGATATACGCAAGGCGGTCAACATACCGATACTGCGGAAGGATTTCATCTTCGATGAATACCAGATATTCGAGGCTGCCGCCCTGGGTGCGGACGCTGTGCTGCTGATAGCGGCGGTGCTTGAACTGCCTGACTTTGAAAGGCTTTACAAGCTGGCTAAAACTTTGGGGCTGAGTGTGCTGGGTGAGATGCACACCGTTGAAGAGATGCAGGAGTATGCTCTCGACCGTGAGGGAATGGTCATCGGTGTGAACAACCGCAATTTAAAAACATTTGAGGTCAGCCTTGACACAGTGCAGAAGCTAAAGCCTTATGCTCCCGACGGCGCAGTC
>OCTW013404531.1_pt1 | contig 15829 bp, 10 predicted proteins | sample 1539671 | NCBI WGS metagenome assembly OCTW01 (sample SAMN02144230, study PRJEB22623) | gut metagenome | biome: sheep rumen | host: Ovis aries | place: New Zealand
GCGAGGCGATTTCGTAGATTCTGCTACAAGATTGAGCCGAGCAGTCATTATGATGAGCGAGGGAATGTTCACATCGAGGGAAAGATTTGTTGAAAAAACAGGTCTGGATCCTTCGGCTTCGCCTCAGGATGACACGGGAACGGGGTCTTAGGGGCAGAGCCCCTAGGAGAGGGGGTGATGGAAGACTTGGCGAGATTGTCGGATTGTGATTGCTTCACCCCTATTCGGGGTTCGCAATGACACTGCCGGCTTCTGCCTAATCGCCAAGGCTGCAATCAGGGGGAGGCTTCCCCCGCCAAGGTAAAGAGAGAAAACTTTACAGAAGCGCGTCCAGTTCTTCGGAGCTGGTGGCTACCTGCTGTTTGTTGTTCCAGATACGCATGAAGGTCTTGCCGTAGGCCTCGTTCACCACGCGGTTGTCGAGAATCAGGATCTTTCCGGAGTCCGATTCCGTGCGGATAAGGCGGCCAAGGCCCTGGCGCAGTTCCATGTAGGCCTCGGGCACAAAGTAGCTCTTGAAGGTGTTCTCGCCCCGGGATTTCATGTCGGCGGAAATGCCCGCCACCAGCGGGTCCGAGGGGTTGGGGAACGGAAGCTTGGTGATGACCAAAAGTTTCAGCGCATCGCCGGGGAAATCCACACCCTCCCACAGGGTCTGGCAACCAAGCAGGCAGGCGCCGCGGGACTTGCGGAACATGGACACGAGACCGTCCAGGGAACCGTCCACGTGCTGGCACAGCAAAAGCTTGTTCTTGGCAGCAAAGGCAGGAGCCAGCGCCGCCTGGGCCTTCAGCATGGTGGAGACGCTGGTAAAGAGCACCAGGGCGTTTTCGTCGGTCTTGGGCAAGACCTGCAAAAGGGTTTCGTTCAGGGCTTCGCCGAATTCCGCCGTGGAGGGCTTGGGCAGGTATTTCGTCACGATGACGGAGGTGCGGGAGTTGCGGGCCTGTTCGTCGGGGAACACCTTGAGGAAGGGCCGCTTGCCCGGGCCGTCGCTGGACATGCCCATTTTCTGGACAAAGTAAGAAAGGTCGCCCTGCACCGCCAAGGTAGCGGAGGTGAACAGCGCAGACTTTATCCAGGGGTAGAATTTTTCTTTCCAGGTGTCGCCGGAATGGAGCGGGTAGGCATGCATCTTGAGGGTGTGAGGATTGAAGGGTTCTTCCAGGTAGAACACCCAATCATTTCGACCCGCCTTGGTCAAGAATTCAAAATCCGTCATGAAGCGGGACAGTTCTTCCATGGCGCCGCGGGCATCCTTCACCAGGCCCTTGGTCGCAGGCACTGCCGCAAGGGCATCGAACAGCTTGTCGGCCTGGGATGCGGCCACCAGGAACTGGTCCACAAAAGGTTTCGGGTCGGCGTCGTATTCGGCGAGAATCCCGTTCCGGTAGATGAGTCCGGTCTTGTCCGTTTTCAGCTTGCCGATGCGCTTGCCGATTTTCATGAAGAATCGGTGCAGGCATTTTTCCGTCTCGTTCAGGGCGCCAATCAGTTCTTCACAGGCGGCAAGGAGGGCCGTCTCCTCGGCAGGAATGCGGTTCTCAATTTCGGCCACGAGTCCGTCTTTGTTGAGCCTGGAAGGCACCAGGGTCTTGACGGTGTTCCTGAAACCAAAGAAGGATACCAGCCTGCCTTGGGCCTGGTTGCTCACTTCGGGGAGGCGGTGGGCTTCGTCAAAGACGATGTGTTCGTAGGCGGGAAGCAGGGCAAAATCCAGCTTCAGGTCCGCCATGAACAGGGCATGGTTCACCAACAGCATATTAGATGCTGCCGCGCGACGCTTGGCCACCATGGCAGGGCAATGGGAATAATGGGGACACTTTTCGCCTTCGCAGGTAGCGGCACTGCTCGAAAGCTTGGACCAGAGCACCCGATTGCGGTTGTGGTTGAAAGAGGTGCACTCGTTGATGTCGCCCGTCAAAGTCGTCTCTACCCAGGGGAGCAGCGCCATAAAAGAATCCCGCTCGTCACTCTGCAAAAGGCCGGCGGAACATTCCAGCATCTGCTCGAACTTGCGCAGGCAAAGGTAGTTGTCCCGGCCCTTCAGCATGGAGACCTTCAGACGACCATCGAACAGCGGTTCGATCTGCGGGATATCGTGATTCCAGAGCTGCTCCTGCAGGGCACGGGTAGCTGTGCTGATGACCACACGTTCGCCCGCCACCGCCTTGTTGGCGGCGGCCACCAGGTAGGCCATGGACTTTCCGGAGCCCGTAGGAGCCTCTATGACGCAGAGGCCGCCCTTGTACATGTTGCGTTCGGCGATGGCGGCGTATTCCGCCTGGTTCTTGCGGTAGGTAAATTCCGGAATCTGCTTGGAAAGGAGCCCGCCCTCGTCAAAAAATTCGGAGACTCGACGGCCCTTTGCAGGAACCGCAGTACCCGACTCAGCCGCCACTTCGGGAATCTTGTAGGCCGGCTTGGAACCTGTTGCGGCACTTTCTGCGGCGTTCTCGGTCTTGGAATTGTCGGCCTTTGCAGTGTTCCCGAAAAGGGCTTCCCAATGGCTGCCGGCACTCACTCGCACAAGGGCGTCCATAAGCCAGCTATCCATGGACGAAATCTTTTCGAAAGCCTTTACGAACAGGTTTCCGCAGGCTTCTGCATCGGGGAGCGCCCTGTGGGCGCGGCTCTGCTCGATCCCGAGGGCCTGCACCAGCGTATCCAAGCGATGGTTGGGAACATCCTGGAACGCAATCCTCGAAAGGGTCAAGGAATCCCAAACGGGGTGATTCTCAAAATCGATTCCGACCTTTGCAAAGGCGCTCTTGAGAAACCGAGCGTCGAAACTCGCGTTGTGGGCTACGATGGGGCTGTCGCCGATAAAGCTCCGGATTTTTCCGGCCAAAGACGCAAAGTCTTCGGATTCGTCCAACTCCTTCTGGGTGATTCCCGTAAGGCTCTCGATAAAAGGCCGAAGCTTTACCGTTGCCGGGCGGACCAGGTAATCTACGGATTCTGTCGCCTTGCCGTTTTCAAATCGCACCAGGGCGACTTCGATGATTTCGTCCTTGTCAAATTCAAGGCCCGTAGTTTCCAAATCGATGGCAATAAAAGTAGGAATGTTCATGAGAATCTCACTTTTTCGACAATGTCGGCAAATTGGGAATCAGCTTGTTCAAGTCGTTTTCGCCCTTGGATATCTTGAGCGTGTCGTTTGGCGCGCGCCAGGGCTTGCCGAAAGAGAAGGGCGAAAGCGTGCCCGCATCGGGCGTGTCGCGGCCTTCCTTGGGGTAGTAATATTCGATAAAGAAAGCGCCTTCTTCCAAATCCGGGAAGGTAAAGTTACCCGCGGCGTCGCACTTCGCGATTTGCGCCGCCTTGGTCTCGATGGAGGTGAGCCGCACCGTCACCTGGTCGTTTCCGCCAGGGACCGCTCCCTTGAGAGACGCGAGCTTCAGCTTGGATACCGCCTCTACGCGGGCCAGGCGCTTGTACTTGAGGGTAACCACCGTATCGCGCACGCCGTTGCTGTCGGCAGCCGCAAGGGTGGTGTCGTTATAGCCCTGCAAAACTTCGATAGCCACGTCGGTAGGCCATTCCTCGTCGCGCTTTACAAGCAGGCGAACAGGATCCAGGGCCACCACGTTCAACTGCACCGTGTCCTTGTTGATGGCGGTGTAGAACGTCTGGGCCAGGGAATCTCCAAAGGGCTTGTCGTAAGAAATAATCAGCGAGTCGTGAGGGAACACCGCCTTGGTCCTGGAGGTAAACTTTGCCGCTACGATGCTGGGAGCGAGAGTGTCCTTCGCCATCTCCTGCCATTCCCATTCCACATAGTTGCGGAGCGTGTCCAGCGGGCGGAACAGGGAATCCTTCGCGCTGTTGCAGGCAAACTTGTAAACCGTTTCTTTCTTGGGCTTTTCGTTAAAGTAGAACTGCGGCTTTTTAGAAGAAGCACCCAAATAAACCTTGGAGGGGTACAGCTTTTTGCCATCGGTGTTGGAGGTAATGGAACAGTTGGCAGTATCCGTAAAGGCAGAATCGAAATAGACGGGCCGGGTGAAGGTGGCCTCCAGCACGTTTGCAAAAGGCTGGGTGACCGACTCCAACTCCAGGCGGCTCGTGTCCTGGTCGCCCAAGGGTATCCAGAGGGTGTCCGCCGAAGTTTCCGTCAAGACCAGGTCCTGAATCCAGAAGCCCACCAGTTCCGCCGACGGTTCGATTTTCTGGTTGCCGTTAGCGTCCAGAAATGCCGCTACGCGGTAACGGCCGGGCTTGAGACCCGTCAGCTCAAAGTTTCCGGCGCTGTCTGCCAGAGTGGCAAAGAGGGGCGGCTCCTTCGCGAGCATGGGGAGCGAATCCAGCTGCTTCGTGGTGGAGTCCCTGAACTTCTGCAGGTAGCGGATTCCTTCGCGTTCTGTGCCCATCAAGAAAAGCCCGATACTCGGGTAGAGTTTCTTTTTCATCATGGAATCATTCACCATGATACGACCGTCAAGTTTCAGCGAATCGATGTGGGCGCCCGTAGAGAACACCACCTGGAAAGGCTTCGCCAGAGAATTCCCTCGCAAATCCTTGATGCCCCCTGCAAAGGTCACCGTATAGGTAGTGCCCGTATCCAAAAGCCCGCGGGACGTGAGTTCCAAAGTCTTGCCGCTGACCTCGAAACGCATCTTCTTTTCGATAGGCGGCGAGATGGACACGGCGTTTCTCGGAATGCTGGGGTTAATCCATTCGTCGAATTCCAGCTTGATGTAAAGTTCATTAGGATGGTTCGTGGTTCCAGGAGCCGGGTAAACCGCTGCAATTCTCGGCGGGAGCTTGTCTTCGGGCCCACCGCCGGGCGCCACCTGGGTGGCACAGGACATAAGATACGCGCCCATAACCGCACAGGCAATGGCCAGTGCAAGCATCCAAGAATATGTCCCAGTGAACTTTTTCATCTCAAAATCAAATCAGGGGAATCACCTTGCCGATACGGCTCCAGCGGATATTGAAGGGAATGCGCCACCAGGTAAAGGGATTGCCCAGAGCGAATTTTTGGTCTTCGTTCTCGAAGGAGAAATAAATCACGAAAGCCTTAGCCCGAACATTCCGGAGGGACACAAAACCCCAGTAGCGGCTGTCGGCGGAATTGTCCCGGTTGTCGCCCATCATAAAGAACTGGGGCGTCTTGACGGTATAGCTTTCGATAGGATTACCATCTACCAGCAGGCGGCGGTGAATCGAAAGCTGTGGAGCTGGGGCAGACAGGGTGTCTCCGGCAATGCCTTCTACCGTAGAAGCTCCGTCCTGGGGAGCGTCCACTTCCAGGGTTTCCACCACGCCTGCGGTATCTTCGGCGGTGCGGTTCTCAAGAGCCACGTTTCCTTCCAAGTCGCGAAGCACCGACGCGTCAAACCCGATGTAGCTCACCTGTCGGGTCATGCCGCCCTTGGCGTGGGGGTCCAGCATGGGCAAAAAGCCTATTCTCGAAAGTTCCTTGAAATAGGCAAAACTCATGGCTCCGTAAATCGTGTCGCCCTGCACCAGGTGCTGCTGCAGCACGGTGCGGTTGTAACGCAACATGTCGTTTATCAAGAGGCTCCTGTCGTTTTCTACCGGGATAAAGAAATTCTTGAATTCGTAGTTGTTGTTTTCCACGCTGTCCTGCCAGAGGGAAATGTCCAGCTCCACGTGACTGTCGGGATTTTCTTGCAGTATCAGGGAACGGAGCCACCAGAGTTTTTCTAGCGGCAGGGAATCCACGTAGAACACGTCGCCTACCGACGGCACCACGAAGGTTTCCCGCTCATCCTTGGGAGACTTGGTCCGGAAGGTAGAAGTGTACTTGCCGTGACCCGGGAGCGAGTCTTGCCGGACACCGTTCAGGTAAAGCACGCCTTCGTGCACCGCCAGGGTGTCTCCGCTTACGCCCACACAGCGCTTGATGTAGTCCTTGGGGCCATCCGCATAGTGAACCAGATGGGGCTGGCCCTCTTCGGGTTCGTGATCCCAGTAGAAGTTGCCGAACATGAGGGCGTTAAACAGATGGGTGTAACGCCCGGGATTGTTGTCGGGGTATTCGGGCTCGCCCGGGTAACGGAAAATCACCACGTCGCCTTTCTTGGGCAGGGTATATCCCGGGAAGTGCTGGTTGCTAAAGGGAATGGGCGAACCGTAGGTGAACTTAAGGCCCAGCAGAAAATCCCCGGTGCGCAGGGAATCCTCCATAGAACCGCTGGGAATCTGGAACGCCTGAATCACGTACTGGATTACAATCAGCGCAAGCACTACCGGGACGATAATTTCCCGCATGAGGCCCTTCAAAAACTTCTTTGGCGAAAACTGTTTCGGTGTATTGTCCATATAATTCTCGACAGGAGGCGCTAGAGGCTGCGGACCCTCCTCACAAAATTCCTGCTCACCAGCAGCTGGGTGCGTTCCTTGTCCCGCAAAATGACGTTCAGGCGGCTCATGTCCGACTTGCGGATTTCGGCGATGTAGTCAATGGCCACCAGGTGGGCCCGGTGAATCCGCACGAACTGGGCGGGGTCCAGCTTCTTTTCCAAATCCACCAGCGGAGTGTCGATGACATACTGGTTGGTGGGGGTATAAACCGTAGTGTATTTTTCTTCGCTGTGGAAACGGATGATTTCGTCTACGTTCACCAGCAAAATCCTGTCGCCGATTTTCACCTGCAAGCGCTGCAGGTAATTGTTTGCCGAACCCATCATCTGCCTAAAGGCATCCCAGGAGAAGTTTTCGGGAAGCTGGTTTTCGCTGGCCGTCTGGGCAAGGCGTTTCCGCAGTTTCTCGACGGTCTTTTCTAGCCGGGAGGCTTCTACGGGTTTCAGCAGGTAATCTACCGTATTCTCTTCGTAGGCCCGCAGGGCAAAATTGTCGTAGGCCGTGGTGAACACAATCAGGGGCATGTCCTCTTCCAGGGATTTCAAGGCCTCGAAGGCATCCATGTCCGTAAGCTGGATATCCAGGAACACTACATCGGGCAAAAGCTCCTCGATTTTTTCAATGGCCTCGGCACCAGACGACGCCTCTCCCGCAATCTCGATTTCTGAGGCGTATGGCTCCAGCAGGGAACGCATGCGCACGCGGGCCAGCGGTTCGTCATCTACAATCAGGGCCTTGCACTGCATCAGTTTTCTCCTTGAACGCGGGAGGTGTCGGCGACTTTAGGCGTATCGGTTTCTTTGGTCAGGGCGGTGTCGGCCGTTTTCCGCAGGGGGTTGATGTAAATGCGGATCAGTTCCGCCTTGAATCCGTCCTGGTCTTTATAGACCGTACCCGCTCCCGTGAGCAGCGCCAGAGAGCCGTAGGAGCCCTGCTGGAAACGATAACGGACTTTTCCTTCGGAAAGTTCCATGGACAGCTTGTCGCCATCAAAAGTGAAACGGCCCGAAAGGGTGTCCGTCTCCACGGAATCGGGAGTAGAGCCCCTGACGATATTCTGGATGAACACGACGGAGCTGTCTTCTTTCAGTTCCGCCTTGACTACCTTGCCCTTGCAGTTGTCACAAGGAAGCCTGCCGGAATAAAAACCGACGACCCCTTCGGGGACTTCAATCTTTTTCAGGGGCGGCAGCGGGGCCTGTTCTTCTTTGGAACAGCCCAAAAGCACAAACAGCCCTAACAGGAGAATCCAGCTAGAAATCTTCATAGGCTAAAATCTAAAAATTTTACGGAAATTATTTTGCGGAACGGGCTATCCTGAAGCCCAAAGCGTGGCCCTTGTACAGCGGAGCTTTCTTGTCGCGCTCGCTAGAAGCCATGGCCGAGGCCTTGTCGCTCCAGCCGCCACCGCGCACCACGCGGTTCGTGCCGGAGTCTGCCCCCGTGGGGTCTGTCTGGTCCTTGTTCTCGTAAGTGCCATACCAGTCGTTCACCCATTCGGCCACGTTACCGCCCATGTCGAAGAGGCCGTATTCGTTGGGAGTGTACATTCCTACCGCCACGGGACCTTTACTTTGTGCGTAATAGGCATAATTCTTTGCCTCATCCGTACCCCAATAATAGGTGGTGCTCGTGCCTCCACGGGCAGCCACTTCCCACTCGTTCTCAGTGGGCAGGCGAACAGCTCCCTTGGCGGCGTAATCGATGGTCAAATCCTTCAGGTAAGATTCGTCACCTACGGATGTGTAAATGTAGGCGGTGTCACGGCCCAACAGTTTAGAGTAGGCGTTACAGAAAAGCACCGCCTCGTACCAGTTCACGTTTTCCACCGGGAAATTTGTACTGTCGTTTGCCTGCTGGGGGAGACTCCCCATGACCTTGAAATAGGCGTCACGAGTCACTTCGGTTGTTGCGATTTCAAAGCCCGAAATGGAATAGGTGGCCGTTCCACGGGTGACGTCCGTGGCCGGAATTTCGGCCCATTCCACAAGGGAGGCCCAGGCGGAATCTTCTACCGCCTCGCCAGAAGATTCCGGAGCGGCTGAACCCGAAGAGCCGTTGCTATCCGAAGACTTGACAGTGCCCGCATCCTCGTCGGGGAACTGGGGAGCGAAAGTCTCTTCGCCACCGCTTGCCGAACAGGCCGCCAGGAACGCGGCCATCAAAAAAGCGAATGTCGCCTCAAAGACAAAATTTGTTACTAATCTCATAACACTAACCTCAGTCCTTCAATCCTAAAACCTAACCACTAAATACCAACCACTAACCACTAGATCCTTCGACAGAGTTCACCCTGAGCTTGCCGAAGGGCCCAGGATGACACTTGCGTGTCACTTCACCACCCCGATGCGGTACAGCTTCTGCTTGGTCTTGCCGGAGTTGAACTTCACTTGCAAGCGAACCGTATAGACGTCGCTTCCCAGGGCTTTCAGGTCCAGATTTTCGAACTGGTTCCGACCCGCCTCCACGCCGGACATTTTCTGCTGATAGACGCAGTAGCCCGTAATGTCGTAGATTTCAAGCGTTACCGTCTTGGCGGCATTCCCGATTTCAAAGCGGGCCTTGGCGTTCCCGCCCCGCACAGGGTTCGGGTACACGAAAAATTCCCTGATTTCATCTTTTAATTTGGCGGCCGCAGGTTCGCCAAGCCGAGAAGCGTCAAAGTAGCCCGTCCTTTCGTTTCCGCCGGCAGGGAGCGTCCACGCCGCCGGAGATTCCACCGCCTTGCCGCTTGCCTTTTTCAGACGGAACGCCGAAAGGCTATTCCTGTGCAGGGCGTAAATTTCAGGGCCTGCGGACTTTGCGTCGGGAATGGCGTCAGCCACGAAGATGCTCATGGGCTTCAGTTGTTTTACGGACTCCACATATTCAAAGCTGCCTGCCGCCAGGGGGAATCCGTCTTTTTCTGTAAGAGCCTTGCCTTTGCCTGTGTAGGCGTACACCAGGCCATCGTTGCTGGGCACGAGAATTTCGGGAGTGTCGTCACCGTTCACGTCCACCAGCACAGGGTCGCTGAAAAATCCGTATATCGGAGACCCGCGGGAGACCTTCACCGGGAAGCCCGCAATCGGCAGACCCGAACGGTCGAGCGCATAAACGAGGTTGTCCCCCAAGAAAACGATTTCGGGATACTTGTCGCCGTTTATGTCGCCGATGGCAATACCGGAGGTCTCGTCCTTCAAGCCGCTGGTACCGCCAGCGCCGCGCTTGTAGCTCTTGGTCCAGAGAGTTTTGAGCGCGAAATTGTTTTCGTCAAAATTCAAGCTTGCCACAGTCCCGCGACTGCCCACGGCAATAATTTCGCTTGCACCGTCCCGGTCCATGTCGGTACAGGCAATGCGAAACCTTTCGCCGGACTTGCCGTCCAGTTTCTTGGGCCCGCGAGAGGTAAACACAGAGCCGTCGTCAGACACGTAGGCAAACGAGTCGTTGCCGGTCTTGGACAATTTACCGCAATAGGCCATGTCGGTATAGATTTTTGACGCAGACGAATTGGGCTCATGAACATTTACAGCCTTTTTCTTTTCAAACTTGACTGCATCGTAGGTCACCGTGCCCTCGCGGCTGGCAATCCAGATTTTTCCGTCGTGAATGACAGGCCCCGCCGTCGCAGAATCCACCGGAATTTCATCTTGTATGGGGAGGCCACCTACAAAGCGGGTCTTTACCAGTTTATTCCTGTGCAGGCTATACACATTCTTGCCGTCGCTGGCCATGCCCACCAGTGGGCCGTAGTTTGCGCCCACACGATACAGCGGAACCTCGACCTTTGCGCTGTCGCGGGTCAAGGACTTTTGCGTTATGACCGTGTCCGCCACGAACAGCGTATCGCCTAAAGCATTGAACGCCTGCAGGGTTCCGTCTTCGGCGCCCACCACAAGGATTTTTTCTCCCTCGTGTTCCGGGTCATCTATGAACACGGCGCCACGCACCGCCGAATTCAGGCCCACGTTCCGCGGGAACTTGCTCCCTTCGATACTGCCGTCGTCGATGCTGATGGTCACGCTGATTACAGGTGCCGCAAAGTTCACCACGCTGTCGCCCATGAAGGCGTTAGAAGTCTTTTCCTTGCGGGCGTCTTTCGGCACGTTCACCGTAATCTTGATTCCGGTGTAGCCGCCCTGGGCCGTCATGGTGTTGGCATAGCCCGTAGTGCCAATGGTCTTGACCGTATCGAATTTCTGCTTGGAATCCTTCGCGGGCACCCGCAGGTGGGGCAACAGGTCTGTGCCGCTACCGTAATCGTAGGTGTCTTCGCCTAGGGCGTTCTTGAAGGACTTGCCAATGCTGAGAATCCCGTCGGATTCTACGAGGGACATTCCGAACTGGTGGTCCCGCAGGGTGTCGCCACCCCAGAAGTTCGCTATGCCATACTGCAAGGATTCTCGCAGGTGCCATTCGTTCACCTTCCAGACGGCAATCCCGCTGGCCGGGAGCCCTGCATCAAAGGAACTGGGCGCGAGAATAAAACCGCTCAACTGCTTCTTGTTCCAACTGCACTTGCCCTTCACGCACACGCTGTCTTCAAAAAGCTTAGAGATGCTGTCCACAGGAACTGTAACCTTTTTCTCTTCGGTCTGTTCGCCTGCATTCTGGACATATCCCACTTCTACCGAGCCGTCCTTGCTCCAGCTGCGCTGGCGGTTTTCGATGAGCAGGTATTCGCTCCCGCTCAGGGGCACTTTCACGATTTCGGTACCGAGGCCGCTACCGGCGGCGGCAATTTCCACCGTCACGGGCTTCCCTGCTGTTGGCCGAACCTCTCTCACCTTTCCCCAGCCCATGTAGAGCCTGTCCCAGGCCGCAGGCAGTGCCGGCAAGAACCCGTTACCGGCGTTGTAGCCAGCAAAATCCATCAGGTCGAAATATCCCAAACGGCTGATTCCCTTCACCACGTCGTAAGTGTTGGGGAGCCCCAGTTCACGGCCCACCTGGTTTGTGATAATCCCGTTGATGCCCCAGTTCAGGCCATCTTGCGAGGCCGTCTCAGACACCACCATGATCGAACGCAAGGTATCCGTAGCTCCCGCATCTGCGCCCTTCAGCAAAAGAGCCGTCGTCACCGTATCGCCGCTCTCGCCTACGCCCATCACGGGCTTCACGTTTTCGTTCTTGGCGGAATCGGGCATCAGGTACATCCAGGCATCCTTATCCACGTAGATGTCCAGAAAGTCTCCCGGCGTATCCGCGTTGCGGGTTCCCATACTGCCACCGTCCAGCAGGCGGCTCGCCCCAGCGTGAGCAATCATGTAGGAACGCTTTACGTTCGGGTTCTTGGAAAGGGGAATCTTGAAGGGCGAATCCTTGGAGGAATGGACCTTGGCCACCGCGTCGTAAATAAAGTTCAGGTAAAGGCGACTGCGGTCCTCGTCGTATTCCGCCGTTTTTTCGCCCTTGCTCTTGCCGGTGCGGTTATAGCCCATAATGGGCTTGTCCAAAGTGTACAGGGAATTTTCGGGAAACACCCGTGCACGCACCGCCAGCTTGCCCCCGCTGGCCGCCTGGTAGTAGGCGTTCACGAATTCAAAATGCCTAAGCCAGTAATTTGGATTGGCACGCACTCCCGAGGGATCCAGCTTGTAATTCACCTTGGTGTCAGAATTGAACTGGCCGTTTCCAGTGGTGAGGGAATTGTCCGGCTGCTCTTCCTTGAAATCCACCAGCAGCACGAACACTTCCAGGGTGTCCGCCGCCTGCGCAAAAGACAAAAGACCTACAACAAATGCAAAGAAAACCGCATTCAACTTCATAGGCTACAATTTAAAAATTATAATTTCGCCAGAAGTACCTTATAGAAGGTACATTCACGGCGATTTACTCGATATCGCCGGATTCCTTCTCGAATATGACCCTGTGGGTGATTGTCTTGTAGCCCCCATCGGTCACCGTTTCAAAAATCAATGTGGTGCCGTCAGCAGAGACATGCCCCTCGGGCGTTTCTCCTCCACTCACATAGGTGATGGTTCCGGTAGACTCGTCAAAAGTATAATCATAGGATCCAAGCAGAGTCCCACTGCCATTTAGACAATCCAGAGAGCCATCGGAGTAAAACAGCATCTTCTCGCCGGTAGGTGAACTTTGAGGTTCTTCCCTGTCTTCACAACTTTCGGACATCATTCCGGCATACTCACTAAAATCTCCGAGTTGCAATTCCCCTAGCTGCGACATGGCATCTTGCACGACCGCGCATTGTTCTGCGTCGGTAATCTTGTGGATAAACACGTCCTTGACCAACACCCACCTTCCGAGAACACTCTTGGCGTCTTTGCTCATTTCCATGGAAGAGGAGGACTCCTCTTCTATGCTGCTAGAAGACTCCTCTTCCGGTTCCTCGCTAGAGGAACTCTTGCCAAATTTGGACTTGGAGGAGGCAGCGTCGTCCCGAATTTCCTTCTCGTTCATCTCCCCTTCCAACTTGATGTTTTTCCCGGCTTTTGCCTCAACCTTCTTGGTGTACTTTTTCCCCTTGCCGTTCATGAACGAAACCATGTGGGAACCTTCTTCTTTAAGCACCACCTGATGTTCGCCGTCTTCGTTGGCACCCAGGGCGATAATCACCTTGCCGGTGGCTTCCCCGATGGCGATGGTCATCGCGCCGCCATCCAAAGCTTCGCCTCCCTTATCGGTCAAGGTGACTACAGTAGGTTCCTTCAAGGCTTCCTTTGTCTTGTCCACAATCTTCTTAGTCAAATTGGACAACATCTCTACATCTTCTCCGGCCATTTCCGACAGTTTTTTCGCATCGTCATAGCCGTCTATAAGAAGGCTTGCGGCCTGGTCCTTTATTTCGTCGGCGGACATGCCCTTGGCTTTGGTGACGAGGGTGAGAGTCTTTTCGACCTTTTCAATATTGTCCATGGCGTCCGTGACCGCATCGGGCATAGCCATTTTGAAGAGTTCCACTTCAAATTCGGCAGCCTTCTTAGATATTTCCGCCCCGGTCTTTGCCACAGTCTTGTTGATAAACTCCGCCTCGTCAGCAAAAGAAGATTCCGTATTGTAATACATGCGGTTGTATATCTGGAGCGAGACGTCGTCGTAATCCCCGTTATTGAAATTTTTCCACCAGGTCAGGTAATCGGTCTCCCCTCTTTTCTGGTTTTTATCAAGACCATTAAAAAGAATTTCCAGGTCGTTTTTGCTCAACGAACCCGCCACGGCCATGGCCTTTTCGCGGGTCGACTTGCCACAACCCCGCAACGAATACCAGAAATCCTTGAGGGCGTAGGCGACGCCCACCCCATTTTTCTGGAGGGACGGAGTCTCGCTGACCAGGGCCTGCATGCTGTCGATACGCGTCCAAGCGGCCTCGTACTGGTCGACCTTGGAGAGCACCTTGGACATCACCTCGGCATACTCTTCGGCTTCTTCCCGGTCCACGTTATCGGTAAAAAAGCCTTCATCGCTCGACATAAAGGCAATGGGAGCCACCTGCAGGTACTCGGCAAGGTAGGCGAATTCCGCCAAATTGTCCAGGTCGCTCCGCATTTCGGCGGACTCGAGGTATTCCCGCAGGTTCTCGTCCGAAGCTACAGTGCCACCACCTCCACCACCGCCGCAGCCGAAAAGGAGGATTGCCGAAGCGGCGAGGGCCGCAAGAACAGAGAATTTGTTTATATGCATCATAACAACAATATATATTCTTTTTTGTCGTTACGCAAACCTGCCGTGATACAGGCCAAATTTCAAGCTTTTCCACCACCTTTACGTCGGCGGGGAGCCTGTTCACCGAGATCGGTTCCGCGAAAAAATAGAAAAACCGCAAGAAAAAGCATATTTTTTGCTTAAACCTGTTGACTTTCGGCAATAAATTTTATAAAATTGAATTGTATACAATCAAATACAGCAAAAATCAATAAAACGCCGACACCCCCAAAAACGGAGGCTCATTATGGCAACCATCTACGATTTCACCCTCACCGACGGCAAGGGCAACGTGGTCGCGCGTTTTGAACCCACCGCCGACATGGACGCCGTACGCGCCTGCGTCGAAAAGCTGCTCTAGGAGCTACCATGAACTGCCCCCAGTTAAAACTTGAAAACCAGCTGTGCTTTCCGCTGTATGCCGCGTCCAAGGAAATCACGCGCCGCTACGCCCCGTACCTGGAACCGCTCGACCTCACGTACACGCAGTACATCGTGATGCTCGTGCTCTGGGAAGAAAAGAAGTGCAACGTCTCGGAACTCGGAAAAAAACTGTTCCTTGATTCCGGGACGCTCACCCCGCTTTTAAAAAAGCTCGAGGCCAAGGGCTACATCCAGCGCACCCGCGAACAGAGCGACGAGCGCTGCCTTTCCGTAAGCCTCACCGCCGAAGGCGAATCGCTCAAGCGCAAGGCCGCAAGCGTCCCCAAGTCCATGGCCAGCTGCGTGAACCTCTCCGAACCTGAAGCCAAGACCTTGTACACCCTGCTGTACAAGGTATTGGACGGGCTTGAGGTTCCTTAAAGAACTTTTACTCAACCAATTTTACTTTATCTGCGATATGGCGTAAAGCGGACATATTTGAACGTGGCGAATTGCATTTTCCGCTTCGGAATCATAGTAATCCAAGACTGTCTTCGGATATTTTCCAAACAAATAATTTGGCATTTTTGGATATTTTCCAAAGAAATAATTAAAACGCTTTTCCATTGAATCTAATATAAAGGGGACGATTTCGGCCCCTTTTTCACCTTTTTTAGAGAATACGCATGTTTTAACATTTGTCAAACAAAGAGAGTGCGCAAGTTTCGGCGAAATTTTACCTCTTCGGCGATTCTGATGCCATTTGTACTATTCGCCTTTTTTCCGAATGAGCCGTTTCGTAGTATGCATTTCCTTTTGCAGAAGGCGCATGCGCTCTTCCAACAGTTCCTTCGAGGGCAACGCATCTTTGATGCGGATGTTGTTGTATGTCGCGACCCCCATCGGCGTGCCCAGCCCACGGAAAGACCACTGTACATCGGTTGAATCCATGTTGGAACAAATCAACAGCCCGATTGTCGGATTGTCTTCGGGTGCCTTCAGCAACTCATCTACCGCGTTCACGTAAAAGTTCAATTTGCCGACAAACTCCGGCTCGAACGGCTTTGCCTTCAGTTCGCAGGCGACGAAACAGCGCAAGCGGATATGGTAAAACAGCAGGTCGATTTTGCGGCTTCGTCCACCTACAAGAACCTCCTTTTGCCGTCCAATGAAGGCAAAACCCGTACCCATTTCGAGCAAAAGGTCGGTGACATTCTTCGTAAGAGCCTCTTCCAATTCGGCTTCGTCGTAAATTTCGTGACCAACAGTAGCAAAGCCGAAATCGTAGTTCTCTTTCAGCACATCTTGAACAAGTTTGCTCTGCAAATCGGGCAGTTTTTCGGTAAAATTGTTGACTATCTTGCCTTGGTGGCTGTAAAGATCTGCCTTGATGCAGTTGATCAACGCAGCGCGGCTCATCCCTTGTTCCACAGTCTTTTTGATGTAAAACAGGGCCTCATCTACAGATTTGCATTTCGTGATAATT
>OCTW011592557.1_pt1 | contig 15826 bp, 7 predicted proteins | sample 1539671 | NCBI WGS metagenome assembly OCTW01 (sample SAMN02144230, study PRJEB22623) | gut metagenome | biome: sheep rumen | host: Ovis aries | place: New Zealand
CATTGCTGGCACTTCTATTCTATCATGGCTTTTCGCTGTAGTCTATTGTCGCAAATTCGATTGTCCTTGACATGGGGAGCACTTTAGTTTGAATGAACGCTTTTCAGAGTCATATTCATAATCAACTTTTTCATTGAAATGAAAAATTGTATATGGTATAATTTTCACATGTTTTGTTTCTTTTGCGCAAATTCACGCCTAAAAAAATTTCGCAAGTCGATCCCAGAATCAATTAGAAATATATCAATTCTTTGCTCATTGGAGTTCTTTGATGATCAGAATGGAGCTAAACATGAAAAAGATTTTTTCTTTTATTGTTATGCTTTCGTGGCTGCTGCTTTATACAACTGCCGAGGCGTATCAGGATACACCGCCCCAAGTACGACTGGCTCAAACCGCCAGTGGACGAGATGCGGAGCACGTGACAGACTTGTCTGAAGGATGGCTCATTGGCGGCAAAGAAGAGAATGCGTCAGCAGAGGATTATGACGATTCTGCATGGCCCACTATGAATCTGCCCCATACCTGGAATGTGGTTGATACCATCGATGGAAACGGAAGTTACGCCCGTACATATTTGTGGTACCGAAAAAAAATCAACATTGCAGAACTTTCGGGTAACAAGCATTATTATCTGGAATTCCTGGGGGCCAATCAGCAAACCGACCTTTATGTCAACGGAAGGCATATGAGGGTCTGCGGCAGCAACGGCTACACCCACAAGGGCGGCTATACCGCCTTCCGCTACGACATCACCGACGCCCTGCAGACGGGAGAAAACCAGCTCGCCGTGCGGGTTGACAATACCCATTCCGAGGAAATCGCTCCCCTGAGCGGGGATTTCAGCATGTACGGCGGCCTTTACCGCCGCGTGTTCCTGATCACGGTCAACGACCTGCATTTTGACCTGAGCAATAGCGGCTCCTCCGGCCTCTTCCTGTTTACCCCCAACGTCCGAAGCAAGGAACGCCCGGCCGACCTGGGCACGCTGAATATCCGCACCACCATCATCAATGACGGGCCTTCAGCCCGCACCATCACCGTCACCGCCCATATCGAAGGCGACAACGCCCCCAGGGATATCGTCCGCACCCTTAATATCGAGGCCGGCGAAACCGTCCTGTTCGATAAAACCGTCGTGATCTCCGACCCGCACCTGTGGAACGGGGCTGATTATTCCGGGGAAAGCGAACAAGCGGACGTAGGCTATCTGTATCGCGTGACTGTGTCCATCACCGCCTACGGAGAAATCCTGGACGCCGTCACCGACCGGGTGGGCTTCCGCTATTTCTACGTCGACAAGGAAAACGGCTTTTATTTAAACGGCAAGCTCCATCCGCTTAGGGGCGTATGCCGGCATCAGTTTCAGAGAAATCTGGGAAACGCCCTGCTGGAAGCCAACCACGAGCAGGACATAGCGCTGATTCTGGAAATGGGAGCCAACGCGGTGCGCCTGGCCTATACTCCCCAGGCCGATCTGTTCTATGACCTGTGCGACGAAAAGGGCATCATCGTCTGGACGGAGATCCCGCTGGTCAACGACATCGGGCAGGAAAAAGGCTTCCTGGACGTGACGAAAGCCCAGCTGACCGAACTGATCCGCCAGCAGGGCAACCGGCCGTCCATCTGTTTCTGGGGCCTGCAGAACGAACTCGTGGAGAGCAGCCGCAGTTCGTTTACCGACGCCAAAGAGGTAATGTCTCAGTTGGACGACCTGGCCCACCAGGAAGACCCCAGCGGCCGCTATACCACCCAGGCCGTCGGCAGCGCGGAAAACGAATGGAAGTCCGACCTGATCGCCTACAATTTTTTTCCAGGCTGGTACAGCGAAGGCGATTTCGAGAGTGCCGCGGAGGAAATCACCAGCATGGACGCCCGGCCGATGGGCCTGTCCGAATACGGCTGGGGAGCCAGTCCTTTCCAGCATGAACTGTACCCAGTTTGGGGGCAGAACGGTCTGACGTCTAGTGGAAAATGGCATCCTGAAGAATACCAAAGCCAGATGCACGAGCAGGCCCTCCGCTACATCAAAGCTCATCCCAACCTATGGGGTACTTTCGTCTGGAGCATGTTCGACTTTGATGTTGACAGCTTGAACGAAGGGTCGACACCGGGGCAGAATGACAAAGGTCTGGTTAGCAACGACCGCAGAACCAGAAAAGACGCTTTCTATTTTTATAAGGCCAACTGGAACCGTCAGGATCTTTTCGTTCACATCACCGGTGCCCGATATAACCCCCGGGATGGCGTCCAGACCTATGTGAAGGTCTATTCCAACTGCGACAGCGTTACCCTGTATCAAAACGGCGTCCTCTTAGGGGACATGACCCCGCAGGGAGACGGTGTGTTTCTCTGGGAAGACCTGACCCTTCGTATGGGGGAAAACAAAATACGCGCCGTGGGAGTCATGAACGGCCAGACGATGGAGGACACCTGTCTCTGGCTCCGGCCCGCTTCCGACAGCACCGTCCTGGTATCCGACCAGCTGGCTGTGGATCCGGCCGAAGGCACCATCACCCTGCCCGGGCTAATGACCGTCGGGGAAGTAAAGGAGGCGCTCGCCGCCACCAACAACGCCTCTTACCAGATCCTGCTGGGAGGAAAAGAACCGGCGGACAGCGACCTGGCAACCACCTGGATGACCGCCGTCGTCGTTTCCGAAAGCCGTCAAAAGCGCCAGATTTATTCCTTCGTTCCCATGAACCTGCTGGCCGGCCGTGAGGTGTGGGCCACCTCCAACCAGGAAGGAAAGCTGCCAGAACACGCAGTGGACGAAACCAAGAGCACACAGTGGACCGCCGCGGACAGCCAGTATCCCCAGACCATCACCGCCGACCTGGGCGAACCCCATCTGCTGAGCAATATCATTCTGGACTGGCCCAACAAAAACGGCCGGTATTATACCTACACCGTCGAAACCAGCATGGACGGCGAATTCTACCTCCCGGCAGCCGACGGGCGCTCTAATAAAACTTCCGGCATCACCCAGAACAGCCTGAGCGGCCTAATGGCCCGGTACGTCCGGATCACCGTCCACTCCTGCAGCCATCCCGGTGGCTTTGCCTCCCTGAACGACATCCGTCTGGGCGGCTGGGAGATCAGCTCCGACATCTATACCCTGGACCATGAAAACCGCCTGATCCTGGTGCCCAGCACGATTGGGCTGACGGAAAAGGAATTTTCTGATCATCTCTGGTCCCGGGGCGTTCAGATGTCTCTCTCTGAACACACATCCGGGCTCATTCGGGACGGCGACACCCTCGCGTTTACCGACGTGAGCGGCAATACCGCCGTCTATACGGTGGCGACTCAGCAGACGGCCAGCCTTTATCCCTTCGACGCCGCCCTCCATAAACCGGTTTACTGCAGCAGCGAAGAGGGCCTTACGCCCGGCGGGACCGTCGGCTATGCGCCCGGCGCCAACGACGGCCTGGACAAAACCGCCTGGGTATCCAGGATTGATTTAAACAACCAGATCGCCTATCCGGCGTGGATCTGCGTCGATTTGGGCGCAGAGTACAGCCTCCACAAGATTGATCTCCGCTTTGAAGCCGGGGACCAGCGGATCTACAAGTTCCAGGTCCTGGGCTCCAGCGACACGCCGCCCGAGCTGGCCCAGCCCCTGCCCGAGGACTACCGCGTTCTCGTGGACAGAAGGGATAACGAGGACTTCCAAAATGGCGTCTACAGCTTCTCCCTGGAGGGCGAAAAGGCCCGGTATATCGCCGTGCTGGTGGTCGCCAACTCCCGCTTCCCCCAGGACATGGGCGCCGCCGCCAGCATCTACGACCTCAAGGTCTTCGGCACCCGGTACGGCGCAGAGGAATAACCGTTTCCTTTGATCCGGCCAAAAACCCACCAAAATAGCAGGGTTGACAAAAGGGGCGGTTTCGGGTACATTATCCGTAATTCCACATGGATGCGTTGACGGCGCCATGCGGATTGTCCACCGCGTCAGAGAGCCGGCGGCTGGTGTGAGCCGGTGCGAGTGCAGTCCGCAGTCTCCCGCCCGAGCAGGTTTCCGGAAGGCCGGGTTTCCCGGCTGCGTATGGAGGCCCGGCTGACCCCGTGACCATGGTCCGGCGCTTGATTGGAGCGCTGCAGAGCGGCCGCTGTAGCGGCAAACCGGGTGGTACCGCGATTTTTATCGTCCCGGAGGCAAAATGCCTCCGGGATGTTTTTTAATGGAGGTTACAACAATGAGAAGACTTCAGGTCATCGATATGACGCTGCGCCGGGTCGGCAAAGACGCCGGGAAGGAAATGTCCTTTAAGGAAAAGCTGGAGATTGCCCGGAGCATCGACCGGCTGCGGGCGGACGCCATCGAGCTGGCCCCGATCTCCGGGTCCAAGGCGGAGTCCCTCGCCAACCGGACCATCGCCTCGATGGTCTCCGCGCGCATCAGCGCGGCGGTGGACTTTTCCAATCCCCTGATCGAGGAAACCTGGGAATCCATCCGCACCGCCAAATCCCCGGCCCTGAACCTCCTGGTCCCCGTATCCACCGTGCTGATGGAATACGAGGCCCATAAGAAGGCCCCGGTCCTGCTGGAAGATGTCTCCGCCCTGGTCAGCCACGCCCGCTTTTGTTCTGAGCACGTGGAGTTTACCGCGGTGGACGCCACCCGGGCCGAGCCTGACTTCCTGTGCAAGGCCCTGAACACCGCCCTGGATGCCGGGGCGGACCGCGTCACCCTGTGCGACACGGCGGGTGTCATGCTGCCGGACGAGTTCGCCGCCTTTATCGTCCAAGTCAAAGCGCAGGTGCCGCGCCTGGCCGAAACGGAGTTTTTCGTGGAGCTCAGCGACGGCATCGGCATGGCCCTGGCCTGCGCCGCCGCCGCCGTGCGGGAAGGGGCCAGCGGGGTCAAGTGCGCCGCCCTGGGCGAGGGCACGATCTCCCTGGAGGCGCTGGCCCAGTTCATCCAGGCCAAGGGAAACAGCCTGGACATCGGCACCGGCCTGCGCCTGACCGAGCTGCACCGCGGTGTCAGCCAGATCGAAAAGATCATGGAGCCCCGGGAGGAGCTCTCCCGTTTTGGCAACATCGCCCTGGAGGACGTGTCCGGCGTCTGCCTGGACCAGAGCGACTCCATTTCCGAGGTCACCCAGGTGGTCCGCCAGCTGGGCTACGACTTAAGCGACGAGGACAACCTGCGCGTATACGAGGCCTTCCAGCGCGTGGCGGCGAAAAAGCAGTTCGTCGGCACCAAGGAGCTGGACGCCATCATCGCCACCGCCGCCATGCAGGTGCCGTCCACCTATAAGCTGGTCAATTACGTCACCAACAGCGGCAGCATCATCACCGCCACCGCCAACATCCTGATTGAGAAGGACGGCCAGCAGATCCGCGGCGTCGGCATCGGCGACGGCCCGATCGACGCGGCCTTCCAGGCCATCGAGCAGATCATCGGCCACCACTACGAGCTGGACGATTTCCAGATCCAGACCGTGACGGAGGGCCGCGACGCCATGGGCAGCGCCCTGGTCAAGCTCCGCTCCGGCGGCCGGGTCTATTCCGGCAACGGCATCTCCACCGACATCATCGGCGCCGCGATCCGCGCCTATGTGAGCGCACTGAACAAAATCTTCTACGAAGAAGCCTGAGCGGGGAGGGTTTTCCGGTGAAACTTTCATTTTCAATCCAATACTGGCAGGGGCTGAGCTGGGAGGAATTCTGCGTTTCGGCGGTCAGCGCGCGGATGCAGGGCATCGACATGTACGGCCTGCAGGGCCCGGTGTTCCAGGGGAAGACCAGCCCGACCAACCCGGAGCGGGCCGCCTCCGTGCGGCGAAGCCTCCTGCGCCAGGGCCTTGAAATTCCCTGCGTCGGAACCGCGCGGGACCTGACGAACCCCCTGTTCGACGACGAGTTTGCCCAGTGCCTGGAGACCGCCGTCAACCTCGGCGTCCGCTGCGTAAGCGTGCATACGGACTGCGAAGACGACGACAAAAACGCGGACCTTCTGTCGTCCCTGCTCAAAAAGACGGGGGACGCCCCGGTAACCGTGCTGGTGGAGACCGCCGGCCCGTATGCGGACAGCGCCCGCCTGCGTTCCCTTTTGAACCGCTTCGCGGACGACCGGCTGGCCGCTCTCTGGGACATGGCGCTGACCTGCTTTGCCGCCGGAGAGGACGCTGAAAAGACCATCACGGAGCTGGGCGCCTACGTCCGTCACGTGCGTGTCCACGACGGCCGGAAGGAAAACGGCCTGGTCCGCCCCGAGCTGCTGGGCGACGGGTCCCTGCCGCTTACCGAACTTATGAACGCCCTGCGTTCGGTCAACTACGACGGATACGTGTCCCTGGAATGGGATCCAAAGTGGATCGAAGGGCTCGAGGACATCGAGATCATCCTGACCCACTTTGAAAACGTCATTAAACCCTACCTCAACACCAAGCGCGGCCACCGCCACCTGTACTGGTCCAACCGGCACAACGGCCGCTACGTCTGGAAAAAGGGTCTGCTGATCGATAAGACCTTCCCCCAGGTGCTGGACACCATGGTGGAGGAGTTCCCCGACCAGCTGGCCATCCGCTATACCACCCTGGACTATACCCGCACCTACAGTCAGTTCCGCGACGACGTGGACGAGTTCGCCCGGGCTCTGGTGTCCCTGGGGGTCAAACCCGGCTCCAAGGTGACCATCTGGGCCACCAACGTGCCCCAGTGGTTCCTGACCTTCTGGGCCGCCACCAAAATCGGCGCGATCCTGGTCACGATGAACACGGCGTACAAGATCCATGAAGCGGAGTATCTGCTCCGCCAGTCGGACACCCATACCCTGGTGATGATCCAGGGCTACCGGGATTCTGACTACCAGGGGATCATCAACGAGCTCTGTCCGGAGCTGCAGAACAAAAAGCCCGACGAGCCCCTGCACAGCCGCCGCCTGCCCTTCCTGCGCAACGTGATCACGGTGGGCTTTAGGATGAACGGCGGCATCACCTGGGAAGAGGCGCTGGCCTGCGCCCCCCGAACCCCCCTGGAGGAGATCCGCCGCCTGGCCGCCGCCGTCAACGTCAACGACGTGTGCAACATGCAGTACACCTCCGGTACCACGGGCTTCCCCAAGGGCGTCATGCTGACCCACTACAACATCGTCAACGACGGCAAATCCATCGGCGACGGCATGGACCTGTCCACCGAGGACCGGATGATGATCCAGGTGCCCATGTTCCACTGCTTCGGCATGGTGCTGGCCATGACGGCCACCATGACCCACGGCGGGACGATCCTCCCGATCCCCTATTTTTCGCCCAAGTCGTCGCTGGCCTGCATCCATAACGAGCGCATCACCGCCTTCCACGGGGTGCCGACGATGTTCATCGCCATGCTCCAGCACCCGGACTTCGCCAAGACCAGCTTCGCCCACATGCGCACCGGCATCATGGCCGGCAGCCCCTGCCCCATCGCCGTGATGCGGGACGTGGTGGAAAAGATGCACATGCCGGAAATCGTCATCGTCTACGGCCAGACGGAGGCCTCCCCCGGCTGCACCATGAGCCGGACGACCGACCCCCTGGAGGTCCGCGTGACCACCGTGGGCAGCGCCTTCCCCGAGGTCGAGTGCAAGATCGTCGACCCGGAGACCGGCGAGGACTGCCCGGACGAGGTGATCGGCGAGTTTGTCGCCCGGGGCTACAACATCATGAAGGGCTACTACAAGATGCCCAAGGCCACCGCCTCCGCCATCGACAAGGACGGCTGGCTTCATACCGGCGACCTGGCTTGCCGCACCAAGGAAGGCAACTACCGCATCACCGGCCGCCTCAAGGACATGATCATCCGCGGGGGCGAAAACATCTACCCCAAGGAAATCGAGGAGTTCATCTACACCCATCCCAAGGTCAGCGACGTACAGGTCATCGGCGTGCCCGATCAGGCGATGGGCGAAGAGATCATGGCCTGCATCATTCTCAAAGAAGGCGAAACCATGACCGCCGACGAGATGAAAAAATACGTCCTCGACCACATGGCCAAGCACAAGGTGCCCAAGTACATCGAGTTCGTCACCGGCTTCCCGATGAACGACGCCGGCAAGATCCAGAAATACAAGATGCGCGAGCAGGCCATCCAAAAGCTCGGCCTGCAAAAAGCAGCCGGCATTGAAACAGCCTGAAAACAAGTAGGAGGGAGTAGGTAGGAGGTAGCGCTCGCTGACGCTCGCTAAGGTTGATAGTCGAGTGAGGAGTGAGGAGTGACCGCTCCCTTCGGTCGCTTAGTGAGGAGTTCATAGTGGCGAATGCGTAATGCCTAATGCTTAATGCGTAATGCGTAATGCTTAATTCTTTCTCACCAATTTCAACTCCTAACTCCTCACTCCTCACTATATACCTCCTCCCTCCTCACTCCTACCTCCTACCTATAAAATCTACCTCCTACCTATTTGAAGCTATGATTATTGATAGTCATTGCCACATTTATCCCGACAAAATCGCTCTCAAGGCGGTTGCTTCGGTGGACCGGTTTTATGACGGGCTGCCGGCGGAGCCCTGGGACGGGACGACCGGCACCCTGCTAAAGTCCGGGACGAAGGCCGGCATTTCCCGGTTCGTCGTCCATTCCGTCGCCACCTCCCCGGCCCAGGTGGGCCCCATCAACCGTTTTATCCACGCTTCCCAGGAAGCGGCGGGCGGGGCATTCATCGGCCTGGGCGCCCTGCATCCGGATTCGGAAACCCTCCGGGAGGACATCCGGGAGCTGATCAGCCTTGGCCTTCACGGCATCAAGATTCACCCGGACTTTCAGCGCTTTGAGGTGGACGGCCCCAAGGCCTTCCGCCTCTTTGAGCTGGCTGAGGAGCACGGCCTGCCCGTCCTCATCCACACCGGGGACAGCCGCTATGATTATTCCAACCCGGAGCGGATGGTCCGGGTGCTGAAGGCCTTCCCCGGTCTCCGCGTCATCGGGGCCCACTTTGGCGGCTGGAGCGTCTGGGACCGGGCGGAGGCCCTTCTGCCAGGCTTCCCCAATCTCTGGGTGGACACCTCTTCGTCGTTTCACTGGCTGGGGAAGGAGCGGGCCCTTCGCATCATCCGCGCCTTTGGGGCGGATCATGTCCTCTTTGGCACCGACTACCCGATGTGGCCGCAGCAGCCGGAGATCGATTTTCTATGCGGTCTCCCTTTGTCCCAGGAGGAAAAGGAAAAGATCCTGGGCGAAAACGCCTTGAGGTTTTACGACTGTAAGGATGACAAACACCCGGAAACATGATATAATCAGGCCATCCGGACGAACCCGTCATGGGACAAAAAACCAACAAGGAGTGTTCGTTATGAAAAAAACATTGAGTCTGCTGCTGGCCGGGATCCTGGCCTTCTCCAGCCTACTGCTGCCCGTTTGCGCCGCCGAAACCCTGCCTGAGGAAGGCGGGGAAGTCTATGATTCGCTTACCGAGGAGCAGCCGGAGCTCTCTGAGGAACCGCTGAACGAAGCGGAAGAGAGCGCTCCCGCAGAGGAAAAAAAGGTAAACTATTCCACCATCAGAAGCTACCTCACCGTCAAAACCGGCACGACCGCCTACTGGGACGAGGAACTGACCAAAGACGCCGGCTTCTTCACCAAGTCCGGTAACCTGTACGCCCAGGCCGTTTCCGAAAGCGTCTGGCGGGTGACCTTCTTTGACAGCACCTCCCAAATCACCCGGACGGTTTATCTGCCCATGGACCAGGTCAAGGTCCTGCCCTCCGCCGCCGTCACCGCCCTCATGACCGCCATGCGGCAGAGCGGCCTGGTCACCGAAAACGGAACCCCCATCTTCTCGCTGTCGTTCTACATGTCTCCTCTGGACGTCACCGTACGCCCGGCCGCCCAGCCCGCTGAAAGCGAGGAGGCCGGTGAGGAAGCTTCCGAAGAAGCGGCTCAGAGCGAAGCGGAAGAACCCGCCGAGGATGAGACAGAAGAACCCGCCGAAAACGAAGCGGGCGAACCTGCCGAAAACGAAGCGGAGGAGCCTGCCGCGGACGAAGCTCAAGAACCGGCTGCGGACGAAAACGAAGAGCCTGCCGTAAGCGAAGCGGAAGAGCCCGTCGTGGAGGAAACCGAAGAACCTGTCCTGGAAGTGGACGAAACCGCCGAAGCGGACTGGACCGCCGCCCCCACCGACCTGACCGCCAACCTGACCGACGACGGGACCGCCGTGATCCTCACCTGGACCGGCAACAGCGCCGCGAAGCTGACCCGCGTCTATGAGCTGCTGGGCGATTCCGGGAACTTCCTGGCCGACGTGGAAGATGCTGAATCCTTCATCACCGGCCCCCTGACCCCGGGCGAGCACACCTTCTTCCTGAAGACCTCCGACGGAGAATCCTTCGGCCTTGAATCCGAGTACGTCACCATCACGGTTCCCGCCGCGTGGAAGAAAGCCCCGACGGGCCTGGACGGCGTCCTCAGCCAGGACGGGACCGCCGTGGTCCTCTTCTGGGTAGGCAACGGGGTTGCCGCCTCCTACCGCGTGTATGAAATGCTTCCGAATTCCACCAAGGCCCGCGCCCTGGGGAACGCCGACGAAGCCGACACCTTCACCACCAAGACGCTGGAGCCGGGCGAACACACCTTCCTGGTCCGCGCCCGGGAGGGAGAAGAATACGGCGAATTCTCCGAGACCTTCACCATCACCGTTCCCGCTCACTGGATGGCCTCTCCCGCGGACCTTACGGCCGAGCTGAACGAAGACGGTGCCGCCGTTCTCTCCTGGACCGGCAACGGCCTGGCGGCCGCCTACCGCGTATATGAGATGATCGAGGGCACCAACAAGGCTAGGGCTCTGGGTACCGCCACCGAAACCGACACCTTCACCACCGGCGCATTGGAGCCGGGCGAACACACCTTCCGCGTCCGGGCCCAGGACGGAGACGCCTTCGGCCTCTTCTCCGAGCCGGTCACGATCGTCGTGCCCGAAGAATAAGCACCGTTCAGTTTCAACTGAACAGTTACCACAGGGGGGCTTGCGCCCCCCTCTGTCAATCATTGGATCCGTTATCGAATTCTGAATAGCTGCAAAGGAGGCTTTCCCTTTGTCCGAACCAAAAACCTTCCTGACCGTAGACGGCAACGAAGCCGCCGCGTACGTGGCGTACGCCTTCACTGAAATCGCCGCCATCTACCCGATCACTCCCTCCTCCCCCATGGCCGGGAAGACCGACCTGTGGGCGGCCAAAGGGAAAAAGAACCTGTTCGGACAGACGGTCCGGCTGGTGGAGATGCAGGCGGAGTCCGGCGCCATCGCCGCCGTACACGGCGCGCTGCAGACCGGCGCGCTGGCGACGAGCTTCACCTCCTCCCAGGGCCTGATGCTGATGATCCCGGTGCTGCACCGCATCGCCGGCGAGCGCCTGCCGGGCGTGCTGCACGTGGCAGCCCGCACGGTCGGCTCCCACGCCCTGTCCATCTTCGGCGACCATTCCGACGTGATGAGCTGCCGGAACACCGGCTTTGCGATGCTGTCCAGCGGCAGCGTCCAGGAGGTCATGGACCTGGCGGGCGTGGCCCACGCGGCGGCGCTCAAAGCCCGGATTCCATTCATGCACTTCTTCGACGGCTTCCGCACCAGCCATGAGATCGACAAGGTGGAGGCGATCAGCTACGAGGACCTCCGGACCCTGGTCGATCAGGACGCCCTGGACGCCTTCCGCGCCCACGCCTTAAACCCAGAGCATCCGATGATCCGCGCCACCGTGCAGAACCCGGACATCTTCTTCCAGATCCGGGAGGCCAGCAACCAGGATTATGAGGACCTGCCGGACACCGTCGAAGAGATCCTGAGCCGGATCAAAGAGATCACCGGCCGGGAATACCACTGCTTTAACTATTACGGCTCGCCGGACGCCGACCGGGTCGTGGTGGCCATGGGCTCTGTCTCCGGCTGCGCCGAGGAAGTGGTCGACACGCTGAACGCCGCCGGCGAAAAGGTAGGCTTCGTGCAGGTGCATCTGTACCGGCCCTTTGACATCCGGCGCTTCGTCGCCGCCCTGCCTCCCACCGTCCGCGCCGTCGCCGTGCTCGACCGCACCAAGGAGCCGGGCAGCGCCGGCGAGCCCCTCTATCAGGACGTATGCACCGCCCTGCGCGGCCGCGGGGACATCACCGTGGTCGGTGGCCGCTACGGCCTGTCCAGCAAGGACACCACCCCCGGTCAGATCGCCGCGGCCTTTGAAAACCTGAAGGCCGCCCGTCCGCTTTCCCACTTCACCATCGGCATTACCGACGACGTGACGCGCCTTTCCCTGCCGGACGCCGTTCTGCCGGACAGCGTTCCGGCCGGCGGCGGGACCGTCAGCTGCAAGTTCTGGGGTCTGGGCGGGGACGGCACCGTCGGGGCGAACAAGAACACCGTGGAAATCATCAACAGCCACACCCCGCTCTTCGCCCAAGCCTACTTTGAATACGACGCCAAGAAGAGCTTCGGCGTGACCAAGAGCCACCTGCGCTTTGGAAAGCAGCCGATCCGTTCGTCCTATTACGTAAAATCGGCGGACTTTGTGGCCTGCCACAACCCCACCTACATCGAAAAATACGACATCGCCGAAGAGGTTCGCCCCGGCGGGACCCTCTTGATCAACTGCCCCTGGGACGCGCAGGCGCTCGAAACCCACCTGCCCGCCCACGCCAAACGGGAGATTGCCCGTAAAGGTCTGCGCCTCTATACCATCGACGCGGTCAAGCTCGCCGGGGAGCTGGGCCTGGGCAGCCACTTCAACATGGTGCTCCAGTCGGCCTTCTTCCACCTGATGCCCGTCATCCCTATCCAGGAGGCCGTGGCCTACATGAAGGCGGCTGCCGAAAAGACCTACTTTGCCAAGGGCGAAGACGTGGTCCGCCGCAACCTGGCCGCCATCGACGCCGGCAGCCAGGGGCTTCAGGCCGTCGACGTGCCCGCCTCCTGGGCGGACGCCCAGGACGAGCCCGCCCCGGCCCGGGACGTACCGGCGGTGGTGACGAAGCTCCTCGACCCTATCAACGCCCAGAAGGGCGACCTCCTGCCCGTCAGCGCCTTCAAGGGCTACGAGGACGGGGTGATGGACATGGGCCTGACCGCCTTTGAAAAGCGCGGCATCGCCGTCCGCGTGCCGGTGTGGGACGCGGAAAAATGCCTGCAGTGCAACCGCTGCAGCTACGTCTGCCCCCACGCGGTCCTGCGTCCCTACCTGCTGACGGAGGCGGAAAAAGCCGCCGCCCCCGAAGGCCTGCGCTCCGTCCCCGCCAAGGGCAAGCAGGCGGAGGGCCTGTGGTTCACCCTGCAGGTGAGCGCCCTGGACTGCACCGGCTGCGGCAGCTGTGAAAACGTCTGCCCGGCCAAGGAAAAGGCCCTCACCATGGTCCCGGCGGCCCAGGCCCCGGAGACAGGCAAAGCCTGGGATTACGCCCTGAAGCTCCCCGAAAAAGAGGACCGCTTCGATCCCTACACCGTCAAGGGCAGCCAGTTCAGGCGGCCCCTGCTGGAGTTCTCCGCCGCCTGCGCGGGCTGCGGGGAAACCCCTTACGCCAAACTCCTCACCCAGCTGTACGGCAGCCGGGTGTTCTGGGCCAACGCCACCGGCTGCTCCCAGGCCTGGGGCTCCGCCATGCCCGGCATCCCCTATACGGTCAACCAGCGCGGGTACGGCCCGGCCTGGTCCAATTCCCTGTTTGAAAACAACGCGGAGTTCAGCTTGGGCATGGCCCTGTCCGTCCGCCAGCAGCGGGAGGCCGTCCGGGAAATGGTGCAGGCCGCCCGCGGACACGAGGCCAACCCGGAAGTGACAAAAGCTATGGACGAATGGCTGAACGGCTTTGACGATTTCGACCGTTCCCCCGCCTTAAGCGACCGCCTGATTGCGGCCCTGTCCGCCCATCCTTCCGACGAAGGGCAGGCCATCCTCAAGCGCCGCGACCAGCTGGTCAAAAAGACCTTCTGGATGTACGGCGGGGACGGCTGGGCCTACGACATCGGCTTCGGCGGGCTGGACCATGTGGTGGCCAGCGGAGAAAACGTCAACGTCCTGGTGGTCGACACGGAGGTCTACTCCAACACCGGCGGCCAGTCGTCAAAGGCCACCCCGATCGGGGCGGTGGCCCAGTTCGCCGCCTCCGGCAAGCGGACGCCGAAAAAGGACTTGGGCTCCATCCTCATGACCTACGGCCGGGTCTACGTGGCCCAGGTCGCCATGGGCGCGGACTTTAACCAGCTGCTCACCGCCATCCGCGAGGCCCAGGAATTCGACGGACCCAGCGTGATCATCGCCTACGCCCCCTGCCAGGAGCACGGCCTGCGCTGCGGGGCCGCCAAGGTCCAGGACGAAATGAAAAAGGCCGTCGACGCCGGCTACTGGTTCCTGTACCGGTATCACCCGGACCGCACGCCCCATTTCCATCTGGACTCCAAGGAGCCTTCCCTTCCCTACGCAGACTTCCTGGACGGCGAAGTCCGCTACAGCTCCCTGCGCCGCACCTTCCCGAACAACGCCGAAACCCTGTTCACCCAGGGCGCGGACCTGGCCCGGGAGCGCTACAGGAAATACAAGGCCCTGGAGGGAGGCGTCTGACGGCGCTCCGGCCCTGCCTGACGGCCCTGTATCTGACTTAAAACGGGATTTCTGTTTCAGGCAGCTCAGCCTTCAGCTGGGCTGCTTTTCCTATGCTAAATTTCATTGACGCAGCCCCGAAACCGTGCTAAGATGTAACGGAATATAATGATGAACGATGTCCTTGCGTGGAGCCTGACTGGTTCAGCTATGAATTGATCGAAGAATAGGAGGAACTTCCTATGATCACCACCATCACATTGAACCCCTGCATCGACAAGACAGTGCATGTCGCCAGCCTGATTAGGGGCGGCACCAGCGTGATCACGGAGAGCCGCCGGGACATCGGCGGCCGGGGCATCAATGTGTGCGTGACGCTGCAGAACCTGGGAGTCAGCACGGTGGCCCTGTGCCTGGCGCCCAAGGAAAACAAGGAAGAATTAAAGCGTCTTTTGGACGAGCTCAGCGTCCCCTGCGTGCCGGTCACGGTGCCCGGACGCCTGCGCGAAAACCTCAAGATTTACGACGATTTCAGCGGCGACCTGACGGAGATCAACGAAAGCGGCAGCCCCGTTTCGGAGGAGGCGCTGACCAATTTTCTCAGCTTCATCTCCAGCGCCCTGCCCAAGACCAGCGTGCTGGTCGTCGGCGGCAGCGTCCCGCCGGGAACGCCGAAGGACATCTATGCCCGCATCATCCGCATCGCCCAGGCGAAAAATGTGCCGACGGTGCTGGACGCCTCCGGCGACCTGCTGCGGGAGGGCCTGGTCGCCCACCCAACATTGATCAAGCCCAACCGGGAGGACATGGCCCTGCTCTGCGGCCGGCGGATTGATTCCGTCCAGGTAGCCCAGGAGGAAGCCCAGAAGCTCGTGAAAGACGGCATCCACGCGGTCTGCCTGTCCCTGGATGTAGACGGGGCGGTGTACGCCAACCGCGAAGGCGTCTGGTACTCCCGCGGCGTGCCCATCCAGGTGCGCGGCCAGCAGGGCGCGGGCGACGCGATGGTCGCCGGCCTGTGCGACGCCTTTATTTCCGGAAAAACGCCGGACCAGGTCTTGGCCTCCGGCATCGCCGCCGCCCAGGGATCCCTGCTGCGCGAAGGCACACTGCTGTGCACCCGGGAACAGTACGACATTCTTCTGCCAAGAATCCGGGTAGAGAGACTAGCGTAGACGGCTCGATAGGGGGACTTGACCAGGGCCTACCGGCCCGTTCTTCGGTGAAAACTGTCCACTGGACAGTTTTCCGGGCCCTCAGAACCCCCTTACGGAAACCCCCTCGGATTTGCCTCTCGGAACTTCTCCAGGGCCTGCCGGCCC
>OCTW011592767.1_pt1 | contig 15819 bp, 12 predicted proteins | sample 1539671 | NCBI WGS metagenome assembly OCTW01 (sample SAMN02144230, study PRJEB22623) | gut metagenome | biome: sheep rumen | host: Ovis aries | place: New Zealand
ATAATCTCGCCGGTGCGAGCCACAATATAAGGGGCAGCATCGGCCGAGTTGACTCCCTCAATCGACACGCGATCAACTTTATTGTCAAGCGGATTGCTTATATTTTTCTTTACCCTCTCGGCAGTGTCTTCAAGCACGTTGAAACCAATGGTGATGTCGCGGGTAATGTTGCGGCCACCCAGAGGCAATGTAGACAAGTAGACCAGCGCGCCATCTTTATAGATTGAAACTGTTGTAGTCTCGGCACCCATATCAACAAGCATACATCCCAGCGACTTCTCCGACGGCTCAAGAATTTCGTCGGCCACCACAAGCGGTGTAACCAAGTAGTCTTTCACCCTTGCTCCTCCTGTCATCACACGGTCGAGGTTGAGCTTAATATTGGGCTTGGCAACGATGAGGTTGAGCTTGATATTGATATTGGAGCCAAATTGTCCGCTAGGGCTCTTTGTCTCATTCTTGTCGACATAATAGGTGCGAGGCACCACCTCTATTGTCTCATAGTTGTTGATGGGGTCTTTCCCTGCATCGCTTATAATGCGCTCGAGCACATCATTGGTAATGGGAACTGTCGCATCGAGATTATGATTCACCTCGGTGGGCTCGCTGTGAAGTGAGCGTCCGCTAAATCCCACAAACACTTCCTCGATAGTGCCGTCGATTCGGTTTTCGAGTTTACGAATGATGCCGTTGATTGCGGCCTTTGTGTTCTCCACATTCTGGATGCAACCATGCCTAACGCTATTGACAAGCTTTTCTACTTCAAGGTGATTGACCTGCACATAGCCCGACGGTGCTTTCTCGGCTATGGCACCCACAATCTTAGAGCTACCTATTTCTAATGCTACGATATATTGAGTTTTCGCCATGAGGTTTTTGATAAATATTTTATAGTGTTTTAATTCTAAATTTTTTCAGCTTCATGTGAACAGCTAAGTGTTCTTTTTAGCGTTTGCGTCTTGCGACTTGGCACCCTCGGGAGGTTTTGACTGCTGCGGCTTGGACTCAGAGCCCGATGCCACAGGTTCTTGCTTGCGTGCCGGTCCCTGGTTGCTGCCACGGGTCATCTTGTTGACAGGTGCACGGCTGTTGTCGCTCACCTGCATTGTGCTCACATTGTCGGCAACCTCATCCTCGTTAGGGTCATAAACCTTTACTTGCTCAACAGTTTTGTCGCGCTTGGTTGCCACAACCTGGTGATTCCACTTGACCGAGATGGTGTCATAGTGCATCCATCCCTTGACCGGCATCACTTTCTTATAGAACAGCTTGAGTTTCTCAAACTTGCTCTCAAAGTCGTCGCAGTTTCCAATGTTCACTACATGCCCGTGAATTGAAGGAACGATGTAGATATTATTGGTGTCGTGCACACAATACATTGTAACCAGCGACCTGAGGGCCGAATCATTCTCAACATATTTCACCAAGGGCAGCAGTCGCAACGGGCTGTACTTCTTGGTGAAATGTCCCTCAATGATCGGCACGTTGGCGAAGAAAGTGGAAACCGCCGTCATGCGCTTGCCATCTTTATTGACATAATAGGACTGGTTGCCGTCAAACACACGCATCACAGGCACTATTTGCTCCACCTTGATTTTCAACCTTCCACCATTCTCAAAGAGACACTGAACGCTCTCGATATACTGCGACTCTCCCAACTTGGCCTCAATGTCCTCGACATTGATTTGCCACACCGGTTTCCCCTTGACTATGATGTGGTTTCGTTCAAGCTCGTGAATAACCCCTGCAGGCGTGACAAAGTGAGTGCTGTCGTCATTGAGCACCTCAACCATAATCTCGTTGCACACCTCGTCGCGACTCTTGTCACGAGCCCACAATATGCCCACAATCATGAGTGCAGTTAGCACAAAGAGCAATATGTAACGAGCTAGTTTCAAGACTTTTGCAGCTTTACAAGGTCACAAATTTGCGGGAGCAGATTCACAATATCTCCTGCGCCCATCACCAATAAAATATCAAAATTACACAAAGGAATTGATTTAATCAAATTTTCCTTGGTATAAATTGATTTTTTTTCACATTTCACATCTTTTAAGATTATCTCGCTGGTAACTCCTTCAATGGGAAGTTCGCGTGCGGGATAGATGGGAAGCAGAATCACCTCGTCGGCATGTGACAGCGCAGCAGCAAACTCCGAGGCGAAGTCGCGTGTGCGTGTGTAGAGGTGAGGCTGGAAAATCACAGTGAGGCGTCGGCCACTATAAAGTTCACGCACGCTCTTGATGCTGGCCTCCAACTCGCTGGGATGATGTGCGTAGTCGTCAATAACCACTTTGCCATGCTCACCGGGTTCCTTGAGCCAAAATTCGAAGCGGCGCTTAGCTCCCAAGAAAGATGACAAAGCTTGCCTTATCGACTCAGCATCAATGTCGACCAAGCGACAAGCAGCCGCTGCCGCTATAGCATTCTCAATATTGATATCTACAGGAACACCCAGATTAATGTCGCTGATTGTTTCCCATGGAGTGACCAAATCGAAGACAATCTCGCCATTGCCCTTGCGCACGCGCTCGGCATGGAAATCACCCTCGGCAGCCGAATAGGTGTAGATTTTCACGCCATCCTGCACCCGTGGTTTAAGGTCAAGACCTGTGTGCACAATGAGTGCTCCTCCAGGTCGAATGAGAGATGTGAAATGAGCGAAACTCTCAAGATAGTTATCATAGTTGCCATAGATGTCGAGATGGTCGGGGTCGGTCGAAGTTACCACGGCAATGTGAGGTGACAGTTGATGGAACGAACGATCAAACTCATCGGCCTCAATCACCGAGAACGGACTGGACTTCGAGAGCAGAAAGTTACTGTTGTAGTTGCGCAACACACCACCCAGGAAGGCATTGCTTCCCACACCGTTCACCTGCAGGATGTGAGCCGCCATACTCGACGTGGTTGTTTTTCCATGCGTCCCGGCAAAACACAAAGCCTTACTGTCGAGCGTGACAAGTCCTAGCACGCGCGCGCGTTTTACCACTTCAAAACCATTGTCACGAAAGTAGCACAATCCCGCATGGTCGCTAGGCACTGCCGGGGTGTAAACCACTAGTGTGTTGTTAGGGTCGCGGCAATAGTCGGGTATTAGCGCCGGATTCTCGTCAAAGACAATCTCGGCACCCTCTTGTTGTAGAGCTTGAGTTATTTCGCTAGGCGTGCGGTCATAGCCGGCAACCCTCTTACCTTGCGCAAGAAAATAACGCTCAAGCGCTGCCATACCTATGCCACCTGCTCCCACAAAGTAGAACGACTTATAATCTTTCATGATAATCTATCTTAGCTAAATTATTATTTAACAGTTATTTTTGAGAGTTAGTTAGAGTCATCTTGCAATCTGCAGCAATCGATCCACAATCACTTCGGCCGAGTCGCGCAGCGCCATCTTGAGAACATTCTCGCTGAGCTTGTCGAGCACAGCCTGCTGTTGCACTGTATCGAGCATCACTGTAACCAGCTTGGCTGTGGCCTCGACATCAGGAATCATGAGAGCCGCATTGCGGTCAACAAGCGCCATGGCATTCTTGGTCTGATGATCCTCTGCAACATTGGGCGAGGGCACCAAGATTGACGCCTTGCCAAGCAACTGCAACTCACTAATTGAGCTGGCACCGGCACGCGAGATAACCAGGTCGGCAGCACGATAGGCACGATCCATGCTTGAGATAAACGGCATTTGCTTGACATTGGTGGCCTGCGACGATTGCAGAGCTTCGCGACAGCGGTCATCATAGATTTTACCCGACTGCCAAATCACCTGAACGTCATCGTGCTTTGCAATATCCTCAAGACCGCCTATAATGCTGTCATTGATAGTGCGCGCGCCCAAACTGCCGCCCACGATAAGCACAGTGCGCTTGTCGGGGTCAAGTCCGAACGACAGCCTCGCCTCTTGTTGCGTGACTTCACATTCGAGCAGATTTCGTCTCACGGGGTTGCCTGTGAGCACAATCTTATCGGCAGGGAAGAAACGTTCCATACCCTCGTAGGCCACACATATACATTGAGCCTTCTTTGCAAGAAGCTTGTTGGTGACACCGGCATAGGAGTTCTGCTCCTGCAACAGTGTGGGAATGTCTTGCTTTTGGCACTCCTTGAGCATGGGTCCGCTGGCGTAGCCCCCTACCCCAACTGCCACATTAGGCTTAAACTCATCCAAAATTTGCCGAGCCATCCTCATGCTACGCAAGAGCTTGAGCAGCACCTTGAAATTATGGAACAGGTTCTTGCGGTCGAATCCTGCTACTGGCAGGCCCTTTATCTCATAGCCTGCAGCCGGCACACGTTCCATCTCCATTCGCCCCTCGGCTCCAACAAAGAGAATCTTGGCTTGAGGCATGCGACGCCTCACTTCGTTAGCAATCGAGAGCGCCGGGAAAATGTGTCCTCCTGTGCCTCCACCACTAATCAAAACTCTCAACTGATTGTCATTTCCATTCATTTTTTACAGGTATTTCAGTAGGATTGGCAGCATCAAGTCCGCTAGGCAGAGCAATGCCTTCATCCTTGTTCTTTGTATTTGTAATATTACTAATTGTGCGGCTCACACTAAGCATCACACCAATAGCCACGCTTGTCACCAAGATTGATGTACCACCCTTGGAAATAAGCGGCAACGGTTCGCCCGAAACAGGGAACACGCCAGTATTGATGGCCATGTGGAACAACGCCTGGAAGGTTATCATCGCCGCCATGCCAATGATGAGCAACGCCGGCAGCACGCGGTGACATCGCCGCGCTATCATCGCGGCTCTCGAAAGTAGCCACAGATAAAGGATTATCACAAAGACTCCTCCAATGAGCCCAATTTCCTCAATTATGATTGAGAAGATGTAGTCGCTAAAAGCCAGCGGCAAGCGGCTGCACTCACGCGAGTTTCCAATTCCCACACCAGTCCATCCTCCATGAGCCTGAGCCATGATTGAGAACATCTCTTGCGAGTTCTCACTATTGACCGAGTCGTGAATCAGCTCATCGCGATGCAACCACTTCTCGATGCGCCCCTTGCGCAACCCATGACGGTCCTGCACTTTGCTTTTATCAACAGTTTCCACCTGCTCTTGCGCTATGCGTTGCATGTTCTCGGCACGTGCGTCACGCGCATCTTTCCACAGATAGAAAACAGAACCCACGGCAATATATATCGCAAGAACAACAAGTAACTTTTTCCACTTGGCTCCGCCCACAATAAACATGGCTCCGCTGATGCACATCAAGAGCAAAGTGTTGGTGAGACCACTATTGATCATCAACGCGCCAAAGATTGCTACTATGGCAGCCGAGATGGCAATGCCAAAGTTAGACACATCCCTGTCTTTTTGATTTTTAGCCATAATGTAGGCAAGAGCTGTCACAGCCGAGAGCTTGGCGAGCTCCGATGGCTGAATCGAGAAACTGGTAAACGGGATTGAAAAGGCACGCTGCGCGCCATTAACAACCTCACCCGCAAAAAGCACATATATCAAGGTCACCAGTGACACCACCCACAGCAGGGGAATGAGCACCAGCAGCAGTGTCTTGTTATTGTAATTCACACGCGATAGCCCGACTACAAAAGCCGAGCCAATACCCAGGTAGATTACCTGCTTGATGATGGGCGTGTAAACGCCATAGAGTGCCACGTCACGGCTTGATGCCGAGTAGGACTCCACAATCGAGAGCACCACCAGCGTGAGGTAGATGCCCCAAATCCAAGGGTCGCCGTAGCGCCTTGATATTTCTTTATATCTTGAAATTTTTTCTCCCACTAATCAACTTCCTAAATAAAGATTGGTTAAAACACTTTCTTGAAAACACCGCCAGGCAGCACGATTGAATCTTACTATTTCAAGCTGTTAACACACTGCTTAAACTGTTCGCCACGATCCTCGTAACTCTTGAACAGGTCAAAGCTGGCGCAGCAAGGCGACAGGAGTACCGTCTGGCCGTCGCGTGCGAGAGCATGGCACTTGTCAACGCATTCCTGCATGCTGCGAGCGTCCTCAACCACAGGCACCTTGCCATCGAAGAATGCATGGAGCTTGCTATTGTCAACACCCAGGCACACAATGGCAGTAACCTTTTCACGAACGAACTCTTCAATCTCGCTGTAGTCGTTGCCCTTGTCCTTGCCGCCCAAAATCAAAACCACCGGATCGGTCATGCTCTCGAGGGCATACCAAGTGCTATTGACATTAGTTGCCTTTGAGTCATTGATGTAACGCACGCCGTTGAGTGTGCGCACATATTCGAGCCTGTGCTCCACAGCCTCAAAGGTTGCCAGCGCCTTGCGAATGTTGTCCTTCTTGATGTCGAGCAACGATGCCGAGATGCTGGCAGCCATTGAGTTGTAGATATTGTGCATTCCATGGAGCGACAACTCCTCGCGAGGCATTTCCCACTTGTCGCCCTCAACATTAATGCACATCATGCCATCGTGCAGATAGGCTGTGAGCGACTCGTCGTCACGGGCACTGAAAGGGAACATGCGTGCTTCGCTTTTCATGCTCTTGAGTTGTGCCGAGATAATTGGGTCGTCCTGCCAGTAGATGAAGGCGTCGTCGCTCGTCTGGTTCTGCATGATGCGAAACTTCGCAGCCACATAGTTCTCCATCTTGTGATCGTAGCGGTCGAGATGGTCGGGGGTGATGTTGAGCATCACGGCAATGTTGGCTTTGAAGTCGTACATGTTGTCGAGCTGGAAGCTACTCAACTCAATCACATACACATCGTGCTTCTCGGTAGCCACCTGCATGGCGAGGCTCTTGCCCACATTGCCGGCAAGACCCACATTCAGGCCAGCTTCCTTGAGAATGTGATAGGTGAGCAAGGTTGTAGTAGTCTTGCCATTGCTACCTGTAATACACACCATCTTAGCATCGGTATAACGCCCTGCCAGCTCAATCTCAGAGATTACAGGGATGCGTTTTTCCATAGCTTTCACAATGAGGGGAGCAGTTAGAGGAACACCAGGACTTTTCACAATCTCATCGGCACCAAGAACTTTCTCCTCGGTGTGATGACCCTCTTCCCAAGCAATTTCCCACTTATCGAGAATTTGCTTGTAGCGGGGCTCGATCTTGCCCATGTCGGTGAGCCACACTTCCATGCCTTTCACTTTACCAAGCACTGCGGCTCCTACTCCACTTTCTCCTCCTCCAATTACTACTAAACGCTTCATTTCCTTAATTTTTTAAAATTCGTTTTACTATGATGACTCTTAAATAAAAAATATATACTCGTTATCTTATTTTCAACGTGATGATGGTGAACGCCGCCAGAATGATGGTGAAAATCCAAAAGCGTGTTGTGATTTTGGCTTCATGGAACTTGTTGCGAGGCCAGTTGCGTAACACGTAGCGGCTATCGGGTGCCAAGTCTTTGTCAAGCTTGCGGAAGTTGTCATGAATGGGGGTTGAACGGAACACTCTCACCTTCATGCCCTTGCGCTTGTAGTACTTGTAAACTTGAGTTTGAATAATCACGCTCAAGCTCTCCATCAGGAATACGCCGCACAAGATGGGCACAAGCAGCTCCTTGTGTATAATCACTGCACACACGCCAATGATGCCGCCAATGGTCAGCGAGCCGGTGTCGCCCATGAACATCTGGGCAGGAAAAGCGTTATACCACAAGAAACCGATGAGCGCTCCCACAAACGCACACATGAACACCACAAGCTCTTGACTGTCGGGGATGTACATAATGTTAAGATAGGATGCATATTCCAAGTGGGAACTCACATAGGCCAGTATTCCCAGCGCCACTCCCATGATTGCTGAGTTGCCGGCGCACATGCCATCCATGCCGTCGTTGAGGTTTGCTCCATTGCTAACAGCTGTGACCACTAATATTGTCATTAACACAAACAATGCCCATCCGGCAGCACCGCCGGCCTTTCCCATCCAGCTGGTGAGGCTGCCATAATCGAGATTGTGGTTCTTGACAAAGGGGATTGTGGTCTTGAGCGATTTCTCGGTATTGTTCTTGTGGACAACAACAGTCTCTTGAGTAACGTTGTGTACGGTTTCCACGTTTTCACGCATCACCACATCGGGACTGAGCCAAAGCACAAGACCCACTATTAGGCCAATACTCACCTGACCCACAATCTTATATTTTCCCTTGAGTCCGTCCTTGTGCTTGCGGAAAATCTTGATATAATCGTCGCAGAATCCCAGGAACCCAAGCCACAAGGTGGTGATAATCATCAGGATGAGGTAGATGTTGCGCATGCGGCCAAGCAGCAATACAGGCAACAAAATGGCGATAATGATGACAATTCCTCCCATCGATGGTGTGCCCTTCTTTTTCTCTCCAAAGGGGTCGATTGAGGCATCTCGAGCTGTCTCGGTGATGTTGCGCTTGCGCATATACTGGATGAACTTCTCGCCCAGCCATGCCGACAAAATGAGCGACAGGATGAGAGTGAGCAGAGCGCGAAACGACACGTAGGTCCACATGTGCGAACCGGGAATGTTATATTGCTCTAAAAATCTAAAGATGTAGTATAGCATATCTCTATTTCTTTATTAATTGTGGGAATGGTTCTACACTATTTATATTATGTGTATTTATCACTTTTCATTCTCAAACACCTGCGCAATCACCTCGCGATCGTCGAAGTGATGCTTAACGCCCTGAATCTCCTGATAATCCTCGTGGCCCTTGCCGGCTACGATAACAACATCGCCAGGCTGCGCCATTTGGCATGCCGCTTCAATGGCTTGCTTGCGGTTGGTGATGGTGAGTGTTGTGGAGCGCTTGTCGTCGGGCACACCGGCCTGCATGTCGCGCAAGATGTCATCGGGGTCCTCAAAGCGAGGGTTGTCACTCGTGAGAATCACCTTATCGCTGCGCATGCATGCCTCGCGGGCCATGATGGGACGCTTGCCCTTGTCGCGATTGCCACCACAACCACACACGGTGATTACCGTGCCACGGCCATTCACAACCTCGTTAACGGCATCAATGACATTAACGAGCGCGTCGGGTGTGTGAGCATAGTCAACGATTGCTGTGTAACCACGTGGCGAACGCATTGTCTGGAAACGTCCGGCAACTGGCACGAGTCGGCTCATGTCAACCAGCACCTTTTCCTTGTCCCATCCAAGCAATATAGCCGCAGCATAAACCCCTGTGAGGTTATAAGCATTGAATCGGCCAGTAAAGAGCACGTTGACTTCCTTGCCGTTGATGGTCATTGCTGTTCCATCAAGCCTGTCTTCAATCACTCGGCACTTAAAGTCGGCCATGGTGCGCAGGGAATAAGTATATTTCTTAGCTTTAGTATTCTGCACCATCACCGCACCCACTTTGTCGTCGGCATTAACAACGGCAAATGCGTCGGCATCCAGTGCGTCGAAAAACATTTTCTTTGCATTGATATAGTTTTCCACAGTGCCATGATAGTCAAGATGATCACGCGTGAGATTTGTAAAAATACCACCAGCAAACTTAAGACCATCAACACGGTGCTGAACGCAGGCATGCGAACTCACCTCCATGAATGCATAGTCACAGCCTGCCTCAACCATCTCGTGCAGGAGGCGGTTGAGCGACAGGTGGTCGGGGGTGGTTTGTACAGCCGGTTCCACGCGCTTGTCAATCAGGTTTTGCACGGTAGAGAGCAAGCCAGCCTTATAGCCCATGAGATTGGCAAGTTCATAGAGCAAAGTGGCTGTAGTGGTCTTACCGTTAGTGCCGGTAACTCCCACAAGCTTGAGATGTGACGACGGATTGTCGTACCATGCGCTGGCAATGTAAGCCAAGGCCACTGTGCTATTGGGCACCACGACATAGACAACACTAGCCGCAAGTTGCTCGGGCAACTGTTCACACACAATTGCTGCCGCTCCATCTTGAGCGACTTGAGGAATGAACTTGTGAGCGTCGACATTAACACCGCGCACCGCCACAAACAGGCTACCTCCTGACACAATCTTTCGAGAGTCGCAGGTAACGTCTTTTATTATTGTGCTGCTGTCGCCCACAATCCGGGTTACATTCACCTGGGCCAGCAGGTCGCTTAATCTTTTTTCTTTCATAATCATTTTCAGGTCCTTGTTTTACTTCTTTTATTTATGTTGTTTCTTAAGTTTCACAATCAAGTGTCGAGAGTTAGGGTTATTACCGCACCCTTGTTGAATGAGGAACCACTACGAAGGCTCTGGCCTACTACTCGTCCCAGACCCTTGAAACGCACATTCAAGCCTATTCTCTCAAGTGTGCACACAGCATCGCGAATCGACATGCCACACACGTTAGGCACGCCGGTGCCGCCGGTTGATGGCGAGCTGAACATCTTCACCTGCTTGGTGCCAATGAACGATGTTATTCCTTCAACCTGATTGCGGTTACTCAGCGAGTAAAGCACCGGCTGCTTTGCGAAAGGAGTCTTGCCGCTAACGTCACGCTTGGGTGTGGATGAGTTGTCAAGGTTATCGTTTGGTCCGAGCAGGCCACGAGCATACATCTTGGCCGCAATGTTTTTCAGCACCAGTCCGCTACTGGCGGCAGCACCTCGGTTTGCACGGAGCATGAGCACAACACAACTGTATTTGGGCGCCTTGTAGGGAAAGAATCCGCAGAAGGCAAGACGCTTCTCTTCACTATAGGTGCCGTCGCTGCGCACGGTATAGGCTGTTCCGGTTTTTCCGGCAATCTCCACGTTGTCGTCTCTCACCCAACCGCGAGCTGTTCCGTGGCTACCCCACACCACATCGTGCAACATGATGCGCAACTTCTCGGCATTCTCGCGACTGCACACCTGCTCACGCACATAGGTAATGGGAATAATGGAATCTTTCTTACTTCCGGGTCGCGTGAGTTTTTTCACCAGATGAGGGCGCACATACTTACCATCGTTGGCGATGGCATTATACATGGCCAGTGTGTGCATGGGCGGGATGAGAGTAGTATAACCGTAGGCCATGCGGGTTAGTGCCACGCGGTCGGCTGTTGTGTGCCCCAAGCGAGCAATAACGGGTTCCTGCTCACCACCGATTCCGGTGTTGAAAGGCTCAAAAAATCCCATCTGCTCCAGACGCTGCCTAAAACCACCTGGATTGCTGGCATATTTCTTAACGATGATTTTCGACATGCCAATGTTGCTCGACATCTCAATAATTTGGCGAGGCGACAAGGCACTGCCTCCATGAGCATCGCGAATCTCGCGACCACCGTAAACCCACAAGGAGCCGCCAGTGGGGATTGGGGTGTTGATGTCATCAACAATACCATCCTCAAGAGCAACCATCATCGAGATAGGCTTCATTACCGACCCGGGCTCATAACCAAGCACGGCATTGTTGCGGCCCTCGTAGTAGTCTTGCAATTTCTCGCTCCATTCAAGATTGGAAATTGCTTTAATCTCGCCTGTCTGCACCTCCATCAGCACGCATGTTCCCCACACGGCATCGGTCTCGCGACACACCTTGTAGAGCTCATTCTCAACGATGTCCTGCAACTGCACGTTGATGGTGGTGGTAATGTCATAGCCTGGCACTGCCGGTGTGCTCTCCCAGTCAACGATTCGGTTGGTGAGCTGGATGCGGCGCTTCACGCCTGGCACACCGTACAGCAACGAGTCAAGAGCCATCTCCAGACCCGAAACGCCATGCTGTCCACTAAGATTTTTCACTTCTCCCACGCTGCCAATGCTTCGTGCAGCCATCGACCCAAATGGTTTTACTCGTTTTACTGTGGGGTCGCTGTAGAAGCCGTTCTTATTCTTTGGCAGCTCCAGGAAAGGAAAAGATTTAAGGCGTACAAACTGTGAATGTGTTAGTCCTGTGAATAAAGGATATACCGAACTCTTGCGTGCCTCAAACTGGGCAGTCAAGTCTTTTTTCCATTGCTCGGCATTTTTCTTTTGCGGCATGAAAGCCTCAAGGCTGTCGCACAAAGCATTGAGTTTCTTTTTGAACTCGCGGCGGTCGAAACCTTCCACCTTCCAGTCGATGCGGGCGGTGTAGAAATTAAGATTGGCCGAGAGCACACTGCCATTATCTGACAGGATGCGTCCTCGCTCGGGGTTGAGCACCGTCTCGCGTGTGAGCAGACTGTCGGCCTTGTCGTTCCATGCCTGAGCATGAACCACCGATGTCTTGAACATATTGTAGATTATGAGAGATGCAAAAAGCAAAATTGCACCAATCACTACAAGATAACGGAAAAGGATATGTTGTTTATTAGAATTCCTCATTTTCGGCTGACAGTTTATAGGGTGGTTCTTTTGAAATGTTCAAGTTAATTCCCATTGAGTCGACATAACTTTTCATTTGACTCTCAAGGATGCGGGAGTTGTAGTTGGAACTGGCGTCAACATAGTCGGTGCTGGCATTGTTGAGCATCACCTTGAGTGTGCCGAGCTTTGCCTTGTCGCTCTGGTAAACATACTTGTTAGAGATATACATGAGCATCATCAGCGTTACTGCTACAACATAGAACCAGTAGCGCTTGAAGAACTCAAGCGTGAGGAACATGCGTCCTTGCAATGCTCGCTGCACCAGCACTAGGGGGTTTAGGGTAAATCCTCTATCCTCCTTGCTCGACTTGCTGTTTTTACTCTTAGCTTGTGCCATATCTATATCTCCAACTTAATAACAATTCTGAAATGTAAACTAAACAAATTGCTCTCGCCAATCAGCATTTCTCGGCTATGCGCAGCTTGGCGCTGCGTGAGCGCGGATTGGCTTCTACCTCGGCCTCACTGGCGGTAATAACCTTGTTGTTGACCAGTGTCCAGGGCGTGTTGACACGACCATAGAAGTCCTTGTCGATTTTTCCTTCCACATTACCGCTGCGCATGAAATTCTTCACAAGTCGATCCTCGAGCGAGTGGTAGGTTATTACCACTAGCCTGCCACCCGGGTTGAGAACTTGAAGCGACTGTTCAAGCATGCGCTTTAGCACGTCAATCTCATGATTAACCTCGATGCGCAACGCCTGGAACACTTGAGCCAACTCCTTTTTCTCAGCTTTCTTGCTGATGAACGGCGACACTATATCAACCAGCTGACCGGTGGAAGTTATCTCGCCTTGAGCACGGCGCTTGACTATCGCACTTGCCATGCGACGTGACTGCTTGAGTTCGCCAAAGAGGTAAAACATGCTTGCCAGTTGTTCTTCACTATAGGTCATCAGCACTGTAGCGGCATCAAGTTTAGAATCCTGATTCATGCGCATGTCGAGACGGCTGTCCTGACGGAACGAGAAGCCGCGCTCGGCAGTGTCGAAGTGGTGAAACGACACGCCAAGGTCGGCAAGGATGCCATCAACATGTTCCACGCCATGAAAACGCAGAAAATTCTTCAAGAATGAGAAGTTAGCATGTACAAATGTAAATCGACTGTCATCCAACTTGTTATGCCATGCATCCAAATCTTGATCAAAGCCGAACAGACGTCCGTTTTCACCAAGATGGTTAATGATTTCGCGGCTATGCCCGCCACCACCAAAGGTAACGTCAACGTAGGTGCCATCGGGCCTGATATTCAAGCCATTGATGCACTCATTGAGCAATGCCGGTATGTGATAAACGGGGGTGTTCATTTCTCTTGTAGCAATGTTTTGGTATAACAAAATTAGGATTAACCTCTGTATTGGGGTGTAAAATTACAAAATAAAAATCAAAAATTTACAAACATAAACGAAAAAATTTTCATTTCTTCATGAAAAAGTTATCAACAAGCTTGTTAACAACCATGTTAATCACTGAAAATAAACACATTACACAATGACATGGAAATCATTTGCGCTTGTAAATAAATTCCCATTTCAAACCCGTTTTTATGGCCATACTCTCATTTTTAGCCTCTTGATGTAATTTTTCTAGTACATTGCACGTTAACTAGTTATGGAAACTAAGAGTAAGCGATGGAAAACGCTCAAGAGCGAATATCTGATAAGACGCCCGTGGCTCACGGCACGGCGCGATGTTGTGCAATTGCCTAACGGCATTGTGAATGATGAGTTTTATGTGCTGGAATACCCCGACTGGGTGAATGTGATTGCCATCACCGGCGATGGCAAATTTGTGTTTGTCAGGCAATATCGTTATGGTCTTGACCTTGACTCGGTGGAGTTGTGTGCAGGAGTGGCCGAACCCGGAGAAAAACCGGTAGAAAGCGCTCAACGTGAGCTGCTTGAGGAAACCGGATATGGCGGTGGCAGCTGGAAAGAGATAATGACAATAGGGCAAAATCCAAGCACATGCAACAACTGGACACACTGCTTTGTGGCAACGGGAGTGGAAAGGCTCAGTGACCAACGGTTGGACCCTACCGAAGACATTGATGTGGTGTTGCTCTCACGCGAGCAAGTGCTCGAAATGATGATGCGTGACCAACTCAAGCAAGCATTAATGCTCGCTCCACTGTGGCGTTATTTTGCAATTGAAGATAAAACCACAATTCAGGAAATTGCCAATACCAATAATGGCTAAAGAAGGCCGTGTCACTGCTCTAGCGACGACACCACAGCATCATAACTTCGTTGAGTAATCTCTTTTATATCAAAGCCTTCGGGACTCAGAGCGATAGGCTCATGAATGGTTATTGTTATCACGCCCGGCTCCACATGAAACATGGTGCGCGACATCACCTTGTAAGAGCCATTAATTGTGATGGGCACTATGGGTAAGTTAAACTCACTTGCAAGACGGAAGGCTCCGTGCTTGAATTGATGAATCTTACCGTCGTCGGTGCGACGACCTTCGGGAAATACAACTATCGACATTCCTTTTTCAAGACGATTCTCGGCATCGGCCATGGTTTTCTTAATGCCTTTGGCACTGTGATTATCAACCATGATGTGGCCAGCCATCTGGCAAGCCCACCCCACTAGCGGGAAGTTGACTAACCCCTTGCGCATCATCCACTTGAAGTTGTGGCCCAGATAGCCATAGATAGAGAATATATCGTAGGCTCCCTGGTGATTGGCGACAAACACATAGGATGCGTTACGGTCGATGAGATGACGGTTTTTAACCTTTACCCTCACGCCAAAAAAGAAGCACATGCAGCGTGCCCACCATTTAGGGGGATAATACCCCCAATAGCTGGGATTAAACAAGCATCCAATGATTGTAACAATGCAAGTCAAGATGGTTATAACCAGCAATATAGGGGCAGCAATGCAGTAATGATATATTCTATATAGGCTGTTAAGTATTAGCTTCATGCAATTGAAATTGAAATTTAAATTCACTCTACAATGTTAATACAGCACAAAGGTAGAAAATATTTAACAATAATGCAACATCACAGCCTCGTGATGTTGCATTATTCTTGAGCACATAGAGTTTATCGATGCACCAATAGTCTGTCTGTCAACAGTCTGGAATAGTTATACCTATTCTACTTCTCCTCAGCCTCGGGAGCAATGAGTTTGTAACCCTTACCATGAATGTTGATAATCTCAATCGATGGGTCGGCCTTGAGATGCTTGCGCAATTTGGTAATGTAAACATCCATACTGCGGGCATTGAAATAGTTGTCGTCAATCCAGATGGTCTTGAGAGCAAAGTTACGCTCCAGTATCTCATTTACATGAGCGCACAGCAGGCTCAAGAGCTCGCTCTCTTTGGTTGTGAGCTTGGTCGACATGTCATCAACGATGAGCACCTGCTTTTGGGTATCGAAAGTGAACTTGCCAATCTTGTACATAGTGATTTCTTTGCCCTTCTTGCCCTTTACACGGCGCATGATAGCATCGATGCGCATCACGAGCTCCTCCATCGAAAATGGCTTAGTGATGTAGTCGTCGGCGCCAATCTTGAAGCCTTCCAGGATATCCTCCTTCAATGCTTTAGCTGTCAAGAAGATAACA
>OCTW013415999.1_pt1 | contig 15816 bp, 18 predicted proteins | sample 1539671 | NCBI WGS metagenome assembly OCTW01 (sample SAMN02144230, study PRJEB22623) | gut metagenome | biome: sheep rumen | host: Ovis aries | place: New Zealand
ATCATTGTAAAAGGATCGGGATTTAGCGCAGTTGGTAGCGCACACGTCTGGGGGGCGCGAGGTCGCTGGTTCGAGTCCAGTAATCCCGACAGAGGTTAAGAGCCTGAGAATCAGTAGATTTTCGGGTTCTTTTCTTTTCTATCGCTCAAAACGGTTGGGTGGCGGTTGACGTGCTGGTTGACGCGAAAAGTAAACCGAGAAGTAAACCAGAGAATTATGGATGCTACAATTTCGGTAGTTTGCTACAAGAGCAAGGTTTTGAGTAATGGCGAATCTCCTATAATGGTGAGAGTAGCTAAGGACGGTAAACGTTCTATGAAGAGTTTGGGTGTGTCAGTGAATCCTGTCTATTGGGATTTCGCTAAGAATTGTCCCAAGAAGAATTGTCCGAATCGTACTGTGTTGATGCAACTGATCTCCCAGACATTGCTCCAGTACCAAGGTAAGGTGATGGAGGTCAAAGTTAAAGGGGAAGATGTAACCGCCTCTACGATTATCACTGAGAATAAAGTTAAATCAAACAAAGTAACGTTGGAGGATTTTCTAACGTCACACATTCAACAGTTAAGGGATAACGGTAAGGTAGGCAATAGCTATGCCTACCTGAATCTGCGTACCACCCTACATAACTTTCATGGTAAAAAGTTGAACTTACTTTTTAATGCCGTAGATGTCGCTTTCTGCAATAAGTTTGAGGCATGGATGCGTAAGAATCAGTTTGAAGATACCACGATGCACTATTATTTCCGCACACTTCGGGCTACCTACAATAAGGCTATCGAAGCTAAATATGCTGATCGTGAAAAAAGTCCGTTCATTGAATACAAGTTGAGTCGATTTAGCACCAAGACCAAGAAACGGGCTTTGTCTAAGGATAGCGTGAAGAAAATCTTGAAAATGGATTGTTCTGACATGAGCGAGAAAGCGCGTCTGGCACATGATGTTTTTTCATTCTCCTATTACTGTGGTGGAATCTCACTTGTCGATGTCGCTAATCTAACACCTGACAATATTATAGATGGGCGGTTGATTTATGAACGGCAGAAAACACATGGAATAATAAACTTGGTAATGCTTGATGAAGCTAAAGCAATCATTGACCGATATACTACCTATCAGAAACGTGCTGGCTACCTATTTCCGATTTTGGATAACCGAAAGCATATAACTCCGATGCAGAAGTTTAATCGAGTCCGAAAGCTATGTACCCAACTTAATAAGGAACTTCACAAGATAACGGCTAAATTGAAGATCAAGGAAGACGTTACAACTTACGTAGCCCGTCATTCATTCGCCACTGTGTTGAAGAAATCGGGTGTTAATATCGGTATCATATCACAGGCTTTAGGACACCAAGATATTAAAACCACTCAGATATATTTGAGCGAATTTGACAACGAACAGGTCGATTCTGCCATGAAAAACCTACTCTAATGATAATTTCTCCCATTTACATTTGTGTAGGTGGGAGATTTTTAATACCTTAGCCGAAAATTTGACGATTATGAGAATAGAATCATTTCCAAGAGGTGTTTTTCTGGAGATTGAGCCATTGCTTTATAAGCTATATGGCTTGAACAAGATTTGGCTTGATAATGCCATCCACTTTGCCAAGGATAAACTGTTATATGATCCAGACGAAGAAAGCAAGGTTGATTCCGACAATTATATATATCTTCCGATGCCGCACAAATGGTACGGTTCCAGATTTGATGAGTTCTGCAAGAAGTACAGTATCGACAATGACCCTCTTGTTACTAAGGTCTTGTCTTTTATCTATATGTTCTTTCCGATAGATGATCCTTTTATGACTGAGAACAACAATTACTGGGAGTACGTCACTCTGGTACGTCCTGAAATGCTTAAACTGTACAAAGCATTAAATAACGGTAAGACTAAGTACACCAATTGTTGCAAAATAACCATTGGGGATAACAAGCCTATTGCCATTGACAAAGAGATTCCATGGTTCCAGATGGCTCTTGGACGTTACTTGCATGAGTATCTTGGGGTAGAGAATGTCAAGGAGGCAGAGTTAGAATTACTCAATGTTTATGGTGGGAAATATGGACGTAAACAGCATACGGAGGAAGTGCGTCTTATTTGGGGGACATATCATCTACTCCAAATGTCTGATCAGTTCAAGTCCGATCCAGACCAATTAGTAACAAACCTTCAATGTAGGCTTATCTCTGACTTACTCATACTATTTGAATGGTTGGAGCCAACAGAAGATGATGGACAAAAGATTAAACAGAGGATTCACCACTACCTTAAAAACTTCGATTCTCTGGACGAACTGATTACGGCTACCCAATATAAGCAATCTCCGAATAAAAAAAGTTCTATGGACTATTACTAATTTCCGTACATTATTATCTGTGAGGGCATCCTTTAAAGGGGTGCCTTTTTTTGTGGTAGAAATCTCGCTCAATCTTTATAAAATTACCTACCAGCCTATCTCGTTGAATCTCCCGAAATTTGCCAGCGGAATCAAGAAGCTACTGCAGGGCTTTAAGGTTCTGAGGTTAAAAAAACACCTCGCACGAAGCAAAGGTTTAAACAACAAAAAACAAAAAATTATGTCAAAAGGAATGAAAAAGACAGAAGAGGCTGAGGTAAAGAAGGTTAATGGTTTTACACAGTCAATGAGCGATTGCGACTACAATTTGGTCGAGCAGTATCAAGAAGAGCAGATTGCAGAGCAGCAGATACTTGATGAACTGGTAGAAGAGCCTACCGAGATTTCAGCAGAGCCAGTCAAAGTTGAGGAACCAGAAAGTCCTGTCGTTGAAGAGCCAGAGGAAGATGTTGCCGCAAAACAGCTTGCCGCATCGGTCGTCAATCCTCCCTTCCAAGCAGATGTAAGTCTCGATGAAGTCGAGGAAATCTTCTCAGCACTTAAAAAAAGACCGACATCTGTCGTAGTGAAAGTTAGGATCCTCGATGGTTACTTGGTTATAAAGGTCATCGTAACCTTCAAATCCAAGATTACCTGTGAATATGAGACCTTCGCAGACAAACAATTGCTCAGTCTTATTATGCGAGGCATGCGAGGGATTATTGTCAGCATGGATGATTACGGTCGAGATCCTCACATATTAGATTATACTGAGGCTGACCCGAGAATTGAGCTATTCCGATTATTTTTGGAATCAACATTGAAGTGCCGCATCTCTTCTGACTATATTTCTCGAAATGATCCAAGCAAAAAATGCTTCTGTGCAGTCTTTACTATCGCAGAGAAAATGACATTTCAGTTCTGTCTGGATCGGACGGAAGAGATCAACGAGATTATCAATAAAGCTATCGCCTAATCCCAGAAAGGGGGAGCAATCCCCTTTTCTTTAAAATGGAATGAATATGAATCAGTTGATTTTTCCGCCCGCATACGACAACGAAGCCGCACACCATGAGGTCAAACTCCAGATGAGACAAGGTAAACAACTCCATATTCGAGTTGAGGAAGAAGAAGTCTGGATCAGTTGTCAAGGAGTAACAGGTCTCAGATACCTACTCAATAATGATAGCTGGAAATGGATTCTCGGCTATCTCCAGACTGGCGATTATGAGGACTTCGGAGTGTTCCCCTCTGCAGTATCGTTAATAGTTGAAAATGGCTTCAAAGAAAACAAGATAAGGGAATTGATCGATCAAGGATATAACGTTGCCCCAATACCTTTTCATAGAGAAACGGAGGCTTATGTCAGGCTGCGAGTTCTCTTCAAATTTGGCAAACTATTTTTCGACATACGAAGATCAGACGAATTTATTAACTACTTAATCGAGCAAAAATTATGGTAACACTAAATAAAGGACAATACCTATCAGACGTAATGCATGAGATTCCAACGAACAGCATCCTGTCAAAAAGAATACCTGGCTGTGGTGCAACAACACTGGAGCTAAGTACAAATCATAACTCAATAATTGTGGTTCCGAATGTGCCAGTAATCAATAGCAAGTGCCAGAAGGATCCTAACAATAGTTTGCTAGGAGTTTATGAGGCGGTTACAATTGACGACATTGCCGAGTATCTGCGTGAGCATAACATATACAAGATCATGACTACTCCAGAGAGCTTCCCGAAGGTAAAGAATGCCTGCGAGAGGTGTGGACTTAACATTTATAGGGATTTCTTTCTGCTTGACGATGAGTGCCATCAGCTTGTTAAAGATGTCGATTACCGAGAGGACATAGTTAAGCCAATGGATGATTTCTTTAAGTTTGAACGTAAAGCACTGGTCTCGGCAACTCCGATAGGATTCAGCGATCCACGCTTCAAGAGCTTCAGCACCATTAATATCAGTACTGACTACGACTATCGGCAGAAAATTCAGGTAGTACACACCTACAGCGTTGTTAAGACCGTCAGGGAATATCTGGAGAGCCATAAAGATAATAAGGTGTGCATCTTCTTCAATTCGGTGGATGGCATCTACTCGCTAATGAATCAACTCAACATATTGGATGATGCCACTGTCTATTGTGCCCCTAAGAGTCGCATAAAACTGAAATCGGAACACGGCTTTACTAATGCTTACGATGTCTGGTCAGCCGATACAATGAAACAATACAATTTCTTCACTGGCCGATTCTATACAGCATTTGACTTGGAGCTGGAGCAAGAAAAGCCTGACTTATTGATGATCACCGATCCGCACTTGTCGCCATATACCATTCTCGATGTTGACACGGATTGCATACAAATTTGTGGTCGTTTCCGTAAGGGCATAAGCTCTGCTACTCATATCTATAGGACTGATGAAGAGATCATTGTCAAGACCAGAGAACAACTTGAACGGGAAATCTCGGCACATGAATTTGCATACCAGACGGTGCAGACCTTATATAATAGTGCAGACAGTAGAGAAAGACGTTTCGCATTTGGTGAAGCACTTGAAACCCTACCTTTCCGCAAATACCTGTCACCGAAGCTTACTAAGAACTGGTTCGCTATTGACAATGCCATCAATGAAGAGCTGGTGAAAGGGCGATACAAATACAGAGAGCAGGTAAGGATCTGGTACAATGACTGTCACTACTTCATTCCGACTTTTGAGGATAAACCATACAACAAGCATGACGAGGAACTGAAAATTATTAAAGTAGCTCGTTCAACAAAGGACAAACGCAGGAGGATGGTACAGCTACTAAGCGAACTTGAAGATCCCGATTCCGAGTATGCAATGGACTTTATAAATGAGATTCGCAAAATTGATCCGACCATTGTTGATGCATTTGAATTACTTGGCAGAGAGCGGATCGAAGAACTTGACTACTCTGATAAAAGGATAAAGGAGGAAATCATTTTGAAGCAGCGCAAGGGAAATAAAGTTGTGAGACTGATCAAAAACTCCTTCACAGTTGGCCGTGCATACACAAATGATTATATCACTAAGGAGTTGACCAGAATCTTCGACATGGTTCACATTCACCCTGAGAAGCCCATCAAAGGCTCAATGATTAAGGACTACTTTCAGACCATGGACTGGAGAAGTAAGAAAAGTAGAGGCTATCGACTTGTTTCCGCTATCATATAATTAAAGGTGACAGAATCGCTCATTTTTTGTTTCCCTATACCAGATACAGAAAAATGAATTTTTGTCACCCTCGACCTTTTTATGAGTTGGTGCAGGCATCCCACCTACCAGATTCTACCTTTCCGAATTTCTCAATTGTAACCCTCGGATTGAACAATATATAGTAAGTACTCTGTCAGGATCTCGCCCCTCCCGTAACTGATGGGAAACGCTTATAATATACATAACAGCCTATGGCGGCTCGATGAAAAATCGTAAAAACTGCATTTTACCCCATTCTGAAAAATAATAGAGTAATCGGACAACAGGTGTACCCATATTTATCGCCCCTCCGGGTGCTCAATATGGAAAAATAGTCGATATAAGCAACTATTGTTAGATTAGTATCTATAAAACAATTTTTGTCTAACAACTCAGATTTTCAGAATTATGGAAAATTATGTAACAATGCTTCCAGTGGCTGCACAGTCGCTGATCGATTTTTCTGATGCCGAGGATGCAGTGATCGTTGAGGATCCTGTAGTGCATAGTTCCGTTAGTTTCCTCGATGCTAACACTAACGCCATTTCTCTTGAAGAGTTGGCTTCTACTTGTGTTGTCCCTACATGGGGCAATCAGGATTTAACGATTTCCCATCAAGATTTCATCAACTGCATACATGAAGCAGCCAAAGACTTCTATCGTGGTGAAACCGTTAATGATCCTTCTATCCGTGTGTCACATATTGTCCGTGGAAGGACTCCAAACAGTTTAAATAAGCGAGCTTCTGAGCTTCTGGAGTGCGAAAAGACCCAGTTCTACCAGAGGATGGCTTTTGCTTTCACAATTCCCACTATATTTGAGACTGTCAACGGACAGAAACTGGAGTTATGCTGTGGTGGTGTCCGTAACTACTCCGATCTGAATCTCTACCGTCAGAACAAGGGAGTGGAGAAGGTTTCTATCTTCGTAGGCTGGCGTGTCCGCATTTGCTCCAACCAGATTCTTACTGGCGATGGTGTAAAACTGTCGTTGGAAGTAATGACTGTGAGCGACATCTACAAGGCAGCTATGGAATTGTTCTATAGTTTCCTTCCAATCAGGCAACTGAATCTCATGAAGACGCTTTCCAATACTTATCTAACGGAAACACAATTTGCAACCGTGATAGGTCGTTGTCGAATGTACCAAGCACTGCCACCGAGGCTTTCTCGTTCTATTCCGAACTTACTGATCACTGACAGCCAGATTAACAACGTTTGTCGCGGATTCTACAATAATCCTGACTTCGGAGGTGAGGGCGGTGCTATCTCTATGTGGAATTTCCACAACCTTCTCACTGAATCTAACAAATCGAGCTACATCGATAGCTATCTACAGCGTGCAGTCAACGCTACTGATGTCTGCGTAGGTCTCAATAACGCCATGCATGGTGTTGAAGGTGGCTACAGTTGGTTCCTTCACTAATCTTGATCGGAGAGTTACTGATTTTCCAAAGTCCTTTGAGCCGTTCCTCTCTTAAAACAAAAACGACTGAAAGTGACCGTTACGCCAAGACGATATTTGGCAATTGGAGGGGGCATTTCATGTGTCCTCTCCTTTTTTATTCACTAATCAAATTTTAAACAAAGATGAAAAGATACTATTTCAGAATTTATCAAGGCAGCGACTTTGAGGATGGCGATAACGTGTGGACGGATGCCAATTCCGAACAGGAGGCACGTAGCAATATCGAGAGTGACTATTGGGGCATTAATAGGTTGGACTTACTAAGAGTACGATGAACAAGGCAGATCGAATCGTTCAGCACATCGTGGAATTACAGTACCGTTTGTGCCAAGTAGAGAATAATCTCCAGTACATCAAGGTTACTCAGGCTTTGAAGCGTTCTCTTGAAAAGTTCTACGGCCTATTGATGAACGACCAGCAGTTGATGATACAATACCAGTCAACTTACATCGGTTGGTTCTATGCTGGCTGTGGGCACTCCCTCTATGACCGAGTATGCAACTCTCTTATTGAATATCGGAACGGCAGAAGGCCTTTCGATAATGTTCACTAATATCAGAAGTGAATTTTGTGTTGATTATCAGCAACTTAGGAAAACTGGCAATCTCACAATGTTCACTTTTGTCTTTTTAATGATGTAAACGAATGTTTTTATTATGTCTTTGAAATACAGTACAACCACAGCGGATTACCTTGTCTGGTCTGACGCTATGAACCTCGTCCGTAAGTTGGCAAAAGATGGGAATTACAAGATGTCGCTCCTTGTGGCAATCGGTTGTTTCACAGGACTGCGGATTTCTGATATTCTCTCTTTAAGGTGGAAGCAGATACTCTATGTTTCCGAGTTCACCATAACTGAGAAGAAGACAGGCAAACGTAGGACTATCAGATTGAATCCTGAGCTACAGAAGCATATCGAGGACTGTTTCACTCATATACAGCCTATTGGCATTGAATCTCCTATCTTGGTAAGTCAGAAGGGTACAACTTATAGCGTCCAGAGAATCAATGCCATCTTGAAGGAGCTGAAAAGCAAGTACCGCTTGAAGATCAACCACTTTAGTTGTCACTCCCTGCGTAAGACCTTCGGGCGACAGGTTTACAACATGAATAGTGAGAGTTCGGAGCTGGCATTAGTAAAGTTGATGGAGCTATTCAATCACTCCAGCGTAGCCATCACTAAGCGATACTTGGGACTGAGACAGGAAGAGATCTTAGAGACCTACGACTGTCTTACTTTCTAATGATGGGTGAGCCTACTTTTAATAGGGTGGGCTTACTCATTTTCCATCAAAAGCAAGTAAGAAAATAGTCAATAATGGGAAGTATTTGACCTAATTTAATTAAATTTTCTAAATAATAAGCAAGTTCTTGCGGTGTTTTACGTCCTTTTTTATAATTTTACACGGTCTAAGCGACTCTTTGGAGTTAGCTGCGACAGGGCGTTTAGCAAAATTATCTACAGCTGAAATCTGGAAAATGGAAGTAAAGTGGATAATGAGCAAGAACGTCCACGTCCGTGATTTAGTTTCCCGAAAGGGTCATTATATCACTGAGGCGTGGACTTTGCTTGTTACACTTTACGGGCATTCCAGAGCCTCAGCTGAGTAATGAGTAAAAGTTCCCACGCCTTTTACTATGTCTAACAGCTGATGTCTGGGGATTGGTTGGCAGAAAAAAAGAAGAGATGGGACCAATAGTTCTTTGCCTGTTATGTGGATTACTCATAGGTTATTATTTCAATAAGAAAAATAGGAAATAATATGGTCTTTTCCTTGCCAAACCAAATTAATGTAATTATGCTCTTTATTTGTCTTATTCTATTTGTAGCTGCTTTTGTGGTCGCATATACTTACAAAAATTGATAACATAAAATAATACGAGAATGAGAATGCCAGATTATTATCGTCCAACCATTGGGTCTTCTGTACGATTACTTTTTGATGAAGAATATTACCAACAGATCTTTTTGGTTCTTATGCTTAATTATTTTCCTTTCTCAAAGGAAGAGATTAATCGATTAAACATAGACTATTCACATATTACAGGAAATCCGAATATTGATTGGTCTCGTGACAATATAAGAATTGCAAACAATTATAATTCCACTAACTGTTTGTCCTTATTCGACAATGCTTCTATAATTTGGGATAGCTATCTTCTCGAGAACGTAGGCTTAAATAAGATTGACTGGGTCTATTTGAATTTGTCAAATAAAAAAAATGTAAGGTGGTCTGAAGATTTCATCAAGAAGAATAAGCCCTATTTTGATTGGGATGAATTAACAACAAATCCATATATAGGGTGGTCTGAGGATGGGTTGATGGCATTCCAAGATGAAATCATATGGGCGAAATTGATAGAAAATCCAAGCATAAAATGGACATCTAATCTTGTTTCTAAAGTGCGTAGCTCGTTAACTGACATTGGGTGGCGTCGTAAAGAATATGCAGAAAAAGCTTTGGAATTTGGATTTAATCCTGATAATGACAGTAATATTTTTGAGAAAGCTGTAGATTTTTTGAAGCGATTTGACCTCTATTCACCCGATTCATCATTTCAAACTCTTATATGGAAGAGTCTTGCAAATAATGATAATATTGAGTGGTCTAAAGAATGCCTTAACTATCATCCAAATCTTGATCTGGGTGTAACTTTTAACTATCATGCTCATTATTGTGCAAATCCGAATTGCGAGGAAATAAGTTACATGGCATTTGATTTTGACAATGACTTTATTGAAAAGTTAGACAGCATAACTGACCACGGTGTAAATTTATGCTATATACCATTAACTAACATTCATTTTTGGAATAAGTCAACATTGTTGAAATACTATAAACCAACTTATGATGGTACATATTTGTTTGGCTCATTGTGTTACAACAAATCTGTTTCATGGGATTTGTCATTATTTACGTTTTTCAAGGGAAAAGTCAACATGGAATGGTCAAATCTTAAAGAGTTGACGAAAAGAAAACGCCTTTTTGATTTTTTATACAATCAATATGGTCGAGACGAATTATTGAGTTTCTTTGAAGAGATATTTGGAAAACTATCTTTTTTGGACTTACATTATGGCATAAACAAATAATAATTACAATGAATTGTGTTGATGATTCAATAGACAAGCTACGCGCATACAACAAAACTTTGGAGCAATCCCCCGAATATCAGAAGATTTTGCCCGAGGTAATGAATGAAGTCTATTCCCAATATGTCAAAGAGGAAATAGAACGCTCAGAACGCTACTTAGAAAGAGAGGATGCAGAAGAAGATGATGTCCTCTATAAGTCGCTACGGGAATCTGTCGAAAAGAAACTCAATGAGGCTAAGATATTAATGCCAGATTATCCTGAGCAAGCAGCACAAGTCTTTATGCAACTTGGTAGCTGTCACAGGCTATGGACGATGCAGAAAAAAATCCTTAAAGAGAAATACGACATTACATGGTACTCTCCTGCCGAACTCCACCCAGAGATTAAGTTTGATTAGTCCATCATTTCATACAGCCAATAACATATTTTGTACAAAAGAGCACTATTTTCTTTGTAGTTCCAATTGAAGCATTTATATTTGCCAAAAATTTCAGCATGTGAGTAACAAAGTACTGATCATATCGAACACCAACGAACTTGTAAGGGTAAGACCTGAGAGAGTCGTTTATGTGGAGTCAGACGGTAACTACTCCACGATAGTACTGCATGACAAAACGGAATATGTCTTTACTATGAATCTCGCCCATTGTCAGCAGATGATGGAGGATCAGCTCGGGAAGGAGGCTATGACATTTATCCGAATTGGTAAGTCGCTGATTGTGAATCGTGCGTACATATTTAAAATCAATGTCAATAAGCAACAGTTAGTAATGTCGAACATGGAAGTGAATCAGGCTTTTTCTCTACAGGCTTCAAAGGAGGCTCTTAAACAGTTGAAAGCTCTGATTGAATCGGAAAAGGAGGGCAAGCTATGAATAATGACGAATTACAGGTACTCGGAACAGAGAATAAAAAAAACAATAGTTGGAAATGGATAGTAGCTGCCGTTTGTGTGGTACTCTCTATTGTCTTCTATCTTATATACAATAGGTGTAGCTCTACTGGCAATACATTACCGATGTCGCAAGAAGGATCGACAATCTCACCTGCATTACAACATGCCGCTGACTCTCTTTTGAACAATAAGCTAACAGAGATTAACGGCTTACAGGGTCAGGTAATCATTATGAATGTCCAGACTGGCGAAATACTTGCTATGGCTGGTCGTGAGCGGAATTTTGAAGGTAAGTTTCAACCTTGCCAGAACTTTGCTTATCAACAAGAATTAGGATCGCTAATGAAAACAGCATCACTATTAGTAGCATTAGAAACGGGAGAAGTTAAACTTTCAGATGTGGTAGATGTTGGTAACGGAGTCTGGCAGATAGATGATGATCGGATTATGAAGGATCATAATTGGCGTAGAGGCGGTTATGGTGAAGTGACATTGGATCATGCTTTAGGGGGTAGTTCAAATATTGGAATCAGTAAGACGATTTGGAGTCTTTTTAAAGGACACGAACAGGATTACTTCAACAAACTTGACTCTATGAGTTTCGGACAGCCAAATAATATTGAAAGAATTGAAGGGCTGCATTCTTCTGTCTATAATTCCCCGAAAGATTCCGATTGGGTGAACAAGGATATTCTCTGGAGTGCTATCGGCTATGATCGAAAGATTGCTCCAATCCAGATACTGACTTTTTATAATGCTATAGCAAATAATGGTAAGATGGTGAGGCCAACAATTGTGCCTGGCACTACAGAGGTAATCAATGAACAGATTGCCAAGAGTGAAAATGTGGCATTGATGCAGCAAACATTAGAGCATGTGGTAAGTCAGGGCTTGGGAAAACTTGCAGGCAGTGAACGCATAAAAGTTGCAGGTAAAACAGGGACTTCACAGGTTAATGAATATTATGAAGGGGACAATACTGTTTCCGAATTTCACCTTGCATTCTGTGGTTATTTCCCTGCTAATAAGCCTAAGTACAGCATGATTGTGAGCCTGAACAAACTCGGACTCCCTGCAAGTGGCGGAGGAATGGCTGGCGATGCTTTCCACAATATTGTTGAATGGATGATTGATAACGGAATGATGAAATAAAGCTATGGTAAACGATACGATTGTAAACGCTAAGAACTTTTCGGATAGACTCTGCAATGAGGTTATCCTTTGGAGTAATGACTTCGCACGCGACCTCGGTGTTTCATACGGTGAGCTATGGGCTGGGATAACTATCTTTGTGATATTTATGATAGTGTTCTACAACGTCATGTTGTTACTATCATTTTTTTGCCCCAAGCTAAAGAAAACCATCAAGTACACTTATTGGACGGTGCACGGGCTTATTGTCCTATTTCTCTTGTTCATCTTTTTAATGATTGGTGTAGCCGCTAAAGCTGATAATGAATTAGACAGACCTTTCATTGGCACGAAGGAAATGATCATCAAGTGATTCTATGCGATGAAGAAAAGGAAGATAGCTCTCATAGGCTTAGCTTCATTGTTTGTGCTCATTTTGCTAATGCCAACAAAGATCCAGAATCCTGTTGAGGGTTGTGGAAAGGAGAGCTATAATCCGAAATCATTCTGGCATCCTTGGGGCGACCATAAACATGCAGGAATTGACATCTTCGCTAAGAAGGGGACTAACGTACACCCTGCCATTGGTGGAATAGTTGTCGCTACGGCTCATAACCTTGGGCTGGGCGGTAACTTCATTCTCATTTTCAGTTCAGGTTTCCGATTCCATTACTATGCTCATTTGAATGAAATAGATACCCATATTGGGGCTGTCGTTACTCAAAAATCAGTGATTGGCAAAGTTGGTAATACAGGTAATGCTAAAGGGAAACCAGCACATTTACACTATAGCATAGCAAGTGTTTTCCCGCAAGGCGATTGGAGGTGGGAGCCGAAACAGGTTGCTATCTATATCAATCCCATCAAGGAAATGGAGAGGTGACATTTTAACACAAGAATTGCTCTTATAAGCCCGAATAGTTAATTTGTCACCCTCGCTAATAAGTTCCGAGCAAAATAGCTTCATTTTGTCAATTCCAGACATTTAAGATTTTTAACTTGGACTTCTAATCGGAAAAGCATATACTTGGATAGTTGATTAGTTCTCAGTAACACAATATGTCAATATTCTCGGAGGTGTAGGAATACGCCTCTTTCTTTTGCATTGGAACAGAACATTTTTTTTCAGCCGCTCCTTAAGAACCAGAGAAAATATTCTGTACTGTGAACTTGTCAACTATCAGCAGATTTTGTTCATCAGCTCAGATGCCGTTACAATGAACTAATTAATATATGAAAAATGAGTTCAAAAATTAAAATTATCAACGGTGGAGAAGCCCGATACCTAAGCGAGCTTCCCGAATTTCAAGATGGATTGCCTCACGGTATCGTGAACAAGACGAAAACAGATGTTGGTGGTACTTATGTTGCCATAAATTGCAAGAGCAACTATATTGTAGTCTGCCCATTCATAGATTTAGTCGAGAGCATTGCAGCAGATAAAAATAATCAATACGAGGTGTTCAAGTGCTATGGAAATGTAACCGAATCGGCATTCAAAAAGTACATCAGAGAACATGAGACTTATAAGATTGCAGTTACCTATGACAGTCTACCAAAGCTCTTAACGTGGATGGATAGTAAGACCGAGGGCTGGAAACTCTTAGTAGATGAATACCATTTGATTCTTGAAGATATGGATTTCCGAGAGTCTGCCATTACCAAAATGTGCAGCACAATAAGGGCTTTTAATCATTACACATTCTTGTCTGCTACTCCGATAGATGATGATTACGAAATCGAGTTCTTTAAGCAGTTGCCGCACTATCGGGTAGAGTGGAACCAGAGAATGCCAATTACAGTTAGAAAAATCAAGGCTACCAATCTTAGCAAAGGACTGTGCAAGCTGATCAGAATATTCAATGAAGAGGGATTTGTCTTACCTGACATCAACAGAGAAGAAAAAGAGGTAGAGCAACTTTTCATCTTTCTTAATTCCGTGACAACCATTAAGCAAGTTGTAGAGTCGCTGGCATTAGATCGGGACGAGGTTAAGATATGCTGTGCTACCAGAAAGCGAAACAAACTGATTCTTGGTGAATATCCCATTGAATCGGTTATCGCTCCCAATAAGCGGATCAACTTCTTTACCAAGAAATGCTTTCAGGGCTGCAATCTTTTTTCCAACAATGGACTTGTTATCGTAGCCAGTGATGCCTACAGGACACAAACGCTGGTGGATATATCAACTACGATGGAACAAATTAGTGGTCGTTTAAGATGTAACAGCGAGTACCAGAACATTTTCCGAAATACGATGGTACATATCTACTCTACAAATGACAACATACAATCGGATAAAGAGTTTCAAGAGGAAATGCAACGTAAAGAGGAAGATGCCGCGCACTTGCTTTCATTACAAACAAAGGCTGATGAATCAGAGCTTGAAGTACTGATAAAGAGAGTAACGGTAGAAACTGACCTGCTATCAATAGAGGATGGCCATTTGGTCTATAATGAGTACAAGAAACAGTCGTTCATTCACAGGCACAGAATACGTCAGGCTTACAAAGACGGTAAGAATCTCTGGGCTTTCTATGACAAGTCCGAGAAACTGAAACAGACAAAACAAGAGTCCATCGATAAGAAAGAGTACGATAAGTTTGACGTTCAACTTGCCAGAGCAATCATTATCTCCTATGAGCAATTACTAAAGGACTACTTGGAGCATCCCTCAGCGGATTACGATGATGAAAATCCAGAGTTCCGAGATTTTAGGTTATATCTTACAGAGAAGGAAATGAACAGCCTCAGATGGAATAAGGATAAGATGATGAAGGCCGTCAAGGACAAGAAGAAACTGCAACAGGCTTTCAAGGCTATATATAATAAAGGTGAGTTCGTCAGTGACAAGGATTTGAAGTTAAAGCTGGCTGAACAGTTCAAGAGGCTTGGAATACTACTGTCACCAAAAGCAACACAGATCAAGGAGTGCAGTATTTACAAAGTAGAACGATGCAGTCAGTACATAGATGGTAAGAAAGTAAACGGCTACAAATTTGGAGATTCTATTTTCGATTACCGATTCTGATACAGAGAGGCATATTTCGTCTTAACTTAACGGGACGATTTATGTCTCTTTTCTGTTAAATTGCAATATACCAGAATCGGAAATATAGAGGATTCTCATTTCTCTAAAAAAATGCTCGATATTTAGAAAATAAACACAGGAATACTTGCATATATCGATAATATGCTTTAATTTTGTAACCGATTCAAGAATGGATCAAAGCGAGAGCTAATTTATTTATTGTGTAATCAAACGGTGGACTAAAGTAAACCAAGACGTCAACCGAGCGAGAAAGATGATTTCAAAATCGCTGATTCTCAACGGGATTTAGCGCCAGTTGCGTAGCTTCTGGGGGGCGCGAGGTCGCTGGTTCGAGTCCAGTAATCCCGACTGAAAGAAAATCCAAACTGCTGTCCATCAGTAGTTTGGATCTTTTTAATGCTTCAATTATGTTATATGTATGTTACATGTTTGGCAAACATATAACATGCGTTAAAGCCTCTGGTTATCGGGGTTTGCGCCCTGTCATGTTATAAGGTTATATGTTTTGCGGAATTCATAAAAAAATCAGTTACCGACTGAGGGGCATTCAGTTACCGACTGAAGCCCACTTTCCTACCGACTAAAGCCTGTTTTCATTACGATTAACGC
>OCTW011602466.1_pt1 | contig 15814 bp, 12 predicted proteins | sample 1539671 | NCBI WGS metagenome assembly OCTW01 (sample SAMN02144230, study PRJEB22623) | gut metagenome | biome: sheep rumen | host: Ovis aries | place: New Zealand
GGCGTATGATACAAACTTAACAGTAACAGGTGCGTATGACCATTTCGCAGGTAGTGTTATCTGTGCCAACATCTATATTATTGCCTAAAACATTTTCTCTTATTTAATGGCGGTTTCCGCGGAAACAAAATCGTTTTTGTGATGGCGTTGTCGCATTCCTTATGCCAGAATAATCAGCAGGAAAATTATGTGGAGCCAACTGCCAAAATAGCAACATAAAACGTAATATCTGATAAAATTTGCGATTTATTGAAAGTAAAAGTGTAATTTTGCAGAAAATTAGGTGGCTTTTTCACAGCCACGTTTGTCGCTTCGCTCTCACCTCCGCTGTCCGCACACCGTCCCTTGGGCGACAATGCTGCTTCGGTTCGCGATGCCTGCGGCATTGTCGCTTCGCTCTCACCTCCGCATTTCGTGCTCCGCTTCGCGACAGCACTGCTTCGGTTCGCGATGCCTACGGCATTGTCGCTTCGCTCTCACCTCCGCTGTCCGCACACCGTCCCTTGGGCGACAATGCTGCTTCGGTTCGCGATGCCTGCGGCATTTTCGAATCAGGACGGTCAAAGCTATTTGGCTTAAACAAAATGTTATCCTTACAATATTCTCTAACAAGATATGAGCAAACTGCAGATTTCCCATCGTGGCGTGGAGATGCCCGCCTCGCCCATCCGCAAGCTGGCTCCGCTGGCCGAGGCCGCTGAAGACCGTGGCATCAAGATCTACCGTCTCAATATCGGTCAGCCTGACTTGCCTACGCCTCAGAAGGCGCTGGACATCCTCAAGGCTGTTGACCGTCAGACACTGGAGTACAGTCCTTCGCAGGGCTACCGTTCGTTGCGCGAGGCATTGGTACACTACTATGACCGCTACCAGATCAAGCTTTCCTCTGACGAGATAATCATCACTACCGGCGGCAGTGAGGCTGTGCTGTTTGCCTTTCTCAGCTGCCTTAACCCGGGCGACGAGATTATTGTGCCGGAGCCTGCGTATGCTAACTACATGAGCTTTGCCGTTTCTGCCGGAGCGGTCATACGCACCATAGCCACCACCATTGACGAGGGGTTCTGCCTGCCCAAGGTGGAGAAGTTTGAGCAGCTCATCAATGAGCGTACAAAGGCTATACTTATCTGCAACCCCAACAATCCCACGGGCTACTTATATACTCAGAAGGAGATGAACCAGATTCGCGACCTGGTGAAGAAGTATAATCTCTACCTTTTCAGCGATGAGGTGTATCGCGAGTTTATCTACACGGGCAGCCCCTATATCTCGGCCATGCATCTGGAGGGCATTGAGCAGAACGTGGTGCTGATAGATTCCGTGTCGAAACGATATTCAGAGTGCGGCATACGCATCGGTGCGCTGATTACCAAGAATGAGGCCGTCAGAAAGACGGTGATGAAGTTCTGCCAGGCACGTCTGTCGCCTCCACTGATTGGCCAGATGATTGCCGAGGCCAGTATAGAGGGCACCGAGCAGTATTCTCGCGACGTGTATGAGGAGTATGTGGAGAGGCGTAAGTGTCTGATAGACGGTGTGAACAGAATACCCGGCTGCTATACGCCGATACCCATGGGTGCTTTCTACACTGTGGCTAAGCTGCCCGTGGACGATGCCGAGAAATTCTGCGCATGGTGTCTCACTGATTTCTCCTTTGAAGGAGAGACAATCATGATGGCTCCTGCGGCAGGATTCTATACCAAGCCTGAGCTGGGGCGCGACGAGGTGCGCCTGGCCTATGTGCTGAAGAAGGAAGATCTGCAGCGGGCACTGATGCTGCTGGCCAAGGCCTTGGAGGAATATAATAACCTAAAACCGTAAGTTATCTGAAATTTGAAATTTAGCCAAGTGCGGCATGACTATCGGCTTAACTTCTATAACTTCTTAACTCCTTAAAACCAATAACCGTTGACCATTGAGAATTGCTATGAAAAAACTGATAACTATCTTTGGAGTTGTGGCACTGCTGCCGTTGGCGCTCAATGCGTTTACGAAGAAAGACGTGTTGATCCTGATAGGCATGACGGATTACGAGTATGAGCACCTTAATCCAATTTGGGATATGGGGCTCTGGATGGATGAGGACGGCAATCCGCTGGACAGCTGCGGAGTGGGGCTGACACCCTTTGACGGTGGCCCTGACGAGTACTGGCATACATGTGATTCCCTCAAGGCTGAGCTTGATGCAGGAAACAAGAAGGTGGTGGATATTACTTCCGGCATGAGAGAACTCTTTCCTTGGCTGTTTGAAGGTGAGGAGTGTGAGTTTGACATTGACATGAGGCTGTACTTAGCCGATTTCAATATATTCTACCTGAGTGAGAAAAACATCTATGTGCGCGATACAGGCAAGGATGTGGAGCCTGAATTCCCCGGAGGCGTGCCGGCTCTGCTGGACTTTGTGTCGGCATGTATGCGCTATCCCAAACAGAGCATGGACGCCGGCGTACAGGGCAAGGTGATGGTTTCGTTTGTGGTGGACGTGGATGGCAGCGTGACGGACGTAATGGTAATAAAAGGCGTGGAGAACCTGCTCGACTGGGAGGCCCAGCGCATCGTCAAGCGACTGCCGCGCTTCTCACCGGGCATCCGCAACGGGAGACCCTCGCGGTTCCGGTACACTCTTCCAGTTAACTTTAAGTTGACATAGGAAATATACTAAGCAATTCCTAAAATAAAAGAAATATGAAAAAGTTGCTGTATTTTTTTGCTGCTATGTTTGCAGCTGTCATTATCGGCTCGTGCGGCCAGACCGAGAAAGGCGACGGAGTGGACTCCGACTCAATCCTCATGGCCGACAGCCTGGCCAAGGCCATACAACGCGACAGCCTGGAGTGGGTAAGCTTTACCTCCAAGGACCTGACGTTCTTTGGTCTCCACGGCCATGTCAAGGCTATGCTTGCGGACGGTTGCACCTATGAGTTTGACACTCTCGGCAATTGGGTCAGGATTGCCGACGTCAGTCCCTACGGCCGCAAAATCGGGTTTTATGATGAGTATAGCGTCTATACCCACGACAAGAACGGCTATATCAGCAACGAGGAGTTCTGGGAAGGCGGCAGTGAGTTTGTATGGTCTGACGGACGCATAGTGGGCGAGAACTCCTTCAACTGCGCCTATGAGTGCCGCTTGTCTTACGAATACGACTCGCTGGGCAATATCGGTGCGGTAACCATGGTGGAAAGCGACGATGCTGGTGACACATGGTCGAAGCCCAGCCGTATAGAGTATAAATATGTGGGATTCGACAAACAGGGTAACTGGTCACTGCGTAAGAGCCACAACGGCACCGAGGAGCGGTTCTTGGTGTACTATGACAATCCCAAGAGGGCAGACCATGCAGGCAATGATTTCTTGCCGTGGGACAAAGACTATATCTTCATCGGCACCATCGGCAACGAGAAGAAAAGGCCGTTAGGCATCAGCCGTCATGGCGGCATCTACAGCGTACTCAACGGCACCCGCCATACGGAGGTCGTAGCCTACGACCAGGCTGCCGCAGAATTGACCATTGGTGCACTGCGTGCCTCTGACGACAAGAAACTGGGAGAGTTTAAGGGCGTGGTAAGCCGCGAGGCTGACGGCAAGTTCCGCTACAAGGGCACCTTCACCAACACCAACGGTGGCAGCGTTGCCTTTAACCTTGTGAGCCTCTGAAGAAAACTAATCAAGAACGGGTCGGCAGTCCTCAATCGTTACGGGGAATGTGTCGTATCCCGTCATTCCATTATCAGTGAAGCGTAGCCTTACAAGCTGCGCTTTATTGCACTCCACAGGCTTCTGGTCAAAGACGAGGTTGCCGATGCTGTACCACACTGGTACTCTGCCCAGCACCTGCTGCGGCTGTACCACGTGGGGGTGCTGGCCAATGATGGCCGTGGCTCCGGCTTTGACCAATGCTGCGGCCCCTATCTGTTGCTGAATGATGGGTGTGAAGGTAAACTCCCTGCCCCAATGAATGAATACCACTATGGGTACCCCGGGATTGGCTGTGTGGAAACGGCTTACGGCACTGGCCAGGCTGTCGGTGGAGGTGTAGCAGACAGACGGCTTGCCCTCTGCGGGGATGGTTAGCCAGTTTTCTATAGGTATGGTCACAGCATTAAAGATGGCCACCTTTATCTCTTTTGCTGTAATGATGATGGGTAGTAAAAGACTATCTGGAGAGGTGGAGTATCCTATGGCTGATATGTTGTTGTCAGCCAGGCTCTGCCAGGTGTCGTTAAGGCCGACTAATCCCTGGTCCACCGAGTGGTTGTTGGCCAGGGCGGCATGGGTGATGCCTGCCCTGCGCATGGCAGCGGCGGCAATGGTGTCGCCTCGGAACATATATTTCTTTTTCACTTTGCGGTGTCGCATTGTCAGTGGGCACTCCAGATTCACCACGGCTGCATCGGCTTCGCGCAGCAGCGGGGCAATGCCGGAGAAGAGGTGGTCGTAGCCGTGGGCGTTGATGACCTTGCGCACTCCACGGTCAAACAGGACGTCGCCGCCGAGGATGATTGTCAGCGTATCAGCAGCTGAAGCTGACACGCTGACAATCAATGATACTATGAGTAATCGCAGGTAAGCTGCCAAGATATTGTCAGAAACTAAAGTTGATGGCTGTTGGGTATCATTACTCCTTACTTGCCAGGGACTAGCATCCTGAGCTGTATAGGTAGCGCTCGTTAACCTTGGCCTGGCCTGATGGTAGGATATATGGCTGTAACCACTTCATCATGCCGGGTGCCTTGCCTTTCTCCAACATTTCCTGCCAAGCCTCGTCGGTGAGGCGCTGCTCAGTGAGCGGACGCACAAATTCATAGTAGCCGTAGGTGGCACCGCGGGTCAGGTAGGTCTGTCCGCCAATGTTTACCAGCACATAGATGATGTTGGCATTGCCGCAGGCGGCATAGAGCACTCCCTGCTTGTCACAGCCCAGCACGGCGCGGGTAAAGATGTCTGCCACCTGTGCAATGGAGCGGTCGGCACCAGTAACATCGCCCCACGAGCTAAGCTCCAAGCTAGGGTCAATGAGACCGAGGGTCATCCACTCCAGAGTGCTGCCAATTACAGCGAGTTGGCTCTGCTCATCGTAGGTGGGAGCTTCGCCGCGCAGTTCCTTGTCAACCATCAGCTTGCAGAAGTCGATGCTCTCTAACAGCTGCTCGGTCTTTGAGTCGATATCGTCGTTGAGGTAATCGCAGCGCTTCAGCCAGTCGCGAGTGTCCTTTACCAGCATGTAGAGCTGGCTCCAGAAAATCTTGTTGGGCTCTACGAAGCCGGTAGGCACAGGCTCGGGCAAATTCTCTCCACCGCCACATTCGGCCAGCATAGGCTGCTCTGCATAGAGTATGGCATCGTGCTTGAGCGTGGCCCATGAGGCAAGCGAGGTGTTTAGGTCTTTCAGCTGCCAGTGGGGTGTGTTGTAGAATGCGTAGTCAGTGTGGTCGGACCGTGAGGCGAGGTCCACAAGCAGCTGAAGGCGGCGGTCGTAGATGGTGCCGTTGCCCACCATTTTGCCGGCATACTTGTTGTGCATCTGATTGAATGTCTTGCTGAAGTCTTCCCAATGCTTTGCGTCATGGTAGAAAGTGTCTTGCAGGGCCTCGGCGCTCTTTGAGCCAAAGGCAGCGAACACATTGACGCCGGTGGGGTAGGCTTTCTCGGAGTTGGGCTCGGGGTCGACCATCTCCTTGATTACCTCGTTGTCGCAGAGGAAGCGTTGTGGCATGAGGTTGATGTTGAATCCCTGCTCAGCCTCTATGTTGGTGGAGAGCTGGTTGTTGACTGCGTTGAGGCGTTTCAGCTCGGCCTTTACGGCAGCCATGGTGGTCTCGTTGTTGACTGCGCTGTAGTCGGTTATGCCGTTGCTGCGCAGATAGTCAGCCAGCTGTAGGATTGACACATTGTCAGATGGACCTGTGAGCTGAGTGATTATGTCGCCCATGTGGCGAAATGCTGTCTGCTGTGACATGGGCATGGCATTGAATAGCATGGCAAGCAGGGTGGCATTCTTGACGGCATCTTCCTTGTTGCTGAGGAAGGAGGCAGTTTGCACCCACATCATTGAGCGGAAATAGCATTTCATGTCCTCCGAGCGGGTGTAGTGGCCGCGCGGTGTAAAGAGAGAGTAGGGGAAGGAGAATGTGGTCTGCATGTAGGGAGAGCCTATATCCTGTTGGGCGAAGATGTTGTCTATCTCCTGGGCGTAGATGTCTTTATACGAGGCAGGCACTTGCTGCTCCTTGTCGGTAAGCAGCCTGAGTCCTATGGCGCAATAAGTCTGCAGATTGTCAAAGCGTTTGCTGAGTTCCTTATCTTGAGTGGTGTTGCGAGCTTTGCCTATCTGGGCATTCATGCCTTCCAGCGTGGCTTGCAGGGTAGGGATGAAGTAGTTTTTTTCTATGCTTTTCTGCACGTAGGCCAGATACATATGGGTCACCTGTAGGTAGGCATCTGTGGTGATAAAACTGGGCATCATCTCATAGTCGTTCTTCTCGTAGATGTTGAAGAGCTGCTCGCAGTTGCTCTGCTCAATGGCGAAGTTATAGGTATTTAGTTTGCTTAGCAAGGATGTTGAGGGGTTGATGAGTTGGCTCATGTTGAGACAGAGGCTGGTGTTCTCCATGCCGCCTGGCTGACGTAGCTTAGTCTGCATGTTTTTCATGCGCTCATCAATTTTTGCAACGAATTTCTCTTCTGCAGGAGTGAGACGTACTGTTTTGTAGTCAAACTCCAAATCGTCGTTGGTGCGGGTCTCATAGAATTTGTTGGCACGTTCTGAGCATAGCGGCTCATACCAGTCGGCCTTTGCCGTGAGCACACGGTTAATCTCCGGCTCGGTGTACCATCGGCCGTGGGTGGCATAGACAAGTGCCTTGAGCAGGTGTAGCTCCTCGTATGAAAGCTTGGAGATATCCTGGTTGGTGTTTACTTGCTGGGGCCATTTCTTAGCCTTCATGCTGAAATCTGATTGTGACATGGTGGGCAGGCAAACCAGTGCTGCTGCCAGCAGGGACATGAAGATTGACTTTTTCATAGCGGTATGTTTTTAGTCGTTTATATATTCAACAAATTTCAGGCCAAAACCACCAATGCGGTAGCGTACCCTGGTCATAGTGCCGTCGGGTTGCTGTTCTTCGGTGGCAACCGTGCCTTCAGGCTCCAGAGTAAAGTCTATCAGACGGTGGCTTAGGCGCGAGCTGAGCCATAGTGGCCGTATCAGTTCTTCGTCAAACAGTTTGAAGAGAAACAGCCTGTTTCTTTCTTCGGGTGAGTAGCGTGTAGCCTTGACTACGCCTACGGCTATTTCGGGTATGCTGTCGCCAGTTATGTCGCCGCAGCAGAAGCGGAATACGGGGTGCTTCAACTGCCACTCTGAGAGGCGCTGTCCTTCCACCCAGTATTCTATGCTGGCAGCCGAGTCGGCCATGCTGACCAGGCGTATTACTGCCGGCCGGCCGTCAGCCCGAATATAGCTGTAGTCCTCGGCTTGCGCTGGAGCAGCAATGGCTATCAGCACATATAATATATATAGGTGGCAGCGTCGCATCGGTCAACGGTTGTCGGTTATGTACCTGAACTCTTCAAAGTGACGGAAGCCCATGGCGGCCAGCGCAATGCGTGAACGGCTTACGTCTGAGGGCTTGTTGTAGCCGGGAATAAGGGGCAGCCTTATCTTGCATCTATCTTGGAGTCCTTCGTCAACAAGCCATTGCAGATTGTTGAGCATCTGACTGTTATTGCGGTCGGTGTACTTGCGGTAAATCTTTGGGTTGGTGTCCTTGATGTCAATAATGAATCGGTCTGTCAGGTGCGCCACTATCTTAAGATTCTTAAGCGGAACGTTTAGCGAGGTTTCAATATTGACAGTCCACTGTTCGGGGCATATCCGCCGGAACTCAGCTATGAATTTGGGGTATTGCAGGGGCTCTCCGCCTCCGAAGGTGATGCCTCCGCCTGTGGCAAGGAAGTATAGGTTGTCTTTGGCTACCTCGCTCAGTAGCTGTTGGGGTGAGTAGTCTTGTAATCCTGCGCCCACATTCTTGCACTGAGGGTTGAGACAGTAGCGGCAGCTGAGGGGACAACCGTGCATGGCCACCAGGGTGGTGACGCCCTTGCCGTCGGTGGCTATGCGATGGCGGCTGATGGCGAAGATAAGGGGCATGTGCTTAATGAGACTTTGTCTGTTGTACAGGCATCTCCTTCAGAATCTCCTCTGCTTCCTCCATCGTAACCTGCTTTGTTTTAACGGGCTTCATCTCGGTGGTATCGACATTAGGTACGTCGCCCTCCAGCTCCACAGGGAGAGTCTTGCCTACAATATGTCCGTTGGGCTTGCAGCTGCTCATGCTGGTAGCCAGAGCGCTGATGCCCACTGCCGTGCCTACAACTATTGCCGCCTTACCCAGGCTGCTGCGTTTACGCAGCTGGCTCTCCAGGTACTGCACTTCCTGCTCACAGGCTGGGCAGGTGCCTTGGCAGTCACCTTTGTGGTTGCATTTGTGTGGCTTGTAGCTGATGTTGTTGGCATCGGCAATCTTGCAACGTATGCTTCGTAGCACACTGCATTTTTTCTTTCCTGCGTACATATAGTGTTGTCTTATTAGGGATTTCGGTGCAAATATATGTAATTTAGTTCCATTCAACCAAAAAACATACCCTAAAAAAGTTTACAAGCCTATAAATATAGCTCGCGTTCCTGCTATTGGAGCGCGAGCTATAGAGATGCCTGTGGTGGGGGAGTGGCAAAAACAGAAAGTGCCGTTTCTGTGCTGTTATGCCTCCGAGAATTGGTCCTTGCCAACGCCGCAGAGGGGGCATACCCAGTCGGCGGGGAGGTCTTCAAAGGCTGTGCCTGGAGCGATGCCGTTTTCGGGATCGCCTACTGCGGGGTCGTACTCATACCCGCATACATCACAAATGTACTTCATAATTCTTGTTGGTTTAAAGTGTTTCTTTCTAAAGTCTATGCGAAGGTAATAATAATTCCTAATTCCTAATGGCTAATTGATTATTTTTTTTTATTTTTGTAGGCAAAATTTTTCTTTACCATGAAAATATCGCGTTTTTCTATCTTTTTGGCTTGTTTGTCAGTGACCATGGTTTGTGCGGCGCAGCCTTTCCGCAAGGGGGCTCTCTACGAGTTGAGTGGCGTGCCGATGGAGCATGAGGGTCAGCTGGTGCAACTCAGCGAGCTCAGCGGCTCGTGGCGCATTATCGACCCCTTCGGTCACCGTGCCCTGCGCATGGGTGAGAGTGGCCCGGAATGGGGCGAGGAGAATGGCTCCGACGAGTGGCAGAAGTGGACTCTTGAGCCTGACATAAAATTGAAAAATGGAAAATGGAAGTCTGACGCAACGGGTTTCGCCCTGTATCTTATTACGGCCACCAAGATGATTGACTCTGCCAGGCAGGGAAGTGGTAGCCTCACTATCGGTATTCGTGAATCATCAGCCTTTGGCTCTGCCGACGGCAGCACCTACCGTTTCCGCTCGGTGGCTTTCCCCGACAGGGTGCTGGGTAATGGCGACGAGGGGGGCAACGGTGTGCATATAGTGGCTGAGCCTGTTGATACGCTTAACCGCGGCCAGTACTGGACCATAAGGACTCTTGCTCCCGGTCGCCATATTGTGGGTGGGGCCTTCTATGGCCAATGCTTTGACGATGGTGGCGACAATGCTCATATCGACTATCTGCTGCAGTGGCCGGCACGGCCCGATCATTGGGGCAATGCGCTGATGAGCCTGCAGCCTGTAGAGGGGCAGAAGGGTGTCTATCGCATAGCCAGCGCCAACAAGGGCCGAATGTTCACCCTGCTCGACGGCGAGATGAAGATTGCCGACATTGACGAGGCCGACCGCATGAGCTGGTTCCGCATTGAGGAGGTTGAGAAGCCTCGCATCAAGTCGCCCTTCTGGGAGGACGAGACGGTCTTTGCTGTCAACAGGCTGCCGGCCGTGGCTCACTATATGCCTTATCCCACTGAGGCCGCCATGATGGCTGACTCCAGCCGTTATGCCAAGCCGTGGCTGCCGTGCCGGAGCAGCTTGGTGCAGTGTCTTGACGGAATGTGGAAGTTCCACTTTGTCAGCTCGCCGCAGGAGCGTCCTGATGCTGAGGCCGTCACTGCCATGGATGCCGCGGCCTGGGATGACATACCCGTGCCCTCGTGCTGGGAAATGCTGGGTTATGATCACCCCATCTATTGCAACGTAGAGTATCCTCACGACAATACGCCGCCGTTCATCAAGGCCCGCCCTGGTTACAACGATGGTGGTCGCAACTATGGTGTCAATCCCGTGGGCACCTATCAGCTTAGTTTCAGTGTGGCCCCTCAATGGCTGTCTCGGCGCACCATTCTTCGCTTCGACGCCATCCACAGTGCCGCCTTCGTCTTCCTTAACGGCCATGAGGTGGGCTACACCCAGGGAGCCAGCAATGTGGCCGAGTTTGACGTCACGCCTTTTCTTAGGGAGGGCGACAACAATCTGGTGGTGCAGGTGTTGAGGTGGTGCGACGGCTCCTACCTGGAGTGTCAGGACATGTTTCGCATGAGTGGCATTTGCCGTAGCGTATATATATATAATGTCCCGCGCGCGAGCGTAAGGGACCATCATGTCACCGATGTGCTCAGCGATGACCTCAGCCACGCCGATGTCAATGTCAGGCTGCTGGCTGAGGGCAATGGCGTCATAGGCCGTGTAGGCCTGAGGTTGACAGACCCTGCGGGGCGCACAGTGGGCAGTGCTGATGCCGTCAAGTCTTCTGATGGTAGCTACTGCGCAACCTTCGGTGTTGACTATCCCCTGCTATGGACTGCCGAGACCCCTCAGCTCTACACCGTCCATGTGGTGCAGTATGACGAGGCTGGTCGTGAGCAGATGGCCTTCTCCACCAAGCATGGCATTCGCCGTGTGGAGATACGCAACTCCTTGCTTTATGTCAACAATCGCCGCGTGTTCCTCAAGGGCGTCAACCGCCACGACACCGACCCCGTGGGAGGTCGCACCGTGTCGGCTGGGCAGATGGAGAAGGATGTGGTGATGATGAAGCAGAATAATGTCAACACCCTGCGTACCAGCCACTATCCCAATGATGTGGCCATGTATGCCCTTTGCGACTACTATGGTCTCTACGTCTGTGGCGAGGCCGATATTGAGGATCATGCCAACCAGAGCATATCCGATATGCCGTCGTGGATACCCGCCTTCGTTGACAGAGTGGAGCGCATGGTGCAGACTTACCGCAACTATCCGTCGATAACCTTTTGGAGCCTAGGCAATGAGAGCGGCGGCGGCCGGAATTTCCGCGACTGCTATCAGGTGGCCCGCCACCTCGACCCCTCGCGTCCTGTCCACTATGAGGGCGCATGGGCCAAGGGCAAGCCGTGGGGTGGGGTAAAGTACTCCGATTTCTACTCGGTGATGTATCCATCCATGCAGTGGATGCAAACCAACACCTCTAACCTTGACAAGCCCCTTTTTATCTGCGAATATGCCCATGCCATGGGCAATGCCATAGGCAACCTCGACCACTATTGGGATGTGATACGCCACAGCAACTCCACTGTGGGGGCCTGTATCTGGGACTGGGCTGACCAGGCCATCTATGACCCTCACGAGATGAAGCAGGGGCTACGCCGCCTACACACCGGCTATGACTACCCAGGTCCTCATCAGGGCAACTTCTGCTCCAATGGCATCGTAACAGCCGAGCGCAGTTACACTGCCAAGCTGGCTGAGGTGAAGTATGCTTATCAGTATATAGATTTTAAGGAGGCAAAGGGGGCAGGCTGTAAGGGAGTCGGTCTTGTGGTCAAGAATGATTACGCCTTCCGTTCACTCAATGATTTCAATCTGCGTTATGAGTATCTTGTTGACGGCTACAGCGTTAAGACCGGTGTGATGCCCATTGGTGATGTGAAGGCTCAGGATAGCACGGTGTTAAATATTCCTACCATTAAATATAATCCCAATGCCGAGGTGCTTCTGAATGTATCGGCCGTGCAGGCTTCCGACAACTTTGAGGTGGCACGTCGCCAGTTTGTTATGCAGAAGATGCAGCCTCTCGCTGTTGGCAAGGTAAAGAAGAAAGATGTAATATCCATGACGAGCGAGGGTGACGGCCTGCTCCGCATTTATAACGACAGGGTGTCGGTAACCCTCGATGAGAACAGCGGTCAGGTTACATCTCTCCAGTTCAACGGCCGCGAGATGCTGGCCGACGGACAGGGCTTTGTCTTCAGCAATCACCGCTGGATAGAAAACGACCGTTTCGCTAACACCGATAATGGTCTCGCCGCTGTAGGGCCGCTGGAGATAGCGGCTGTGGGCGAGCGCTCTACCTTCCAACAGGTTGCCGTGCCGATAACCGGCACCATTGCTGACCAGAAGATAGTATATACTGTTTATGGTAACGGCGAGGTATGGATGGATGTCACCATCACTCCCCACAGCGATGGGTTGCGCCGTGCGGGTGTGGCTTGTCAGCTCGACAGCAGCCTCACCAATGTCAGCTACTATGCCCTCGGGCCCTGGGAGAACTACTGCGACCGTCACGACGGTGTCACACTGGGCCGCTACACCACCACCGTTGACGGATTGATGGAGCACTATGTCAAGCCCCAGACTACCGGCGACCGTGGTCAGATGCGGGAGCTTGTGCTGACCGACGGCAGCGGCCGTGGTCTGAAGATAGAGGCCGACGGCAGCGTGGCTTTCTCCGCCTGCCGTTATACCGATGCCGACCTAATGAATGCTCGTCATGAGTGGGAGCTGGTCAAGCGCCCCTTTGTCTATCTTCATCTCGATGGTGCCCAGCGTGGCATAGGCAATGCCAGCTGTGGTCCCGGCACCCTCAAGGAATACTGCATACCCCAGCAGCCAGTCAACTACAGGCTGAAAATCACGGGGGTAACCAATAACCGATAACCAATAACCGATAACCAATAACATATCTTATGTATAAAGTAAACGAACTTGAAGAAAAGCTGATAGACCTCGCCTTTGCCGAGGATATTGGCGATGGTGACCACACCACCCTGTGCTGCATCCCCGAGGACGCCGAGGGAGCGCAGAAGTTGCTGGTCAAGGAGGAAGGCATCCTGGCCGGCGTAGAGGTAGCCAAGCGAATATTCCGCCGTTTTGACCTTGGTCTGCAGGTGGAGCAGTTGCTCAACGACGGCGACCATGTCAAGCCCGGTGACATAGCCTTCATTGTGAGGGGCAGTGTGCGCTCGCTCCTTCAGACAGAGCGCCTAATGCTCAATGTTATGCAACGCATGAGCGGTATAGCCACCGTCACTGCCCGCTATATGAAGGAGCTGGAGGGCACTGGCTGCAAGGTGCTCGACACCCGTAAGACAACTCCCGGCATGCGCATCCTTGAGAAGGAGGCCGTCAGGATTGGTGGCGGCATGAACCACCGCATAGGCCTCTTCGACATGATACTGCTTAAGGATAACCACGTTGACTTTGCCGGCGGCATCAAGGCCGCCCTCGACCGCAGCCATGCCTATCTCAAGGAGAAGGGCATGAACCTCAAAATAGAGATAGAGGTGCGCAACTTTGATGAGCTGCAGCAGGCCCTCGACCACGGCGGTGCCGACCGCATCATGCTTGACAACTTCAGCGTAGCCGACACCCGCAAGGCCGTGGAGATTATCAACCATCGCTGCGAGGTGGAGTCCTCCGGTGGCATAACCCTCGCCACCATCCGCCAGTATGCCCTCTGCGGCGTTGACTTCATCAGCGTGGGCGCCCTCACCCATTCAGTCAAGAGCCTCGACCTCAGCTTCAAGGCCCTTTAGAAAACATGTAAATCTATAGTAGTTATTACAGAGAAAAAACAATTTCAAAACCATAAGACATGAAGAAAGCAATCCTTCTAACATTAATTCTCTTGGCAGGCTGGCAGCTCGGCATGGCCTGCACCAACATCATCGTTGGCAAGAAAGCCAGTAAGGACGGCAGCTGCTTTGTCAGCTACAATGCCGACAGCTATGGAGCCTACGGCGTGATGCAGCATTTTCCTGCCGCCACTCACCAGAAGGGCGACAAGCGCGTGGTCCGCGAATGGGAGAAAAATAAATACCTGGGCGAGATAGACGAGGCTCCCGTCACCTACAATGTCGTGGGCAATATGAACGAGCACCAGCTCGTTATCACTGAGACCACCTTTGGTGGCCGCCATGAGTTGGTTGACTCCACGGGCATCATCGACTACGGCTCGCTCATCTACATCACCCTGCAGAGGGCCAAGACAGCCCGCGAGGCCATCAAGGTAATGGACGAACTGGTGCAGAAATACGGTTACAATTCTGAGGGCGAGACCTTCTCCATCGCCGACCCCAACGAGGCCTTCATCATGGAGATGGTCGGCAAGGGTCCTGGCGGCCACGGAGCAGTGTGGGTGGCAGTGCGCATTCCCGACGATGCGGTGTGCTGCCATGCCAACCAGAGCCGCATCCATAAGTTCATGCAGCTGCCCAAGGACCAGGTGCTCTACTCCAAGGACGTCATCACCCTGGCCCGCAAGCTCAAGCTCTTCGACGGCAAGGACCGGGACTTCGACTTTGCCAACACCTACTGTCCCCTCGATTTCGGTGGAGCACGCTACTGTGAGGCACGCGTGTGGGCAGTATATAATTTGTACGCCGGAGGCATGGACCGCTACTTCAACTACTCCGCCGGCCTCGACATGCAGGCCGAGCCGCTGCCACTCTACATCAAGCCCGACCGCAAGTTGGACATCAGCGATGTCATGGCTGGCATGCGCGACCACTACGACGGCACCGCCCTCGACATGACTCGCGACCCCGGCACTGGCGTATGGCTCAGCCCCTACCGTCCGCGTCCCCTCTCATGGGAACATGACGGCAAGAAATATTTCAACGAGCGCCCCGTGGGCACCCAGCAGACCAGCTTCGCCATGATCAGCCAGGTGCGCTCTGGTATGCCCGACTGCATCGGCGGTATTCTCTGGTTTTCCAACGATGACGCCGCCACCACTCCCTACACCCCTGTTTATTGCTGTGCCACCGAGGTGCCCGCCTGCTATACCCTCAAGTATGCCAACGCCGTAAGGTTCTCCCTCAAGTCAGCCTACTGGGTGCAGAACTGGGTCAGCAATATGGTTTATCCGCGCTACTCGCAGCTCTTCCCCGACCTCAAGAAGGTGCGCGATGAGCTTGACTCCACCTACGCCGCCAAGCAGCGTGCCGTGGAGGGTACAGCCCAGATACTCTTTAACGACGACCCCGCCAAGGCCGTCAAGTTCCTCACCCTCTACTCCAAGGAGTCGGCCCAGCTCATGATGGACCGTTGGATAGAGCTCGGCGAGTACCTCATAGTGAAGTATAATGACATGACCGAGCGCATCGACCAGCCCCAGGGCGGCTTTGAGGTGAGCTCCTACGGTTCCGACACAATCGCGGCCCGTCTCAAGGCTCCCGGCTATCCTGACGAAGTCAAGAAGAAGATTATCGAGGAGACAGGCGACAAATTCCTGCTCAAATAAATTTCAAATTTCAAACGAAAAAGTAGCTAAGAAGTTAAGTAGTTAAGAAGTTAAGAAGTTAAGCCGTTAGTCTTTCTTCTTTCGAACATTTCAAATCTGTAAACCGTAAACTGTAAACCGTAAACGTTTTAGAAGTTAAGCCATTAGTCTTTCTTCTTTCGAACATTTCAAATCTGTAAACCGTAAACTGTAAACCGTAAACGTTTTAGTAGTTAAGCCGTTAGTCAGGACTATGTCGCTTCGCTCTCACCTCCGCTTTTCGTGCTCCGCTTCGCGACAGCACTGCTTCGGTTCGCGATACCTTCGGCAT
>OCTW011614921.1_pt1 | contig 15806 bp, 15 predicted proteins | sample 1539671 | NCBI WGS metagenome assembly OCTW01 (sample SAMN02144230, study PRJEB22623) | gut metagenome | biome: sheep rumen | host: Ovis aries | place: New Zealand
ATCAGAAGAGTGGAAAGGATCTCATGACCGTGGATGAAATCGCAGTCATGGATGGTGACAAGTGCATCCTGCAGCTTCGAGGTGTACATCCGTTTTTGTCGGACAGATATGATATAACTCAGCATCCACTTTATAAGAAGACTGGCGAGTATGATGAGAGGAATAAGTTGGATATACAACAGTTCTTGCATCAGGAGATTAAGGTGAAAAGTGGAGAAATGTTTGATGTGGTGAGGGTTTAGGTGAATTTGAGCACCTCTGTTCAGTTGAAATCGTGTATAATATATTGTTGTGAGAAGAAGTGCAAGTTTCTAAAAATAAGCGAGGGATTATAATTTTATGGGAGAAAATAAAGAGATTAAAGATTTTAATATTTACTATTTGAATTTTTCAAAAGTGTATGAAATGGCGATGATTATTAACAATCAAATAGTAAAGTCTTTGCAAAAAGAAAAAGGTACTTCAGATGAAAACACTTACTCTTTTAATTCTGAGATAGGTGCTTCAGCTGGAGATGGATTCTTAACTTCTATTAAATCTTCTATTTCATCAGATTATTCCGAAAAACATACAACAAATTCTAAAGTGGTTGAGTCAATAGAAGTTCAAACTACTAAATCGACGTTGCTTCGTAGGATTTTGACATATTGTAAATCTGCAAAAACTATTACAGCTGATGTAAATGAAGGGGATCTAATAAAACTGGACAATGTAAAAATCCAATTATTAGATGAAGAGAGTTTAAGACAATTTCTCGTATTAAAAAGAGATGCTCTTAAAGGCCTTCGAGTTGAGGGTATGGAAGTTAATAATATTGTTTCATCAGTGCTTCAAGACTATTCGTATGTATTAGTTGGTAAATTAGAAAATGAAGAAAACAAGAATGATATTCTGATAAAAATTCCTATGGAGTCACAGGCAGAATTTGAGAACAAATACAAAGTGGATGACATTCTTATTGGAAATGTATCAATAATTGGTATTTATAAAGGAAAGGTTAGTGAAGAGACAATCACAGCCAATACATTATCTTTTTTTAGAGAAAGAGGTGAGGAGGAGGCTGCAGAGCATCAAGATAGAATCATAAAGAGCAATACATCAGGAAACAAAAAAAACAATATTAATAAACAATATGGGGTGTACGATTATTTAGATGTTTTTGCAATTATACAAGATGTTAACTTTAAAGAAATAACACAGCCTCAAATAAAGCTTCGTTGGTGGAATAGGTTCGGATTATGGTTGGCAGGAGTTGGAAGAAAGTATGTTGGGTAAAGAGTTACTTGTTTATAGAAATTCAGAAGAATTACGAAGATATGTTTCTGAAGAAGAACGTTTAGTTACAAATTTCAATTTTGGAGGAACACAAAAACTATTAAATTCAGATGCGAATATTGTAATAGATATCTCATCTATGGTGAGCCATGTTAAAACAGTGTCATGTGACTGTATTTCTGCAGAAGCTAATTTAGATTCGATGGAAGATGAAACTACAGTTATAGTACGAGAAAATTCTGCGGATGATGCTATTGAGTTGTTTCCTTTTTATTTTGAACGAAAAAGGTATCTTTACGATTTAAAAAAAGAAGAGATTATAATAAAGGATATTCAGAATAAAACTATATACACATATGAATCTAATGAGGATTTGATAAAGCTAAGAGACTATTGTATGAATCAAGGAGGCCATATTATTTCTTTTCCGATGGCGAATAGTGTTTTGACTGTCGATTTTGATCCAACCAATTCTGCTATGGATATTTTGATTGACTTAACATCTCTTGCTTATGCAATAGCAGATAATAAAAATATATTGTACTTGTCAGAGCAGTTATTAGCCTTAGAAAAAAAAGTTAACTATATAGTAAAGGTCGATAAAGCAGATAAAATCCTTGAGTATTATCCACTCTATTTTGACAAACAGGAAAGTATAAAAATGCTTTTTCCTGATGTGAAATTAGATGAAACTGTATCAAAAGAAAAAAAGCTAGTTCGAGTTATTGATAATGATATTGATTTAGATTATGTTTATGGGCATATTAATTTAAATCTATTTGGACATTCAAACTTCAAAGCTGAATTGAAAAAAGGGCTACATAATTTTGTTAGGTTGTTTAAAGCAGGAGAATTACCTATTTATTCTATTTTTTTATTTGGAAAATCTGGTATAGGTAAAACTGAAGTTGCAAGATTATTATCGGAAGCCTTAGGTGAAGATACATATTTGGCCAAGATAAATTTCCAAAACTATAGTAGTCAGGATTCACTTAATAGTTTGATTGGAAGTCCTGCAGGATATATTGGATGTGAGCATGGGGAATTAAGTGAAAAAATCTCAAAGAGTAAAGTCGGTGTTCTATTATGTGATGAGTTTGAGAAAACTACTAGGCCTGTTTTTTCCTTTTTTTTGCAGTTGCTAGAGGAAGGAAAATTTACAGATTCGTTAGCTAGAGAGTATGATTTAAAAGGATATATTGTAATATTCACGTCTAATCTTCAAACGGAATCTGAATATAAAAAGGTTATTCCACCTGAACTTCAGACTAGATTTGATTTAGTATGTGAGTTTGAAGAACCTTCGAGAGCTGATAAAGAATCATATTTGTCATATTTATTTGAAAAAACTAAAAATAAGATAGGAGGGGCGGATAGATTACAAGAAGACTCATATAGAAAACTTACAAATCTTTCAATGTATAGTTCTTCTTCCTTGAGAGAATTAAAGAAAGAATTTAATAACAAGTTATTGAGTTTCATTGATAATAGTATATAGATTTTTACATAGACCAGTACCTCTGGGGACGCCCAGATTGATTTGTGCTGGTCTATTATTATGCCCAATTTTAGAGCAAGGAATGGACATGAGCCGAAACTATTAATCTATTTTCAAGAAAGGAAAAATCGGGAGAAGCTACTTCCTAATGAAGGTATGATGATGAAGGTATTTAGGGTAATCAGATCTTGGTGTAAGAAAGTGTTTAGGAAAATTAAGAGATGGATGATGAAGCCGCTTAGGAAGAAAGCGAACCCCGGATCAGAAGAGGAAGACAGTTAGAAGCGGATGGTTTGATGAAGAGAATAGAGTTTATATCAAATATTCGCTTAAAAGTATTATGGCTGATTTGAATTGTAGCAAGATGACGGCTGTAAATATGTTGAAAGCGTTGCAAGCAATTGGACTTATAGATGTAGAGCAGAAAAATGGACTTGCTAACATCATTTATGTTAAGAGCTTTGTTTCCGGTGGTGAAGAGGCATTAGACCGGTCAGAAAAATGTACAGGTCAGAAAAATAAACCAGCGGAAGAGGACCAGTCTACAAATCAGACTAGTTCAAATATTGAACCGGTCTACGAGGAAGACCAGTCTGATTATAGTACAGGTGCCAGTCAAGATTCTATACCAGGGGTGGTACAGAAATTAGACCCGAATAATAATGATTTTAAGAATATAGATCCTAGTGAGACTAATTATATCCGTCTATCTGCTGAGCGTGTAGATACCCCTCCCTATCCGTGTTACAAGGATGGATCAGATGGATGAGACCACAGCATACATGGAGCTTATTCGTGAGAACATTGATTATGACATTATGATGAGTAACTCCAAATGGTTGGATAGGGATATGTATGAAGAACTTTACCAGCTAATCTGTGATGTTGTCTGTGTTCCTCGTAAGACAATTCGAATTGCAGGAGAGGACTATTATCCTTATAGCCTGGTTAAAAGCAAGTTCCTGAAACTTAGTTCAACGCATTTGAAATATGTCATGGGCTGTATGAAGAATAACACAACCAAGGTTTCAAATATCAAAGCATACCTAACAACAGCACTCTATAACGCACCAAATACGATAAATCATTACTATACCGCTGAGGTAAATCATGATATGTATGGTACAATGTAATTGGAGGGATTATCATAGCAAAATATATTGTTGAAGAAACAAATAGAAGTAAATATGAAAAGAACTTTAAAATCTCGATGATAAATCTAATCCCGGCAATTGTTTGGTGCATTCCAGTTCATCAGAAATTATCGCCTATTGTTGGAACAGCAGGAGCATATGGAGTGGTGGCTGCATTCTTTGCGGCGTACATTTTATTATCATATTTTCCGATTGTTGCATTAGCTCCGGGTATAGCGAGTGTGATTATGTTGACTGGATTATTCTGGGCTCCGGCGGATCATATAGGTAACAATGTGGTGAGAATCATCATCAAAGGAATAATTCTTGTAATTATGGTTCTGATTGGGGTTTGCGTGCTGATAAATGCTACTTTACCATGGTTGGAAAGTAAGGAAACTAATAAACCATATATAAGAGTGGAAAAGTAATTAAGACAATAATATGAAATTGAAGTAAAACCTTAAAACCTTGAAAAAACATGAGTACATTTTATAGGACTTATTATATGCTAGAATTAGTTGCTGAAAAAGTGAAATGTACATATATTGCGGATGAAATGGGGTTTTAGTTGACTTTTGTGGGTACAAAAGTTATAATCAACATTCGAGGTACATGACATGAAAAAAATGGGAAGACCAACAAAATCAAAAAAAGATTTATGTATTAAGTTACGTATAGACGAAGAGACTAATCAAAAACTTGAAGTTTGTATGGAACTTAAAAAAAAGAACAAATCCGAAATTATACGTGAATCCATAATTGCCATGTATGAAAAACTAATGAATGGAGAAGTAAAATGAGATTTATAGGCTGTAAAACACTTTTGCTTGAAAATATAAAAGAAGTTGTAGATGAAAAAGCTCCTGATGCCAAAAGTTTTTGTGATATTTTTTCGGGAACAGCAACAGTAGCGAGATATTTTAAACAGTGGTACGAAGTATATTCTAATGACTTACTGTTTTTTTCGTATGTGCTTCAAAAAGGAACAGTTGAAAATGATGAAGTGCCTAAATTCGATGTGTTGAAAAGTGAGCTTAAGATTTCTGATCCCATAGATTATTTTAATACTATGGAGATATCTGACATGGAATCACTTCCGAAGGAAAAGAGATTTTTTCAAAATACTTATGCTCCTTGCGGTGGTAGAATGTATATCAATGATGAAAATGCTCTTAGAATCGACTATGCCAGAAATACAGTTGAAGATTGGTTTGAAAAGAAACTGATTTCTGAAAGTGAGTACTTTTATTTGGTGGCCTGTATTGTAGAAGGTGTGCCTTTTGTTTCTAATACATCAGGAACATATGGAGCATTCCATAAAAAGTGGGAACGTCGTTCATTCAAGAAATATGAGGTGTTCAGATTAGATGTTAATTCTAATGGCAAGAAGAATAAGTCTTATAATTGCGATGGTGTGGAATTGTTAAAACATATCAGTGGTGATGTTTTATATATTGATCCGCCTTATAACGGTAGGCAGTATTTGCCAAATTATCATGTGTTAGAAACAGCTGCTAAGTATGACTTTCCTGAAGTGAGAGGTATTACAGGACAGAGGCCTTATGAAAATCAGAAATCTGATTTTTGCTTAAAAACGAAAGTGGCGGCGGCATTTGAGGAATTGATAAAAAACGCACAATTTAAGCATATTATTCTCAGCTATAGTACAGACGGATTAATGTCTACAGATATCATTGAAGAGATTATGAAAAAATATGGCAAGCCTGATACTTTTAAAATATATGAGATTCCATATAGACGCTATAAGAGTAGAAATGCCACTTTAACTGATCAGCTTAAAGAGCTGTTGGTATATATTGAAAAGTAATGGTAGGTAAAAAAATGTATATAAAGTCTCCTTTAAATTATACTGGTGGGAAATTCAAATTATTGAAAGATATCATGCCGAGTTTCCCAGAAAAATGTGATTCTTTTGTTGATTTATTTACCGGCGGTATGAATGTCGGTATTAACGCAAACGCGAATAATATATATGTAAACGATCAGATAGATTATCTAATTGAGTTATATGATTATTTCCAAAAGACGAGTGTTGATGAAATCATTGCAGGGATTAAAGAGCTTATTAACGTTTATTCTCTTAGTCAACATAATGTTGAAGGATATAATAAACTGAGAGCGGATTACAATGCTCAGAAAAGTCCACTAAAGTTGTTTGTTTTAACCTGTTACGCTTTTAATCATCAAATCAGATTTAACAACTCTTTTAAGTTTAATACACCATTTGGAAAAGAGAGAAGCAGCTATAATGATAGTATTGAAAAGAATCTAATTAGTTTTGCTACAGCGCTGAAAGAAAAAAATATAATTTTAAGTAGTACAGATTTTAGAGAATTCAATTTTGATGTGCTTAAAGCCGGTGATGTAGTGTATTGTGATCCTCCATATTTAATTACGACTGGTTCATACAATGATGGTAAAAGAGGATTTGGAGATTGGGGAATAGAAGATGATAGGGACCTATTGCATCTTCTGGACGAATTAAATTCTAAGAATATAAAATTTGCACTCTCCAACGTTTTCTATCATAAAGGAAAAACGAATGAAGAATTAATAAAGTGGAGCGAGCAGTATGAAGTAACCTATCTTGATAAAAAGTATTCAAATTGTAGCTATCATTTCAAAGATAGAGATGCAAAAACAGTAGAAGTTCTTGTAACAAATTACAAATGGGAGGGATTGTATTGCCAACAGATGAAGCTAGATCTCTAGACGGTGAATTTGATAGATTTTTGGATGTTTATCCGGACTATGACTTGTCGTTGTTACCTTCTTGGATTTCTTGTGATATAGAAAACGCAAGGGTATATGGAAATAGGAAAAGATGTATTATTATGCCAGATGGCCAGAAATATCACATGGATAATAGCCTGAATGATATGAATGGTAGAGATTGGACTTTGTTCATAAATTCAGTTTTTGCGACGAGATACCCGACCAGGGGAAAAGAAAGCTACGCACATGAAATCCGAAAGATACATCCAACGCCGAAACCTCCACAGTTAATGAGAGACTTGATTCTTTTCTTTACCAAAGAAAATGAAATTGTTCTTGATACGTTTATGGGAGTTGGTGGTACATTGCTCGGAGCAGCGTTGGCTGGACGAAGAGCAATAGGTATTGAGTTAAATCAAGAATACATAGATGCTTACAAACGGGCTGCAATCGAACTAGATTTACCAGAGTATCCGACAATGTGTGGCGATTGCATAAGCCTCTTGGAAAATGACGAATTTAAGAATTTGCTTGGGAATGATCAGATCAGTTTGCTCCTAATAGACCCGCCGTACGGTAACATGATGAGCAAAGAAAAAACCGGAGGCGATATCAGTGTTTATGGAAAGACGTCTACTCCTTTTACCGACAGTGCTAAAGATCTTGGTAATATGGATAAAGAGAATTTCTTGGAAGCGCTAAAAAAGTCCGTTGAACGTTCGTTACCATATATAAAGAAGAGGGGATATGTGGTCGTGTTTATTAAAGATTTACAGCCCTCTAAGAAAGAAGTAAATTTGCTTCATGCCGATGTGGTTATGAAACTGAATGAAATAAAAAACATATATTATAAGGGAATGAAGATATGGTCGGATGAATCTACAAAACTATATCCTTACGGATATCCTTTTTGCTTCGTTGCTAATCAAATCCATCAGTATATCTTAGTATTTAGAAAAGAGAAGTAGTTTATGCGCTACTTCTCTTTTTTTATATAATTCCTTCGTTGCGAAAAATATCGATCCATGGATCTGGTGCGTCGGGATTAACATATATATGTCCATCAATATCGATGTAGATGAGTACTCTGTTATGAGGTAAGCCATCATAGCTACCGCCAAAAATTGAAATTGCACGATATAAGTCACACTCATAATATCCAATTTCACGATCGAGAAGATAATCGGTCTCTATGTCAGCATAAGAGTCCACTTCAATAAGACCTCGAGCAAGGGTTTGAAGTTTTTTCCCCTCTATAACGGTTATCAGCATATTCGATTTGTCAAGAAATACAACATCTGGCATTGGAGTTGCTTTTGGAAGTGGTATAGCGTCACCATAGCGTGATATAAAATAGCACTTCTCACAGCCAGCATGATTGTGGAATATGGGTTCTAATCCATGATTCTCTGCAATAATATGTAAATAAATTGAAGTTACCTTTTCAGAACTCATTTCATAATGCCAATATGAAGTTGGATAAGGAATGCGAGGAAGCTGGATTCCATCTAGCTCAACTCCTAAGAATTGGCATATGTATAAAAGTTTGTTTCCTCTCGCTCGATCAACCATAGATTGAGTAATCCCGTGATGGGTGACTATTATGGGACGATTGTAACCAAGAGTTCGTAATCCAGATGCGATAACGGCTACTGTTCCAATTCCGGGATCGTGGGTGATTCTTCCGTTCTTTTCAAGCCTGACTGACATTGTAATATAATTTGGATCGGTATCGTCAATTCTTGTAGGTACTCCATATCTTGGGGGATCCATATTGTTTTTAGAATCAATCAGCTCAGCAATACTCCCAAAGGGGTGATAATTAAACATATATGGCTCTTTGCCGATGATTTTAATCCCGAGGTTAAGATAAATATTTGTCCCGAAAATATTAGTGTCCGTAGGATTACTGTGATCGGGATTATAGTCATTACAGTAAAGCATGTATTGTCGTGTGTTTGGATAAAAAATCCGCGCATACACAAACTTTATACCACGCTGAAATATGCCTGAATTTCTCGATTCTCTATCAGACGTTTTGGTTTCTTCAATAATCATTAGTGGCGTATCGTATCCATTTTGGACCGGCTTTTCATTTTGATAAAATAGCAAATAATCGCAGAAACTGGATCCGCCAGAAGCACAGCAGAGAAAGATCTGTCTAACTCTGCTGATATTTACGCCTAAAAGTTCATATACAAATGCAAAAGTGCCATCTGGATTATATAGAGGTACAATCTGTGGATCATTAATATTGATAATGTGGTGTCTAAAATCATGTGAGAAATGCGAGAGAATGGACATAACAGTACTTATCTTTGGGCATTCCTCTGTCAACAACCAAATATTGGGCATGATAAACTCCTCCTGTTATAATATTTGAACATCAAATCGTGTAGTTTGAATACTCACGTAGAAATGATTCCATCGAGCGAAGGTCTCGGTCATACATGACATAGTTGTCAAGATATCCGTTGTTTTCAATTTGGTTTTTACTTTTCATATCTATGTCTGTATACCAGCCGATGAGCTGTACATTTCTTGTTCCTTCGTACCATCTTGCAGAAATGTATATATCTTTGGGGTGATTCGAATACTGTTCGACCATTTCTAAAGCACGAATATGAAAATCTTTTGTTCTTGTCTTCACGTCTATTAGTAAACGCGGAAGACCGCTTTTGTATAGTTTAAAATCAAATTCATCACGCTCTTCTGGTGAGGAATGATCTTCTTCGAAATCAAAATTGTTATCCGTTAGGAAAATCTTGAATGCCTTTTCACCTAGTTTTCCCTCAAACATCTTTTGCTGTTTGTTGCTGAGTCCTCCGGGGTGAAAATCATGACGGTTTGAAGTAAAGGCTCGAGAGGCTCTGGCATAATCCAGAGCCTCTTGATACAGATCGTCAGGTATTGTATAAATATCTCTTATCATATGGATACACCTTCGCTTCTGAAGGCTTTCTTTACACATTCCGGAGCGGTAGGATTAATAAAGATTGCTCCATTCAAGTTAACGTAGATTAACACATCCTGATGAAGATGACCGGTTTTAGTCCCACCAAATATGCTTACGCAACGTAATACATTAGTTCCTGGATAAAACTTATTTATATAGTCTTCCTCGATGCTGTCATAGCCTTTTATTTCGTCAATACCATTTTGAAGTGTGGATAACTTCTTGCCTTCAACAAGAAGTATTTGGTTTGCAGATTCATCATAAAGAACTACATCGGGTAGAAGCAGGTTCTTGTTGTGACGATCTTTCTTTGGAAGAGTTATTTCCTTATGGTTTTTAGTCCAGAAATAACCACGTTCACAACCGGCGTGATTCTCATATACGCAACTCATGCCGTATTTAGAGCAAACCATATGCAATAGAATTGATGCTACCTTTTCGGATCTCATTTCATAATGCCAGTATTGTTCGGGTAGAGAAGTGTTGGTTGGCATGTTGATTCCGTCAAGTCGCATGTTGAGCTGACTGCAAATATACAGGAACTTATTTTTCCCCTTTGTCCGATCAACATAGTTTTGTGTTACACCATGAAGAGTGATTACGATATCCTTATCCCAACCTAATACTCTTAAGCATTTTGAAATCATAGATAGACCGCCGATGTTAGGATCGTGTCCAATGTTTCCAGCATTAGCGGGCTTAGCCAATCGTCCGGATATCTCAATTCGATCATCATACCTGGTAATTTCAATTGGAACATTTCCAGCAGGTGGTTTTCTCATGTTACTTTTAAATCTAATAAGTTCATCAATTGTTTCGAATGGTTTAAACCACTTAGAGGTGTCCTTTCCAACTATGGTGGCGCCAAGGGTTAAGAGTACGTTGGTTCCAAATATGCTTGTATCGCTAGGTTTCTTTTTATCATCTCTAGCGTGTTCTTCGTTATAAAGCATATATGTTTTTGTATTAGGGTAGAATTCATCAATGAAAACAAATTTGGAGCCTCTCTGAGAAACTCCGGTATTTCTGGATTCGTCATCTCCAGTTTTTGTCTCTTCGATGGCCATAAGCGGTGCTTCGGAAGAATCAGCCTCTATAGGTGCATTCGGCTGCTTGAAGAGGAGAAAATCAAAAAAGCTGGAACTACCACTTACTGTTTTGAGGAAAACTTTTTCTGCTTTGCCAACAGAAACGTTTTTTACTTCGTAAGTAAAGAGGAATTTGCCAGACTGTATGATAGGCTCAATAGAAATACCATTAAAGGTAACAGTGTCATTGAAGTCAGAAGCATATAATTCAAGAATTTTTTGAATTACATGATTTTTAGGTCGTTCTTCTGTCAGAATCCAAATGTTATCGTTTGCCATAAAAGCATACCTCCATAAAATGATTGTATTGTTATTATAGTAGTGGTACCATAAAAGATGGACCGTATATATGCGGTTGACACAATGAATGGGGGCTTAAGCTTATGTATTTTGATGTTGGATGTCGGCTGAAGCGATTGCGAGAGTACTATAAGTTGACGCAAATACAAATTGCTGAAAAAGCAGAAATTGATGAAAAGTATTATGGACGTATTGAAAGAAATGAAAGTGTTCCAACTGTGGCTGTTATAGAGAAAATATGTAAAGGTTTGGATATTCCTTTGGTACAATTCTTTATGCCTGCTTCCAAGACTTTGGGAGGAGATTTTTCTAGTGAATTTAATGTCCAGCGCACACAGGCTACGAATATGAAGCATGAGATTGATGTACATTTTAATAGAGATGCTTTATTAAAATGTTGTAGCCTTTGCCTTTGGTATAATGGGTATATAGCATCAGCTTATCTTGATGAATATGAACTAAAACTTTCGGCTGAAGGAAATATAAGAGCAAATATTTATATTGATTATGAAGAAGTTGCAACGATAAATGATGTGGACGCTTCTCATGAATTAATGAAGTATGTGAAAAATGATGAAGAATTAATTAGTGTTTTAATAAGAGAGGAATATAGCATGGAGGTTTTAGAAGAGCATAATGGTAATGCTATTTTTGTTCCGGAGTCGAATTGGTTAACTTTATCACTCATCAATCATACTACAGGGGAACTGATGGATGCTTTTGATTTGGATACTGAAAATATATATGATCCATTTATGAGTAGAGGAGCTGATTTGGTTGAATACATCTTTACATAATAATATGTACCGATGGAAATAATATAGTGGGCATAGATTTTTTAAATAAATTACTGGAGGTAAATGATTATGGACTGATTTGATTATACAGATGAAGATTTCTGCATGGAAATGAGCGGCGGTATGGCAATGGATATGGAATCTGGTGAGATGCATATTGTTGGTAACAATAGTTCATTTGGAAGCCCTTTTGATGATGCAGATCCGGTGTTTGTAAAACGAAAAGAGTACAGTAATCAACAAGAATATAGACTATATGTGCAACATTCAATAAGTATTGAAAATGATGAAAAGATGAAAAATCAGAATGGGGCTTTTTTTAAAAAGTCAACTGTTGATAAAACGTTTGAGTTTAATATAGGACAAATAGATGGTTATTCAATGATTTTTTCGCTTAAAGAATTCATAGATCACTCAATTTTAATTGATTATAAACATCAATTTTTTCTATTTCTGAACAATAAAGAAATGCGAAAAAATATATATTTGAATTTGTTGTAAAAAAGCACTGATTTGAAGCGGATATTGAATATATCTGATTTAAGATAATGCTGTCTCTAGAAAGTCTTATTATATTAATGTAGATGAGAAGATTCTTGGTGTATCTTTATTGTTATAAATTATCGTGGTCTATATAGTCAATTACAGTCGATTATGGAATAGCTGGCGTAGTGTAATATGAACATTTGAAGCATTCATTTATCTGTAATTTGAAGTTTGGGGTACTTAACAAGGCAATAAAGAGAATTAGTGTGAATGATATTTATGGGAAGTTGATAAATATGAAAGCAGATAGATTGAATATAAATTGGGAAACTCATAGAAAAGGAATTAAAAAGAAGGAATTCATAGTTATTTTTTCTTCTTTTTTTATAATGTTTTTTGGGTTTGTATGTGATTTGCTTGTATTAAAAGGGTGTGATTTTTTTGTAGTTCGAGATATTAACAATGTTTCCTTAGTGAGTTTGCAAATTCAAGCTACAATAACAACATTGACGCTAACTATCATTGCACTACTATCTGGAAATATTACTGATTCTTACATGGGAATTTCTATTAGTGCGTATTTTTTAGAACTTAGACCAGTCATATTAAAACAGAGTCGTATAATAATATTAGAGTTTGCTGCCTTAGCATTGAGTGTTGTTTTTCATATAGTTGGTTTTTATAATTCTGTGTTTTCATGTTTGATTGCTTCGATGTTCATTATAATAATGGCAATTTTTGAAATTTATGCTGTTTTTAAAGGAAGAAAAAATTCTGAAGACGAAATTTCTTTGTATGTTAATTATTTGATTGAAGAGAAAGATAATTATTTAGAAATTGGGAAAAATTTCTTATATGACTGGAAAAAGATAGTAGTTGACCAGTCAGTTGAAGAGTTCGATTTTTATTTACAGATGTTCTTTAGTTTAATAAATAATATATTTTTAAATCATAAAAAGACTGATGAAATAAATGAGTTAGCTGAGAGTATAGCATTGTTTCTTTTGACAAATGAATCAGCTAATTGTAAATGTAAAGGTGTTAATTTTGTTATTAAGTTTTATGAAAATGTCTGTATTTGGATTAGTTGTAATCAAGAGGTTGTTAAAGAAATAGAAGGATCAATTTCATTGATCTCATTAGTTTATAAAGAATTGTATAGTGCATTTATGGCAGTAGGGGTAGAGCGATTGGAAAGAGAAAACTTTCAGTTTGACGATTTAGCTGAGTATGTATTTAGAGTCGTATCTTGGATTGGTTATTTGGAAAACAAACATTCTTTTGAAGTTACCGCAATCAACTATATCGCACGTTTCTTAGGTCGATTCCTAAAAGTAGAGAATAAGAAGGGAAATATTATTAACTCAAGTTATTGGAAATCTATTATTATGGATAACTATGATTACCTTGTATATGGAATACCAGAAGAGTCAAAAACATTTTATAAGGATTCTTTGGTACTGAGGGATTTTAATATAATATTTGGTTATTTATTTGATGGACAGTTAGAGTATGTAATAGACGGTTTTTTTCTTGATGGTATATCTGAAATATATGAAATTAAAGATGAATCTTTAGTATTTAAGACGATGCTGATACATTGCTATATGTATTATCTTGCGTACAGAGAGTCAAATGAATGTATTGAAAAAACTCTACAAGAAAATATAAAGAAAATGATTACTGAAAAATCTGTAGTTGAATCCATTAACAATTTTTATTATTGTTTATCAAAAAAAGATACATTATTAGATGACGATTTTGAAAATAAAATTAGAAGCACTTTATCGTCTTATGAATTATCCCCGGAACATTGTAATAGCAAAACAAGCATAATTGATGGAGTAATTAGAGATTATTGTTTATATGTTACAATTTTAATATCTAGATGTTCACATGATAACGGTTTGTTGGAAAGACTTTTGAATGTGCAAGAATATTCCCCATTATTAAAGAATTCAAGACTTGAAGAATTAAAGAAAAAATTTGTTAAGCTCCATAGCATGTTTAATAAGGAAAATTTATCTGATGACGAAGTTAAGAAAAAGTCAGAAGAAATGATTTGTATCTTTACAAGTGTTATGAAAGAAAAGTATAAAAAGTATATTTGTGATATCGCTGAAAATATCAAAAAAGATTTTTCTGTTAAGAATATTAAAGAGCGAGAAATTAAAAAAACAGAAGAAATAATTATTGATAAATTCAAAAGTTATTTTGACTATTTTTCGAAGCAATGCGGTACATTAGAAACATATGAGAAAGTTTGTGTTTTGTCTATTAAAGAGCCTACTGATATGATGGTTAATGATGACTGTAGAGGTGATATAAGTAATTATGCAAATGCAAAATTTATAGAATGGATTATAGATACATTGTCATCGCATTTTGGAGTAAGTATTATAGATCGAAATAGTAAATTTAATTCAGATGAAGATTTTAGAAATTATTTGCAATCGCACAATTATAATATATTGGTTGGATCAAGGTATCCGTTTGACATAATTGATTATCAGGATTATGATAAACATAATGAATTTATTTCAAGTCGGGATTGCTTGTTTTCTGTCGCTCGAAGAAAAGGTATGGCATTACGAAAAAATTCGTTATTCTTAAAGTTGAATGATGTTATAGTAGAAATATCAACACCGAGTATAGAAGATGTTAGGGTGAAGCGGTCAAAAGAAAGTGGATTATATGTGTATACTACAGTAGATGGAGTTAAATTAGAATTCGAAAAAGAGGATTTACAGAAATACATATATAATGAATATAAAGTGGTTAAGGTTTATGTTAATGTAACCATTGGATTTTCTAATAATGTTGATGACGCTGTTATTATAACTAGATCATCTGAGAAATGATGACATTTAAAGTGTGTTACTAAATATTTGAGGTTGATGTAATTCTTGATTTATTTGATCAGAAGTAACTATTCACTTCATTTTTAAGGATATGTTAGGAATAAGCAAGTTTATATTGTTTGTTTTATACTCACGATATCGGAAGTGCTGAGAGTATAATTGAGTGATTATTTAATAAATAGATATCTATTACAATATCCCAATCGCAAATGATTACGATTGGGATAGAGAAATACTTCGTGGACATCATTACGGATTCGTGATGATGTCCAAATTTTTTTTAGAAAAATTTAAATAATGAAGTAATCTGTTGTATGTAAATTGGATTTCAGTTGCTATACAGATCTATGGGTTGTTCGAAGCGAAGATTAGGTCAGTTGTGACATAATAATCGACTTAGAGAATAAGGATCCTTTAAATGAGATGGATTAATTTCTTGTGACGAAAGGTGGAATTTTTTTATCTCTAAATCAAATGTAATACCTACAATGAAAATATTTGGAGGTATGTTTTTATATTGAGATATGAAAATACTACATATATAATAAATGTAGAATACTACATTCTGGAATAGTGCTTATTGAGACATGTGAGAAAAGAGGACGAAAACGTGTAATACGCAGTTTATTCGTAATACATTTTATGCTTATAGTGGTTTTATTATTGATGTAAA
>OCTW011578840.1_pt1 | contig 15800 bp, 12 predicted proteins | sample 1539671 | NCBI WGS metagenome assembly OCTW01 (sample SAMN02144230, study PRJEB22623) | gut metagenome | biome: sheep rumen | host: Ovis aries | place: New Zealand
TACAAACGGATTTGCTCAGGCCTAACGGCCTTCGCGAATGTTGTTTTTTGTTTTTTACAAACGGATTTGCTCAGGCCTAACGGCCTTCGCTGATTAAACGTGAGCAGCGTTAGCTGCGAACAAATCCGTTTGTTAAAAAAAAAAACAAAAATGCAAGCAGCGTTAGCTGCGAACAAATTCGTTTGTAAAAAAATTATTCCGAGAGTTTATCTTTAATCTTTTGGAAGAAGCTCTTTTCGGGGACGAATTCGACGCCCTGTGATTTGGCGAATGCTTCGATGTGTTCGCGCTCAGATTTGCTGAGGTTTTTAGGAATATCGATCTGAAGGACGACGACGAAATCGCCTTTTTGATCCGATCCGAGTTTGGGAACACCGGCACCTTTGATTTTGACTATATCGCCAGGCTGTGTGCCAGCAGGGACTTCGATTTTCTGCGGGCCGTCGAGTGTGTCGACTTCGAGTTCGCATCCGAGAATGGCCTGTGCAACGTGAATGTGTTCTTCGATATAAAGATCAAGGCCTTCGCGTTGGATCGTTTTATGGGGCTTGACGGACAAAAAGACGTAGAGATCGCCTGCGGGAGCGCCCTGTGTCCCGGCGCCGCCTTCGCCGCGCAGTCTCAGACGCGATCCGTCGTTGACGCCTGCAGGAATTTTAACGGCGACCGTGCGTTTTTGGGCGACTCGTCCTTTGCCGTCGCAGTGTGTACAAGGCTTATCAATTTTGACGCCTTCGCCGTGGCACTGTGGGCATGTGGTCTGAATGGCAAAGAATCCCTGCTGCATTTGAACGCGACCGCGCCCATGGCAAGTGGGACATTCGGATTTTTTCGATCCAGGGGCGGCACCGCTGCCATGACATTCGTCGCATTCTTCGTATCGGGTGAGAGAAATGTCTTTTTGGGTGCCTTTGACCGCTTCTTCGAAAGAGATTTCGAGGTCATAGCGGAGATCATCGCCCTGCATTGGGCCACCGCTGCGACCGCCGCCACCGCCAAATAGTGAGCTGAAAATATCCCCTCCCCCGAACAAATCGCCGAAGTGCGCGAAGATATCATTCATATTGGGGCCGGCATAACCTTGGCCCTTGAGGCCTTCCTCGCCATATTGATCGTAAATCTGGCGTTTTTCGGGGTCGCTCAGAACTTCGTAAGCTTCGGAACATTCCTTGAATTTAGTTTCGGCTTCGGGATTGCCCTGATTGTGGTCGGGATGCCACTGCATCGCCAACTTTCGGTACGCTTTTTTGATCTCTTTCTCGTCAGCATCCTTGCTGACGCCTAATATTTCATAATAATCTTTGGCCATTTTTTTCTCATTTGCATGGGGCATGTCATATTTCGCCCTCAAAAAACGAGCGTGAGGTTAAACACTCCTATTCGATGGTCAAATTTTTATTTGGATTTATGAAAAAAAAGGGTCACTATTCAGCCTTGGCATGGGGGCAGTGAATGGTGAATAGTGAATAATCATTCGCTAAATGTTTGGGGCTGAATCGTGACAAAAAAAAGCCCCTCTTTTGTGAGGGGCTTCAAATTTTAAAGTGTTTATATTAATTGGCACAATACTGAGCGAGAACGCATGTGACATTATCTTTGCCACCGTTATCACATGCACGCTGAATGAGTGCCGAAACGGCGGATTGCAAATCATCGCCATATTTGCGGAGAAGATCCTGCATTTGTTCATCGGGAACTTCGCCCGAGAGGCCGTCGGAGCAGAGCAGGAAGATGTCTTTATCCTGTGGTACATGGAAAGAAATATCGACCTGGACATTATCTTTCATACCGAGCGCGCGGACGATGACGTTTTTGTGTGGGAAATTTTTGATCTCTTCTTCTGAGAGGACTTTCATTTTAATGTAGTCGTTCAAAAGGGAGTGATCTTCGGTCATTTGTTTGAGTTCACCCTGGCGGAAGCGATAAATACGAGAATCGCCAACATGGGCGAGGTAAACGCCGTCTTTTGTGAAATTAACGGCGACGATGGTGGTGCCCATGCCTTTTTTCTTGGCATTTGCGAGTGCTTCTTCGTAGATACGGAGATTGGCATATTTAATGGCAGTGACGAGACGATTTTCTTCGTATTTTTTCTGGCGATCCATTTTGAAAGGCCAGGTTATTTCGTCATCTTCAGCGGTATCTTTAAAGAATTGAGAAACGGTTTCCACTGCCATTTTACTGGCAACTTCACCTGCAGCATGTCCCCCCATACCGTCGGCAACAATATAGAGTTGTTGATCATGGACGATGAGGAAACTGTCTTCGTTGTGGTTACGTTTTCTGCCGACGTTAGTATCGCCTGCTTTACGAATGCTGCTCATCTTTATTTATTCCCTGTCTCTAAACGAATTAAAATCAGGCCAAAAGCCTGCGTGATGCTTTTACCGCCGTTTATGATTCTTTGTCAATAAGCCGATGTATGTTTTAGTCGATTCGAGTAACGCTTTGGTTCCAGTGGTGATAGTTTTAGTCGATCTATCATCGATTAAATCCGTTGTCATAATGCTTGTGAATTGTTAAAAGACGCCCGCTTTTGGCCTCTGAAGGTGATTGCGATTAGGTAATTATGAACGATATTAATGATATTCATCCTGGTAAACTTAAACGAAAAACCCGTAAATCCTCATCAGCCAGTGTGGTGGATTTGCCCAGTGTCGGTGCATCCACGACGGGATCAGGCAATCTTATGGGGGATGTTTTTTTAGAGAATGAGATCCCCGAATTGTCTCAAAAAGCGGACAACAGCTCGATGCAAGAGCTTGAGTCTGAAGTGATTTTTAAACCATCAGGGGCATTTGAAGAGCCTTCGAGCGAGTCACCGCTCGATCAGTTGAGACCGGAGCTCAAGGATGAAGTTTCCGAGCCAGAGCCGCCATCGACAAAAGATTCACGTCCGGTTCGTGAAGTTAAGGTTCCGCCTGAAGGGATTAACACGACTGAATATGCCAGGCCTCATCGTCTGCAAAAAAAAACACCCAAACAGGCGCCTGCTTCGGAGGATCAAAAGACGCCTGATGCTTCAAAACTGCAGGATATTTTCGATCAGATTCAGGTTGCCAATCAGGAATGTTTGGATACTTTGGCGAAACTGCAGATCACGAATGCTCAGAATGAACGCAGATATGCGATGTACCTGACATTGGGAGGAATTCTGATTGTTGTGATCATTGTGATTGCACTCGTCGTGGGAATGCAATTGAGAAACACCGCCAAATACAATGAGCTCAAGTTTAAACATGAAGCATACGAAAATGCATTGAAAGCAAAAGAGATTTTGGAAGCTGAATTCGATAAGGAAAAGAGAGGATCTGCGGCGGCATTCGAAGTTTATCAGAAAATTGAGCAAGGACTATTTGAAGAATCTGTCGAACGATTTACCGCAATTCGAAATGAACTGACACATCCTGCGGAAATAGCGCTTTTAGAATCCAAAATAGATGATATACAGTGGAAACTTGCTGAGAATGCATATCACGACGGTGTTATGCTCTTTAATGCATCCAATTTTGAACAGTCAAGAGATGCTTTTTTTAAAAGTCTTTCCCACAAAGAGAACACGTCTTACTCGCCTCGACTTTACTATTACCTTGCAATGTCACTCTATCAGCTGAGCGATTTTGAAGGTGCCCGTACTTATTTTGCCAAAATTAATGCAGCAGATTTAAGTTCCGAAATGGATGCCACTGCACGGTTTTATCGTGGAATATCCGCAGAAAAACTTGGCGATGAAGCAGAGGCTTTTGAGCAGTTTGATGGGTTCTTAAAAAAATATCGCTACCATCGTCTTGCGGATGAAGCTACGAAACATCGCGCAAAAAACGAATCTGGAAAGCGCCAGTAATTGCTTTAAGCGATTAGTTTCATATCGTTGATAATCAATGTCAGAGCAACTCATAAAATTTCGATCGGACAATTTTACCGAATACATTCGAACGCCCTGGGCAGGGTGTCGTATTGCACAGGCACTCAAGAGCGGTTTGGGGCTTTCTTTGCCTTCTCGCATTGGTGAATCCTGGGAATTCTCAACTTCTGCCGAGCTTCCTTCGCGTTGTACCGGGACTTTTGAGGGGACTTTTTCGGAATTCCTTAAAAATCGAAGTCATGCACAACAATGGTTGAGTGAATCACATCGGATGGTTTGGGGCAGTCAATCACCTTTGCTGATTAAATATATTGATGCTGCAGAGAATTTATCCCTGCAACTGCATCCGCCGATAGAAACACCCAGTTTGTCCTCATACGAGAGCGGCAAATGGGAATCCTGGTTGGTTTTAAGACATAACTCTAATTCAGGGATTTTTTTAGGCCTTGAATGTGGTGTTTCTAAGGATAAATTTATTGATACCATTCGTCGTGGAGGCGATATTCAATCGTTACTCCATTTTGTACCGGTTCATACGGGCGAGTTATATGTCATTCCTCCGTGTACGATTCATACGCTTGGGGCTGGGGTATGCGTGCTCGAACCTCAGATCATGCAGCCTGGCAAGAAGGCGGTTTCGCTTCGTTTGCATGACTGGAACCGCAAATATGATGCGCATGGCAATGTCTCTCAGAGTGGTAAACCACGCGAACTACATCTCGAAGAGGCGCTTAAATTCATAGATTTTGATGCTCCCCGAGGCAAGGAACTAGAAAAACTGAACCGTATAGAGCCCAGAATTATTCTTGATAATCGGGAACTGCGCGTCGTCGAGTTTTCACTCCTCCCCTATCTGAAGGCTCAGGTCATCTCGGGAAATGGTACGTATTTCGAGAATGCTTCCAATGAACTCGAAGTCATTCTGGTCATGCAGGGACATGCCAATGTGATCGTCGATGATGTGAACTATGAGTTGACCGCCGGGGAGAGTGCCGCCATTGCTGCATCTGCCAAACAAGTCGTTCTGCAGTGCAGAAAAGCCAGAGTTTATCGGGCGCATTGTCTTCCTACATTGTTTTCCCAGTGTTAAAAATTATTTTACATTCAATATGCTATGTGCGGTTTGAGGGCTCTTTTGTCTACCCCATGATGTTGGTCAGTGATCAGAATGCATCCCATACGATTCCATAAAAATAATATCCGATTCTGGCTAAGCATGTTGATGTTTGCCGGGTTGGCATGTGCTTTTTCGGGATGTTACCTCCTCACTCCCGAAGATCCACCATTGGAAGTCAAAGAGCTGTATCCCGATGATTTTGCCTGGGATTATATGGATATCGCAAGGGAATATGAGTTCATTGGCGTTCCGCGTATTGACTGCCCCATGCTCGAGTCTTATTTGAAAAAAACAGGACATTGCGAACCTGAAAAACTTCCCTTTACGACTGTTGTGGCGTGTCCTTTGTTTTTTCCGGCAGAAAAACTCGAATTTGCATGCATCCCGGGTGAAAATATCCCCGCTGTTTATGCACGTCTCATTTGGAATGACAAAGTTCATGTCGATTTTAATTCTGGCCTGGGGGCATGTCGGATGGTCGGTGCCGGGCCCGCCAATGGTGAACCGGAACGCTATCCTACCGATCCGGGGTTCAAGGCCTGTCTCTTCGAATCCGCTATAGCACCCGGGCAATTGCTTGGGCTCACAGATCAGGAACGCCCGGCAGGTTTGTTTTTCGATTTGAGCAGAAATACTCAAACGATTGAAGAATTAGCAAAGTCGACAGCACTTTTGACGGTCGATGCCCCTGTAAGTCTGGTACTCGATACGCGGCTTTTTCCCGAGGAAGAACGAGAAAAGGGACTTGATGAACTCGTCAATTTCTTTAAAGTCTATCGGAAAATGCCACTTGTAAATACCATGAAATAAGTGATTTGAGAGACCGTCTCTATCTGGCCCGGCTGTCCTTGTGTGAACATGGAATAAACAAAAATGGGAATATCAGATAAAGAAAAATGTTTTAATCCATACACAGATTCTGCCAAGGTAAGATCCCCAAAATTGCAAGCCATCATGAATTCTCATTCCGCTGTGGATGCGGATGCGTTTTTTGACGCTATGGATGAAGATATCGATATGTGGGAAAAAGAGCTTTACAGCAATGCTCCGACGATTGCTGCCATTTCTTCCGGACAGATGCCGGCTGCCGTCGGCATCGTGCGCATCAGTGGCCCAAATTCGCTCGGGATTGTGCAAAAATGCCTTCATAAAAAAACACTCAAACCACGCATGATGCATGCCCGGACACTCTATCACCCAGAGAATGGTGAAAAAATCGACGAAGTACTCGTATGCTTTTTTAAAGGGCCTCATAGTTTTACCGGAGAAGATAGCGTCGAAATCTATGCCCACGGCGGACTGACCAATCTTTCTCGGGTTTTGGATGTCATTTGTTCTGCGGGGGCACAACTCGCCGAACCCGGAGAGTTTTCAAAACGCGCATTTTTGAACGGAAAAATCGATCTGTCTCAGGCGGAAGCTATCATGGATGTGATCCATGCACAGAATGCTCAGCAATGCCGCGAAGCACAACGCCAACTCTCGGGATCTGTCTCCAAATCGGTCGAAGAACTGCGCGCTTCTGTGATGTCGATTTTATGTGCTGTCGAAGCATCGATCGATTTTTCTTCCGAAGAAGAACTTGCGCCTTTGCCCGTTGAGCAAATCCGAACCGGCGGGCAAAAGCTTCTCGATCAGATGAAGCGTATGCAGCGAGCACATGAGCAATATCGTGCAGGTGGAATGAAAACTGTCTTTGTTGGAAAACCCAATGCAGGCAAATCGAGTCTGTTCAATTGTCTGCTTGGACATGACAGAGCCATCGTCACTCAGATTGCTGGAACGACAACCGATACCATCGAATCACAAGTCACCATCGGGACGGAGCTTTTCACGTTGGTCGATACAGCCGGTGTCACCGAGACAGACAATCTCGTCGAAAAAATCGGTGTCGAACGTGCCCGTGAGCAAATCCAAAATGCCGATCTGATTTTGCTGCTCGTCGATGCAACTTCTTTGGATGCTCATATCCTCAAGGAATTGCATGATATTTTAGGCACTTCACTTCAAAAATACCTCGATGAGAATCGCATTCTTGTCGTGAGAACTAAAGTCGATTTACCTCAAAAATGTACGATTCCTGCTGAATTGGCATCATTCATTGAGCAGAATCATCTGCCCATTTTTGAGGTTTCGGTGCAGACCCGTCAGGGACTGGATGCGTTTGAAAATGCCCTTGTACAAGCATCACAGCGCCTGAACCGACAGTTTGAAAATGTCACGCTGATTACATCACAGCGACATATCATGCAGCTCAATTTGGCATCACAGGCCATCGATCGTTCGCTATCATCGCTCGATGCCAACATGCCCGCCGAATGTATCGCCGCCGATCTGCATGAAGCTGCCGATGCACTCGCTCAAATAACCGGAACCATTGCAAGCGAGGATGTCATTAATGAGATTTTCTCACACTTCTGCGTTGGAAAGTAATGAATGCATCCATCTTTTGGTAAAATGAATTACCCTCAATCAAAGGAAACCCTTATGGACGAATCCTGGATCCGACTTTCAATCACTTACCCCTGTCCCGATGACGAGCACGTCGATCTCTATTTCTTTGAACAAGATCTCTATGCCGTTTTGTATGCGTATGGTGCAGCAACCATCAATGAGCAGGATGCCACCACGCTCGATGGCAAAGAACTTCCCGCCGGGACCAAGCGCCTCCTGAGCTATTTCGACAATGCGCAGGCCGTCCAGGCTGCCGAAGTCAAAACTGCTGTCGAACAGCAGGCACGAAATGCCAAAATTCAAATCGAGACTGCGCTCGATGCATTCACCGACCAATCGTGGAAAGATGGCTGGAAGGCCTATTTCAAACCGGCTCAGGTCTCGGATCGCATCGCCATCCGCACACCATGGTCAGACTATACACCTGCCGAAGGCGTCAAAGTTATCGTCATCGAACCGGGCATGGCTTTCGGTACAGGACTTCACGAAACGACCCAGCTCTGCATCAAAGCCATCGATACCATTTCGGCTCAGGAAAAAGTCAATTCGATGCTCGACGTTGGCTGTGGGTCGGGCGTACTTTCGATCGCCGGTTCGCTTTGCGGCATTCCGACGGTCCGCGGCGTCGACAACGATCCCGTTTGCATCGATGTGAGCCGCGAAAATGGCGAAGCCAATCACGTCGATTGTGTCTTTGATGATACCGATATTTGGGATGTGACCGAAAAATACGATCTCGTCGTCGCCAACATCATTTCTTCAGTACTCAAAGCCCTCAAAGAAGATATCAAAGGTGCCTGCCGCATCGGCGGTAAAGTCGTGCTCTCCGGCATCCTCACCGAAGAACGCGAGGACGTCGAAGAATCCTTCCTCGAAGGTCTGCCGCTCAAAAAATTGTCCCACGAAATCAAGGGCGAATGGTGCTCGATTTGGTTTGAGCGCATTTGATGGTTCGCGCGCTATTTGCGTGTAGAGACGTGCAGATTGCGCGTCTCTACACGCAAATACGCCCTGCGTGCCGGCCTATGCGCTGTTGGCGCATACGGTCGGCATTATTTTTTGCGCTGCATTTTCATAAGATTCCAGACGATTGCGATAATAACACCTGCCAATGCACTGAATACGAGAAAGAATAGTCCGAGTTTTCGGTTGCCTGCAAAAGTCAATGCCACAAAAGTTACCCAGGCACTGACCAACAATGCGGTGCTCAGAGGCAATTTATATCGTTGGGTGATTCTACCATACAAGTAAGCCATAAAACCGATAAATGGAATGCCGACGAGTATCATCCCGTAAATGCCGAGCGTTCGCCTTAATAATACAGAAATTAAAGCAAATCCCACAATGCCGCCGCTAACGATGGCAAACGATTTGAGTCGGTTGTTTGTTTGAACATGGGAAATGCCGTCTTTGGAGGGCATGTGTTCCCGGACATATTCGAGCACCAATTCGGTTCTCTGTGGTCTTTCTTCGGGTTTGGAACGCACCATATCTCGCAGTAGTTGCGTAAGCCACGGTGATATGTTGTCTGGCAGGTATTTATCAAACTGCGGTTCCAGACCATTGAGCTCCATTTCGTAAGGTGCTGTACCGGTGACGAGGTGCATCATCGATGCCCCAAGACCATACAGATCCGATGTTGGTGATGCTTTGCCAAAAAGCTGCTCGGGCGCAGAATAGCCCGCAGTTCCCGCAAATGTGCTCGCATCCTTGTTCTGTCGGGCAGCGGCGACTGTGCCAAAATCGATAATGCTGACTTTGCAGGGATCGCTGGAGGTATCAATGAGGATGTTCCCTGGTTTGATATCGCGATGAATGATGGGCGGCAAATGGCTATGCAGTTGTTTTAAGATTTCGAGCGCCTGCAATAAGATATTTGCCACCTGGGCTTCATTCGGACGAAAGCCGGTTTCAATGAGAGATTTCATCGAACGCCCATGCATATAGGATTCGACCAGATAGGCGTATGGGAAACTTTCGATATAATCGATGTATTTGGGAATGCCTTCAATCTCTATGTTTTGCAATGTTTCAACTTCGCGGCGAAGCAATTCCTCGGCTTTCCAGTTTTCCATCGTAGTGAAATTGAAAACCTTAATCGCGACATATTCCCCCGTCGTTTTGTCACGGCCTTTGTACACCTTTCCCTGTGAACCTTCGCCCAGTCTTTCGAGCAGTTCATATCGATCCGATGGAATGACGGGTAAATCATTGCCGAGGGGATGTCCTGTTGTCTCCGTGTTTGTGATGGCTTCTTCGGATGCGGCATCGCTTTCGAAGGCTGTTGCTGGTATTTCTTTTTGGGGCATGTTCTCTTGCATGGCAACCACTGTCAAAAAACATATCAGTGACATCACTCAAGAGTTACACTAATTTGCATCGATATCTGAAATCAAGCAGAATAGACGCCAAGGCTGCAGCATTGTTACTACTCAGCTAGGGAACGAACGCCGTAGGCGTTCAATATGAATAGCCCCCGGCAACGCCGGGGGATCAGAACGATATTATTATGTTTTGAACGCCGTAGGTGTTCAATATTGATCCCCTACGGGGATCTTATTCATTTGGTGTCATCTAATCCCCCGGTAGTCAGACCTCACCCCCTTGTCAGCCTCCGGCTGACGTTCCCCCTCTCCATAAATGGCGAGGGGGAAATTAATGTGGGCTACAAATCTTGAAGTCCTAACGGAATTCTATTGCAACACTTTTTTTATGCTGTGAATGGAAACAGTCTGCCGACAGTCGTAGACAAGCTGGCATTCGAAGTGAACAGTCCGCCGACGTTCACCGGCAAGCTGTCGCATCCATGTGCGCCAGCGTCGCGTGCCGTATGTGCTGTCAGCACATAGGCACGCGCAAAGGGGCGTATCGGCGCAGCCGATAGCCGCGCAGGTGAGCTGCAGGGGCAGCACAAGGTGATGCCCCAAAGCGAGCGCTTGTAATTATTGTTATCACTTGCAAGGTCATGTCGTATATAATGCAAGATTTGGAACTTATCGTCTGCTTGGTTGCTGCATTCGGGAGATAGTACTTTAGAAGGAACTGGTGACATGGGGAAAAACGCAAATGTTGTGCTCATTTTGGCAGCATTACTTGTATTCGGCTGTAACGATGATTCAGGTGGTGACAAAACCACAAATCCCGAGGAACCGGGCGAGCAGTTGCAACCCTGTGATGTCGAAGGTCAGGTCAGATGTGGCGGCGTTTGCATCGATCCGAATGTGAGTCTGTATTATTGCGGGGCAGATGAGATGTGCAGGAACTTCGCGCAGTGCGACGCCAGTACACAGGAGTGCAGCGAAGGGAAATGTGTTGCTAAAAAGGATACGCCTCCCCAGAAAGACCCTGGAACGCAGAAAGATCCGGATGAAAAGCCTGTAAGTTGTGAGAATGGGGAGCATCCATTTAACGAGACATGTGAGCCGGACAGCGTAGACCATTGTGGGGAGCATGACAAATCCTGCCTGATGGTCGAAGGATGGGCAGAGGGGACATGTGAATCCGGTCAATGCAAAGTGCAGCTGTGCCAGAGCGGAATGCATGTGAATGGCGATATTTGCGAATTCGACAATGTCGCGCATTGTGGCAGCGTCGATCGTGATTGTGCCAATGATATTGTTGGATGGATCGCAGGCATTTGTGAATCAGGCCTGTGCAAAGTGCAGCAGTGCCAGAGTGGCATGCACATGATGAATAATAGCTGTGAAGCCGATTCCATCGAACACTGTGGTAGTGCCGAAAACAGCTGCGCCAATGCGATTGAGGGCTGGCAGGAGGGTGTGTGTGAAGCGGGGGCATGTGTTGTGACGAGTTGTAAGGATGGCTACCATGTCACAGAGTCCAAAACCTGCGAAAAGGACATGCCTGCATGCGAACTCGAAGGCCAGGTAAAATGTGGAGATGTGTGTGTCGATCCGTTGACCAGTCTGGCATTCTGCGGTGCAGATGAATCGTGTGAGCATTATACGCCATGCGGCAGCAATCAGTCGTGTGTGGGCGGAAAATGTAATAATAATGAGATTGCTGTAAGTGCAGACGACCCCAGCTTTGCTACGAATGACGGAATTCCAAATGGCATTACGCTCAAACTTTGGAACAAATCGGGTAAAGATATATGTTTTTCTGGCAAGCTCAAATTATATATCAAGAAAGACAATCCGTTGAACGGCTGGGCAACTGACGGCAGTGCAACAACACATGAGCTGGAATGTCATTTCAGTGCGCCGACATACGTGGGTGACGGATGGCCACACTGGTACGAAAACCGCATCCAATTGGCAGCGGGGGAATCTATCGAGTATAACTTTACTGAATTTATCGAATATATCGGCAATGGCAGTACTGTACAGACGACAAAAATACCGCTCGAAACCTACGTGAACAACAATTGGTACTTTGTGTCTGAGGATAATCCCAGTTTCGTCGGGTCGGGCGGAGGAGGCGGTGTTCCAGCCATCAAGCTGGGCCATGCAGCCAAAAAAGATGACGGTTCAAGAGGTGACAATCCATTCCTGATTCATGTCAGACCCGTCAAGGCCAGTGATGGCAAGCTTGAGAAAGGTAAAAAGTACAACCTGGTCATTTACGAAGCTGTGACAGACAGTCAATATTGGTTTTGTGACTGATATAAATGTTCGCCTAGAGATGTGTCACGACACGTCTCTACGGCTCGCCTGACGCCCGCTATTGGCAAGGGCGCATGCCCCCTTGCCAATACGCGGACGTTTGTATATTTGGGATGCAGCTATGCGTCGGCAAAGACTTTGCCGTCGTCAAGGGTAATTTGTAGTTTTGTATATTCGCAGTGGAAATCATTCGCCAGACGGTCGAGATAGCGGGCGCTCTCCCATTTGCACATCGGGAGATCGTGGAGCAGATAGTTGCCGCAGGCTTCGGGGCGTGCAGCAGGAACCTCGGTCTGCGTCAGTATCCACTTGAGGCATTCCATCGTCAGCTGGCGCATATCCTCGACGGTATATTTACCTGTCATGATAATATACATACCAGTGAGGCATCCCATGGGGCCGACATATACGACATCGTCTTTAACCCTGGAATTGCGGAACCACGTGGCCATCAGATGTTCGAGGCTGTGCATGGCAGAGGGGGCGACGGCCGGTTCCTGATTTGGTTCCGTGATGCGCAGGTCGTAAGTGGTAAAGCCTTTATCCTCGCGCGAAACGTAGATGCCAGGCTTTAGGTGCGTGTGATCAATCGTAAAACTTTGTATAACTTCCATTGTTTTCCTTTTTTTTGTTTCGATTAATACAAAATGTATATACAAACAAGTTGTCGGCGGAATGCAAAGAAACCACCAGTTTGGAATTGATTACCTTTGAAATCGGAGAAGTTAAAACCGTTTCAGGCAACCTCGTAAGCATTGTAGCACAGTAGCCAAAATAAGCATTGCCAAAATCATTGAACGATTGTTTTGGGGGGTACTGTTCAGCCGTAGTTTGTTTTGGTTTTACAAACGGATTTGCTCAGGCCTGACGGCCTTCGCGATTCAATTCGGAATGCGGAATGTGGAATGCGGAATTGAATTTGCCAAAACTCAAATGAATCTCTAAAGCTAAACTGCCTATATTCTTTAGATATCACAAAGAGAATGCCAGAATAATTACGAATTACGAATTACTTAAAGTGAGCATCGTTAGATGCGAACAAATCCGTTTGTAAAAAAAACAAAACGCCCCATGGCTGAACAATTGCCAAAGCGAGCCCAAAATGAAAATGATTTCCAAAAGTAGTGAGATGTGATAGAAAAAGGCTGGGATATTGTTTTCCCTTTTTTTTGTGAGGACAGAGAGTATGGATATCGAACAGGCGTTGTCAAAACATGGTAAATCTTATGATTCTGGAGCAGTTCTGTTTTATGAAGGCGATCCCGGAAGCAAATTATGGATTATTAATGAAGGCCATGTTCAGTTGACAAAGCGCGTATGTTCGCAGGAAGTGCTGATTGAGACGCTTGGTCCGGGCGAATTTTGCGGTGAACTGGCACTTGTGACGGGCGGTCCACAGCCTGTGACGGCAACGGTTGTAGACAAGGCGAGACTGCTCATTGTCGATGCATCAGTTTTCGAATCGTTGGTTCGCAGCAATGCCGAACTTTCGATCCGGATGATCAAAAAACTCGCTGGTCGTTTAAATGAAGCACAGTTCCGCGTTTCGGTGATGCAGATTCGCAATTCGCTGGGGCGTGTCATGTTGCAGCTTCGCCACGAAATTCGAAACAGCGAAGCCCCAAATAAGGCCACAGTTCCAGAGGATCTCGCAGATGCACTTGCGATCGATCCAGCCGAGCTCAAGAAAGCGCTTGATCTTTTGGTCGAAAAAAATCTCATCAATCTTTCGAAAGAAAATGTATATTCCATCGTGAGCAATGAAGAATATGATCGTTTCCTGAATTATCTGGAGCTTCGCGATCGGTACGAATTTGTCGATAAGATGTAAATCTTTCTTACTGAGCCGCCTTCTTGGCGGCTTTTTTTTGGTACGGACATGGATTTTTATACGAGACTGTACCGTCAGAATGAACGTGCAATGAAATTCGGCCTTGATGCGATTAGCAAGGCCATGTCTTATGATGATGAGTTGGTGAGTTATCCTCACTGGTTAGTGGGGGGAACCAACGGCAAAGGGCAGGTGAGTGCATTGCTGTCCAATGCTGCCTGTTTGCTTGGTTATCGGACGGGGTTGTTCACCTCGCCACATCTCGTCGAGTTTCGTGAGCGCATTCGGATAGATGGTCATTTAATGGATGAAAATGCGTTGATCGCCATTGGTGAGCGTGTGCTGACTGAGTTTGGCGGGGAGGATGTGCCTGGTTTTACGGGGACTGCGCTGACTTATTTTGAATGCTGTCTCATGATGGCTTTGCGGGCTTTTAAACAAAATAACGTGCAGTTTGGTGTGTTTGAAGTAGGGTTGGGGGGACGGCTCGATGCGACGAATTCGCTTGATCCGCAGTTAAGCGTTATTACTTCGATTGGACTTGACCACGAAGAATATCTTGGACATGAGACTGCCCAGATTGCAAGGGAAAAAGCGGGGATCATGCGTGCAGGATGTCCGGTTATCGCTGGACGCGGGGAATATGAGGTCTTGAAGGATGAAGCACTGCTTCATGGTTGTGCTTCTTTCGATGCGCTTGGGCACGAATTCGATTGGTATCGTGAAAACGAAAGAATCTTCCTTAAAAGCCGTTATGGCGTCGTTCCCATGCCTGGCGCAGAAAAACTGGCTGATTACCAGATCGATAATACATCGGTTGCTATGGCGGCTTTGCTGAAGGGCGTGGAAATTGGCCTTCTGCAAGGCGATTTGCAATCTGTGCTCCCGCAACTTATCGAACGTACCGAATGGGTAGGCAGATTGTGGCATTGTTCACAAAAAACGGCACAAAACCTCGGTGTGGCCAATGTCATCCTTGATGGTGCGCACAATCCGGATGGTGTTCGGGCATTTGTCCAGGCTGTCGAGCAGCAGCACGGCCCCAGAGCGCTCGTCGTCAATAGCTGCAGCGATAAAGCGCTCGAATCGATGTTCCCGATGTACGGGCGAGTCTTCGATCCGGAACACATCTTTGTTGTGCCTATGACTTCGACAAAACGCGCATGCGCGCCACATGAATACTGTGAACGACTTGGATTGTCCGTTTCGCAGGCATGCGAATCGCTTGCTGGTGGCTTGCAACGCGCTTCTGTAGTTGCAGGAACACAAGGAACGATTTACATTTCCGGTTCTTTATATCTGATAGGTGAAGCAATTTCCCTTTTGGGGGAGCAGGAGGCGCTTGAGTCGATTCTCATAGGATAAGGGATGAGGGATGAGGGATGAGGGACATTGCCCAATCTGTACTTAGAAACCATCTCCTTTCCCTAATGAATACTTGCTGTTGCCTACTGCCTACTGCCTGATGCCTAGGTTGAGTCAGCTTCGGTTCTTTACATAAATCGCAGGTGCTAAATAGTAACATTACAGTTATTTAGCATTAACAGAGCCTTTGACATTGCATGATGAAATTTTTAGAATGCATCGTGCTTGGGCATGGTAGCCCGGGCGTTTGATATGTGTACCATTCATGATAGAATGGGGTTTAAAAGAAAATAGGAGAACAGATATGAAAAAAATCGTTATGTTAGCGGCTTTTGCTGGGATTTGCTTTGCTGGTGGGAATGCATTTGCATGCCCATGCCATGAACATGCAGCCGACAATTCGGCCCCCGCAGCTGCAGAACATCATTGTAAGCATCATGCCGATGCTGCAGCAGCCTGTGACTGCGCAAAAGACGGCAAAGCCTGTGACTGCGCAAAAGACGGCAAAGCCTGTGACTGCGCAAAAGACGGCAAAGCCTGTGA
>OCTW013397641.1_pt1 | contig 15798 bp, 15 predicted proteins | sample 1539671 | NCBI WGS metagenome assembly OCTW01 (sample SAMN02144230, study PRJEB22623) | gut metagenome | biome: sheep rumen | host: Ovis aries | place: New Zealand
GGCTTCAGACGCCAGCCCCACCTTGGTGGCCATGCGCACTAAGGAGCATGCTCCTAAGTGCTGTCCGCCCGCAACGCCCTGGCTATTGCTAAGAACGCGAAATTCCTGGATTCCCCGGAGTCCCGCAAGGGTCGTTCCGCGACGGAGTCGCATGTACATGGTTTCCGCCTGGTCGCCTGCATGATGCGCTGTCACGATAATTAGACGAGAGAACGGCGCTGACGCGCCTACAGACGAAAGACGAAAGATAGTGTTGTCATCCTGAGCGGAGTGTAACGGAGTCTCTTTGGTCACTTGGGCTTCAGCCCTTAGTGATCCATGATCCCCCTTGCGGGGAGAAGGATCTAGGGCAATCTCAACTAATGCTTTATACCGTGCATCTCTCGCGTTTTCTTCCAGCGAACCACCAGCAGTTTTCAGCGCCTCGCCGTCCAGTTTCTTCAAGAAAAAAGGAATGTTGTACTTGCGGGCGAATGCTTCCACAAATGCGGCATCGCGGTCCGCCGTTCCGACCCGCAGCCCGTGATGCACATGGGCAATCCCTAGCCATTCAATGCCCAACGCCGCTTTATTGCAAATAAAATAATGCGCTAGGCAAATAGAATCCAGACCGCCCGAAACTGCAAGCAGCAGGCGCTTGAAACCATGACGGCGAATACTATCTGCGATGGAGTCGTACAAAAGAAACCTTGGGCCCTTTACTGTCTAAAGATAATAATTTATATTTTCCCCTCAAGGAGGCCCCTATGGCTAAAAACAGAGCGAAAGCGGCGGGCAAGGTTGCCGAAGCCGCAACAGAAAGCGCAAGAATTCGAGCGCTACGCATAGACGGCTCCCAGAACGGAGCCACGTTACGGACCAGAATCGTCCGCGACAAGACAAAGTACAACCGGAACTTGAAGCACAAGAAGTCCCTCGCCGACGCGGGGGATTTTCCTTTTCGTTTCGTTACTAGGCCCTTTTTTTCTTGGTCTGTTCGATATAGGCCTTTATTTTGGTCCGTTCGGCGGCAATCCGCAGGGGCTTTGCCGTCGGCTCAAAATGCTTGCCCAGTTCTGCCCAAAAATCTTCAGGTTCCCACTTGAGGACCTTGAGCACGTTATATAAATCAAAGGAATTCGGGGTCTTTTCGCCCCGCTCCCATTTCCCTAGGGTAATCCGGCTGATGCACGCTTCCTGGGCGACGAGGTCCTGAGAGTGGCCAAGCTTTTCCCGGCCCTTTCTCAGCAAATAGGCGATACTTTCGTCGAAAGATCTTTCTATTTCGTTCTTCCTCTTCATCCGTAAATGTGATTTCTAGGAATTTACGGTCACCTTCGGTGATAACATATGGTTACATTTTTCGGAAAAATCTCGTTTTTTCGCATTTTTTGTTATATATTCAGTAGAGACTGCTATTAGAGGCTTTTATGGAATTGAAGGATTTTTCGTGTTGGCTAGACTGTTTGCTCACTCCGACAGCGTTCAAGGATTACTGCGTTGACGGACTTTGTGTCGAGGCTTCTGACAAGGTGACCAAGGTGGTAACAGGCGTTTCTTTTCGTGACCGCCTGATTGAGCGCGCCATCGAAGAGGGTGCGGACGCCATCATCGTCCATCACCCCAACGGGTTCTGGAACGGAGATTCCAAGGTTCCTGTAGGTCATTTCGGCAGGCGTATTCGCCAGCTTATGCAGCACGGGATTTCCCTCTACGGTTTTCACCTGCCTCTGGACGGCCATCCCGAAATAGGGAACAACGCCCTGATTGCCAAGGCCTTGGGACTTAAGGTGGTGGAAGGTTTCATGCAAGAAGGTGAAAAATGCGTGGGTCAGGTGGGGGAGTGGGATGCCCCTGTTTCCAAGGAGCGTTTTCTGGAAATTGCAGCCCAGGCGTTTCCTGCAGGCGTCCAGAACAGCTTCATGTTCGGCTCCGACAAGATCCGCCGTGTGGCCATCTGCAGCGGGAGTGGCGCTTCTGGCCTAGAAGAGGCCATTGCCCTGGGCTGCGACGCCTTTGTGACCGGCGAAATCAAGGAAAATGTGCCTATTGCAGTAGAAGAGGCCGGTTTTAACCTCATTGCCTGCGGCCACCACCGGACCGAGGTCTTTGGAGTTCGGGCCCTGGCTCAAAAAATTACGGCCGATTTGGGAATTCCAGCGGTATTTGTGGATATCGACAATCCCATATAGACGAATTTGTCAGGATTTATATATATTGATTTAAGTTAGAGAGGGGTTTGTTATGAAATTGTTGAAAATCGCCTTGGCCTGTTCCTGCCTAGTCCTGTTCTGGGCCTGTTCCCAGAGCGTTTCCAGCCCAGACAAGGATTCCCGCGGTGATGACGACCTTTCGAATATTCCCGGGTTTAACCAGACTGGAGACAAGGAATCAGCGAAAGGCAGCTCTGCAAATGTAGGTTCAGAAAGTAGCAGTTCCACGGGCGGTGGCACAAGTTCAGAATCCTTCGATTTTCCTGATGATGGCTGGGGAGATGATTGGTTTAGTGATTTTGGGGGCGGTTCCGCAAACACTTCGTCGGGTTCCACGGGCATGGACGTTACCAAGTTTGTGCCAGACCAGAAAATGGATTGTACATTCTCGTTAGATGACGATGAATGGCGTTTTGAAGAAGTTGAAGCGGATTCTTCAGTTGATATAACTATCAAATTCAAGGACAACGGTGACCTGTGGTTTAGTATTGCTACTGAAGGTAAAGCCCAAAGCGAAGAGGAATGTATGCAAACAGCTGCCTTACTCACCGTTTTTGGAACCATGGCGGCGGCTTCAGACGAAACGGATATGACCATGTTTGCCACATGCGAAGGGGATATGCTCAATATGACGGCGCAGGGAACGGCCGACGAAAAATACACGTCCGAGCAAAAAAAGGAAATGTACGACAGGATGTGTAATAAAAACCCTTAACGCATTTTTGTAAACTAATTTTTTCGTAAAATTCACGCCTTTTTTACGATTTTTTGTTCTTTTGTGCTTTTTTTGTATATATTCCAAGTTGGAATAGTCACACGTGCGAATAATATCGCGCTAAAACGAAGGAATTTTGATGAACCGTTATGACCTGGTGCTTTTGGGCTTGATTGATGAAAAGGAACGCAGCGGATATGACATCATTACGGAGATTAGGGTCCGCGAGCTGGACCGCTGGGCTAAGATCAGCACCTCCACGGTCTATAACCGCTTGACCACCCTGCAAAAGAATGGAAGCATCCTAGGCCGTGCCGAAAAAGATGGCAACCGCCCCGAACGCGTGATGTACAGCATTACCGAGAAGGGGAAGGAAACCCTCCGCAAGGAGGTCCTCAAGCACCTGACCGGGTTCAACGACGACCCGAGGACGCTGGGTTTCGCCTTCCTCTACGGTGCCGAGAACAAGGAACTTATCCGCACCCTGGAGGCCCACGAACGCCGCCTGGTGCAGGAAATCGAGAATCTTGAGAAGATGATCGCCGAAGAACCCCGCCCGACCCTTTACCCCGAAGGTCCGTTCCTCAACTGCATGAGCCGGGACCACATTCTGGTGGAACTCAAGTATGTGCGTGCCGCCATCGGCATTCTGCGGGACCCCATCCGCAACAAGAAGCTGGACGGTTACTTCTACATCAACTTCGGTAACCGGGATTTTGAGAATTTCAACCAGAAAGGTTAGACGAGAGAACGGGCTTCGCCCTACAGACGAGAGACGAAAGGTTTAAATTGACGCTTCGCGTGAAATAGAAAAGCTTTTCACCACTTTCTTTCGTCTTTCGTCTATCGTCTTTCGTCTAAAAACTATATTTACCGCGTTAAATTTAACAACCCCCTCTCACGGAGATACAATGGCTACAAAACAGAAGAAGAGTGTCAAGAAGGTCGCCTCCAAGGCCCCTGCTGCCAAGTACGGCTACTTCGATGACGCCAAGAAAGAATACGTGCTCACCACCCCGGCAACCCCGATCAAGTGGTGCAACTACGTCGGTACTTTGAACTTCGGTGGTATCGTGGATACCACCGGCGGTACCCTGGTTTGCAAGGGCGACCCCGCCCTGAACCGTATCACCAAGTACATCGCCCAGATGCCCTGCTCTGACTTCAAGGCCAGCACCATCTATATCCGTGTGAAGAACGCCAAGGGTTACACCGTGTTCTCCCCGTTCGTGGTCCCGACCCTCACCAAGATGAAGAAGTGGGAATGCCACGTGGGTCTTTCTTACATGCGCTGGATCGCCGAATGCGAAGGCCTCCGCACCCAGGTGACGATTTTCGTGCCGACTGGCTCCAACACCCTTCTCCAGGATATCCAGGTCACCAACATCGACAAGGCCGCCAAGGAAGTGGACATTATCCCGGTTTATGAATTCAGCCACTTCGAAGCTGAAAAGCAGCTCACCAACGCCGACTGGGTTCCCCAGACCATGACCCTCAAGGGCCATTGGGAAAAGGACGGCCACGTGGTGCTGGAACAGTACGCCTACATGAAGCGCGATTTTGCCGTGAACTATGTGACCGCGAACTGCAAGGTCGGTAGCTTCGATGGTGACCGCCGCGTGTTCCTCGGCGCCAACGAAATGGGCTCCTGGGCTGCGCCTCTCAGCCTCGCCAACAAAGAACTTTCCAACAGCGAATGCGACCGTGGCGACAACATTGCCGCTCTCATGATCCACGCTGGCAAGATTGCCGCCGGCAAGACCTTCCGCACCTGCACCCAGCTCGGTCAGGAACAGAGCCTGAAGGTTGCCTCTAAGGCCATCGCCAAGTACCGCGACTTGAAGAATGTCGACAAGGCTTTCGACGAACTGGCCAAGTTCTGGGAAAAGTACCTCTCTACGATCCAGGTGCAGACTCCGGATGCAGCGTTCAACTCCATGGTGAACGTCCACAACCCCCGTCAGTGCCACACCACCAAGAACTGGAGCCGCTACCTGTCCCTGTACCAGCTGGGCTACGGCACCAGCCGCGGTATCGGTTACCGTGACTCCAGCCAGGACCTCATGGGCGTCATGAGCCACATGCCGGAAGAAGCTCTCCAGCTCGCTTTGAACCTGCTCTCTGTGCAGCGCCCCGAAGGTAACGCCATGCACCAGTACGCTCCGCTTGCCCTCGAAGAAGACAACGGCAACGAAGCCAACGCCGGTGACTCCCGCGAAAAGAAGGGTGTTCTCGACGAACATGGCAAGCCGGCTTACGCTGACTGGTACGGCGATGACCACCTCTGGATCGTGCTCACGATTGCAAACTACCTCAAGGAAACCGGCAAGATGGATCTTCTCAAGAAAGAAGTTCCGTTCTACGAAGCTGGCAAGAAGCGCGCCCAGCGTGAAAAGGGCACTGTCCTTGAACACCTGAAGCGCTCCCTCAACTTTACCCGCACTCACCTGGGCAAGCACGGCCTTCCGCTCCTCGGCTTTGCCGACTGGAACGACTGCATGAACCTGCCTCTCGGTGCAGAATCTTCTTTCAACACCGGCCTCTACGCCAAGGCATTGCTCGAGATGATGGACATCTGCGAAGCTCTCGGCGACAAGAAGTCCGTGGAAATGTACAAGAAGTGGTACGAAGACGTGAAGGCCGCTTTCAACAAGAGCGCCTGGGACGGCAAGTGGTGGGTCCGCTGGTTCGACAAGCAGGGCAACGCCTACGGTACCAACAAGGCCAAGTACGGCAAGATTTACTGCAATAGCCAGTCCTGGTCCGTGATTTCCGGTATCGCTACCGGCGACCGCGCTGTAATGGGCATGGACAGCCTGAACAAGCTTCTGAACACCGCCAACGGCGTGAAGAGCTCTACTCCGGGCTACCGCGGCTTCGACCCGAACGTGGGTGGCATCTCCACTTATCCTCCCGGAGCCAAGGAAAACGGCGGTATCTTCCTCCACACCAACCCGTGGGTGATGATTGCCGAAACGATTCTCGGCCGTGGCGACAAGGCCTTCCAGTATTACAGCCAAATTAACCCGGCTGCCAAGAACACCAAGCTCGACGAGTTCGAATCTGAACCCTATTGCTATCCGCAGAACATTCTCGGCGACGAACACAAGCAGTTCGGTATGGGCCGTAACGCATGGCTCTCCGGAACCAGCTCCTGGACCTACCAGGCTGCAACGCAGTTCATCATCGGTGTCCGCGCAAGCTTCAAGGGCCTGATTATCAACCCCTGCATCCCCTCCAAGTGGGACGGCTTCAAGGTGACCCGCAAGTTCCGCGGTGCAACCTACGAAATCGAAGTGAAGAACCCGAAGCACGTGTGCAAGGGTGTCGCCGAGATGATCGTGGATGGCAAGAAGATTGACGCCGACGTGGCACCTATCTTTACGAAGGGTGTTCATAAGGTCGTCGTCACTTTGGGCTAATCCCCGAGTTGTCATCCCCGCGCAGGCGGGGATCTCCTAGAAACTTTCAAGTCCGCTCCGTTTGGGGCGGGCTTTTTTTGTGATTTATTTCTCTTTTTTCTGAAAGTCGTTCTTAGACAAGCTAAAAAATGTATATTACAGACAGGGAATGGGCGAAAAGGAGCAGATGATGTTCTACAAATACTGGAAAGTCTTTTTGCTTGCCCTGACCAGTTTTTTCTGGGCCGGTTGTGACGATTCTTCGTCAGAAGCTGAGTGCCTTTATGGGCCTCCACCGGAATACCAGAGCAGCAACTCCGATAAAGTCGAGTCTTCCGCTACAACAAGCGACAATGGCGACACGGATGAATCTTCCAGTAGTTCTAGCAACGGCAGAGCGCCTGTCAACTGCTACACCACGTCTGTAAAAGATACCGCCGGCTCCTCTTATAGTATTTTTGAATGCGACAACGGGAAAAAATACCTCAAGGATTTTGTCGTGTACTCGGAGGGCTTAAAAGACAGACTCCCGAAGGACATTCTATGGAGCGAACCGCGAGAGGGAATCGAGGGCGACAATTGCAATTTCAACGCAGCGCCGCTTTGTGTCGATAAAATCGATTCCCAGGGAAGGCAGTATGGTGGCTGCCACCCGACTATCGATTGTCCCCATAAATAGGAATGCGTGATGTTGATTGTTTGTTTTAAATTGTATATTGTTGATTAGGATTGGGTCTCGGAGGAGCAAAAATGTTCTACAGGCATTGGAAAAGAATAGCGTTGGCCCTGACCGGATTTTTCTGGGCCAGCTGCGATAGCGATTCGACATCTGCAAACGATGTCGGGCAATCGGCCGACAATTCGTCGGACAGCAAGGGTGTGGACCCGTTGTCTAGCTCTGCAGTCAAGGAAAGTTCCAGCAGCAGTGAGATGCAGCAGGCCATTGCCCTGTACGGTGTGCCAAATGATATTGCCAACTGTTACTTGAACAAGGGCGATTCTACGGTCCATTGTGGAGACAGAACGGTGTGCATACAGCTGACCGAGGAACGCTGGGAAAGCGAATACAAGTGTATCGAGGATATTTGCCCTGACTATGGTGTTGTTCGCGTTTCCGAAAATACTTACGAGTGCGACGGAAAAATTCTTAATGAGGCGGAATTCAGGTCCAAGTACAACATAGCTTATGAATATGATCCTTCTAAAGAGCCAATCACTTGTGACGAGACTGACGAGAATACCGTTACATGCAACGATGGTGTTACATATACGGTAACGACCGACGAGAAAGGAAACAAGACCTATACCGATGGGGAAGGGAATTCTCTTTCCGAAATAGAATTCAACGAAAAGTACGAGATTGAAGAAGAAATGTACGCTCCTCTTTATGGTATTTCGTGGTAATGACGGGGGTGTTTGGTTATGTTTCGTAAGCATTGGACAAAAATTATCCTGGCCCTGACGAGTTTCTTCTGGGCTGGCTGCGACGATTCTTCAACGGAAGCGGTTTGTCTTTATGGTCCGGACCCCAATGGAGCCTTCGGTCCTCCATCTGAAGAGCTCAGTAGTGACTCAGCTGATGAAAGTAGTTCCTCTGAAGGTGTTTCTTCAGAAAAAGCTTCATCTAGTTCGGTAGCCGAAAGCTCCAGTTCCTCGGAAGAATCCAAGCTTGTGGGCCATAGGGTCATCAACGTAATGAGCGATATGGAAGTCTTGCCGGAAGGCTGTGAGCCGAACCGGGAAGGCTATAATCCTGCCTATATGGCTCCTTCCCAGACTGCAGAAATTGCGTTTTCTAGCAAGATTGCAAAGATGCTTGAAAAAGAGGGTATCACCCCCGAAGCGGAAGAATGCCTAAAGGACATTATGGCCCACTTGCAGCAGCCCGTCATGGCCTATGGCGTGACTTCGGAGCTGGTTCTCGATGTCAAGTGCAAAGACGGTTCTACCTATTTCTCCCAGTCCACCTTGCGGTATGCGGAACGTTACGAGGTAACTCCGGAAGAGTTTGTTGAGATGTCCGAAGCGTGCGACAAGAAATTCGATGAAGCCACGCAGAAATTGACTGAACGGGCGGAAGCCTGTCTTGAGCCGAAGGAACAGGACATTGAAAATCAACCTTAAGAAAAAACTCGCTCTCGAAGCCTATCGCCTTTATCGCCATAACGAAATCAAGGCGCACCCGCTGACCTATTTCTTTTGGGAATGTACGCTGCGCTGTAACCTGCACTGTCTGCATTGCGGTAGCGACTGCGTGAAGGATGCCATCCCGGACATGCCCCGCGAAGATTTCCTCGGGGCTCTGGACAAGCTTACCCCACACATAGACCCGAAACATTTTATCGTGGTGATTACCGGCGGCGAGCCCCTGATGCGCCCTGACCTTGAAGAATGTGGGCAAGAAATCAAGAAGCGGGGCTATCCCTGGGGCATGGTCAGTAACGGCCTTGCCATGACGCCAGAGCGTTACAAGGGACTTTTGAACGCCGGGCTCCGCTCGCTTACCATTAGCCTCGACGGCCTCCGGGAAAGCCACAACCATTTCCGTGGCGCCCCCACCAGCTTTGACAACGCGCTCCGGGCCATCGACATGGCCGCTCACACCCAAGGTCTCACTTTCGACGTGATGACCTGCGTAAACCGGGAGAACCTGAAGGAACTGCCGAAGATTCTCGAAATTCTCCTGAAAATCGGCGTGAAGCGCTGGCGTATTGCGACGGTGTTCCCCAAGGGCCGCGCCAAGGACAATCCGCTGTTCCAGTTGACCAACCAAGAATTCCGGCAGGTCTTTGACTTTATCCGGGAGGTGAAGTCCCTGAAGGTCATCAACGTGAATTACGGCTGCGAAGGGTTCCTCGGGAGCTACGAGAAGGAAGCCCGCAATTACCCCTTCTTCTGCCGCGCCGGTGTGAACGTCAGTTCCGTTCTTTGCGACGGGAGCATTTCGGCTTGCCCGAGCCTGCGGGGGGACTACATCCAGGGGAACATCTACAAGGACGACATCTGGGACGTGTGGCAGAACCGCTACCAGGTGATGCGGGACCGCCGCTGGGCAAAGATCGGCGACTGCAAGACCTGCAAGTACTGGCGCTACTGCGAAGGCTCCAGCCTGCACCTTCGAGACGAAAAGACGAAGGAACTGGCTTATTGCCACGTAAAGCGCCTGGAAGACGCCGGGGCGTAATCGGGGGTGTTAGGGGGTGTCCCCTTAGGAGAGGGGGTAGCGGCCCTTCGGCGGGCTCAGGGACCTTTGTCACGGAGCCAACGAAGGAGAGCGAGGGGGAGACTTCCCCCCTTGGTTCGGGGTGAAAAATGCCCGATTTTAATCCAAAAACAGTCGTTTTTAAACCTTTATCCCTTTACGATTTAGCCGTTTTATGCTAAATTTGGGACTCCAATAGCAAACTAAAAAGGATTACAAAATGTATTCTATTGTTGAAACAGGTGGTTTCCAGTATAAAGTCGAGCTGGGCAAGGCCTACAAGGTCCCCACTCTTGACGCCGCTGTTGGTTCCGAACTGGAGCTCAAGTCCGTTCTTCTTTTCGCAGGAAAAGAAGTGCAAATCGGCACCCCTGTCCTGAACGACGCCTCCGTGAAGGTGGAAGTCCTTGCCCATGGCAAGTATGACACCGTCATCGTTTTCAAGAAGAAGCGTCGCACCCGTTACGAACGCCGTAACGGACATCGTCAGGGCTATACCGAGGTGCTGGTCACGGAACTTCGCTCCGGCGCAGAATCCGCAAAGGTCGATCCCAAGGTGATTGAACGCAACCGCGCTCGCGTGGCCGCGCTCGCCAAGCAGAAGGAGCAGAACAAGCCCCTTACTCGCAAGGAAAAGATTGCCCAGGGTATCGCAAAGCCCGCCAAGGTCAAGAAGAACTCTCTGCGCAAGGCTAAGGAGGCTTAATCCATGGCACATAAGAAAGGTCAAGGTTCAGTACGTAACGGCCGCGACAGTAACGCCAAGTATCTTGGTGTTAAGAAGTACGCGGGCGAAACCGTCAAGGCTGGCAACATCATCGTTCGTCAGCGCGGTTCTCACTTCCACAGTGGCGTGAACGTGGGCATGGGCAAGGATTTCACCTTGTTCTCCCTGGTTGACGGCAAGGTGAAGTTCGAACGCCTCGATGCAAAGCGTCAGAAGGTTTCTGTCTACCCCGAAGAAGCCTAATTCGATTTTGTTTCGATTTGAACGGTCGCTCTTGTAGCGGCCGTTTTTATTTTGTGGCGAATCGTAGGTTTGTCCTGGAATAGGGCTTTTTTCTATATTGTAACCAGATGATGTTTTGCGGTCTGAAAGACCTGTGTCGTAGGCCCCTGTTTTGGCCGGCTGTGCTCACCATGTGGGCGGCTTTTTTTGCAGTTTCCTTGATGGCCTGTTCCGACGACGACAGTACTATCGAGTTCCTATTCGACAGGGAAGCTTCCGATGTGAGCGTGCTCCGGTCCTGCGCTACCGAAGGCGATACCTCTGCCTGTTACCGCATTAGGCTCCGTTATCCCATTGAAACGGAAAACTTGGCCCGCATCTACATGTGGGTGGACACTACCGTTTTGGACGACACTTCCAAGGCGGTTTCTTCGGACCAGATTTCGAAGGCAACGGCCAGTTTCGACTACCCTCAAGGGACCAAGTCTCTTTATGACACCATCGATGTGACGGAGTACGTGAAGGAGTTCCGGGAAACCTATGACAGTCTTCAGGTGGCATTTTATTGCGAATACGACGACAATGACGATCCGGGAGCTGTACAGCGGGTGTTCATTCATTTTGGCGATGACATGCCGCCGTCTCGGGTGAGCCTCTACGATTCCGTATGGACTACAGGCGCCCTGATTGAGTGGTATAGGCCTACGGACCAGACGGATTTTTACAAGCCCATGGAACTCTCTGGCCCCATTGTGGGCTACAACATCGTCCTTTATTCTCCGGACAAGAACGAAGACCTGCGCAACGTCAAGATTAGCCTCTATGCGCCCAATGGTCAGGATATGACTGGTGGTGTACTCTACAAGCGTCACGCCAGAATCCGTGCCAACAATGATTCTGTCTGGGTGGACGGAGTTAGCCACGATAATAACGTGAAGAATTATTTGCGCTTTGTGGTGTTGGATGGTAAAGGATTCGACTTTGATACAGATAGCCTGAACCGATTCCGCGTGGTGTTCGAAGGCCTGAAGGCGCAGTCCAAATACAATATCGGGCTCTCGTCTTGGGATTCTAGCGGAAATTCCTCCGGTAACGAGGGTGTGGCCACGGTAGAATCTTATCAACTGTTCATGACTACCGATTCCATTGCGCCCTTGATGCCTACAAAGCTCTACGTGTTGGAAGATACCCTGTTCCCGGGAATGGCTCGGCTCGACAGCAACAACCGCCTGCGGATTTTCTGGAATCGGAGCCTTGATCCAACGAATAAGAACCATGGGATTATTGCGGATACGGTTTTGTGGATTCCCGATACCTGTGGATTTGGAATTTGCTTTGATACGGTCGCGTCATACGTGGTCGACTATTACGACACGGCTTCAAAGGAATGGATAACCTACGATAACGTGGGTGGAGAAGGCCGTTATTCCATCTTGTACACAAGAAACGCCGATACCATGAAGGTTGCCTCTACCGGTTCCTTTGTGACGGACACTATTCGTTGGGTTTCTCCTGGGGATACCTTGATTCTAAGGATTCGTTCCAAGGATAAGTCGGGATATTACTCCGTAGCATTGATTGATACTATTGCGGTGTCCCCGGGAAGCCTAGCCAAACAGGTGACTTGCCCAGACAAGTTCTTGCCGGTGTCTGTTTCTAAAGATACGGTTTTCTGTATGGAAAGGTTTGAACACCAGGATGATTCCGGCAAGTTCGTGAGCAATGTGCTGTACTCCGAAGCTCTGGCAGCCTGCGAAGCGATTACGGCCAGCGGATTCAAGGTGAGTCTCTGTAATGAACGAGATTGGGAACGGGTCTGTCTTTCTGGCGGCACGCTTTCTTACGGGGTGCTTCAAGAAGACGAAATCGATGCTACGGAATACCTGTTCAGTTATTGCAACGTGGCGACCAACGATTCTGCTAGTGCAAACGATATAACTTTACGCAACCCGCGTTGTGTGAACCCCATGGGCATTAGGGATTTCCCGGGACAGCTCCAGGAATGGGCAAAGGGCCGTTCCGAAGATTCGGCTGCCGTGGTGAAGGGTGGAAGTTATAAAGTGTTCAACGGTTTGGAAAGGGAAGAAATTGCTTATTGCACGAATCGGTCGTTCCCTTACTTTACCCGTCTGGAATATGTGAAGGATTCTGTTTTCTTGTATCGTGAAGGTGCCAAGGTAGATACGGTTTATGCGGCTGATACCACGAGGACCCTGTACAAGCTTTTACGGACCAAGGATTTTAAGGATTCCTTGCAGTTCTTCAAGGTTCAGGACACGACAGGTGCGGTTATCGGTACAGATTACGCCCTCTATTCCGAATACAAGAACGGCGGGGATAAATGGCTCGAGACCATCAGTAACGGCCTCAAGTACGTGCCGGACCATATCGAAGTGGTGTTCTTGACGGGCAAGACCACGGCCTATCGTGGAGCTTCTGCTTATTACAAGTCTCCCGTTATCGGTTTCCGCTGTTGCGCCTATCCGGAGTAATGCGTGAATTACCTGTCCATTGATTACGGGGAACATCGTGTAGGGATTGCCTTTGGGGATTCCGAGATTCGCATGGCGTTCCCGCGCGAGACGATAGACTGCAAGACCACAAATCTCTTTGAACGTTTGGACCAGCTAGTAAAGCAGAACAAGGTGGACGAGTTCGTGGTGGGCATGCCCTACCACCCGGATGGCCGCAAGGACGGCAAGAACGTGGTGGTGGAGGCTTTTATCAAGGACTTGAAACTGCGGTTTCCGGGCATGAAAATTCATACCCAGGATGAGTCCTACTCCAGCGTGCAGGCCCAGGAACAGACGGCCCATTGGAGCGTCAAGAAGAAAAAGGCCAACAAGGCGGTCATAGACTGTGCCGCTGCCGCCATTATTTTGCAACGCTGGTTCGACGAGGGCGACCATGGACACTAATAAGAAAGTCCTGGTTGTTTGCGATAAGAACCCTTTTACCAGTTTTGGACGTTTGGCAGAGGATTCGCTCAAGGCGCTGAAAATATCTGGATACGATGGCGATGTACTTTGGCTGTCGGACCGGTATACAGGCTTTTGGACAAATAGAGCGAAAGTTGCAGATGCCCTGAGAGCATCATCATATGACATCGTCTTTTTGATACACTCTGGCATCGGGTATCTAATTCCCAAAATTCGTCAGATTCAGCCCGGCGTGAAGATTGTAGTGATGGTTCATGATTTTTTTTGGAATTCCTTACACCCCTACCATCCAAAGTATTTCTTTTTCAGGAAGTTGTTTGTCCGCTCGACAAGCCTGGCAGATGGCTTTGTTTTTAATTCCCGTTATACACAGGTGGAATCAGATCGCTATTTTGGGAAAAAACATCTGTCGGCGGTGGTGGGCTGCCCGATTCGCAAGAACATATTCTGCAAGTCGGAGTCCCAGTTGAGCGCTGACCAACGTGTGGGATTTTGGCGGGAAAACGGTGTGGCCGGATTTAGAGGGGTATGTTTGAATGTCAGTTTGGATGAACCCCGAAAAAATTTGAAAACTTTTTTTGAAGTCGCAAAAATGATTCCCGACGTGGCTTTTGTTCGTGTGGGAAAGCTGCGGGAAAAGACATTGAAACGCTTGAAGTCGATGGGCCTGAGAAATGTCTTTCATTTCAATGGGATTTCAGACGAACAGCTAGTGGCGTTTTACAGAAATTCGGACCTGATGCTTTATCCGTCTTCGTTAGAAGGTTTTGGTTTGCCGCCCATAGAAGCCATTGCTTGTGGGACACCTGCTATTGCAGCCGAAACAAGTGGTTTGGCGGAGAACTTGAAAGGGGTTGTGCCTCTTTTGAAAGACCCTGAAGACGCAGATGGCTTTAGCCGTGTTTTACGCAGGGTTTTGGACGGTGAGAATGTTGTGGACGAAAATGCGGCCCAGAGACTTTTGGAACACTGCTCCTTGGAGGCGTTTGCAAAACGCCTGTCGGATTTTCTAACGACAGTCCTTTCTTGTAACGAATAACTGCGGCGAAGCTGCCTACTCCCATTGCGACTGCGCTTCGCTCGTCGCGTGTTCGCGTGGCTCGGTCATGACAAAAAGCAAGCTTTTTGTCGCGACTCTCGCCTTACTGACGCTTACGCCTACGACTTCAGCGTCTGCTTGTTCGCCTCGGTCATAAAAATGAGCAAGCTCATTTTTGCGACACTCGGCTCCGCGCTACTCCCACGGCGCTTTCACTTTGTTCAAGCGCGTGTTCACGCGGCTCGGTTATAGGTCTGCAAGCAGCCCTATAACACTCGCCTTATTCCCACTCAATGGTTCCGGGGGGCTTGTGGGTCACGTCGTACCACAGCGAGCCGGCGCCTTCTGCTTCGAACTTGCGCCAGAGTCCGGCCAGCATTCCCTGGTCGATTTCGGCGAAGTTTGCGGTCATGGCTTCGGTGGAATTCACCGGGCGCATCACGATGCAGGGCTTGTTAGCCGTGCGGAGCGGAACGAGCACTACGGGCATCTGCCAAATCTTTTCGTACAGGTCGTTTGCCTGCAGGAATTCAGTGCAGATATTGTCGAACTTGCGGAGGGTATCAAAGTTCTCACGGGTGGCGAACTGTTCAACGAGTTTCGGGTCTTCATCGGCCACGCTGCCGATCTGATAAATCACGCGGTTGATGGCCTTGAAGCGGTTCGCAAGTTCGGTGGAGAACTTTTCGCAATCCTTCCAGCTAAGGCCGGTCGTGGTGATGAGGAACGGCTGTGCGTAAGTACGGCCGTCGCCCTGGACGCCCACGCTCTTGATGGGGAGCAGGCGGCCAGCGATGTTGTTCGCCTTCAGGTAGTCGGCGAGGGACTGACCGGCGGTATCCTTCACGTCTTCGAACTTCACCATATCGTTGGTGAGCTTGCCTTCGCTGCAGAGTAGGCGAACGCCGAGGCCCGGACCCGGGAACGGGTGACGCCACACGAGGTTGTGCGGAATGCCGAGTTCTTCGCCGAGGGCGCGGACTTCGTCCTTGTACAAGTCGGCGAGAGGTTCCAGCACGAGGCCCTTTTCCATAAGGTCCAGGACTTCTTGCACGCGGTTGTGGTGCGTCTTGATCTTGTCGGCGTTCTTGGTGCCGCCGCTTTCGATGGTGTCGGGGTAGATAGTGCCCTGCGCCATCATCCACTGGTTCGGATCGAGGTTGAGCTTTGCCATTTCCTCGTCCTTCACCGTCAGGAATTCCTTGCCGATGATGCCGCGCTTCGTCTCCGGCGCAGTCACGCCCTTGAGCTTCGTGAGGAAGTGTTCGCTGGCGTCGCGGACCTTGAGGTTGTTCATTCCCTCGGCCTTCAAGAATTCCATAATCTTCTGGGATTCGCCGAGGCGCATCATGCCGTTGTCC
>OCTW011592933.1_pt1 | contig 15797 bp, 11 predicted proteins | sample 1539671 | NCBI WGS metagenome assembly OCTW01 (sample SAMN02144230, study PRJEB22623) | gut metagenome | biome: sheep rumen | host: Ovis aries | place: New Zealand
CCCTTTTCCATGGCGGGGGTGAACTTGATCATGCTGGGCTTGTTCATGATCACGGCGATCGGAATCTCCGTCACCAGGGGGGAGCCGATGGGTTCATCCGAGATGACGACGGCACAGTTGGCCTCGCCGCCGCGCATTTCCGGACCGTAGGAAGGCATCCAGGAGACGTTCATCCCCTCATGCATGGCAGCCTTGGCCAGCAGCTGGCCGATGAGCAGAACGCCCTGGCCGCCGAAACCGGCGATCAGAAATTGAGCTTCCATGGATTTACTCAACCTCCTTCTTGACGCCCAGCGGATACTGGGGAATCATGTTTGCTTCAAGCCACTTCAGGGCCTCCTGCGGGGTCATACCCCAGTTGGTAGGGCAGGCGGAAAGCACTTCCACCATGGAGAACCCCTTGCCGGCCAGCTGCATTTCGAAAGCTTTCTTAATGGATTTCTTGGCTTCCAGAATATGCTTCACATCATGCACGGAAACCCGGGAAATATAAGCGGGGCCGTCCAGCGTGGCGAGCATCTCGCTGACCCGGATGGGGTAGCCGCACAGCTTCGGATCCCGGCCGTAGGGGGAGGTGGTGGTTACCTGGCCCGGCAGAGTGGTCGGCGCCATCTGGCCGCCTGTCATGCCGTAAATGGCGTTGTTGACGAAGATGACGGTAATGTTCTCTCCGCGGGTGGCGGCGTGAGTGATTTCCGCGGCGCCGATGGAGGCCAGGTCGCCGTCTCCCTGATAGGTGAAGACGATGTTGTTCGGGTTTACGCGCTTGCAGCCCGTGGCCACTGCCGGAGCACGGCCGTGAGCGGCTTCCATCATATCGCAGTTGAAGTAGTCATAGGCGAAAACCGCGCAGCCCACGGGAGCAATACCGATCGTTCTTTCCTGAATGCCCAGCTCATCGATCGCCTCCGCCACCAGCCGGTGGATGATGCCGTGGGTGCAGCCGGGACAGTAATGCAGGGGCTTGTCGGTCAGCAGCTTCGTTTTTTCATATACAACTGCCATCTCATTTCCCCTCCTTTGCCAGCGTTTCTACCTGGGTGATAATTTCCCGGACGGTGGGCACGATGCCGCCGGTGCGTCCGAAGAAGTGGACGGGTTTCTTTCCTTCGACGGCCAGCTTCACGTCGTCCACCATCTGGCCCATGCTCATCTCCACGGTCAGGAAGGCTTTCGCATGCTCCGCGGCCTTCGCGATGGGGGCGGCAGGGAAGGGCCACAGGGTGATCGGCCGGATCAGACCGGCTTTGATTCCCTCTTCCCGCAGCTTGCGCATGGCACTGCGGGCAATCCGCGCGGTGGTGCCGTACGCTACGATCACGAAATCCGCGTCATCGGTCATTTCCTCCTGCCAGCGGCACTCAGTCTGCTCCATGACCGCGTATTTCTCATACAGCCGGTTGACATGCTTTTCAAGCACGGCGGGGTCGATATACAGCGAGTTGATCACCGCGCGCTCGCGGCCGCATCCCGGCTTCCAGCCGGTGGCAGCCCAGGTCTTGGGCGGCAGATCCGTCCGCTCCTTGCGCTCCGGCATCTCCACGGGTTCCATCATCTGGCCGATGAGGCCGTCGCCCATGATCAGCACGGGATTGCGGTATTTGTCTGCCAGGTCAAAGGCTTCCTGGGTCAGCTCCACCGCTTCCTGAACGGAGGAAGGAGCCAGCACCAGCATCCGGTAGTCTCCATGTCCGCCGCCGCGGGTGGACTGATAGTAGTCGCTCTGGGCAGGCTGAATGGAACCGAGACCAGGGCCGCCGCGTACCATGTTCACAATCACGCAGGGCAGCTCCGCGCCGACGATATAGCTGATGCCTTCCTGCTTCAGGGAAATTCCCGGACTGGAGGAAGAAGTCATAACCCGGGCGCCGGCGCCGGCCGCGCCGTAGACCATATTGATGGCGGCGACTTCGCTCTCCGCCTGAAGGAAGCAGCCGCCCTCGATCTTCGGCAGCCGCTTGGACATATATTCCGGTATCTGGTTCTGGGGCGTAATGGGGTAACCGAAGAAAAAGCGGCATCCGGCCTGGATGGCGGCTTCTGCGATGGCCTCATTCCCCTTCATGAGCATTTTTTCACCCATGGGTAGGCTTCCTCCTTATTTTTCGACTTTAATCACGGCATCCGGGCACATCCGTGCACAGAACGCGCAGCCGATGCACTGATCCTGCTGCTCGATCCCGATCGGATGATAACCTTTGGCGTTAATCTCCTTGCTCAGGGCGAGCAGGTGCTTCGGACATACATCGGCGCACAGGCCGCAGCCCTTGCAGGTTTCCCGGTCAATGGTCAGCTTGGCCAAGTCTTCCGCCTCCTTAATGCGTTGTTTACGGAACATTATAGTTTTTTCGCGGAAAAGCGTCAACAATTCATGCCCACAAAAGGCGGGAAAAGACGGAAAGAATGCAGAAAGGCGGGACTTTCACAGCCGGAGAGTCCCGCCGGGAGAATATGGTCTGAACGAAGAAGCATTTTGCTGCAGGCGGCAGAATAGAGCCTGCGGACGGGACTGATCGGGATTGCCTTACAGGATCGTTCGCAGATACCCGGCCAGCAGATGGCCTGCCCGCCGGTTGAAAGCGGCATTGGGATGGGAGCGGGCCCCCATGTCCTCCGGCCCGTAATCCGGGAGGGTACAGAAGTAAACATTCTGCATGCCCTCCTTTGCGGCCAGCAGAACGGCTTTCCGCCCCAGCTCCGGATGGCAGTCAGTGGAAGGCAGGATCCAGACGATTCTGGAAGATGGATTGAAAGAACGGATTCGGCGCAGGAATGCGAGCGAACCCTGCACGACTTTATCCTGATCTGCTTCGAAGGAATGCTGTATGTTCATGCCGCCGCAATCATTGGTCAGAAGCCGGACGCAGATGATATCCGGTACCCAGGCGGAAAAGTCATAAGCCTTCCCGCACCCCCGCGCCTCTGCATCCGGCCCTTTCAGCACGCCGACGATCCGGTCATATCCCGCCGCCATGGTGGAGCTTTCGTTATGATCCCAGCCCCAGCAGACACCCCATCCGCTCTGGGAAAGAACGCGACGCTCCGCATTCAGCTCCTGACAGGCCACATTAGAATAATTGGCAACGGAGGAGAACCAGGGCGTGATCCATTCCTCGTTTCCCCGGGCAGCCAGGGTGCCTTCTCCGCTTGTCAGGCTGTCGCCGATGAATTCGATTTTCAGATTCTGCAGGGGCAGCTCCTCCAGCTCCCCGCGGAAGCGGATCGAATGAAGCCGGACAGTGGCTTCCGGCTGATCCGGCATGCACTGGGTTTCCTTCAGAAGGGTGACAGTGCGGGTCTTCTCCGCCTCCATGCCCAGCAGCAGGGGATAGAACCGGATTCCCGGTTCCACCGGGAAACGGGTGATCGGGCATCCGTCCGCCAGCACGACCATCCACATGATCGGGGAGAGGGCGGGTGCTTCCAGCTCAGCCCAGATATCCGTTCCGCGAAGCTGGACCTCCAGGCCGCTGCCGGTCCAGTCCAGCGCGGGAACACGCTGCTCCCGGTCCATTCGCCCAAGCAGGCGGAGCCGCGGATGGTCAAAGGTGACGGGAAGGGTCTGCATCTCCATCGTTTCTTCCTCCTCAAAAAAAGCAGCCGGTCTTGTGCGGACCGGCTGCCGTGAATATACTTTATTTCTTCAGCATGGATTTTTCCCAGCAGTCATAGGGCTTCAGACCCAGCAGCTCCACGACGGTGGGAGCCACATTGGCCAGTCCGAAGGGACTTTCCGTATCCATCTCGTGCCGCTCATCCTTGTCATGAATGATGAAGGGAACGGGATTCAGGCTGTGCGCCGTACGGACGGAAATGGCGCCCTTCTTGTTCTTTTCCAGCATCTGGTCGGAATTGCCGTGGTCGGCAGTCACAACGAGGATGTATCCGTGCTCATCGCAGGCCTTCAGCACGCGGGCGAGGCACAGATCCACGGTTTCCACGGCGATTTCCGTCGCTTCCAGACTGCCGGTATGGCCGACCATGTCGCCGTTGGGATAATTGCAGCGGATGAAGCCGTACTTCCCGCTCTCGATGGCGGAAATGACCAGGTCAGTAATCTCCGTGCCCTTCATCCAGGGGCATTCGTCAAAGGAACGGACATCGGAGGGAACCTCCTGCCAGGTTTCCAGGTTTTCATCGAACTTCTCGCTGCGGTTGCCGTTCCAGAAATAGGTGACGTGGCCGTATTTCTGGGTTTCGGAGCAGGCATATTCGTTGATGCCGTTTTCCACCAGGAGCTCGGTCAGCGTGTGCCGGATCTGCGGCGGATTGACCAGATAATTGTGCGGAATATGCAGGTCGCCGTCGTACTCCAGCATGCCGGCGTATTTGACATTGGGAACCACGCCACGGTCAAACTTGTCGAAGGAGGCATCTCCGTCAAAGGCCATGGACAGCTCCAGGGCACGGTCTCCGCGGAAGTTGAAAAGGATAACGCTGTCCCCGTCGTGCATGGCGCCGACAGGCTGACCGTTTTCACCGATGACGAAGGAAGGAAGATCCTGATCGATCGCACCGGTTTCTGCACGGAGGGTTTCAATGGCTTCCCGGGCGCTGCCGAAGAAAGCGCCTTCCCCATCGATGACCTTGTACGAACTCTTGCCGTGGACATGCACGTCCCACCCGGCTTTGACCATCGCCCAGTTGGCCTGATAGCGGTCCATCGTGATCTGCATGCGGCCGCCGCCGGAGGCAATCCGGCCGTCAAAGGAAGCATCGTTCAGCTCAGCCAGCACGTTTTCCAGCTGGTCGATATACTCCAGCGCGGAGGTGGCAGGCACGTCCCGCCCGTCCAGCAGCGTGTGGACGCGAACCTTCTTCACGCCCTCCTTTTTGGCCTCGCGCAGCATGGCAATCAGATGGGAAATATTGGAGTGAACGTTGCCGTCGGACAGAAGGCCGATGAAATGCAGCGTGGTGCCGCCGGAGATCACGGAGCCAACCAGATCCTTCCAGGTGGCGGATTCATAGATTTTGCCGGATTCGATGGATTCGTTGACCAGCTTGGCACCCTGAGAATAGATCTGGCCGCAGCCCAGGGCGTTGTGCCCCACTTCGCTGTTGCCCATATCATCGTCCGAGGGAAGACCGACGGCCGTGCCGTGCGCCTTGATGATCCGGAAAGGATCATTGGCCTTCAGGGCATCCAGGGTGGGTGTGGTGGCCTTCTGAACCATGTTGCCCAGCGTTTCCGGGGTTTCCCCCACGCCGTCCATAACTACCAGAACAACGGGCTTCTTCATAAGAGACTGACCTCCTGATTCTTTCGATTCGCAACGATAAGGATAACGCAGGAAGGGGGAAATGTCAATGGAAACAAAGCCTGCGGACATGCCTGAAAACGACGCGATGAAAGGAACCGGACAAGGAATAAAACGATCTTGACGCGACCATGCCGGATGCGTATAATAGCGCCGTACGAATCGCGTACCACTTGAAGCTTCTTCGGGGACGGGTGAAATTCCCTACCGGCGGTATAGCCCGCGAGCCTGGCCTGCAGCCTGGCAGATCCGGTGTGATTCCGGAGCCGACAGTATACAGTCTGGATGAGAGAAGAAATCGGATATGCGTCTGCATTCCGCCCCTCAGAGCGAAGCTGCTTTGAGGGGCGCGCATATTTTGAGGAGGTATGCACCATGACTCACCGCACAAAACCGAAACTGCTGACCGTTGGCGTGATGACCCGGATCGCGCTGCTGACCGCAATGGCCTTCATTCTCTTCCTGATTCAGATTCCTGTCGTGGCTTTCTATAAGCTGGATCTGAGCAATTTGCCCGTGCTGCTGGGGACATTTTCCATGGGAACGGTGCCGGGGCTGATCATCCTGCTGCTGAAGGATCTGCTGGCGCTGCTTCGGACGACGTCCGCAGGCGTCGGCGATCTGGCGGATTTCATCATGAGCGCGGCACTGATCATTCCGGCGGGAATCATCTATCATCGGAACAAAACCCGGAAGAGCGCCATGATCGGCATGGCGGTCGGAACGGTCTGCATGGTGGTGACCGGCGTGCTGGTGAACAAATGGATCATGCTGCCTTTCTATATGGGCGCATTCCATATGGATATGGAAGGAATCATTTCCTTTGCGAAGGTGGACGGGGTGGACAGCGAAACGAAGCTGCTGCTGCTGGTCACGGGCCCCTTCAATCTGCTCAAGGGCGCGGTGCTGAGCATCATCACGGGGCTGATCTACAAGCCGCTCAGCCCGCTGCTGCATCAGAAGATCAAGTGATAAAGGAGCGATAATCCGATGCCCATGGATGGACTGACGGTCGGCTTTGCCGCCCGGGAGCTGGACCGGATGCTGAAGGGCGGCCGGGTGGACAGAGTGACCCAGCCGGAGCGGGATACGATCCTGCTGACGGTTCGCGCGGAGAGTGAAAACCGGAAACTGCTCCTGTGCGCATCGCCGAATAATGCCCGGTGTCATCTGACCGGCGCCTCCTTTTCCAATCCGCTCGAGCCGTCTGCACTGTGCATGCTCATGCGCAAGCAGCTGACCGGCGGCAGGATCCTTTCCGTTGCCCAGGTGGCGGGGGACCGGGTGGTTCATGTGGATCTGGACACGGTGAACGAGCTGGGAGATCATGAAAAGCGGCGCCTCGTGCTTGAAATCATGGGCCGCCATTCCAATCTGATGCTGCTGGACGGGAATGACCGGATTCTGGAGGCGACGCGGCACGTGAATATGGAAATGAGCCGCGTGCGCCAGATTCAGCCTGGCATGACCTATCTGCCGCCACCTGCCCAGGACAAGCTGAGCCCGGATGCGGTCACGCCGGAAGCACTGCTTGCCCGGCTTAAGGGAATGGAACCGGGCCGCTTCAGCCGTGCACTGGCGGATCATGTGACCGGCCTGAGCCGTACGGCGGCGGACGAGATTGCCATGCGGGTGCTGTCCCCCGGAGAGGAATGGCCGGAAAACCTGCCGGATGCCTGCCGGAGAACGGCGGAATTCCTGCGCCGTCTCCCGGAGATGGCGGATCCCCGCGTGCTTCGCAATGCGGAAGGCGGCGCGGAGGATGTGTTTGCTTTTCCGTATTTCAGCAGGGATCCGGAGGCACAGCAGTCCTATTCGACGCTGAGCGAAGCGATCGATGCGTGCTACAGCGGCCGGGACATGCAGGAACGCCTCAGCCAGCGGAGCGCCGCCATGGTGCGGACGCTGAAAACCCATGTGGAGCGTTGCGAAAAGAAACTCGCCATGCAGGAGGAGGAGCTGGCCTCCGCGGAACGCATGGAGGAATACCGGATGATGGGCGAGGCGATCAATGCCAATCTGTACCAGCTGAAGAAGGGCATGACGGAGGCACAGCTGCCGGACTGGTTCCACGGGGAAGACGGTGAAATCACCGTTCCGCTGGATCCGCTGCTGACACCGAGCCAGAACGCCCAGAAATATTTCAAAAAGTATCAGAAGGCGCGCTCTGCCCGCGAAACGGCTGCCGTTCAGCGGGACAAAACGCTGGAGGAGCTGGATTACCTGGAAGGCATGCTGCTGGATGTGGACAAATGTACCGGGGAGAGCGAACTGGAGGAAATCCGTCAGGAGCTGACCCGGACCGGATACATGAAGCGGGTCACGAACCGGAAACAGCAGCGCCAGCTGCCCAGAAGCAATCCGTATAAGTACCTTTCCTCCGATGGAATTGAGATCCTGGTCGGGAAGAATGCCACCCAGAATGACCGGTTGACGCTGGGAGCCCGTCCGGATGAAATGTGGATGCATGCCAAGGACATGCCCGGCAGCCATGTGATCATCCGCGCGGAAGGGGAGATCCCCCGGAAAACGCTGCAGGAGGCGGCGATGCTGGCTGCCTGGTACAGCAAGGGCCGATACAGCTCCACCGTGCCGATCGACTATACGCGGAAAAAATATGTGAAGAAGCCTTCCGGTGCCGCACCGGGCAAGATGATCTATACCCATCACAGGACCGCCTACATGACGGCGGAGGAGGAGATCATCCGGGGAATCCGGATCCTGGAAAAATGAAAAGAACCGACCGGTGCAGAATGATGATGGCACCGGTCGGTTCTTTTACAGCGCGTTTCAGTCCCCCTTCAGGGTATGATAAATACTGTCAAAACACGTCTTGATTCTGTACTTCTGGGTCAGCAGGCAGCCGTAGGGGCTGTTCAGGTTGTATACATAATCCTTCTTATAGGGATTCGCATCCACCAGACCCCAGATGCATACCGCTGTCAGCGGATGGCTGTCCGCCGTGTTGGCCTGCATGAAAACCTCGCTGAACAGCCGGCTGTAGAACCGGTCGTGCTCGGAAACCTTTGCCTTGTCAAAGTTCCGGACGGCCATTTCCGTCAGCTGGGCTTCCAGACCGGCCTCATGGAACAGCCGAATGGATTCCTTCACGTTGGTGATGATACTCTCATCCAGACAGCCGTCCTGGGTGCCGTATCCGCCCATGTATCCCTGCATGCCGATGCCGTCGATCAGCTTGCGGAATCCGCCGCTACTGTCCTTTGCATAGGTGTTGATGCTCTCCGCCAGCGCGAGGGCCGCGGAGCGTTTCTCCGGAAAGAACATGTTGTAGTCATTGTAGAACAGGGTGATGTTCGCACCCAGCTTTTCAACGGTGTTCCGGGCACACAGAAAGGCATACTCCACATAGTCATTGCCGACCTGATCCAGGAAGATATTGGAGGTTCCGCTGCGGAGGGTGCGCAGATGGCGGGCGTCGCTGCCGTCCCATTCGCCGGCATTGTCGCCGATGGCTTCATTCACCACATCCCAGCAGTAGATCACGCCGGGAAACTTCTCCTCGAAGTGGGTGATCACCTGATCGATATAACTGGCCACGCGCAGGCGCATGGTCTCCCGGTCCGCCAGGGGCTTTGCATCATCGTATTCTTCGTGGAAGAACCAGGTGGTCATATACGCGTCCCATACCAGCACGTGGCCGCGCACGCCCTTGCCGTGATCGGCTGCCCACTGGATCATGATGTCCGCGTTGGTATAGTTCATCCGCGGCATCCCGTCGGGGCTGGCTTTGGAAGCTGACTGATCCAGCAGGGAATAGGCTTTCGTTTCGTTGGTACAGGTCAGGGAATTGAAATGATCGTTCAGGAATCCCATGAAGGTGTCATTCCGCATATCCCAGAATCCGAAGGCACCGCCCAGCCTGAAGCCATAGGGCTCGGCAAAGGAGTACAGCGGCTCATAGTCGGAAGAAACCGTGCCGGCCTCCTCCGTCGATGCGATCACTGGAAGAACCGCCATGCATACGCCCAGGAGCAGGATCATCAGTCGCTTCATTTCTCAATTCCTCCGGTTCAGTCTTCTTCAAAGGTACAACCGCCGATGAACTCCCGCAGCAGGGAAAGCGGCGGAATTTCATTCAGCAGGGCGGGATCCACATCCGGCAGATAGTTCAGGGTCTTGATCAGCCGGCGGGCAAGCAGGTAGTTCGGCGACTCCGGCGCAATCTCCTTCAGCAGTTCATAGGCAAAGAGCTTCAGGATCGGCAGCTCGTAATGCAGCGCGGTGTTGAACATGCTGTCCGCGTTCTCCTGATAGGCGAAAATATACTTTTCCTCGCCCCGTCGGACGCTGGGCCAGATGGCCAGGGTTTTCTCGGGCGCGTAAGCGCGGAACTGGTAATCCCGTACGATCCGGCGCAGCAGGCGGACGTCCGTCGTGCGGATCCGGTTGTGATCGTCCAGATTCAGGCAGGTCAGCGCGCTGACAAAGACGCGGTAGATTTCATCGGAGGGCAGGCTTTCGGATACCAGCGGGTTCAGGCCGTGGATACCTTCCAGGATGATGATTTCTCCAGGGGCGAGGGTGGTCGGGGGCGTGAGGTAATCCTTCTCGCCGGATTCGAAGTCATATCCGGGCATGAACACCTCTTCACCGTTGAGCAGCGCGGTGAGACTTTCGGAAAGCAGCTTGATATCGAGCGCTTCGATGGTTTCATAATCCTTCGTTCCGTCCAGCTGCATGGGCAGATCCGCACGGTTGATGAAAAAGTCATCCATGGAGATGCGCCGCGATTGATGGCCGTACATCTGCAGATGAACCGCCAGGCGGCCGGCAAAGGTGGTCTTGCCGCTGGAGGAAGGTCCGGCGACCAGCACGATATGCTTGTTCAGCTCATGTACCCGGCGGGCAATATTGTTGATCGCGGATTCGTGCAGCGCCTCGTTGACCCGGATAAAGTTCCGCAGCCTGTTTTCCTCGATCATCCGGGTGACATCCGTCACGTTGGTGACGCCGAGAATTTCACACCATTCCGCGCTCTGGCTGAATACCTCCAGGTGCTTCGGCCGGTAGACGTAGGGAGCCGCATGCTCGAAGTCCTTCCCGGCGGGCAGCTGGAGCACGAATCCGCCCCGCAGCTCGAAGAGCGTGAACACCGGAACATATCCGGTGGAAACGGTCATGGCGCCGTAGAAGTATTCCCACATCCCATCAATGGAATACATGTTGATATAGGGAACAGGACGGCGGCGGAGCAGCTCCACCTTGTCCGGCTGCTTTTCTTCCTCGAAATAGCGGATGGCATCCTCCTTTGTCCACTGCTTCCGCTCGAAGGTCAGGTCCAGCTCCACAAGGCGGCGCATCTCGTTCTCCAGACGGACGATGTCCTGCCGGTGCAGCGTGATGCCGGGCAGGCGAACGAACACGCCGTATCCGACGGAATATTCAATCCGAACCTGCTGATAGGGGTACAGATGGCGCAGCGCCAGCAGCATGACGAAGCGAAGAGAGCGCTCGTATACCCTGCGCCCTTCCTCGTGCTCCAGCGTCAGGGGCTCCAGGGAGCAGTCCCGCCGGAGCGGCTCATTCAACTCGCGCACCACGCCGCCGGACAGCGCGGCCAGCGTGCCGTGCGGAAAAGCGTTCAGCGCCTTCAGAGCGGCCTGAACCGTGGTTCCTTCCGGGAATTCTTTTTGACTGTTATTGGACTGGATGATCATTCGGGGCATCCTCCTTCGGCGATTAATCGAAGGGCATGCTGGCGATATCGGCATTCAGCAGCTCTTCATCCGGATCGGGAAGGGCGCCGTGTTCTTCCAGATAGCGGGCGGCGCGCTCGCGCATCTGGAGCTGTTTGGTATGCACGTAGGCGACGTTTGCGCTGGTCGCAGGGGCGGTGGTTCGGCTCATAACCTTCTTTCCGTCATCATCGATCCGGAAACGGAGACGGATCAGAATCCTGCCGTGATTTTTGCACTTGGCAACTGCGAGATACCTGTCGGCGCTCTGTTTAATATATTCGCCGTCCAGGGCCAGAACCCTTCCGCAACGCGGGCAAACAGGATGAATTGCCGTTTCACTTTCCAGCGCGTCGCGGACTGAGTCAAAGGCTTCGCCCGGAGTCTTTTCCCGGGCATTCCGCCTGGCATGGATCAGCTGACGGGGCTTCTGCGGATAATTCAGCACAGCATCCGGATCCGGGAGCATCTTGAACACCAGCGCGGTATACCAGGCATCGTTCATGGCATTGTGGAAAGCCATGGACTCATCGGGCTGGATGTTCAGCGCCTCCATGGCGCTTTTCAGGCTGGCACGGTCCTTCATCCTGTGCAGATCGCTGTACAGGCGTTGAATATCGCACAGGGGCGCGAGCGGAATGTCCTCACAATGGAAAAAGCTGATGTTCTGATAGAGAACGCTGATATCGTCACATCCCCAGGTGAGCAGGGTATAATCCTCGCCGCACCACTCGGCAAAACGGGTCAGCGCTTCCCGGAAGGCCGGAGCGCCGGCCAGGGTTTCGGAATCCAGTCCGGTCATCCGCCGGATTCGGGGATGAATCTTCAGATAGTGGGTTGGCGCGATCGGTATCGAAATGGCTTCGGCCGGGTTCAGGTCTGCATCCAGCCGGACGGCGCCGATCTGAATCATCTCAAAGATGAGCCTGTCACCCACCTCGCGATAGGTGCGGCTCTGATAGGAAATGGGCTGGTTCCATTCAAGGTCCAGAATGATATAGGTCATGTTTCCTCCGTGGCAGCGCTGTGGCCGGCCAGGGCGCCGGTCGACCAGGCGATCTGCAGATTGAATCCGCCGGTATGGGCATCCACGTCGATGATTTCACCGGCAAAATACAGATTCGGAATGATTTTGCTGGCCATGCTTCCGGGATTGATTTCCCGGACGGACACGCCGCCGCGCGTGACCACCGCCTCCTCCACCGGACGGGGGCAGCGCAGAGAGATGGGAAGTGCCTTGAGGACGGCAACCAGCGCGGCGCGCTGGGCCTGGGTGATCTGGCTGCAGCTGAGGGCGGCACTCAGGCCACACAGGGCGGGAAACTGATCCGCCAGGCGCGCGGGGAGCAGGGAAGAAAGCTCCGTACGCAGCTGCTTCTTTCCCGCGGCGGCAAAATCCCGCAGGAGACGGGCGTCCAGCTGGCTTTCCGTCAGCCCCGGTTTCAGGTCGATGGTGATGGAAACCCCTTCCGGCGGATCCGGCAGGTGACAGCTGCCTTCCAGTACCAGCGGACCGGAGATGCCGAAGTGGGTGAAGAGCATTTCTCCCAGATTGCTGTAGAGCGTCTTCTTGCCCCGTGAAAGGGTCAGTGTGACATTTTTCAGACTGAGTCCCTGGAGGGAGCGCGGCCAGTCCTCCTTCGTTTCCATGCCGACCAGCACCGGAGAAGGCGGCGTCACCGTGTGCCCGGCCTGGGCAGCAAAGCGGTAACCGTCGCCCGTGGAGCCGGTGGAAGGGTAGCTGTATCCGCCGGTGCACAGGATGACCGCGTCTGCCCCGAGGGTTTCGCCGCTGTCCAGCAGCAGACTTTGTACGCGGCCGTTCCGGATCTCCATGGAGCGGATTCCCGCGTTCAGCCGGATCCGGACTCCGGCTTTGTCGAGTGCATGGGTCAGCGCCCGGGTGACATCGCTGGCCTTCTCGGACTGAGGAAAGACCCGCTGCCCTCGCTGCACCTGCACCGGGCAGCCGTTTTCCGTCATCAGCTCCATCGTATCACGGGGACTCAGAAAGCTCAGGGCGCTGTACAGAAACCGTGGGTTTCGCGGGACCTCCGCCAGGAAGTCATCCAGCGCGCAGTCATTGGTCAGATTGCATCGCCCCTTGCCGGTAATGTATACTTTCTTCCCCAGTTTTTCATTTCTCTCCAGCAGGGTTACGTTCGCTCCCGCACGGGCGGCAAACAGCGCGGCAGCCATGCCGGAAGCACCGCCGCCAATCACCAGAATATTCCGCATGACCGCCCTCCTCCGTTTTCTTTCCGTTTCCGCACACTGAAAAAACCCCGTATTCTTCAAAAAGCACGGCGGGAAGAATTATACGGGGAAGCGCGTTTTTTTGCAACTGTCAGATGCTGTTTTGATCCGGATTGACGGCAGGAGACATGGAAACGATGCAGCGCACCTCCTGGGTCGGATCGTCAATATGGTAAAAACGCATATGCATGGCAATCTTCCGTCCGTCCCGCATGTGCAGGGTGTACATGCCGTTCAGGCTGGCAGGATCCATGAATCGCTCCTTTAACAGGCGGAAGAGGTTTTCGCCATGGCTGTTCAGAACCGGGATTTCCCGGGCTTTCATCTCGCGGATGAAGGAGGCCTGATCGCGCATGAGCGTTTCCTGGAGCCCGTAGATGGCCACCTCCGCTGTCTGTAGATCCGGATCCTTCAGGAAGACGATGCAGTCCGTAGAATAGAGCTCCAGCAGATGCATCCGGTTTCGCAGCGTCATCAGCGGAGTGATGTCTGACAGGACACACTGCCAGCAGAGCGCACCGAACCGATCCGTCAGGATCGCCTGATTGGTGACATAGCGGAAGTTTCCGTCCCGATGACGGATTCGGAATGGCTGGAAGCCGCGTTCCTTGCCGGAGGAGATGCTCCTGCTTCTTTCCAGAATCGGTTCCACATCCTCCGGATGAACAAGATTGATCAGGCGGTTGCCAAATTCCTGACGGATTTCCTCCTTCGTAAATCCGAGCATGGAAAGGAACCCGCTGCTGATGTATATAAATTCCAGCTTCCGGTCTGCGGTACAGCGAAAATAGCCTCCCGGAAGTTCCGCATTCAGATACTGCAGCTCCGTCACATCCCGGGCGGAGGTATAAAACAGCTGGCAGTTCCCCTCCTCCTTCAGGAACCATGCGTGCACCTGAATCCAGACGAAAAGGCCACTGGGCTTGTATACGCGGAAAACCTCCTCAGCACCGTTCATTCGGTCATTCATGGCAGTCCGGAGCATCCTGAACAGGCGGGCCCGATCATCCGGATGAAAGTATTTCTGAATACCAAACCGACGGTATTCAATTTCGGCGGAAGTCAGCCCGACCATGCGGAAGAACTGCTCATTGTAGCGAACGATATCCACGCTGTCATCCTTCAGCCGGTAGAAAGCGACCGGACCGAGGATGTTGTTCAGCATGGCGTCGCTGTAGATGCTTTCGTCCAGAAATTCGCGGTTATGCAGCTGAACATGCACGGATGGCTGGAGACCGGCCGGATCCACCTTGCCGGGGTCGCTGATCAGCCGCTCAAACTGCGATACGGGCATGGGCCGGTAGTAGAAGAATCCCTGCATGTACCTGCAGCCCATATCCTCCAGAAAACGGGCGAGCTCACGGGATTCCACGCCCTCAACGATGATGGGCGTGGACAGGGCCTGCGTCATGTTGATGACGGATTCCAGAATATTGATGCCCCGCTTCTCATCCTCCGCGTTGAAGCGCAGGAACTGGGCATCCAGCTTGATGACGTCCATGTTCATGGTGCGCAGCATATTCAGGGAGGAATACCCGCTGCCGAAGTCATCCATCAGCACCTGGAAACCCAGCCTCTGCAGTCCGGAAACGGTATCCGACACCTGGGCCGCATCCTCTGCGTAGGCGGATTCCGTGATTTCTGCCTTGATCAGACGGGACGGAAGCGAATACTTCTGCGCAAGAGCGATCAGCTTTTCCGATACCGGGATGGAAAACAGATCCACCCGGGAGATGTTGACGGAGATGGGGACAGGGGTCAGTCCCCGGTCAATCACCTGCCGCAGCCATTTGCAGACGGCTTCCCAGATGTACAGATCCAGCTCTGTGACCAGACCGTATTTTTCCAGCACAGGGACGAACACTGCCGGGGAGATCATGGTCCCGTCCGGGCGAATCCAGCGGGCGAGGGACTCGGCACCGATGATCTGCCCGGTTTCGGACTTGCACTGGGGCTGGAGATAGAACTGGATCTCGCCTCCCGCCAGCGCGTTCCTGAATTCGGCCAGCAGGCGGAATTCCTCCACATGGCGCTCATGAACGCCGGGCTCATAGATGCGGATATGCGTCCGCGGATCGTCCTTGATTTCCTCCGCGGTCAGCGCAGCCTGATTGAACAGGTTCAGCGGACTTTCGTTCGGGTTGTCGATCATGCAGATACCCAGGATCGGGACAAATCCACTGGTGGCGGAGAGCGCGTCAATCGCCTTTCGAAGATCGGAGAACAGCTGTTCCACCACATTCCGGTCGCTGGGAATGAAAAGGCCGAAATCATCCTGACCGCGGTAGCAGGCCAGACCGCCCATGGCATCCGCGTACCGGTGCAGGATGGCGGCGAAGGTGACCAGAAGCTGGTCCCCCTTCTCCTGCCCGTTCAGCTCCTTGAACAGCTTGAAATGCTGAACATCCACGGCGATCAGGCTCCAGTGGCTGTCCAGGCTCTCCATCCGGCGCTCCACCAGTGCGAAAAAAGTACTCTCCTGCAGAATGTCCGGCATACGGTCCAGCAGTCCGGAGGAGAGCTGAACGTTCTGCTGATGGCCATGGGCACGGTATTCAATCTCCTGAATATCGTACAGATAAAG
>OCTW011608900.1_pt1 | contig 15795 bp, 11 predicted proteins | sample 1539671 | NCBI WGS metagenome assembly OCTW01 (sample SAMN02144230, study PRJEB22623) | gut metagenome | biome: sheep rumen | host: Ovis aries | place: New Zealand
CAATTCTAAATTTTCAATTTTCAATTCTCAATTCTCAATTTTCAATTCCCTCCCTCCCCGCCCTTTTTTTTATTTTTTTTTCATGTCACACAATTTTTGCTGCAATAACGTGTTATATCATGGTACGAAACTAAATGAAATCAACAAACAAACAATACAAGACATGAAGAAAATCATCGCTTTAGCGGCTGTGGCACTTATGACTGTCGGCGCCATCCAGGCGCAGAACCAGTTCAAAGGCATCGTGAAGTACAAAATCGAATCCACCGGCCAGGTGGCCATGCAGATTCCCGACGAGGCCGCTCAGGCCGAGATTCGCGTCTCCGGCGAAGACATGTTCACCAAGAGCCCCATCTTCTGCGGCGGCATGACCGAGTGCGTCCTCGTCCAGGGCTACAAGCAGTTCTCCTGTGTCGACTACGGTCCACTCCTCAACTACCTCCGCTCGCAGGACTTCGAGTTCACCTACACCGGCAACGGCAAGCTCCTCCAGAAGGTGGAAATGAAAAAAGAGGACTACGACACCATCGAGGTGCCCGACACCGAACCCGGCCACTTCTACTATGAGTACATCGACGGCGAAACCAAAGAGATAGCCGGCATCACCGCCAAGAAAATGGTCCGCCACCTCTACGACGACAACGGCGAAGAGCACCTCATGACCATGTGGTACACCGACGAAATCGGCCCGCAGATCAACATCCTCTTCGGCGGCATCAAAGGCATGCCCCTCGAGTGCACCATGGACGCCGGCGAAGGACGCGCCATCACCTACACCGCCACCGAAATCATCAAAGGCAAAGTCAAAGAAGCCGACTTCCTCCTGCCCGACGGCTACGAGACACTCAGCAACGAGGACCTCGAAACCCTCGGCACCGAACTGCAGGACGCCATGGAGCTCCTCCAGGGCGAATAATCCATCCGAACAAACTAAACCTCTGTGAGTTATAGCTATAGGCGTGGCTGAAACAAGAAAGAAAAAAACACCCGCCAAGGGCAAGGGAAAAGGCAAGGCTGCCGCGAAGGGTTCAAAACCGTCGGGCGGCTTTGTCGCATTCCTCAAAAGCAGCCGCTTCGCTCACATCCGCGGCGCCTTCTACGTCCTCCTGGCCGCCTTCGCCACCCTAGCCCTGGTGAGCTACTTCGCCACCGGCTGCGGCGCGGGCGGCAACTGGCTGGGCAGCCTCGGACACTGGATGGCCGAACTCCTGGCTGTCAACCTCTTCGGCATCGGCTCCTTCGGCGTCGCACTGCTCCTCTTCGTCTACGGCATGCGACTCTGGAACGTCTCCGTCCTGCCCTGGTGGAAGACCTTCGGAAGCACCCTATTCTGGATGCTATGGCTCTCGCTCACACTCGGTTACATCGGCGGCGCATGGGTGCGCGACGCAGCCTTCGAACCCTACGCCGGCATCGGCCTCCGACTCGCCGCCCCGCTCCACCACCTCATCCGCTGGTGGACCCTCGTCCTCCTGGTCTTCGTCGCCGTCCTCTTCCTCGTGCTCGTCCACAAGATGGAACTGCCTGAGATTCACATGCCCAACGTCGACATGAAACGCGTGGCCCTCGGCATCGAGAAAGGCATCGAGGCCGTCGCCACCGACCACCACGACTCCCCCAAGCCCGACGACAAACCGACCGACGTCGACGACGCAAGCCTCGGCCTCTCGCCAGGCATGGCGCCCGAAGCCTCCGACAACAACAACGACAACGACCCCGACCCCGGCGCCGACTTCGACGACGAGGCCATGAAACTCTTCCACTCCCCTGCGCCCGAGGCCGACATGCCCGTCGACAACGAGCCCGCCTTCAGCATCGACGACGAGTTCGCACGTGTCATGGCGAAAGCCACCGCCGGCGACCAGCCGTCCGCAGCCTCCGACGACATCAACTTCACCATCGAAGGCGAGACCGACGACGCCCCCGTCCCCGCCGCCTCGCCCCAACCCGAACCCGCAGATCCTGCCGAGGCCGACGACCCCGCACTCGACGAACTCGACGACGACGACTACCGTCGCCACTACGGTCTCGACGACCCCTACGACCCTCACCTCGACCTCAGCGACTACATCATGCCCGACACCTCGCTGCTCGAGGACTGGGAGGCCGCCAACGTCCGCGTCACCAAGGAAGAACTCATCGCCAACAAAGACCGCATCGTACAGACCCTGCGCGACTACGGCATCGAAATCACCGACATCTCGGCACAGCCCGGCCCTACGGTGACACTCTACAAGATAAAGCCCGCCCCAGGCGTGCGCATAAGCAAAATCAAGAGCCTCGAGAACGACATCGCACTCTCTCTCGCCGCTCTCGGCATCCGCATCATAGCACCCATCCCCGGCGAGAGCAACGTGGGCATCGAAGTGCCCAACGCCAAGCCCCAGATTGTGGCCATGAAGACCATGCTCGACAGCGAAGCCTTCCAGGCCGCCAAGGCCAAAATGGAACTCCCCATCGCCTTCGGCAAGACCATCTCCAACGAGTGCTTCGTCACCGACCTCGCCAAGATGCCACACCTCCTCATGGCTGGCGCCACCGGCACCGGTAAGTCCGTGGGCCTCAACGCCGTCCTCGCCAGCCTCCTCTACACCAAGCACCCCAGCGAGCTCAAACTCGTCCTCGTCGACCCCAAGAAGGTGGAATTCAGCCTCTACTCCGCACTCGAACGTCACTACCTCGCCAAGATGCCCGACGAAGAGGACGCCGTCATCACCGACGTCAAGAAGGTGGTCCGCACTCTCAACAGCCTCTGCATCGAGATGGACACCCGCTACGACCTCCTGAAACAGGCCAAGGTGCGCAAGATAACCGAATACAACGACAAGTTCTGCAAGCGCATGCTCAACCCCGAGCATGGACACCGCTACCTGCCCTACATCGTGGTCGTCATCGACGAGTTCGGCGACCTCATCATGACCGCCGGCAAAGAAGTCGAGCTGCCCATCGCACGTCTCGCTCAGCTGGCCCGCGCCGTCGGCATCCACCTCATCATCGCCACACAGCGCCCCACCACCAACATCATCACCGGCACCATCAAAGCCAACTTCCCCGCCCGCGTCGCCTTCCGCGTCACCAGCGGCATCGACAGCAAGACCATCCTCGACACCGGCGGCGCCCAGCAGCTCATCGGACGCGGCGACATGCTCATCCTGCTGGCCGGCAAAGACATGATCCGTCTACAGTGCGCACTCATCGACACACCCGAAATCGAACGCCTCGTGAAGTTCATCGGCGACCAGCGCGGCTACCCCGACGGATTCGAACTGCCCGAATACCTCGACGAGAACGAGGAGCCCAACAAAGAATTCGACGCCAAGAACAAGGACGAATTCTTCAACGACGCCGCTCGCCTCGTCGTGAGCGCCCAGTTCGGCAGCACCTCGCTCCTCCAGCGCAAACTCCAGCTCGGCTACAACCGCGCCGGACGCATCATCGACCAGCTCGAGGCCGCCGGCATCGTCGGCCCAAGCAACGGCAGCAAACCACGCGACGTCCTCATCCACGACGAGGTGTCTTTGGAAGAATTACTTAAATCCCTGTAAATATGAAAAGATGTATCATTGCGATAGCCTGTGCCATGACCGTTGCGGCCTTGGCAACCGGATGCAGCAAGCAGAAAACATGCCGCTGTGCCATCCCGGGCAAGCCCATCGTCCGCGTCGTAACCATCGACAAGGGCGAATGCACACAGCTCCTGGTCTACGACTACCACACGCCCACCGAGGCCAACGTGACCGACACACTCTACTGCATGGACTACGAGTTTATGATAGATTCTGTCTATAAAGATTAAGCAAGACTATGAAAAAGATACTTTTCCCGGCCTTGGCCGTGCTGGCTCTGTTCGCCGCCTCTTGCGCCAAAGACCACCAGTGCAAATGCGAGACGACGGACATCACCGACGACGGGCTCCTGAAAATCATGACCGTCGACGGCAGCCTCAGCTGCGACGCCATCTCTCAGATGGGCTTCGAGGTGAAATACGTGGACACAGCCTCCAACGTGCAGTCGCTCCGTCGCGAGGAGGTCCACAGCGTGAAGTGCATCGACTATGGCAAGTGAGCTCTGGCGGCGCACCGCAGCGGTAGCCCTGCGCGTCGTGCTGGCGTGCGTGTTCATCCTGTCGGCGGTGACCAAACTGATGGCCATCGACGACTTCGAGCTCTATGTCTATTCCTATGGCTTCCTGCCTCTCGACGTGGTCTTCGTGGCCACCCGCCTCTGCATCGGCGTCGAGCTGGCCACCGCGGCACTGATTGCGGCGGGCTGGTGGCCGCGCTTCACCAAGCTGCTTACCTTGGGCATGCTGCTCTTCTTCTCCCTCTTCCTCTGCTACGCCGCACTCATCGGGCGTCAGGAAAGCTGCCAGTGCTTCGGCCGCATGGTCGACATGCCGCCCGCAGTCTCGCTGCTGAAAAACGCCGTCTTCATCGTGCTCACCCTGCTCTACTACCGCCTCGACCCTGTGCCACGCGTCCTCGGCCGCGGCCTCTTCCTGAAGATTGCGCGTCCTCTGGTGCTGGCGGCCGCCATAGTCGTCCCCTTCGTCGTGTCCGTCCCCGACAGCTGGATGTTCGGCGACGCTCAGCAGCGCTACGACGCCGACCTCCTTCAGCAGACCCTCCACGAACAAGGTCTCGACCAGGGCCACAAGCTGGTGGCCTTCGTCACACCCGGCTGCCCCTACTGCCGCATGACGCGCAGCAAACTGGCCTCCATGGCGCAGCGCAAAGGGCTCGACACCGCGGACATCGTCTACCTCGAACCGTCTGATATCGGTATGGAACGTTTCATCGGCGTGACCTTCGGCCAGCGCCCCCTGGTCCTGCTCGTCGACGACGGCAAGCCGCAAACAACCTACCACTACCGCAACATCAACGAGCGGCAGATAAGCCGTTTCCTGAGCCGCTGACACGGCCCGGGAAACGGTTAGTCAATTCCCATAATAAGCTTTATCTTGTCGATGCTGCTCTCCTTGCGGAGCTTGCCGTCTATCTCGGAAGCCGACTGGCTCCTCAACACCTCGAGGAAGGTGTTTTGCATGTCGATGATGTACCCACACTGGCGGTTGTAGCGGCGCAGGTCCTCGTTGTTCGTAATCTCGTCGATGCCCCTGTAGGCCTTGGCCATCCGGTTGTAGGCCTTCGTGATGTTCCGGTAGGGGCTGTCCTTCGAGGTCAGGGTCTTCTCGTTGCGCTCTATCTCGCGCAGCTTCCCAATGGTGGAAAGGCACACCTGCTGCATCTGGATGTGGTCGTCGAGCATGTCTATGAAGCTGCGGCCCCGCTCCACGGTCGCGAAGTTGGGGGACAGGTCGGCCTGCTTGCGCAGCAGCTTGTACCCGTTGGCCAGCACGCGGTCGAGCTTCCGCGCCGAGGCTATGCTGTCGTCGTTGGCGGCTATGGTCTCGCGCCGTTCCAGCACCGACAGGTAGCTCTGCTGCACCTGTCTCACCTCTTCGAGCTCGTTCTCGTAGAGCAGCGCCTCCTCGGGCGTGCTGAAGGCGGGTATGGGAAGCAGCGTCTCGGCGATGGTCCTGTACGCCACCACCACATCGTACATCACCTTCCCACGCGCTATGCCACGACGCATGATGCTGTCTGACCGCTGAGTGATCTCTTCTATCTGCGGATAAAAGTCCATGTACAGCTGCTGCGCCTCCACGAACTTGTTCAGCCCGTCTATGAAGAGGATGCTCTCCGCATTGGTAGTGAACGAGGGAAGCGTGTTGATGCCGTGGGCAACATCTTTGTACGACGAGGCTATCTGGCGGTACTTCTTGCCGTACTGGTTGACTATGGCCTCGCTGTTGGCGGCGATGGTGCTGCGCAGCTCCAGCGTCTGCAGGTAGCGCTGCTGGATATTGATGACCGTGTGCAGGTTGTTGATATAGTTCTCGTACTCGCGGATATCGGCAAAGTTGACCGGCACCGAGGTGTTCTTGAACACCTTGGAGTAGCTGCGATAGATGTCGCTGTTGCCCTTCTCGCACCGCACCTTCAGCACATTCTTGAAGTTCTCTATCTGGTAGGGCAGCGAGTTGTGGCCGAGCACATTCTCTAACAAGTCGTTCTGGAAGGCGTTGAGCTCGTCCAACCGGGCTATGCTCTCGTCGGTGGCGTTGCCGGTGCTGAGGTCATACTTGTTGTAGACCATGAGGTAACTGTAATAGAGGTCTTTGAGCTCCTTGATCTTGGCCTTGTCCGTGATGCCCGCCCCGTCACATGCAGTTACTATGGCTCGGTGGTGCAGTTCTATGTTGGAGCGCAGGTCGGAGGCTATGCGGTTGCGCTCCTCCTGCTGGCGGCGGGCCTCCTCTATGGCTCTCTGGCGCGCAGCCTCCTTCTCGGCCTCTATGCGCTGGTGTTCCATGCGGGTGTACTGCACACTCAGGCGGCCCATAAGGTCGGCCAGGTTGCGCAGGTGGTACTCATAGATGGGGAAGTCGGCCAGCACAGTGTTGCTGTCGAGCCAGATGAGGCTGTCGCGGAACTCGTAGTCGTTCTCTATGGAGTGGATGGCCTTTTGCGCACGGGTGCGGATGCTGACGCAGAGATTGGTGAGCGCCACATAGTCCTGTTCCTGTTCGCCCAGGTAGCGCATGATGCCGGCCGTGTCGCCCAACCATGCGGTGTCGATGTCATAGTTGCCCATTATCTCGCCCACCGAGAGGACGGTCGGAGGCTGCGGCTTGGGTTGTTGTTTCTTCTTGGGCTTCTGCGCACCCGCGGCTCCGCACAGGGCCACGAGCAGGACTGCCAGGATAAGACGTTTCATAGTACTGCTATTGTCTAAATGTCATTCATTCTTTCTCGCTCACACGCCCTCCCCATTCAGTCGCCGTACGAGGTGGCGTCGAAACAGTGGGTGCAGATGCGCTCCTTCGGTAGGCCGATGGCTTGGCAGACGTCGTCGACGGTGTTGAATTTCAGCGTGTCGACACCGACGTGCTGGCGTATCACCTCCACCATGCGGGCATACTCCTTGGTGGTGTGGTCGTGGTAGGCCTCGAGGTTGCGCACCGTGCCGCCCTCGAGCTCCTCTATGACGCGGCGCGTGATAAGCTCGCGGTCGGTCTTGCTCTCGCTGAAGTTGAGGAAGGTGCACCCGTGCACCAGCGGCGGACAGCTGATGCGGACATGGACCTTGCGGGCGCCGTAGTCGTAGAGCATCTTCACGTTGTCGCGGAGCTGCGTGCCGCGGACTATCGAGTCGTCGCAGAAGACCACCTCCTTGCCCTGCAGGACCGCACGGCTGGGGATGAGCTTCATGCGGGCCACAAGGAAGCGGTCCTCCTGGCTCACCGGCATGAAGGAGCGGCTCCAGGTGGGCGTGTATTTCAAAAGGCCGCGCTTGTATGGTATCTGGCGGCCGTTGCTGTAGCCCAGAGCCATGCCGATGCCCGAGTCGGGTATCGGGCTCACAAAGTCGGGCGTGATGTCGTCGCGTTCGCCCATGATGCGGCCCAGGTTGTAGCGCACCTCCTCGGCATTGATGCCTTCATATTCGGTGCAGGGGTAGCCGTAGTAAATCCAGAGGAAGGAGCATATCTGCAGCTTCTCCTCGGCGGGGCGCAGCACCTTGATGCCGCCCTCCACCGTGACCTTCACCACCTCGCCGGGACCGACAAAGCGGCAGGTCTCATAGCCCATATTGACGTAGGAGTGGCTCTCGGAGGCGACGGCATAGTCGTTGCCACGGCGTCCTATAACGATAGGGGTGCGGCCATAGCGGTCACGGGCGGCTATGATACCTTCCGGCGTGAGGATGAGCATATTGCAGCTACCCTTCACCCTACGATACACATTCTCTATGCCGTCCACGAAGTCCTTGCCCTGCGAGATGAGCAGAGCCACGAGCTCGGTGGGGTTGGTCTTGCCGCGCGAAAGGTCGGTGAACTGCTGGTGGCGCGAGAGGCAGTCCTGCTCGAGCTCGTCGATGTTGTTGATCTTGCTGACCGTGCAGATGGCAAAGCGGCCAAGGTGGGAGTTGACCATGACGGGCTGGGCCTCGGTGTCGCTGATCACTCCGATGCCGACATTGCCGGTCATCTCGACGAGGTCCTTGGAGAACTTGGGCCGGAAGTGCGAGTTCTGGATGTTGTGGATGTTCTGGTGGGCCTGCCCGTTGTCGAAGGTGGCCATGCCGGCACGCTTGGTGCCGAGGTGCGAATGATAATCTGTGCCGTAGAACAGATCGGAGATACACGGGCGTTCACTGACGACGCCAAAGAAACCGCTCATTTTTGTTGTATTAAATGATTAATAATATATTGAATATATACACGTTGCGACACATTGTCGTAATAGTTTCAAAGTGCAAATATAGTGATATTTTCATAAACAACACTATTTATTTATAAACATCAAGGTTGATAATCAGTTTTAGAGAATCGGGGAATTTGACGTATCTTTGCAAACTGAAACAAAAGCACAACAACTATATGAAAACATTGAAACTACTACTACACAAGTACACGAGTATCAGCCTGATAACCCGTATCCTCATAGGTCTGCTCATCGGCGTGGCACTGGGCTTGACAGTGCCGGGAATAAGCGCCATAGCCATCCTGGGCCGCGTCTTTGTGAGCGCATTGAAGGGAATCGCTCCCGTACTGGTGGCCGTGCTGGTCATCTCCTCCATCGCCAAGGCCGGCCGCGGTCTGGGTCGGCGCTTCTCGTTGCTGATTGCCATCTACCTCCTCTCCACGTTCATCGCCGCCGTTTGCGCCGTGGTGGGCAGCTTCCTCTTCCCTGTGACCCTCCAACTCGGCGACGTCAGCGACGTAACCGTCGGCGAGACGGCGGGCTCGCTAGGCGATGTCTTCACCAACCTCCTTACCGGCATGGTCGGCAACCCCATCGCCGCCGTGGCCAACGCCAACTACATCGCCATCCTCTTCTGGAGCGTCATCCTCGGCGTGGCACTGAAAACCACCGCCTCCAAGGCCACCGTCCAGGTGGTCCACGACCTCAGCGACGTGGTGTCCCGCGTGGTGAAGTGGGTCATCCAGTTCGCCCCCTTCGGCATCCTGGGTCTCGTCTACTCCACGGTGAGCGAAAACGGCCTGTCGGTGTTCTCCACCTACGGCCACCTGCTACTCCTCCTGGTGGGCTGCATGCTGGTCAACACCTTCGTCTTCAATCCCCTCATCTCGTTCATCCTGCTCCGCCGCAACCCCTACCCTCTGCTGTTCACATGCCTTAAAGAAAGCGGTCTCCAGGCCTTCTTCACCCGCTCGTCGGCGGCCAACATACCCATAAATATGGCCCTGTGCAAGAAGATGGGGCTGGACGAGGACTTCTACTCCGTGAGCATCCCGCTCGGCGCCACCATCAACATGGACGGCGCCGCCGTGACCATCACCGTCTTCTCGTTGGCCGTGGCACACACTCTGGGCATCGACGTCTCCTTCGGCTCGGCGCTCTTCCTCGGCGTGATAGCCACCCTCGGCGCCTGCGGCGCTTCCGGCGTCGCAGGCGGCAGCCTACTGCTGGTCCCCATGGCTTGCTCCTTCTTCGGAATCGGCAACGACGTGGCCATGCAGGCCGTCGCCATCGGCTTCATCGTCGGCGTGATACAGGACTCCGTGGAGACAGCTCTCAACAGCAGCGGCGACGCCTTCTTCACCGCCACCGCCGAATTCCACGACCGACGGAAAAAATCTCAGTCATCGAACAATTAATCTCGAATTATGAAAAGGTTGCTCTTTTGGGTGGCGTGCTTGGCCACTATCGGAATGGCCCGCGGGGCCGACACGTTGTCTCTCAGCAGCCCCGACGGGCGGCTGGCGGCGCACTTCTGGCTGGCCGACGGTGGCCGGCCGATGTATTCGCTCGAGCGCCAAGGCAAGGCGGTGGTCCGCGACTCGCGCCTCGGATTCACGCTCGAATGGCGCAAGAGCGACCTCGCCAGCGGATTCCGCCTCGCCGACACCCACCGCACCACCTTCGACGAGACATGGCACCCCGTCTGGGGCGAGGAGGCCAACATCCGCAACCACTACAACGAGCTTTGTGTCACCCTCCTGCAGGACCACTACCTCGACCACAAAGGCAAGCGCGTCGACAAGCCCACCATTATGCTCATCCGCTTCCGTCTCTACGACGACGGCCTCGGCTTCCGCTACGAGTTCCCGTCTGGCTCGTCGCTGGTGACCTTCTGGCTGACCGACGAGCTGACGGAGTTCCGCATGACGGGCGACCACACGGCCTGGTGGATACCGGGAGACTACGACACCCAGGAATTCAACTACACCCAGAGCAGATTAAGCGAGGTCAGCAAGTTGCACAACAACCCCCACCTCACCGGCGGATGGCCCTGGAAAAGCTTTTCCGACACTGGTCTGCAGACCGCCCTCCAGATGAAGACCGACGACGGCCTCTACATCAACATCCACGAGGCCGCCGTGCTCGACTTCCCCACCATGAATCTCGACCTTAATGAGAACACATTTTCTCTCAAAGTACACTTAACGCCCGACGCCACGGGCTACGTCGGCCGCCTCACCTCTCCTTGCTACTCCCCCTGGCGCACCATCCAGGTCTGCGAGAGCGCCACCGACGTGCTCCGCTCGCGTCTCATCCTCAACCTCAACGAACCCTGTGCCATCGACGACGTAAGCTGGATACACCCCGTCAAATACATGGGCGTCTGGTGGGAGATGATTTCCGACCACAGCACGTGGGGCTACACGAACGACTTCCCCAGCGTGCGTCTGCCGGGCGACCCCTCGCTGCCGCCCTCGCTTCAAGGCTCCATCACCGACTACAGCAAAGCCAAGCCCCACGGCCGCCACGGGGCCAACAACGCCAACGTGCGCCGCTACATCGACTTCGCTGCCGAGCATGGCTTCGACGCCCTGCTCATCGAGGGTTGGAACATCGGCTGGGAAGACTGGTACGGCAAGGACAAAGACTACGTCTTCGACTTCCAGACCCCCTACCCCGACTTCGACCTGCCGGCGCTGAACGAGTATGCCCACCGCAAGGGCATCCGCCTGATTATGCACCACGAGAGCAGCTCGTCGGTAAGCAACTACGAGCGCTTTATGGAGCCGGCCTACACGCTGATGAACCGCTACGGCTACGACGCCGTCAAGAGCGGCTACGTGGGCCGCATCGTACCCCACGGCGAGCACCACTACAGCCAGCCCATCATCAACCACTACCACCGCGCCATTGTGGAGGCGGCGAAGCACAAGATTATGGTGAACGCCCACGAGGCGGTGCGCCCGACGGGCCTCTGCCACACGTGGCCCAACATGATCGGCAACGAGAGCGCCATGGGCACCGAATTCCGTGGCCGCATCAATCCCGGCCACACCACCATCCTGCCCTTCACGCGTCTGCAGGGCGGCCCCATGGACTACACGCCCGGCATCTTCGAGACCGATATGGAGAAGAACGCCCCCTGGAACCGAGACCTGATGCGCCACACCATCTGCAACCAGCTGGGCCTCTACGTCACCTTCTACTCACCCCTGCAGATGGCCGCCGACTTCCCCGAGCACTACGAGCCCCACATGGACGCCTTCCAGTTCATCAAAGACGTAGCCGTCGACTGGGACACCAGCATTTACCTCTACGCCGAACCGGGTGACTACATCGTCACCGCCCGTCATCCGAAGACTTCCACCCTCAACCTCGCCGCCGACGGCGTCGCCACCCTCGCCGACGGCAAGAAAGGCGTCATCAGCAACACCGCCCGCTTTGTCTATGGCATTCCCGACTCACTTTCCACTTTCCACTTTCCACTCTCCACTCCATTGGATGTCTGGTACATCGGCGGCGTCACCGACGAGCAGGCCCGCGAAGTGGAGGTGAAGCTCGACTTCCTGAAGCCCGGCGTCAAGTACGAGGCCACCATCTACGCCGATGCCAAGGACGCCAGCGGATGGGTGAGCGATGTAACCATCGGTTGGGAAGCCGCCCAGAAGGAGGGCTACAACCCCAAGGCATACACCATCACCAAGAAGAAGGTGTCCAGCAAGAGCAAACTGAAGCTCCGCATGGCCCCCTGCGGCGGCTTCGCCATCTCCATCCGCGAGATAAAATAACCCCTGCCATTAGACCCATGAAACCCATTAACCCCATCAACCCCATCAAGCCCATTCTCCTCAGCTTCCTGCTTTTGTTGTCGCTCTCCACCGCCGCCAAAGAGAAAACCCACACCCTTGCCTCGCCCGATGGGCGGCTGGTGGCGCATATCTGGACTGACGATGTAGTCGTACACTATTACGTTTATCTTGGCGACATACAGCTGTTGCGCCCCTCCCTAATAGATATCGAACACTCGCAGGGTGGCAAGACATTCGACGCGCTGACTGTGAGGAAGGTGACCCGTCGTACCATCGACGAGACAGTGGCTTCGCCCTTCACACGTCAGGCCACTATGCGCAACCACTGCAACGAGCTGACCCTGCACCTGAAGGAAGGCCTCTCGCTCGTCTTCCGCGCCTACAACGAGGGCATTGCCTATCGCTTTGTGTGGGAAGGAAAGCCCGGACGTGTGAATAAGGAAAAGGTGGATTACAATTTCTACGGCGACTGGACCGCCACAGTGCCTTATGTCAAGTTCGACTCGCTTCGCTACGAGGAGCAGTACAGACCTTCGCTCGAGAACCACTACACCAAACTAACGCTTCACCACGAGGTGCAGTACAGCTCTTCATTCGAGAGCCAGTACACCACACTACCACTTTCACGGCTCGACCAGAGTCGCCTCTGCTTCCTTCCGCTGATGGTGCATTGCGACAATGGCGTGAAGGTGTGCATCACCGAGTCGGCCCTGCTCGACTATCCGGGCCTGTATCTGCATGGCACGGGAGGCCGCCCGTTGGTGGGTGATCACGCCCCCTTGCCCCGTCGCGTGGAGCAGGGCGGCCACAACAACCTGCAGCTGCTGGTCCGTGAGCGCGAGGACTACATCGCTGAGATGGACCGCAGCAAGGTCTTCCCCTGGCGCATCATGATGGTGGGCACCGACACAGAGATTGCGATGAACAACCTGAGCTACCTGCTGGCCGAGCCGTCGCGGGTGAGTGATATCAGCTGGATACGCCCCGGCAAAGTGGCTTGGGAATGGTGGAACTGTTTTAATATAAGTGGCGTCGACTTCCCCGCCGGGGTGAACAACGACACCTACAAGCACTACATCGACTTCGCCTCCAAGTACGGCATCGAATACGTCATCCTCGACGAAGGCTGGGCCGTGAATGGTGAAGCCGACCTCTTTCAGGTGGTGCCGGAAATTGACTTGCCAATGCTGGTGAACTACGCCAAGGAGCGCAATGTGGGCATCATCCTCTGGGCTGGCTACTATGCCTTCGACCGCGATATGGAACACGTTTGCCAGCACTACAGCGCGATGGGCGTCAAGGGGTTCAAGGTCGACTTTATGGACCGAGATGACCAGATTGTCACCGACTTCTACCGCCGCACGGCAGAGACATGTGCCAAGTACCATCTGGTGGTCGACTTCCACGGCGCCTTCAAGCCTGCGGGCCTCAACCGCACCTACCCCAACGTGCTGAACTTCGAGGGTGTCTTCGGCCTCGAGCAGATGCGTTGGGCGGGGCTGGAATGGGACCAGATGCGCTACGACTGCGAGATACCCTTCATCCGTCAGGCTGCCGGCCCGATGGACTACACCCAAGGGGCGATGCTCAACGGCTGCCGCAACAGCTTCCATCCCTGCTGGAACGAGCCTATGAGCCAGGGCACCCGCTGTCACCAGCTGGCGCTGTACATCGTGCTGGAGTCGCCATTGAATATGCTCTGCGATTCGCCGACCCACTACGACCGCGAGCCCGACTACACACGTTTCGTGGCCTCGCTACCCACGGTGTGGGACGAGACGCGTGTGCTGCAGGGCGAGGTAGGCGAGTACATCGTCACCGCCCGCCGCAAGGGCGACACCTGGTACGTAGGTGGAATAACCAACTGGACGGCCAGAGATGTGGATATTGTACTACCGCTTATCTCCCTTAACATCAGCGACATTGAACTGTACACCGATGGTATCAATGCACATCGCCGGGGTAGTGACTACCGACACGAAACGCCCAAAGCGGTCTTGCCGGTCATGACAATCCACATGGCTCCCGGTGGCGGCTTCGTACTCACGCTGCGAACTTCAAAGTAACAGAAAAGCCCCATGACACTCCCTCTGCACAAGTCCTTCGCGACGCACATTGCCCTGTTGCTCTGCCTCTGCCTGGCTGGCACGGTGGAGGCGCAGGAGGCGCGGGTGGGGCCCAACGACATCGTCGTTCTATACGAGAACGATGCACACGGCGCCATAGAGGGCTATCCACTGCTGGCCGCCCTGCGCGACAGCATGCAGTTGAAGACGCCCCACGTGGCAGTGGTCTCGTGCGGCGACTTCAGCTCGGGCTGCGCAATAGGTGCCATATCACGGGGACGCTACCCGGTGCGCATGATGCGCGCGGTGGGGTACGACTATGTGGTGCCGGGAAACCACGAGTTCGACTTCGGCGTCGACACTATGCGCCGACGGCTGGAGGCGCTGAACACGACGGTACTCTGCGGAAACTTCGCCCCGACGGGCAGCGGGAAGCCAATGGTCTACCCCAGCTCAGCCACGCGGCGATTCGGCGCACGGACGGTGGCCTTCATCGGCCTGACTACGCCGTCGACGCTGACATCGAGCATGCCTCTGCACTTCCAGGACAGCTCCGGGGTGTGGCGATACACGTTCTACGCGGAGAGCCTGGACTCGGTGCTGCAGGCCTGCGTGGACAAGGCGCGGGACCAAGGCGCCGAAGTGGTGGTGCTGCTGGCGCACATCGGCGACAAGGAGGTGCCGCCGCTGATAGCGGCAACAAGGGGTGTGGACGTGGTGCTGGACGGCCACTTCCACAGCGTGATACCGCACACGATGCTGCGCAACGCGGACGGGGAGGAGGTGCTGTGGTCGTCGACGGGTACGAAGTTCAGCCACCTAGGGATGCTCGTGATTCCGATGAAGGGAGCGATATGGAACACGCTTCTGGAGACGGCCACGATGGGTGCGGCGCGCAATGCGGTGTACGACACGATGATGGCGGTGCGGCGGGCGTTCGACAGCGTCGGGGCGCGACGGGTGGGGCGCAGCCTGCAGCCCGTGACACGCGACTACGACGGCGGCAGCCGGGCCGACTCTCCCATGGGCAACCTGGTCTGCGACGCCTACAGGGCCCTGACCGCGGCAGACATTGCGCTGTGCAACAGCGGCGGCATCCGCGCCGACATGCCGGCAGGGACGCTCAGCTACGGCGACATCTTCGCGGTGGCACCGTTCGAGAACAAGATTTGCGTGGTGCAGATGAGCGGACAGGCGCTGCTGGACGGGCTGGAGATGGGCTGCCGCGAGTTCCCGCGCTGCGACGGGGAATTCCCGCAGGTGGCGGGCCTGACGTTCGAGATAGACACGACCGTCGCAAGCACGGTGGTGTGCGACAGGAACGGGGTCTTCGTCCGGGTGGACGGCGCTCGCCGGGTGAAGAACGTGCGCGTGTGGGACGCCGGCAGCCAGGCCTACGTGCCGCTGAGGGCCGACGGCACCTACCGCGTGGCCGGAAGCGACTACATGCTCCTCTACGGCGGCGACGGATACCGCTTTGCGGGAGCGAAGACGGTGCTCAAAGATATATGCAACTACACCGAAGCCCTGGAGCTGTATATCGTCCGGCACCTGAACAGCACGGTCGACAGCCGCTACGCCCACCCGCAGGGGCGTATCCAAGTGGGACACAGAAAGGTAACAACAGACCGTTGACCACCGCCACCC
>OCTW011600514.1_pt1 | contig 15781 bp, 7 predicted proteins | sample 1539671 | NCBI WGS metagenome assembly OCTW01 (sample SAMN02144230, study PRJEB22623) | gut metagenome | biome: sheep rumen | host: Ovis aries | place: New Zealand
TGCTTTTGATGGCAAGGAGACGGCTCCCCCTCTAAGATAGAGGGGGTGGCAGCTTGCTGCCGGGGGCGTATGAAAGTAACTATGACCGACGGGGGCGTATGAAAGTAACTATGACCTACGCCTTCTTTTCTTCGCGTATGTCAGTGCACAATGTCTATCTGGCTGAAGGTCATGCTTAAGGCATCGAGGGTGAGTAGCCGGTCGGTGAGGAGCTGACCTATGCCGGTAATGTGCTTGATGGCCTCGGCAGCTTGTACGGTGCCTATGATGCCGGCAGCTGCGCCAAGCACTCCGGCGCGTGAGCAGGTGAGTATCTCGTCGGCTGCGGGTTGTGGGCCAAAGATGTCGCGCAGTGTGGCGTGGCCGGGCAGATAGGTGAAGGTATAGCCCTCATAGCGCAGCAGTGCGCCGTGACTGAAGGGTTTAGCGGCCTCTACGCAGGTGTCGTTGATAAGGTATTTGGCCTCAATGCTGTCGGTGGCGTCAATAATAAAATCGTAGTCGGCAATGACTTGCGGCGCATTGTCGGCCTCAAGGAAACGGTTGATGCCAACTATGTTGACATCGGGATTGAGACTGTGCAGTTTCTCCGTGGCGGAGAGGGTCTTGGGTTTGTCGAGGTCGGGAGTGAAATGGAGTATCTGGCGCTGCAAGTTGCTGAGGCTGACCTTGTCGCCGTCCATCAAGGCGATGGTGCCCACGCCTGCGGCAGCCAGATAGAGTGCTGCAGGCGAACCAAGGCCGCCCACGCCGATGATGAGGACGCGGGCGGCCTGGAGCTTGCGCTGCCCTTCGGGTCCGAAATGAGGCAGCTTCATGTGGCGACTATAGCGCAGTGCCTGTTCGCCGGTCATGATTCAAGGGGTTTCTTAGTGACCGAGAACAGCCTTGCGGTGCTCCTGATACTTAGCGTAAGCCTCCTTGGTGGCATCGTCCATCTGGTCCTCCATGCCGTAGAGGGCATTGTCCAGCTGGTTCATCTGCTTGAAGAGCTCGGTGTCGCCGCCGAAGAGGCCGTCAGTAACGAGGCCGCCTGCTTTCTCCTTGAGCTCCTCAGCGGGGAAGGTCTGCTCGAAATAGGTCAGGATGCCGTCGGCCTGCTTTACTACCTCGGGATAGTCCTCGGAGGTGAGGCTGAAGATTTTGTCGGTGAGCTCGCTAACCTTGGATGAGTCGTAGGGCTTGCTGCCGCAAGACATAATCAGGGCTGCAACGGCAGCCATTGCAAAAAACTTAATGCTTTTCATTGTCGTGAAAATTTTTAGGATTGTTAAACAAAAGGATTATTTCTTTTTCTCGTTTTTCTCGTATTGCTTCAGCAGCTGTTTATACCACTCGGGCTCTTTGCCGAAGATGCTGCGGAGCTTGGCGGTATCAAACTTAAGTTGGCGGTCATAGGTGTAAATGCCGTTTTGCTCCTGCTCTATATCGGTGAGCTGGGTGTAGGTGTAGCCGTTGATATAGTCGAAGGTGAGCACTGTGTCAACGGTGCTCTCCAGCCGGGTGTAGAGGGCCTCAAGGTCTTTGGGGCCTTCGCCATAGCCCCAGGTGTTCTCGGCATATTTCTCGATTACCCAACCAATTCCGCCGATTTCATCGAGGAAATAGGGCTGCCCTTTGTATTTGGCTTCCTTCTGCTGATTGAGGGTGGGCACTGTGCCGTCGCCCTTGAGGGTGAGCTGTTTTTTCAGCTCGGCAGCGTTGCCCTCATAGTTGTGGTAAGACCAGATGTCGGTCTTGGCCTGATGATAGCCGCCGCTCACATCGTGGACGGGGCGGTAGTCTATGCGGTGGGTGAGGTCATAGACATCGCCCAGCAGACGGTCGTGGTTGACACCGTCGCTGCTGCGTCCCCATGTCTCGTTGAAGGGGGTCCAGGTGATGATGCTGGGGTGGTTGCGGTCGCGCTCAACCACCTCCTGCCACTCGGTCAGGAAATTGCGGGCGGCAGCTACGCCGTTGATGTCCATGCCCCATGAGGCAGCCTCGCCCCAGGTGAGGTAGCCCAGCTTGTCGGCCCAGTAGTGGAAGCGCTCCTCAAACACTTTCTGGTGGAGTCGGGCTGAGTTGAAGCCCACGGCCATGGAGCGCTCGATGTCAGCCTTGAGGTCAGCGTCGGTGGGAGCGGTCCAGATGCCCTTGGGATAGAAGCCTTGGTCGAGCACCATGCGGAGATAGAGGGGCTTGTTGTTGAGGAAATAGCGGTTACCTTCAATGTGAATCTTGCGCATGCCGGCATAGCTCTGCACGCGGTCGATGACCTGGCCCTGCTTGTTGAGCACCTCATATTCCAAGTCATAGAGGAAGGGGCTTTCAGGCGACCAGGTCTTGACATTCTTGACAGGCATAACGATAACCATGGGGTTGGTGGCTTTCTGTGTGGTAGTGCAGACAGCCTTGCCGTTGTCAAGGAGCCTGACCCTCAGCTGCAGGCCGTCCTGCAGGGCATAGAAGGCGGGCTCAAGGATGAAGCGGCTGTTGTCGAGGTCGGGCTTGACATATACGCCCTTGAGGGCCTGCGGTGCCACGGCCTCCATCCATACAGTCTGCCAGATGCCGGTAACGCGGGTGTAGTAGCACCCGGAGGAGTAGAAGGCGTGGCTCTGCTTGCCACCCGTCTGGGTGCCTGAGCGCACGTCGTCTTTCACCCACAGGATGAGGTTGGCCTCTTGTCCGGGGGTGACATAGTCGGTTATGTCAATCTCAAAGGATGAACTGCCGCCCCAGTGGCGTCCGGCCACAGCACCGTTGACATAGAGGGTGGCGTAGTAATCGACGGCCCCGAAGTGGATGAGAATCTTCTTGCCCTCCCAGTTGGCGGGGATGCTGACCTTGCGCTGATACCAGATGGCAGGGATAAAGTCCTTGTAGCCGACGCCGGAGAGTTCGCTCTCGGGGCAGTAGGGCACGGTGATTTTGTTGGGAAATCCCTCGCTCTTGTCAAACTTGCGGCCTACGCCGGTGTTGCTGAGGTCAAACTCGTAGGTCCAGGTGCCGTTGAGGTTAATCCAGTCGGCGCGCTCAAACTGCGGGCGCGGGTATTCGGGACGCGGAATATCGGTCTGTGCCATGCCGGTGAGGCAGAGGGCAACGGCAAGAAGGGTGCTAAGTATTTTCATGTCTAAACCTTTTTATATTATTAACAGGGAGTTAACGGGTAATCAACAGAACAACATTAAAAGTTTTAATGCCCGGCATTTATCTGCGCGGTGCGCGGTGGTGGCGCGGTGGTGCGGGAGCACGGTGGCGCGGTGCTCTCTCGTAGTGGTGGTGGGTAACCACATATCCGCGAGGCGGAGCGTAATAGTAGTCATCGTAGGGCCATAAACAGCTGCCCATCAGCATTGACGCAATGGCAACCAATGCAATAATCGCGAGATTTCTCATGGCGGTATAGGTAAGTGGTTATTCGTTAGTCTCCTCCAGGGTGAAGGCCGACGAGCCGTCGAAGCAGTGGGTGCAGATATGGCACTTAGGCAGGCCGATAGCCTTGACAAGGTCCTCCAGCTTGGTAAATTTGAGGCTGCTGAGGTTTAGCCGGCGGGCAATCTCGCTGACCATGCGCTTATATTCGGGTGAGTCGGTCTCGGTGTATTTCTGCAGGGTCTCCTCGGAGGGGTTGGGACCCTCAAAATCCTCGATGATGCGGCGGGTGATGAGCTCGCGGTCGCTCTTGGATGAGGTGAAGTTGATAAATCGGCAGCCATAGACCAGCGGCGGGCAGGCAATGCGCATGTGTACCTCCTTGGCTCCGTCGTCGAAGAGAATCTTGGTGTTGTCTCTCAGCTGGGTGCCGCGCACGATGGAGTCGTCGCAGCAGAGCAGGCGCTTGCCCTTGAGGAGGTCTTTGTTGGCAATGAGTTTCATCTTGGCCACCAGGTTGCGCATTTCCTGATTGGCGGGCATGAAGGAGCGCGGCCAGGTGGGCGTGTATTTGGCGATGCAGCGCAGGTAGGGTACCTTGGCGCCGACGGCATAGCCCGTGGCCATGCCCACGCCTGAGTCGGGGATGCCGCAGGCGCAGTCCACCTCGGTGTCATCGGCCTCGCCCATGGCCTTGCCGCACTCAAAGCGCACCTGCTCAACATTCTTGCCCTCGTAGCAGGAGGTGGGAAATCCGTAATATACCCACATGAAGGCGCAAATCTGCATCCTCCTGTTAGGCTTGCGCAGCTGCTCCATGCCGTTGGCCCTGATCTTGATTATCTCGCCCGGGCCGACAAAGTGCTCCACGCTGTAGTCAAGGTTGGGAAAGGCCGTGCTCTCTGTGCTGACGGCCATGGCGCCGTCCTTGCGGCCCACCACGATGGGCGTGCGGCCCCACGCGTCGCGTGCGGCTATCACGCCGTCCTCGGTCAGGAGCAGCATGGAGCAGGAGCCCTTTACCTTATTATATACATTCTCGATGCCCTCTACGAAGGTGCGGCCCTTGACAATGAGCAGCGAGATGAGCTCGGTGGGATTGATGCGGCCGGAGGTAAACTCGCTGAGGTGCTCGCCCTCGCTGATAAGTTCCTGAGCCAGCTCTTCAAGGTTGTTGATCCTGGCCACGGTGACCAGGGCAAAGCGGCCCAGGTGGCTGTTGGTGAGCATGGGCTGGGCATCAGTGTCGCTGATTACGCCGATGCCGGCGTACCCGTCAAACTTGTCAAGCTCGTCCTCAAAGCGCGGACGGAAGTAGGAATTCTCCAGATTGTGTATCTCACGTTCAAAATGGCCCGACCCGTTGATGGTGGCAATACCGCCGCGGCGGGTGCCAAGGTGAAACTGATAGTCCGTGCCGTAGAATACGTCGGTAATGCACTTCTGCTTGCTTACCACTCCAAAGAAACCGCCCACTGTAGTCTGTTTTAATGTTGTTAATAAGAAAAGGATGACAAAAACGAGTTGCAAATTTAATAATAAAAAGCGAAAAACATGGCTCATTTTCCAAATAATCACTAATTTTGCACTCTGGAAAGCCGTGAAGGCTTCCTGCTGTCCCTGTAGTTCAATGGATAGAACAGCAGTTTCCTAAACTGCTGATTTGGGTTCGATTCCCAGCGGGGATACCACCAATTATGATAAGGACGACTCACTGGAGCCGCCCTTTTTTGTGCCCTGCGGGAGCCGAGGCAGCAGAAAAGACAGACAAACAGCGAGCAGGCGCAGCCAAAAAGCGAGGAAACGCAACGAAACCCCGTGGAGACGGCATAAAAACGCGTCAAGACTCTATAGTTCTCCCGGGAATAATTTAACACCTCCGCGAGAATAATTTAACACCTCCGCGAGAGTAATGTAAGTTTCCCGCGGAAGTTTTAGATTATTCCCGCGAGAGTTTTAGATTATTCCCGTGAGAGTTTTAAATTATTCCCGCGGGAGCGTTGATGTTTCCACGCGTTTTTATCGCCGTTTGTCAGAGATAAATTTTTTGCCGACGGGAACGAATTTTTTGCCGACGGGAACGAATTGGTTGGTGACGGGAACGAATTGGTTGGTGACGGGAACGAATCGGTTGGTGATGGAGATAAATCGGTTTCCGACGGATAAAAATGATTTCTGCCCGCAGAAAGGGGCGGGCCGGATGTGCAGAAATGACTTTAGAGTGTTCCAAAATCTGGCTGAAGGGGGCTTCTGACGCAATAAATTGGCGTTTTGGGCTCGGAAGTGAGGATTTTTGTGTACTTTTGCAGGGCTTTATATATATATGAATAGTTGTATGAATGCTGTGAGAAAGATTTTTGTGCTGGTGGTGCTTGGTGCGCTGCTGTTTGGCGCGGTGCCGGCACGCGCGGTGCTGAAGGAGCGTGACCTCAACCAGACTATCTCGGTGCTGAGGGCTGAGCTGGAGAATGCCTTCCGCGAGCAGAAGGAGCGGATGGAACGCTACCACAAGCAGGCGGAGCTGCAGCACCAGGCCATGGTGGAGACCATGCAGCACAGCGACCAGATAGCGCTGATGCTCTATTCGCAGAAGGAGGAATACACCTTTGACCTCACCTATGCCTGCCATGAGGCTACGGAGCAGTACCGCGAGTTCAGGCGCAGCCGTGTGCCTTACCAGAAGATTATGGCCCGCATGGAGCAGGAGGTGCAGAGATACAAGTCGCTGCTGGATGCGCTGCAGGGCCTCTCGCCGCTCAGCCTGAATGAGACGAGCCAGAAGTATCGCGACGTCTGCATCAAGCTGGCCACCAAGATGCTCAACAATGTGCGCGAGACGAAGAACAGCCTGGCCGCTGATCAGGCGCACTATGCGGAGATGGGCAAGAAGCTCAAGAAGGTGCACGACTACGCGCAGAAGCGCTATGAGGAGATACAGAACAATATCTTTGTCAATGGCGGCCAGAGCTACTTTACCGTGCTGAAGCGGCTGGGGTGGTCGATTGATGAGGCCAGGAACGACACGCAGGAGAAATATCGCGTGGAGTCTATCAACACCAAGGACGGCGTGCGCATCAAGGTCAATTCGCAGTGGAGGGGACCGGGTGTGATTTTCTTTGCAGTGTTCATATTGTTCTACCTTATCCTGGCGGCAGCGCTGAGCAGCGCTATCATGAAGTGGCTGGTGCCCAAGCGGCTGCGCACTCCCGAGTTTCTGAAGAAGCGGGTGTGCATTGGCCTGGTGGCGGCCATCATTATCTTTGCCGTGGTGATATCGGTTGTGCGCGTCTCGATGGGGCACAACAATTTCATGCTGATGGCCAGCGGTCTGCTGATAGAGTATGCCTGGCTGGTGGGCGTGATATTGCTGTCGCTGCTGGTGCGCCTGAACGGCGACCAGATTAAGAGCGGCTTCCGCATCTATACGCCGGTGATGCTGATGGGTTTTGTCATCATTGCGTTCCGCGTGATATTCATTCCCAACAATCTGGTCAACCTTATCTTCCCGCCGCTGCTGGCCGTGTTTACGCTGTGGCAGTGGATTGTGGTGAGGCGCAACAACCGCAACATCCCCAAGAGCGACATGTTCTATACATGGATTTCGCTGGTGATTATGATGGTGTCAACGGTGGCTGCCTGGGTGGGCTATACCCTGCTGGCGGTGCAGATACTGATTTGGTGGATGTTCCAGCTCACGTGTATCCAGACTATCACCTGCTTCTATCATATGCTGGAGCGCTATGAGGCCCGCAAACTGGCCGCCAAGGTGGCACGACAGCAGAGGTTCAAGGCCAGGAAGGCCCAAAACTCCAACTTCGACTCGGCTGCCGCCCTGCAGAAGATTAAGGAAAATCCCGGAGAATACATTGTCAACACGTGGTTCTTTGACCTTGTCTATAAGGCCGTGGTGCCTGTGCTGGGCGTGATGAGCGTGATGTGGAGCATCTGGTGGGCTGCCGATGTGTTCAATCTCTCGCACTCGGTGATAGACTTCTTCCTGACAGACTTTATCAAGATTCCCAATGTGCTCTACCTGAGCCTGCAGAAGATAGTGCTGGCCTGCAGCCTGTGGTTTATCTTCCGCTATGTGAGCTATCTGCTTAAGTCGCTCTACAAGCTCAGAACCCATACTCCCAAGCTGCGCAACTCGCAACGCCAGAGGGTAGAGCGCGTGGTCAGCTCACGGCCCAATATCACCCTGGCCAACAATGTGATTGCCATCCTTGTGTGGGGCTCCTATTTCATCATCTGCATGTTGATGCTCCACATTCCCGGCGGCGCCATCAGCATCATCTCCGCCGGATTGGCTACCGGCGTGGGCTTCGCCATGAAGGATCTGCTGGAGAATTTCTTCTATGGCATCTCGCTTATGACCGGCCGCATCCGCGTGGGCGACTTCATTGAGTGCGACGGCGTTCGCGGCAAGGTGGAGAGCATCACTTATCAGAGCACACAGATTGCCACCCTCGACGGCTCCATAATAGCCTTCCTCAACAGTGCGCTGTTTAACAAAAACTTCAAGAACCTGACCAAGAGCCACAGTTATGAGCTACTCAAGGTGCCCTTCGGCGTGGCCTACGGCACTGATATCAATCAGGTGCGCAGTGTGCTGACTAAGGCCATCAACAACATGCAGGCCAAGACACGCGACGGCCGTGACGTCATCAGTACCAAGCTCGGCACCGATGTGCTCTTTGAGGAGTTTGCCGACAGCAGCGTCAACCTCTTCTTCATATGCTGGATAATAGTGGAGGAGAAACTAATGATTACCAGCCGCATTAAGGAGACTATATACAACACCCTCAACGAAAACAATATCTCCATTCCCTTCCCGCAGAGGGATGTGCGTATTATTGGAGAAATAGGGGGTAAGGGAAAAAAGAGCAAGGGGTAGAAGCAGAGGTTGTTATCCTCTTATCCCCTCTCATGAGCGAGGCTCCTGACGCAGGGCACTCCCTGCAAGCACACAACACATCACATATAACATATCATATATCAAAGAGATGCAACCGTTAATAATCTACAACACCTTGTCGCGCAACAAGGAATTGTTCAAGCCCATCAATGAGGGCCATGTGGGCATGTACGTATGCGGACCCACCGTCTATGGCGATGCCCATCTGGGCCACGCCCGCCCGGCCATAACCTTCGACCTTCTTTATCGCTACCTGCTACACCTCGGCTACAAGGTGCGCTACGTGCGCAACATCACCGACGTGGGCCATCTGGAGCACGATGCCGATGAGGGCGAGGACAAGATAGCCAAGAAGGCCCGGCTGGAGCAGCTGGAGCCGATGGAGGTGGCGCAGTACTACACCAATCGCTTCCATCAGGCCATGGATGCCCTCAACGTGCTGCCGCCAAGCATAGAGCCCCACGCCTCCGGCCATATCATAGAGCAGGAGCAGCTGGTGAAGGAAATCCTTGACAACGGGTTCGCCTATGTCAGTGAGGGCAGTGTCTATTTTGACGTTGAGAAATATAATCAGAAGTACCGCTACGGCAAGCTCTCCAATCGCAACCTTACCGACGTAATCAACCACAGTCGCACCCTTGACGGTCAGGACGAGAAACACAATCAGGTGGACTTTGCCCTCTGGAAGAAGGCACAGCCGCAGCATATCATGCGCTGGCCCAGCCCTTGGAGCGACGGTTTCCCCGGTTGGCACTGCGAGTGTACCGCCATGGGCCGCAAGTATCTGGGCAGCCATTTTGATATCCACGGCGGCGGCATGGACCTCGTCTTTCCCCACCATGAGTGTGAGATAGCGCAGGCCGTAGCCTCGCAGGGCGACGACATGGTCAAGTACTGGATGCACAACAACATGATAACCATCGAGGGCAAAAAGATGGGCAAGAGCTATAACAACTTCATCACCCTCCAGCAGTTCTTCGATGGCAGCCACGAGAAGCTGCAAGAGGCTTACAGCCCCATGACCATCCGCTTCTTTATCCTACAGGCCCATTACCGCTCCACCGTCGATTTCTCCAACGAGGCTCTACAGGCCAGCCGCAAGGGCATGGAGAGACTTTTCGATGGAATTGCACAACTTGAGCGTCTGCAGCCCACCGAGGGCGGCACCGTTGACAAAGCCTATGCCGAGGCGTTGCGCCAGAAGTGCTACGATGCTATGAACGATGACCTCAACTCGCCAATCGTAATCAGTCACCTGTTTGAAGCCTGCCGCGTTGTCAATCAGGTGGCCGACCACCAGCAGACTATCACTGCCGACGGCCTTGAGGCTCTGCGGGAGGTATTCCATACCTTCACTTTCGACATCCTTGGTCTCAAGGCTGAGGCCGACGGCAGCAGTGAGCGTGAGGAGGCCTTCTCCGCCGCCATCGACCTCCTGCTGGAGACCCGCGCCAAGGCCAAGGCCGCCAAGGACTGGGCTACCAGCGACCTCATCCGCGACCGCCTGGCCCAACTGGGCTTTGAGGTTAAGGACACCAAGGATGGCGCTACGTGGAAATTAAACAAATAAGCGGGCGACGATTCCCCTGTTTTATGAAGAAATCCTGCGGGCGGTCTTAACGGCTGCCCGTTTTTTCTGTCCTATACTTGCCGCCAATAAAATAACAAGACAAAAGCGATGCGAAGAAAAAGACTCTTTTCTTGCTGACAAAAGAAGATTTTAGGAAGATATAATGAAATGTGCCGTAAAAAGTCGATTTTTTTAGTCTATTTAATATTACTTTAAAAAGTTTTCTCTATTTTTGTAGGCAGAATGTGTGCGTGTGCACATGTACTTAGAAAAGATAAAGTAAAAAACAAAAAAATAACAACAAAATGAAACTGAATCTCAAGAAAAGCCTGTTTGTGCTGGCTCTGTTGACAGTCGGCACAAGTTTCTACAGCTGTAAGGACGATGTGGATGAATCTGATCTCTACACGTTCAAGGGTAGCACCATCATCTCCTTCCTGGAGGAGTCGGAGAACTACACGGACTTTGCCTATGTTTGTTCCAAGGTGAAGCTAAGCAAGAAGAGTGAGTCTAACATCGCGCAGCTGCTGTCCACCCGTGGCAACTACACCGTGTTTGCGCCTACCAACGAGGCTCTGCATGCTTATCTGGACTCTATCTATGTAACTCCTAACTACGACATCACCCAGATACCCGACTCCACTGCCGAGTATATCGTTCGCAATGCCATTATAGACAACGGCAATAGTGACGCCTATCTTACCACCGACTTCCTTGTGGGTGCACTGGGAAAGACCAACATGAACGACCGCTATATCACCATCAGCTATGACAATGACTCAGTTACCAACAAGGCCATAACGATGGTTAACGAGCACTCCAAGATTGTTAATCCCGACGTGGAGGTTACCAATGGCGTGGTTCATGGCGTGGACAATGTTGTCCAGATGTCTAACGCCTATCTGCCCGACCTTATTGAGCAGACTCCTAACCTCAAGATTTTCTCCATGCTGCTCCGCCAGACTGGATGGGACAAGAAAATGGAGGTCTATCGTGATGAGGACTACGAGATGAACCACCCCGAGACGATGACCATAGAGAGCGGTACCTACCGCTGTCCTGAGCATCGCTACATTGGCTTTACCGCCTTTGTGGAGCCCGATAGTCTCTTTGTTGCCCAGTGGGGAGTGCCCGAGCCCGACATCAAGAATGGCATCCTGCAGAACGGCGAGGAAATCCTGGCCGTTATCAAGGACAGATGCGCAGAGGCCTATCCCGATGCCGCAGGCACCGACCTCAAGCAGGAGGATAACGCCGTCAACCAGTTTGTCAGCTATCACCTGCTGCCCCAGCGCCTCACTCTTGACAAAATTGTTGTTCACCACGCCGAGATGGGCTTTGCCTACAGCAACCCCACCCAGCTCTCCATCGACTGCTTCGAGTACTACGAGTCTCTCTGCACCAGCCATCGCCGCATGATGAAGATCACCGAGGGCAAGCAGACCGAGGGCAAGCGCATCAACCGTCACTGCAAGCATAAGACCGACGTGGCCGCCGGCGACTTCTATGAGGAGTACGATATAGACCGTCCCGGTATCCTTATACATGAGAGCAATAAAAACTATCTCAACAACGCCCTCAACGGATTCTATTACACCATCGACAGCCTGCTTATCTACGACTACGACGTGCCTAACCTCGTACTCAACGAGCGTCTGCGTTGGGACGTTACCTCCCTGCTGCCTGAGATGATGACCAATGGTTTCCGCCTGATGACCGACAATGAGTGGCATGTCTTCCCTCCCGGCTACTTTGAGAATCTTAAGACGGGCAAGGAGTCACGCGTACGCTACCTGCCCTACTGGTCAAGCACAGTGGATAACTATCAGGGCGATGAAATCAATGTCAATGGTCAGTATGACATGATCCTGCGTCTGCCGCCCGTTCCGTACTACGGCACGTGGGAGCTCCGTATAGCCAAGCCTACATACCCCACCTTTGGTATGGCACAGATTTATCTTGGCACCAATCCTGAGAACCTGCAGCCTATCGGCCTGCCCGTTGACCTGCGTCTTAACTACACCCTGCCCGTTATCGGCTACGAGACCGACACTGAAGACTGGGATGCCAACTACGAGAACGACCGCGTAATGCGTCTCCACGGCTACATGAAGGCTCCCTATCACGATGGTATCAAGCGTGGCGGCGGTACAGCCATCACCGAGTCCATGCGCTGCACCAAGACCTATGCCGGCTACGAGCGTATCCGCCGTATCGTAACTCAGGGCACCTTTGGTCCTGACGAGGTTTGGTACATCCGCATCAAGTCTGTGCTTGAGAGTACTGCCACCATGTTCCTCTGGGACTACATGGAGTGGGTTCCCAAGTGGGTTTATGCAGGCACTGAGATGGAGGATATCTGGTAAAAAAGCACAGACTTCCTCGCGCGTACCTTATATTATATAATATAATGGGAGACAGCGGTACAACCGCTGTCTCCCAATAAAAATATAAGTAAGAACTTTATTGTTAACCTATTTATTAACTTAAACTTTATTTTGCGTATGAAAAAGTTATACCTTTTCATTGCAGCGGTGTTTGCAATGCTTTGCACCGTGAGCGTTAGTGCGCAGAAGTACAGCCTTGAGACCGAGGCCACCGAAGGTCCTCAGCCAGGCGTTACTTATGCCATTATGAACGCAGAAACCAGTATGTTCATTTCCTGCAAGTACGGCACCAGCGGTGGTCTGCTTGAGATTATGGACGACGAGGATGTCCTCTGGCAGATAGAAGCCACAGGAGAAAAGACCGAGGCCGGCTACGACCTTTGGTATCTTAAGTCAGTAGGTCAGAACCTCTACGTACAGGAGGTTGACCTTGAAGGTCATCCTGGCCTTGACGGCTATGATGTTTACAACTACAATGGCTTCAACTGGGAGCTTACCGACGACAAGAGCAAGGCTGCCAAGATCGTCATCGCCAAGGGAACCCCCGGCGAGGACGTGATTGAAGGCGAGGCTTGGCGTACCAATGGTCCTTCCACTGGTTTCGTTATCAGCCGTCAGAATCTTCCCATCTGGATTTCCGGTGACGGTATTGAGAGCCCCAAGATGATGAAAATCTCTTATCAGGGTGCCAACGTAGCTTGGGAGCCCTACAACGACGGCTGTGTATCATGGCAGTTCTGGACAGTTAAGAAGCTCTCTGCTCAGGAAGAACTCGAGCAGCTTATCGACAACTATAGCAAGACTGAGTTCGTTGCCGGCAATGACCCCGGTTTCTACCGTTCTTCTGTTGTTGAGGCCTACAACTCCTCGCTCGAGTCTGCAATGATGCTTGTTCTGCAGGCTGCTTCTGAGGAAGAGTATGAGGCTGCTGTTAAAGACCTCCGTGCAAAGCGTGAGGCTGTTGAGGGTGCTTTGATTCCTCTTACCGAGGGCTACTACTTCATTATCAGCGGTTTCGATGATTTCCTCAACAATTTCGGTGTGGAGAAGGCTGTCTATGACAACACTTCCGCTAACCTGATTGCTTACAAGAACCTCGACGATAACGATGTAAACTTTGTATGGTACATCGCTCCCAACACCAACAGCGATGCTGAGGAGAACGAGTTCTGGGTACAAAACTACGCTACCGGCAACTACGTTTACCACGGCACTCAGTGGTATTCCTCTTCTACTCCGCTTACTCCGGATCCCTCTGAGCCTCAGAATATCCGCCAGTACACCAGCGGTAAGTGGTATTGGGGTAGCCGCACCTACCATAACACTTCCTACACACCGTATGCAAGCTCCAGTCCTGTAGCTAGCGACAGTCAGGGTAACCTTACCTCTTGGGGCCAGTGGAGTGACGACTCTACCAAGAACACTCACTTCAACCTCTGGTACCTCCGCTCTGTTGACGATGAGAAGATGGCAGAGTTTGCTGAAAAGAAGGCTCAGGTTGACCGCACACAGCAGGTTAACGACCTCGTTACCGAGGCTAAGGACCTCTATGCTAAGCTCTTTACCTACACTCCGGGCGAGGAAGACCTTATCACTGTAGCAGGCGGTAACGGTTCCATCGACGCTGCTACTCTTGAGACCAACGTTGAGGGCAACCAGATTGCTTTCTATCACTTCCGCGGCCAGGGCGTTGCCACTTCCGATGACTACAAGTTCCTCATCGATGGCGACGACGAGACCTACATGCAGGGTTCCGGCTATATCGAGATTGATATCAGCAAGACTCCTCAGCGCTATGTAACCTTCGAGTACTCTACCCGTTGCGCAAGCATGGAGAAGGGTAATGCCAACCAGCACAAGTGGGGTGTACAGGAGCGTCCTAACTTCATTCAGATCTACGTTGCTAAGGACACCGTTGACGGTGGTGACTGGACATTGGTAGGCAGCACCAGCCTTGGTGCCCTCAAGCAGTCTGAGCTCACTGAGCCCTTCGATCCCGTAAGCTACACCCTCGACCTTGGCGATACCTACGGATTCATCCGCTATGAGGTTATCTCCAACGCCAATGGCGGCAGCTACTTCACTCTCTCCGAGTTCCAGGTTCATCCTGCCTCTGTTGACGAGACTACCTCTCAGTACTACACCACTGAGGGCATGTCTGAGAAGGCTGATGTCCTCCTCGCCACAGCCAATGCTAAGATGGCTACTGCCGCTGAGGCTACCGAGGCTGACATTGCCGAACTGAAGGCTGCTATTGCCGACGTTCAGGAGCTCTATGCTGACACTGCAGCCCTTGCCGCTCTGGCAGCCGAGTGCGAGGTACTTGGTACCACCGCTATTGTAGGCGAAGAGATTGGCCAGGTTTCTAATCAGGATGTTGCCGACGCTCTCGCAACAGCAGCAGAAACTGCTAAGGCTATGATTTCTCCCTCCATCACTGTTGATGAGGTTAAGGCCCAGATGGCTGCCCTGCGCACCGCTAAGGAGAACTTCCTTGCTGCCCTCACCACCTTCGAGCCCAACACCTTCTACTATCTGCAGTCTCCTCAGCTGGGACAGAACCTCTATGCTTCTGCTCCTGACCGCAAGACAACCCTCCAGGTTGGTACCAATGACGGCAAATATGATGAGTACTCCGCTGAGACCATGTGGATGTTTGTTCCCGCAGAGGGCGAAGGCACCTACTATGTACAGAACGTAGCTACCGGTTTCTATCTCACCGAGGCTTCCACCGACGGCACAGAGGCAACTCTCTCCTACAAGCCTGTTGTTTATGAAATCAACTATACCGGCAACGGTGCTTACACCTTCGTTCCCACCAACGCTATGAACAAGGAGGGTCTGGCCATCGGTACTGATCCCACTGCCTCTGAGGCTGACTCCAAGGCAATCTTTACCGAGCCTAATTCTGCTGTTACTTCTTGGGTAATCCTGCCGCTCAGCGAGGATGTTGAGGCTATTTCCGCTACCGTCACTCCGGGCATCGGCGTGCTGGCTCTGCCTTACAACCTCAGCGAGGAGTTTGTTGAACTCAACGAAGGTCTTACCCTCTACGGCATTAAGAATATGACCCAGGAGGAGAAGGAAGGCGAACTCGAGACCACTATCGAGCTTTACAAGAAGACTGAGGTAGCTGCCAACGAGGCCGTTATTTATCAACTCACCGCTCCAACCGAAGAGGCTCAGCAGCTTACCATTCCTCTCCCCAGCACTCTCTCTTCAGCCAAGGAGGCAAGCAATGGTATCGTAGGTATGCTCTATGCACAGGCTGTCAAGGCTGGAGTTGCCCGCAGCAATGGCCAGGCTTTTGAGGCTGTTACCGGTACTCCCACCATCGCAGCTCAGACTGGTGTCATCGACCCCGCTGCCTTCAAGGCCGAGGTTGCTGATGTTGAGACCGACATGACTCTTGTTATCACAGGCCTCAAGGCTATGAAGACCGCAGTCGCAGCTGATGTTGACGGCGACGGCAATGTCAACACCTCCGACGTAGTTGCCATCTACAACTTCATCATCGACGGCACCGGCGTGACCAAGGAGGCAGCC
>OCTW011599018.1_pt1 | contig 15773 bp, 21 predicted proteins | sample 1539671 | NCBI WGS metagenome assembly OCTW01 (sample SAMN02144230, study PRJEB22623) | gut metagenome | biome: sheep rumen | host: Ovis aries | place: New Zealand
GCGTTAGCCGTTACCATAATAGCTTCGGCTGTTCCATAAAATCGTTTAACATGAAGTTCTTTCATATTTTCTCCAAAGTGTCAAAGAGTTTAAGTGTTTTCGTAAGCTTTCCTTCATCGTATGGGAAACTTTCCGTGGCGTTGCTGCATTTCAAAGCGTACGGCCTGTCTGGATAGACGTAGTACTGGTTGTACCTGTTTACGCACGATGCGCAAATTTCCAGCTTTTCATCCTTATACTCGAAATCGCAAAGCATCCGCTTATCAGGCTTGTTCCTGTTACAAAGCTCCGCCCGATAGGTCACGGATATTGTGTCCATTTTGCTTACGGATTGAAGTTCATACCCTGTGGGTATGGACTTCTTTACAAGTGTACGGACAACGGATTTCAACTTAGCTTCGGTGTACACTAACCGCTTGGCTAGGCTGCAAAAATACTCTGGGCTGTTAGGCGTAGTCATAACCAATTACTTATCCAACGTAGATGATTTTAGGTTCCTTAATCAGGCTGAGCCTGTAATTGAGATAACATTCAAGGTCGTTAGAACTGAACGAGTAGTAGCCACCACTCTTGTAGTTCTTCAACAACGCCACATAGTCGGTAAACCGCTTCTCGGTCAGCAATGCCGTCAGAACATTGATGTCAACTCGGCACTCGTTACCCATGATGTACAAACCAGAGTAAACACCCTTTCCAGACTCGACATAGTTCACCTTGACAGTGTCATTTCCCTTAACGACCGTGTTCACTGCAAGCTTGTTCTTGTAAACATCGTTGATTGCCTGTGTTCTTCCAAAGTGAACCCAATCCAAATCTGGTTTGTCCTTTCTTCCTTTCAACAGTTCCTTCTTGTGGTGGATGAGGAAGGCTTCAACAGAGTCATCCATCGAGTCGCCAAAGCGGTGCGGCTTCAACAGGTCTTCCTTCGGAATTGGGTGGCCACCGACATCATACGGATAGAAACAGGTTCCCCACTTTCCAGTAGATGCCTTCAAGACAGGAATGCAGTACATTCTCGGGAGGTCATCAGCGTCGATGAACACACTGTCGGCAAGGGTTGCAAACCCGTTCTTGACGACAACCTTTTTCGGGTAATTACCCGATTTAATCGTACGGAGTTCTTTCAGTTCGCTCCAATTGCCGATATAGAACTTTCCGTCGATATTCATATCGGAAAGGGAAAGACGGTTGCAAGTGTTGTTTAAAAGCTGGTCCAACTCATTGAAGTTGGCTACCTTGACATCGGCATTTTTAAGACTCTTGTCGATGCAGGTAATCATCGAGTACGTCGTGATGCCCTTGAACAGCTGCTTGTGACCGAAGTCTATCAGGCATGAGAGATTACCGTTTTCCAGAAGATACTTTCTGAAATTCGCACCAGATGTGGAATGCATCCAAGAGGACGGGGTTATGTACGAGAGGATGCCCTTGTCATTCAGCATCCTGATACCAAGCTCGAAGAAAGCAAGATACAGGTCGCACATCCCTTCATCAGCAAACTTGTAGTTCTTGACCACATCGTACAGCTTCCCGAGATTGTGAACACGGACGTAAGGCGGGTTGCCAACAACATAGTCCATCTTTCCGTCATAATCCTTGATGGAAAGGGAGTTGCCAAGACGGACATCCCATTTCACGTCGTTTACGCCGTACATTGCCGCAGTATCGTCCAGCCTTTTCTTCAACTGGCGGAAATTCGACTTGTTCAACTCGATTGCGTGAATGTAGGTTTCAAGTGCTTCCTTCAATCCTTTCTTGCCCTTCTTGACACGGATGTGTTCAACACAGTATCTGGAAATAGCGGCAACTACGATGTTTCCGTCGCCTGCGCTGTTGTCCATGAAATGGTGTTCAAGGATGCGTTCTGCCCCGACGTACTTTGCAACATCGAGAAGCACATTCACTATATTCAGCGGGGTAAATATTTTTCCTTCTTCTTTCAATGCGTTCTTAATCATAGTTTCATTCCAGCGTTTTCAAGCACTATCGCCTTGGCTGAATTGTAATCCATGCCAAATTCTTTCATGTAGGCGGCAATTTCCTCTTTCAGTTTGGCAACACGCTCACCTCGCTTGGGGTTGTACTGCATGTTCAGTTTCATACCCTGCAACCAGTCGAACGAATGAGCCTGCTGTTTCTTCGTAAGGTGGAAGAAGCTCAGCGTGTTCGTCTGGACAAGGATATCATATACCGCAGGGTCGTTTTCAAGAGCAACCTGTACAAGGTACGGTTCGAAAGTCTCCTCTTCCTCAGCAGAAACAGGAACACCCGCCATGCGGTGTCTAAGAAATTGAGAAACACTGAATTTCATACTAACCCGCCGTCTGCTGTGGCATTTGAAGGATTCTGTACTTGTACAACAGGAGGATTACCTTTGAGATGTAGGCGTTGACAACTGTATATGGGTTAACCTGAAATTCGCTCATGTGTTCGTACTGACCTGTGATGACATTGAATTCAAGTCGTGCCATCGGAGGAAGAATGTTCTTCGAAATAATGATGTCAGCGAAGTTATGGAACAGACAGTCAAAGTCCACATAGTTGTCAAGAACGAACTTACGGGCACCCAAGTCGTCACCCGCAAGAACAAATTCAACCAGCTTGTTCGTGTACTCGGTGCTAACAACTGTGATGTCACCCTTGATGGAACACTTGTTTTCAAGGAAGTTGTTGAACATCGTGGATGTCATCAGACGCATGTCTGGATAACACTTTTCGACGATTTCCTTCACAGTGAGCTTATCGACAGTACCGCCGTAAGCTTCGGTTTCTTCCTTTGCAATGGCCATCATCTTCTTGTACATGGCATTCTTCACGTCACGGTCATCCTTCGGGTAGTCGAACGACATGGAGAAACACCTAGATGCAATTGCGTCAGGAATACGGTGGAAAGCGTTACAGGTCAAGATAAAACGGATTGTGCTCTGGGTATCTTCAATCAAGCCTTGAAGCTTACGATAGAACTCTTCGGGCCTGTTCGGATGGTCGGCTTCGTCGAGAACAACGAACCTTGGAATGCCGTTAGGACATGCAAGACCTGCATAGCTTTCAATGTCGGTAAAGATGTCAGACTGTTCTCTTGCAGAGAAGAACTTGAACGACGTTCCGAGAGTCCTAGGAATTGCTTTTGATAGCGTAGTCTTACCAGTCCCAGATGCAGTCGAGTAGAACACATAATGTCCAAACGCATTCAGTTGTAATGCCGTATCAATCTTGTCCCTGATTTTTGCAGGAAGAACCATTTCGGAAACAGTTAGCGGCTGATGCTTGACAACCCACATTTCGTAGCCACCCTTGGCTACGGGAATACTTTTTTTCGGCTCTTCGGCCTCAGGAATGCTTCCTGCTAACAAATCGAGTTCGTCCATTTTACTTCTTTCCTTCTTTTTCTAGGGTTGACGGTTCTTCTATTGTAACTTCTTGTATGTGGATGGCAGGAAGCAAGGACATCTTGTTGCAGGCTTCGCCATCCTTTTGGACTACACCAGACACTTCGATGAAATGACGGCCAGCCGCCAAATCACGTTTCATGCCTTCGTAAGCTTCTATGCTCACGTTTCTAAATTCAAGCGGGTCCTTTCCGATTCGTTCAATCTTCAGGATTAACCCTTTGTCACACTTTTCGCTCATAGCTTCTCTTTGCTAATGAACTCCGACAGGTCGGTTGGAACAACCTTGTCGCAATCCGTGATGAAATCTGCACCACCCAACGCATACAGGCAGCCCTTCGCAAACATCATCCCGTGGTTTCCGTTTCCGAAATGAACGAGCCTTGCCGATGAACGGAGGTACGTATCAAGTACATGGAACGAATGGTCCTTCGGGACGACGACTGGAATGCCGTGTGCATCGAGTGCGTCCTTTATCTTGGAAATATAGTCTTTTTTACCGATGTTGGCAAGGAGTATTTTACCCCCAATCTTGCACAAAGTATCGATATACTGGTCAGCCTGCTCGGATGTTCTAACCTTTCCGTAAGACAAGGTCTGGTCAACCTTATGCGGAAGCCTGTGGTAGTCGCCGTTAACGGGGTATGTCAGGTATGTCTTGCCCTCGCCGAACTCGATTGTCCTGTAACCAGACGGAATATCATAGTCAGCATCGGAGTCATACTTGATGAACACCCTACGGTAAGAACGCATCATCGACGATAGAGAACACTGGATTCCGCCCTCGAAGAAACCATAGAGGCGGCTCGCAAAGCTGCCTTCGTGAAACCGCACATCATGCCGTACTGAGGCCACCGATATTGCAAGATGGTTGTGGGCAGACTCCCCACCACCAGTCAGGTTTTCTTCAAATTGGCTAGTCATTCGTTATACCGTTCTTTTCGTAGAATGCCTCGACCTCTTTCAGGACTTCGGGGTATGCGTCTTTTTCAGTGACATAGCTTTTAACGAAACTCTTGACCATATCTGGGCCATCTTCCGCCAACACCTCGGTGAGAAACTCTGTCATCGTCGGGGTGAGCGTCTGCAGGTAGTAAATCGACGTGTTTACGTTCAGGCGAAGGCTCGGGCCAACGATAAGGGTGGCATCTCCCTCGATACCTCCTCGTGCGGCAAAGTCCTTGTAAACGTCATCAAGAGTTGTTTCATGAGACAGATAGCGCTTGAATTCATCGTCAGTCATGCGGCGAATCAGAGAGCAATAAGCCCTGTTCTTCTTGTACCGCAACCCCTCAAGGTAGGAACGGTCATTGACCTTCTTGTGCCAGAGGTGGAGGACAACACCTCCCTTGCAACGCAATTCACGCTTGCCAGTAACCCTGCGGATTTTGAACACGAACGCATCGTCTTCTGCACCCCAGCCAACAAACTCCTCGTCGAAACCACAGACCTGTTGGTAAGTTTCCTTGCTGAAACAGTTGATGAGTCCAGTCTGACGGGTGATAGGAATATTGGCGTTGTAACGCAGAGGGATGTCAACTGCATCGTGACGGCATTTCCTACGGGTCTGTGCCTCGCTCAGGTAAACGCAGGTTTCGTACGGGAATACCAACGGGGCGTCATCACAGTGGTTATGAATGTTGTCCACAACTCCTGAATCTATCCAAGAGTCGGCGTCAATCATCACATAATGAGTGTAGTCTGGGTGGTTCTGAACGGCATAGTTAAGCAGGCCCGTCTTATGGAAGTTCGTATCCTCGATGTCAACCTTGTGATGAAAGGTGACTGGTGGAATCTTTGTAAGACCGTTCTGTTCGACAACGCAGATGTCAGCTTCGGGGTCAACCGCTTTAAGCTGTTCGATGGAAGCGGTAAAGTTCCTGATACGGCATGCGTCAGTAGAATAAAATGTGTAAATGTAGAGCAGCTTCATAATTATCTCATAAGATAAAGGATGTCCGCCTCGCTGATATTAGCGAACTGAAGTTCATTCTTGAACGACTGGATGATGTTCATGACACGGTCTGTATGGCCAGGGTGTGTACCGTACTGCATGTTCCTTGTCTTCTTGGTGTCCATGAAATAGAAGGACAGAATCAGGAAGATTGCACCCTCGGCAAACGAGCTTCCAAAGCCAGTTCCCTGCAAGATGGAACACGAGAAAAGGTCAGCAGAGCGTTCATTGTTGCGGGACACATTGTTCGTGTTGTCGTTGGTCCTGTCACAATGGCAAAGCATGATGTGACCAATTTCATGACCAAGGACGAACGTAATCATCTTGCGGGCGAGTTCCATGTAACGGGGATAGTTTTCCTTGACGAGGTATTCTGGAAAACGGCGGTAGAACGCATCAATCTTTTCTGGGATGATTGCATCCCATTCATCGCCATACGCAAAAACCTCGGTGAACACATGGCCGAAAAGCCATTTCAACGCCTTCTTTGCCTGAGACGCATTGTGGTTCCTCGTGAACTCACTGAATACTGCCGCACAGGTGCATAGAAGCAGGCTCAATCCCTCGAAAGTATAAACCCCGTACGAGTTGACACCATTTCTTGCAGCGAACGAATTTGCAATCATCTCTTCGCTGTATACGAACTTCACCCTGCTCATCTTGTCAAGATACGCCCTGTTTCGTGCGATGTAGCTGGAAGCATGTATCACGTTGATTGCATCGTCAACCATATCCTGAATGTTGTATTCAGGGGGACTAACACGTTTTTTCCTGTAAGTTGAACAATCCATAGTGTACTCCTGTGTTAATTCTTTGCTTCCCAACCCATCCTTATCTTTCGCCGCATTCGGTACAACATAAGGTTGGCCTTGGACTTGCTGCAACGATGGGCTTCGGCATATATTTCGGTGGCCTGTTTAGGAGATTCCGTCGTGACAAGGTAGCCGTACATGTCCTGCATTTGTGGGTCGAAATCCTCGCACATCCTTGATGCAAACTGGAGCTTGCCCTGCGAGTCCGCATTAAACGGTTCGTTCGATGTCAGGTATTCTATCAAGTCTCCGTCAGCCCCCTGCTTTGTAACTTCCGTATAGGTTACGGTAACCTTCTTGGACGGATTTACATGCACAAGGGCATCATCCGATATGAACTTTTTGATGTAGCCGTGAAGGCACAGCACCATGTACGAGTTGAACGATGCGCCACCATCTGGGTTAAAATTTCTAACCAGCGTACTGAAATTCACATAAGGTATATGAACCAGTTCGTTGGCATCCAGTAAATACTGTTTAGCGTAATTGTTGTATAAGTTGATTAGATAAAGCGAGTAATTGCCGATTACAATGTCTCGATATAGGCGGTACATTTTCTTGTCATTGGGGTCTTCACTATTCAACAGCGTCTTGCACCGTCCAATGATGGAATTGATTATATTGCCTGTACTCACCATATTCAGTTTTGTTTTTAACGCACTTATGTATGTCTGTGATTTTTTATATGATTCGGATAGTACCTTTTTATCTACATACACCACTTCCTTTTTTATCATAGCTCCTCATGTAAGGAACGGTAGCTAGTCTATTTATCCAGAATTTTTTGCATATATGTGTACCATTCCTTCTTATTTATAAGGAAATATAACACTTTTTATATATGATTGCAAGACTTTTTATACACAAAAAAATTAAAGTCGGGTATTTCCCGACTTCTCTTATATTTCTTCTTTGATTCAACCATCCTGCATCGTAGCTTTCGACCGTTTTCCGTCTCCGCTATCCGCAGCTTTCTAGCATAGGGCGTTTCCTTCGCCTCGCTTATTTTTATGTATATCTGTTTCATTGTCTTATCCTTGCAGTATGCAGTCTTTGAGAAGGCTCATTGCCTGTGCTACGTCAGGGTCCATCGGCTCAGGCGATTTTACAGTCACCGCCTTTGTAGGTTCACCAGTGCCCCTCTTGACCAGCGTCGTCGTAGTTCCAGAAGGAGTGGAAACGCTGCTCGTACTAAGTTCCTTACGGTCATAGTCGGTCAGCGGTTCAAACTCGTACCCGTGATTACGCTTGAAGCTTTCTATCGTGGCAAGAATGTCGTTGTGGCCATAGCCAGGAGCATTGATTGCACGGCGGTTGAACTCCCCTATGACATCACGTTCCTTATAGAGGTTTTCATTGTGGTCGCTGTAACCGATTACGTTACCACCGACTATCATGCTCGGCAATGCGCTCTCAACTCCCATAATCTCATCCTACATGTCGGTTCCCATAAACCCACCTTAATCAAATCTAGTTTATACCGTTTCCCAAGTATCTTCGGCTGCAACGCTGTCGTCAACGAATGTTCCAGCTTTCTTCATGTCGTAGATGTCCCTGCGAACCTTGTCCTCGAACTGTTTGAAAGTCTGGTTAACAATCTTGCTCATGCCAGCACCATCTAATGGCTTAATGGTGTATTCTGCAGAAATCGGCTTGCCGTTGTATGTGTTCGCCGTAGATACCAATATTTTAGTTTCGCTCATGAACGGGACAATATCGAACGCACCACCTAGGTCCTCGCTACCACGATATTCATCGCTGAGAAGCTGATTGAGGTCTCCGTTAATTGTCGTCCTTATTTCAGTGTTCCATCCCATGTATGGCATAAGAACCCTTACCATGACAGCAGTCTCGTTAAGGACTTTCATCATGATTTTCACTTGGTCGGCATCAGCCCAAAAGAGGAATGTAAAGTATTCCTTCAAACGGGAAGCCAGTTTTGTTTTAATTTCATCCGTCATAACACTTCCTTTACAAGAACTGTCTCAGATACGGATTGGCACAGATGACCGCCACCGAAAGCTTCTTGTTGTGGAGCTTTACCGTCTGGCGGTGCCTGATACGTTTCTTCTTCAAGGGAGCTCTCTGCTCCTTGCCATCGGCGTCCTGCGTTGCAGGTTCGATGACATCAGCTTCCTTCACTGGGAGGCTATCTTCCTGAACGGAAACGGATTCCGTATATTTTTGTCGTCTTGTCATGTCGTCCTCCTAATTTAGATAAAAACATCACGACCGTCAAGGATTAAGTAGACAAATCAGTCATCATGAACGGCCTTGCGGATTCGTTCTTGATTTCTTCTAGCTTCTTATCGTTGATTTCTTTCCAAGTGGTATAAATCGTCTGTCCGTTCACCGTACCACCACCAGGCAGGGTAACCGTGTCCTTCATAAGGATGATGCCGAGCTGCATGCCAGCCCTAGACACCACGAAGTCCCTGAACAGCGGGTTGGCAAACACTTCCGCCTGCTTGGCCTTCAAGTAAACCCTAGCGATTGCATTCCTGTCCGTTTTCGGAGTAGGATAGACACGCATACGGTGTTCGACTGGGTGCAACTTCACGCTGTACTGCGTACCGACAATCTTCTTAACATCCTGTAAGTACCTAAGGGCGCCTGCATAGGTGATAAGGTCGAACTGTCCCAATCCACCGAGACCAGCACCTCCTACACCCATCAGGGATTCACCTGGGCCGATATCCCATGCCATCATCGGGCTGAACGTGTTACCGTAGCTCGGGTTCAAATCGACAAGCTGATACACATTGTCTGGAACCCTGTACTCGATGATTCCCTGTTTAAGGTGGATAACCATGTAGTCGCTGTAAGTTGCTTCGGACTGCATATAGCGGTAGAAGTAGTCGAGAGAGTCCTGAATGGCCATAGCGATATGGCCAAGGCCGTTTCGGTTCTCCACTTCCATCTCGATTTCCGTCGCAGGATAGCCAAGCCTAGCCTTGATGTACTCGGTGATATCGTCACGAGTCATCAACATCGTTGGCAGCGGGTCTGGCGGCAAAGTGTAAATGTCGGGATTTCTACGCATTACGCAATCTTCCTCTCTGGGAACCTAGAATAGATTTCTTGGTCTCCCGTCTTCAAAGTGATGTTGAACAGTGGCTTGCCCGTCTTGTTGGACGTAACGTTGATTCGGCCCTTCATTCCGCCATCGGGGGTATGTGAAATCCCGATGCTGAAATCCTTGGTCGAATTTATTTGTTCAGCATTGATTCCGAACTGCGGCGTGTAGTACATATCAAGGTTAGCCAAGATAAATTCCTTCAACGCCTGCTTGGACTCGAACTTCTGAATCCTACCGTCAACCAACTCGTGGTGCAACCAATATGTGAATCGGTTGACGAGGTGGGGGGTACGGGCATATATTTCCTCGATTCCCCTGAACGTGAAAAACATCTGCGGGTGCTCTGGGCTGAAATAAATGAAGTTAGCCTCGGGATGCTTGAAACATTCCTCGAACAATGCGGACACGACGGCTGATTGGGCCTCGGTCAGTCCAAGCTTGTCGATGCTGTTATAGAACATTGCCGCTTTGTCAAGACTATCGTTCATATTGACCCGTGAGTTAAACGTCCTTGTTTTCAAAGAAACGGATGAGGTGATACTTGACTGCCGTCAAGCTATCAATGAAACCATCAAGCGTACCGTTAAGGCCAAATGTCTCGAAGTGTTCAAGCTGGGAACGGAATTCGGAAATCTTGTCAAGGTCTTCATCGACAGATGCAAGGAAAGCACCCTTGTCCGTCAGGTTAGGAACCTTGCCAGACCATACCTTGAAATCAATGGCCTCGTTGTATGTCGCCTGCAATGTTTCAGCAACCTTGTCCTTGGTGTCCTGATAGAGTTCGTAGCATTCCTGTGCCTTCTCGTGCAGGGCCTTGCTTTCTGCATTCCAGTGGTATTGCTGGTATGCATTCTGCTTGGCGTTCATGAGCGTCAGGATGTTGTACATGATGGCCTTAGCGCCTTCGTCAGCGTTCGGTTCGTTTGCGGCTGTCTCTGGGCTTTCGTCAGGTTCAAAATCAGGAGGGTCATCATTGGGAGCGTCAAACTCTTCGTCAGACTTTTCGCCCTCATCGCCGTCATCCTCAGGGTCAGTATCAGGAGCTTCAAATTCAGTTTCTGGTTTCTCTGGCTCTTCGTCTTTCTTCTTTTTGCCCTTTTTCTTATCATCATCGTCATCCGAGTCGTTTTCGGCTGCCTCGTAGATGGCGTTGTGAATAGCAGCCACCGCATCAATAGTGCATTGGTCAATGCCAGCTTGCTGCATTGATTCCACAAAAATTTTATACGGATTCATATTACTCCTCAGTAATGAACTAACAATAGTTTATACCTCGGGGTCCCAAAAAAAGAAAGCCTACGGCATTAGCCGTAGGTCACTTCGTTACTTTTATTCACTTTTCTGCGGGATTTCATCTTGTCTATGACATAATCGCTCAACTCGATGAAGTCTGGGAAGAACATTCGGTCGCATTCAGCCATAGATGTAGATGTTTCCGCAGTAACGTATATCTTACGCTTCTTTAGGCTTGCTAATCTGTATCGAGGAAATGAATGTAGAATACCGAAAGGGGAACGGGGTCACCGTCACACCTCCGCATGTAGGGCACGTATGTGCAACCATCGTCTTGGTCCTGAAAGAGCATTTCGACAATTCAGACAAGAACCTGCATGAGTCATCTTTGTTCAGGTTACCGATGAAATCTATCTTTGACTGCATCGTATAGCAACCTGGGATGTCAACGACAAGGGCCAAGTTCAACAGGGCGAGATACGGTTTTGTCGCCTTGAACCCCTGTTGCTTCCAAGTTTCAATCTGCTCCTTGTAAGCATAGTCATGGTATCTGCGTCTTACATAGACCTCGACTGCGTTAACTCCGCCGATTTTTTCGATGGGATGATAGCCATATTCCTTATAAAGTTCAAACAGCTCGGTCGGGTCAGTATTCGGATGGAACCTCATGTTTGTAAAGTCGATTTTGTAGCCAGGGTCATCGACGACGGTTCCGCAATGTTCGCATCTAAACTTTGTCCATGTGTACGGGTCTTTTGGGAAAGTCGATGCACGAAGATACTGCAAGGTGTATATTTCATCACCAGTCAATATTTCTTTTGGACCACCAGGGCAACGGGTTCGGCGACCGAGGATTTCGGTAATAGAATCCATCTTGTTTTCGTTGTCCATGTTTTCGACCATCAGCATGTCGATTAGTCGCAACGGCTGGGCCAGCATCGGTGTTTGGTAGAACATTCCCTTTGACGGAAGTTCATCTAGCGGAAGAAAATCTTCCTCGTTTGTCTGTGGTGGTTCATGTACGGCAACTATTGGTGTCTGAGAAGGAACCGCTACCTGCGGCTGTTGAGGAACGGCTGCTTGGGGAGCGAACCCCTGCTGTGGTTCCTGATTGACTGGGGGAGGAACCCTGTTGGCAGCAGCCTGAGAATACTTGCGGGCAAGCTCTTCACCAGAAATGTGATGCACGTCGTTCGGAGGAGTTTCGCCTTTCTCATGATAGAACATCGAATCGTATTGCTCGTCAGTAACATGAGGGGTACGGGCATCCATTGCAGGGAATATCTTGTGCGGGTCAAACCATCTTTGCCGTTCGGCAGGTTTATTTTCCGTTTCCTGTTCTGGCTCTTCAATCTTGAAGGACTTCTTAACAGGCTTGACTATCTTCACAGATTGTCTTTCATTGACAACTTTCCTTTTCGGAGGTTCCTGAAAAATCATTGACCCCATTGGATTGCCTGCCAACTGTTTTCTCAATGCGACAGCCTGTTTCAGCAGATTTTCTGGTTCAGCCATTTTATACCCCAGCATAGTACGAGAAGACGTACCTCGGCCCTTCATAATGTTCGCCATTTTTCAAGTCGATTGAGATACGCTCTTTCTCCTTTTCGTTCTCATTGAGTTTATCGGAGACCATTTTTGCCAATTTTTCGCTCATCGGGTCGGGCAAAGTCTTGTCTTCATACTTGTCTACGATAATAGGTTCAGAAATGGACATGTCCCGCATGGAATTGTAATCATGCGGGTCATGTCCTTTTTCGTACCACTTCATGTCATACCTGATGACATTGAAGCGAGGCGGCTCTGCACTAATTGTTAGCGGCTTCAGCGGAGTCTGTTGGTTCTGCTGTTCCATTTTCAGTACCGTTTTCGGCAGAAAAGCGTTTCTTCACCATTTCCTTACCGATGAGGACGGCGAACAGTCTGGCCATTGCCACAGCCTTGTCTGAAATCTTGCCTTCGATGGCACCACGTTGCTCGTTATACAACTTGTTCCATTCGACAGTCACGCAAGCATGGCTAATCATGTTGTCAATCTGGTTGTAAGTAGCCTGCGGGGTAAACGAAGTACCCGTCTTCACGCAAAGGTGAGTTTCAGGTTTGAACCAGTCCTTGCGAACACAGGCGAATGCGATAGAACCGCATGCGACAGACAACATCGGGTCAATGTCACCGCTTGCCAAATCGTAGTTAAGCGTGTTGGAGCAGTGGATTACGAAATCGTAACGACCGTCACGTTCGTCGAGATACGTATTGGTGATGTTCTTGAAATTCACGTTCGGTGCAGTGTAATGCACGATATGACGCACATCGCCGTTTGCAAGGAGAAGCATCAAGTCTTCTGGGAACTCGGAACCAGAGCATATAGTGAAGTTGTACTTCTTGTGCTTGGCAACGATGAACTCGATGACATTCTGCGGGAGGACAGCACCCTTGACAAGAATCTTCGGCTTGGAAAGGGTTGCACTGTATGTTCTTGCCTGATTGACGGCGTACACCTGATACATTTGCGGGGAGACCGTGAACGGAAGGACTGTAACATCGTTTGCCCTTGTTTCAGGAACAAATCCGATATCGATAAGTGCATGCTTCAGTTCAGAGGTCGGCACGATGATGGTATCTGCCATCTGGAGAAGGTCTTCAATCACACGGGCTTCAAAAATAGTCTTTCCACGACCACCAACACCGTCCCAAACAAGTTCGTCAAGAATGTAGATGACACGGAAGTTCACCTTGCGAATAGCATCGTTCTTTGCTTCCTTTTCGGCGCTAACCTTTTCGTCATCGTTCTTGTCATACGCAGTGTCCAGCACGGTGTCACCGACAGTGTTCTGAAAACTACTGAACTTCATCTTCTGAACCACCTCGAAAACGGCAGGGTTCTTGATGTTGTCGAGAATGACGACAGTTTCCTTGTTGATTGCAAGCTTGGAATAAAGGTCGATGAACATGGATGATGTCATCGTGATGTGGTTGAATGTGCAAAGTGTATCGTAGAACGGGCACAAGTGTGCAAAATCTTCGTTAAAACGACCACCAAACAAGCGTGAGTCACCATCGTTCACATGAATGATGTCAACGACCGCCTTAACCTTGACCTTATCTTCAATGAGTTTTTCGTATAGCTCAGTAGCTTTCATAGTATCCTTCTGCATAAAAGGTTGTTATTTACACAACTAAAATACATTTTTTAAACATATGCATTCTAAAAATCTCTATATTTAGAATAATTACGACAGTCTATCCATCATAGGCATACCTTTTGAGAAGGACACCCACCGTATAAGCGTATCAGCATTCGGGTCGTTTGTGTAATGCACGAACGAGGATTTCTGGTTAGGACTGTCCTCTGGGACATGCGTCTTAATCATATAACGATAATATGACGGTTTAGGTTCAGGTTCACCTGGTAATCCAAATGTAATCGGGGTGTACTCGAATTTTCCCGCCTCGCAATCGTCTACTATGACCTCAATGGTCCCACGGATACCCATAGGGAACCCGTCAATGACAGTGCCATCAGTCAATGTCAATGTGTGACCGCTGTAAACGGCCCGAACCTGATTTCGAGGGAATACCTTGTATTTGTTCATATCAGCTCCTGTTACGTTGCATCAAAACTGCTAATCATGGAAATAATTTTATCCTTGGCGCTAGTTCCGTCGCTCAATGTCGGAGGTGGCTGGTCTGCATTTTCCATGAACAGGCGAGCAACTTCCATCTGGCTCATGGTAACGACCTTCTTGGCTTCCTCGTCATCCTCTTCGACGATTGCCACAGCATCCTCAGGATTATGCTCCTCGACATGCTTTCCATACGGGGACATGAATACATGGAGAGGATTCTTGGATTTCAACTTGTCAAGCGGAACAATCGCTTCCTCAGATGTCTTGGACACATCGTTGTTGTACTTGACAAGATTTCCGCTAAGGTCTGGGAGGGAATCAATGTCATCAAAATCGTTTACTTCGACATAGCGTTCACCGATTGTATTTTCAATGAAATTAACTTTCATGTTGTCGGTATCGCAGGTGTAGTAGCCAGGGATTGTACCGAGGTGTGCAAAGGACTGGTGATACGGTGTTCCGAGATAGACGAAACGGGTGTTTCCAATCTTCTTTGCAGACTTGCAGTGGTAGTGACCGCTGATTACATAGGTGCAATACTTGGACATCTCGTTCGGGTCAAACCCTTCGACGGAAATGTTACCCGCTTCCATAAGCATGCCTATGATGTCAAAATGACCGAAGAACACATTGTGGTCACGCTGTGCAGGAGTCTTTGCCACAGACTTCATGTAATTAAGGGCATTTTCCTTGCTTGCAGGTGTACCGAGCCAAGGGAACAGATGCCAGTCGTAGTTGCCGAGAGTAATCTGCACAGGCTCCTTGTCAACCAGAGTAACATTCGGGATGAAACGCAGGAACTCCAACGAAGTGAGGCAATCGGAGTTTTCGTACTGCATGTCGTGGTTTCCAGTAATCGTGATGATATGGAAATCCTTCATGCGGTTGGCAAAAAGGTCGATTACATAGTGGAGGGATTCCACCGTAACGATGTTGCGGTTATCGAAGATGTCGCCGCTAAACAGGATGGTGTCGATACCTTCCTGTTTGAAATCAGCGATGATTTTGTCAAACATTTCATCACGCTTCTTGTTGTGGTAGTCGGTAATGACCTGATTGTGGAAGAAAGTCTTCCCAACATGGATGTCGCCGATAATTCCGATTTTACTCATTTTCTTCGTCCTTGTTTTCAATTTGTTTCTGCTGTTCAGTCTTTTCACCTTCTTGGAAGAACAGGATAAGCTTGTTCATATCGTCTGGGGTAGCATCAATGGTTCCATCATCGTTTGTAAGATGCTTAGCATCCTCGATGTTCTTGATTTCCATTGCAAGCAGGTCTTCTTCCTTGCGAAGTTCCTGAGTCACCTTCAATAGGCGTTCCAAGCTCTGACCCACGCTGGAAATCATGGAACTGACCGCAGACCACATCTTGTCGCTCATATCCAGAGATGACTCAACTTGGTCATTAAGCTTGTCCATGAGATTAGACGATATGTCGTACAGACGGTTAGCTTGGGCCCTAATACGAGCGCATTCAGCAAAATGCTGTTCAGGAGTGAGCTTTCCGAGTTTTTCCTGTGCAAGAAGCGCTGTTCCCTTGGTCTCGAAAATCTGACTCTTGGCCTTAATCTGGTTGACCATCTGCTTGGTCTCTTCTATACCTTCCTTGGTCGAACCAATGGGAAGCCTCAACTTCTCTTCAAGCGCCGTGAATATATCCTGTTTCTGTTCTGCAGGTTG
>OCTW013400945.1_pt1 | contig 15771 bp, 11 predicted proteins | sample 1539671 | NCBI WGS metagenome assembly OCTW01 (sample SAMN02144230, study PRJEB22623) | gut metagenome | biome: sheep rumen | host: Ovis aries | place: New Zealand
CAATGCTTAGCGGAGAAGACGGCCCGAAGGGCCACAAGAAGCCAGCCCAGGGCAACGCCCTGGGTATCATATGATGGCCAATGTACGCCCCACAGGGGCAAAAGATTTGATCATCTTCATCTGGGGAAATCTTTTGCCCTTATAGGGCGTTAGTTACACACGACCATAGTACCCAGGGCGCTGCCCTGGGCTGATTGCTGCTGGCCTTTCAGGCCGATTATTGCAGATGTGTATAAAGAGTAGTCCCATCTCAGGGGAGGGGTAGGGTACAAATCTTTCGTGCAGAATTACGCTCACCCCACCCCTGCGCCCCTCCCCTTTAAAAATGGGAGGGGAGTGGCTGCGCATAGATGAAGACACACAATTGAAACGAAGACGAATCTTATCGAAAGAGTCTCGAAGAGACGAAAGAACACAGACGGGGGTGTTAGCCCCCGGGTAATGATGCGACAACAAAGAAAGCCCCGAGGGGGCGACAGAGACCTAAAGACTGATACTGAACAAGTAACACGTTCTGTCGCCCTTTCGGGGCTGGAATACAATGATGATGACAGGCCAGGGGCTAGCACCCCTGTCTGTCATCTATCGCACCTTCGGTGCTTTTCCCCAGATACAAATAAAAAACATGTTTAGATTGCATTTGCTCGTATTTTCATTCAGCATCCATACTGTTGGGTCTTGACAGCCTTTCGCCTCGCTTATTCAGGCAGTAGCGGTTCGCCCATCTCCGATTTCTCGGTGTCCTTCTCGTCGAGCTTGAAGAGCATGAACTGCGGACTCTCGGCCGTGCAGGGTTTCCATTCTCCACCGTCCTTGCCGTTGGGGTCGCTATATTTTGCGAAGTTCGTCCAAGCCGTCAGCATCTTTTCGGCAAGGTCCCAGTCGCCTTGGGTCCACGGGCGCCAGCAGTGCTTGAGCGACTTGAAGACAAACCACAGGTCGGACGAGTGGAAAGCGCCTTTCAGACGGTCGGTGATTTCGGGATGCTTGCCGTCGTCGGGCAACGGACGCGCAAACTCGTAGGCCCAGGCCTTGCCGCCCTTTTCCTGTCTCACCTTGCAGAACTCGGCAATGCCGGGCCCCATCTGTCCCATGTCGTTCAGTGTGTAGCCAATCATGTAGGGAACGTCGGCAATGGTGCCCGCCCTCGTGGCTTCGTCGAAGCTCTTCAGGCTCACGTAGCCGTCGACGATAGGACGCTGCATGAGGAACACGTCTTGCTTGGTCACCATGTTGTAGAGTTGTCCGATGGAGTAGAGCAGCTCGGTCGAGGCAGCCCTCAGCTTGGTGATGTCGGTCAGTCCTGCCCAGTCCATCACCTTCTTGGTCTCGGCCTCCGATTCCTGAAGTGTCGGGTTGTAGGTGAAGAACTTGTTGACGGGTGTTGCGGGCTTTGCCTCCTCTCCGTCCTTTGCGGGAACGTTGATGCCGCCGCCGCTCATGATGACCGCCTTGTGGAACAGTCCGCGTGCCAATGGCGACTCACAAAGGGTGCGAACGCTTCCGGCTCCAGCACTCTGTCCGAAGATGGTGACGTTGTCGGGGTCGCCTCCAAACTGGGCAATGTTGGCCTTGATCCATTTCAGCGACTGAATCTGGTCAAGTATTCCATAGTTGCCCGACACATGGTTGGGACTCTCGGCCGAGAGGTCCGGATGGGTCATGAAGCCGAAAATGCCCAGTCGGTAGTTGATGGTGACGAGCACGACGTCTTTCGACGCCCATTCCTGTCCGTCGAACTCTGGTTCCGATCCCCAGCCTTCACGATAGCCACCGCCATGAATCCACAGGGCCACGGGCAGTTTCTTGTCGGTTTGTCCCGGTGCTTTGGTCCAGACGTTCAGGTAGAGGCAGTCTTCGCTATAGGGAGCCTCGTCGCCGTATCCCCATTCGGAGGCGTAGAAGCCGGGATAGTGCACCGCCTGATAGCCCGGATGGCCGAACTTGTCGCACACGCGGATGGTGTCCCACGCCACCACGGGCTGTGGTTCTTTCCATCGCAAATCGCCGATGGGCGGCGCGGCGTATGGTATTCCACGGTACACAAACACGCCTTCGTTCTCTGCCGCCACACCCTGTATCTTGCCGCCTTCGATGGTAAGAACAGGGTTGTTCTCTTTTGTTCCGCAGCTCCACAAAAGGTGGGCTGCCAATGCTAACATAACTAACTTTTTCATGCTAAAACTATTACTTTATATATTAATTTTGTGTATTGAAGTCTTGGGTGTTCAGTATTTTTGGGAGTTTGGGAGTTCTTTGCAAGCAAAGCGACCAAAGGTCGAGCGTAGACGATAGGTGTTTTCGCTCTTTTGATGGGATTTTTAGAATCAGGACGAATGTCCAGACTCCTACACTCCCAGACTCCTACACTCCTAAACCAACTTCCGGAAGTTGAGTTGGGAGTCCACTTTAAAAAGTCCTTTCTGGTCTGTCGCCCTTTCGGGGCTCTCTTGTAACTCCTTGATTTTCAAGAAGGGGTTACACCCCTCCCTGTGGTCTTTTCGTCCCTTTGGGACTTTTTCAAGTAGACTCATTTAGTGTATTTCCGATGACTCTCTGTCTTCTTTCTTCGTTCATCCCTTTTGTCTTTCTGCGTTCGTCTCGAATCACGTCGTCTTTTTCCCTCAGATTTCTTTTCATTTGGCGCCACTTGCGCAGAGTTTTTGTGCCGCCAAAACGAGGAACATATAGTGCGAAGACCCGCCGCCCAGCACGTATTCCGTCTGCTGCCACAGGAACGGAAACTCCAGCAGTTCGGGAAAGTCTGGCCGTATGAGTGCCGTTCCCGACACCACGCCCCCGGGGATGTAGGTCCAGTCGGCACGGTTCAGTCCATAGGCCACCGTTGCCGAGCGTGCACCCACGCCCGATGCAAACGAGGCATTGTTGCTGCCGGGATGGCAGCCCAGAATGAAGTCGAGTGCACTGAATACCGTTGTGGGCGCGAAGATGTCAGGATAGTTGCTGGTGAGGTAGTAGTATTCGAAGCCGAAGCGCTGAATGTCCCAGCCGGCTCCCCATATCGACGGACGGTAGGGAACGCCGTAGGGTGTCTCGGCCGAGAGGCTCTGCAATTCCTTCTGATACTCCGTCAGCGCCTTGCGGAAAGACTCGGCAAAGCGCCTTGCGCGCTTGTCTTTCTGACCCTCCAGTTGCTTCACCAGTCGCGACGTGAACCAGCCCGTGAAGCGAACGTTCTTGACGTACAGGTCCTGATGGTCCATGACGAAGTCCAGATACTGCTTGTCGCCCGTGCTGAGATAGAGTTCCACGGCAGCTTGCAGGCGCATGTTCACGGCGGTGTTGTTGTCGTAAATCTCTCGGGCAATGGCCAGGCACTCGTTGCTCAGCGCATCGTTGTACCCCCTCAGCACGCGTGCGGCGGCGGCCAGATGGGCGGCTGTGGCCAGTGCCCGTTGCGGGTTGTCCTCGGTGAAGAGCCATCGGTCGTCGTCGTTGCCGGGCTTTCCGTCTGTCATGGCAGCCGCATCGCCGAGCATGGCGTATTGTCTGAGGCTGTTGCAGATGATGCCGCGGTAGGGCCGTCCCAGTACCCTATAGGCACTCACCACGGTGAGCACGCCGTTTTCCACCTGTTGCAGCACGTCGTTCTTTCCGTCGCTCTCATGTATCTCCACGCAATGGTGGTCTTGGTCGATGGCCGTCACGTCGATGTCGGGTCTGAAGGCTTCGTAGGTGAGCGCCAGGATATAGGCCTCGCCCGCCTGCGACTCCACGCGCAGGTCGAAGTCGCCGGCGTCGTGCCAGCCGCCGATGTTCACGCCTTCAACCACCTTCGGCCACGGTCCCAGAGCGCTGCTTTCCTGGGCATAACCGTCGAAATGACCACCGGGAACGGCTATCTGCGCATCGTCCATGTGGCAGGCATCGTGCCACACGCGATACTTCTCGCTCACGCGCATGTGGCACATCTGCACGGGCAGGAAGTATTCCACGACGGGTTGCCACACCCCTCGGTCGTAGACGTTGCCGGCAATGCGGAACACGCTCGATGCGGCCTCTCCATACCTTATTATATATAGTCCCTCCTGCGTGATGTGGCTGAAGTCGGCCGTCAGGTATCTATAGCGCAGGAAGCGCCCCCATTCCTTTGCCGTGAGGCTGGCCACCGGCTGCTCGCCGTCGTGGGCGATGCGCATCAGTTGCACCTGTTGCTGCGTCTGGTCTCTTGCGTCGAGCTCAATGACAACCTTCTTGGGTTGAGTGGGGTAGTAGCCCACCTGTGATGTCTGCACCACGGGCGTGTAGTGCCAGTCGGCTGACACGTTGGGCGTGATGATCCACCTGACGGCTCCTTTCGTGGCGCCCGCCTTCACCTCGCTTCGCAACACAAACCAGCCGTTGTTGTGGTTCATGCGCCCGTCGTAGAGCTTGAGCGGCTCGGTTTGCGATTCCACCGTGATGCGCCTGTAGGGGTCGTCGGGTTGCGAGGTGAACACCTTTCCCACGGCGTATGGCTCTGCAATCACGTCGTCGGCCACAATAGGGCTGTATCCCTTTGCCGTCAGTCGGTCGAAGTCTGCCTTCAGCCCTTTGCCGGCATAGTAGTCTCCCGTATGGTGGATGTTGCTCTCGGTGGTCATCAGCGGACTGTTGGGCTGCCGAGGATAGATGCCCGTCTGACTGTCCATCATCCAAGGCTTGCCGAAAAGAGCCCCCGGAAACAGCTCCATGTTGAAGCCCACCTTGCCCTCCAGGTAGCTGGGCACGGGCTTGTCCAGGTCTACGGTCACCACGATGCTGCGTCCCTGGCTCACCACGTTCACCGTGTAGGTGACCTCGTAGTCGGGATAGATCATCGGGTTGAAGCCTGTGAGGTGGCGCGAAGAGTCGGGATAGCAGAGCGTTGTCGTGATGCAGTTCGTGCCGGTCTCACGTTTAAGCTGCCGCGGCACGGGTTGCCATTGTCCTGGTGTTGCCTCCATGCGTATGTCGCCGTTGGTGGCGATGCGCTGTCCGTTCATGATGATGCTGACGCCGCCTTGGTGGCCTTCGGGGTAGAAATCGCTGAATGCCATCACGTCGACACCTCCGCAGCTGAAGTACCCCTGTGGGTTCAGCTCGAAGTTCTGAGCCAAGGTGTGCAGCGTCGAAGTGAACAATGCCACCATCGCCATTATCTTCCAATTCGTAGCTTTTAGCTCCATTGTGATAATAATAGAGTAAGTTTTCGGTTGTAAAATTACTGTTTTTTTTCTTTTCTTCCGCAATCTTGTGTAACAAATACTTTTTTTTCCGTTCACGTCCCTTTCATTCGCCTGCCAATAGCGTCATTTTTTTCAGTTTCTTTACATTCTATGGTCGCAAAGCGCAGTCGTTTCATACCTGTTTTCTGATGGCCTAAGTTCTTGTCATTGTTCGTTTTAGGGAGAAAGATTATAGTCCTTGTCGATTCTTTCAGTTCGCGGACTCGAGTCCCGACGCCAGAAGGACTCGTGTCGTTTGCCAATCGGACTCGTGTAGTTTGGCGCGCGGACTCTCGTAGTATGGCGCACGGACTCATTTTATTCAAGTTTCGCATTCGCTCAACTTCTTGGAGTTCAGGAGTTCAGGAGTTCAGGAGTTCAGACGATAGTGCTGAAGGCTCTCTTTGCGTCAGTTTACAGGGGTTGGAAGTATTGTCTGAACTCCTGTAACTCCTGTAACTCCTGCGCTCGGCCAAGGTCATCGGGCCTTGGACGCTTTGCTTGCAAAGAACTCCATCAACTTGCGATAGTTGAGTCATTTTATTTGCCAAATAAACTACATTTATCCGCCAAGTAAACTACATTTATTTGCCAAATAAACGAAACAAATCTGCCGTGGAAAATTCGATAGTCCCAGATGTTCGTTCCGTGTAGGGGCGGATCAGCGTATCCGCCCGGTCGACTGTTCTGAATTATTTCTTATCTGACATGCGGGCGGATACGCTGATCCGCCCCTACAAAGCCCAGACCTCTCCGCTCTGTCATGTGAGGTAAACAGACATAATAATTGGCAATAATACCGCTGATGGCATCATATATAAACCGACATATATACTTGTGATTCGCTTGCATTTTTCTGGCGCAGCCACTCCCCTCCCATTTTAGGGGAGGGGTAGGGGTGGGGTATAAATCTTTCGTGAGCAAAGGTTACGTTCACCCCACCCCTGCACCCCTCCCCTAAAATGGGAGGGGAATGGCTGCGCACAGATGTAAATGCATATTTGAAACTGAATGCGAATCTTCATTCTTGTCATGACTCCTTGGAGGTGCTAACTGCAATATTGTTACCTAAACGAAACAAATCTGCCGTGGAAAATCCAATGGTTCCAGATGTTCGTTCAGTGTAGGGGCGGATCAGCGTATCCGCCTGGTCGTCTGTTCTGTATTGTTTCTTATCTGACATGCGGGCGGATACGCTGATCCGCCCCTACAAAGCCCGGACCTCTTCGCTCTGTCATGTGAAGTAGACAGCCGTTATTCTATAATGTACGTGCGAGGCAAATGCCTTCGTAATGTAGCCAAGAAATCGTTAAATAACGTTACAAACAAGAAAGTTAAAGGTACTTTGTATTGCAAGGTACTTAGTTTTTGCCTATCTTTGCACACAAAATCATCAATCAGAAGAAAATGAACATAGAAAATGCAAAATCACAGATGCGCAAGGGCATGTTGGAATACTGCGTGCTTTTGCTGCTGAAAAACAGGCCGTCGTATGCCAGCGACATCATCCAGCAGCTGAAAGCGGCCCAGTTGCTCGTGGTGGAGGGCACGCTCTATCCGTTGCTCAACAGGCTGAAGAAAGACGGGCTCTTGGTCTATCGATGGGAAGAATCGTCGCAAGGACCGCCACGAAAATACTATGCGCTGAGCGACACCGGAGCACAGTTTCTGGAGGGGCTCAACGAGGCTTGGTCAGAACTCTCTAATACCGTTAACTATCTGAAACAAAACAACATCACATCAAACATTGAAGAAAAATGAAAAAGAACATCACCATCAACCTTTGCGGACGTCTCTTTCAGATAGACGAAGATGCCTACGAGATGCTGCAACACTACATAGAGTCTCTCCGTTCGTCATTCGGCAGAGAGGAGGGAGGCGACGAAATCGTGGACGATATTGAGGCCCGCATCGCCGAACTGTTCGACGAATTGCGCCAGCAAGGCGTTGAGGCCGTTACCATTGACCATGTGAAGGACATCATCACCCGCATCGGGGAACCCGAGCAGTTGACAGGTGGCGACGAGGAGACGAATGGCGAAAGCCGAAACGGTCACCGCTTCGATTCCCTCCATTCAGCCGCCGATGGCATTCGTGAGGAGATAAAGACAAGAACGGCAGGAAAGAAACTCTACCGCAACCCAAAGGACAAGATGCTGGCCGGCGTGTTGTCGGGACTGGGAGCCTACACCAATACCGACCCCGTCATCTGGCGTCTCATTGTCGTGTTGCTCTTCTTGTTCTATGGCTTTGGCCTTCTGCTTTACATTGTGCTGGCCATCATTATTCCCGAGGCCCGAACGCCGGAACAGCTGCTTCAGATGGAAGGCAGAGACGTGACGCCGCAGAACCTCGGCGACGTGGTGGCAGGACAGGACGCGCAGATGGTGCAGCGGCCGAGCTTCTTGCGCACGTTGTTGTCCGTATTCCTTAAGATAATGGTCGGGTTCTTTTTGGCCATTGCAGCCGTGTGCGGTCTGGCCCTCCTGGTCTGCCTGTTTCTCATTGTCATCTCCTTCGTCGTCGTGTTCACCGTTCCTGCGGCAACACGGTTGAATCTGCCCTTCGACATCGGCTATCTGAACCTGCCGGAAGTCTACGCCGGTCATCCGTGGGTGGTGGCAGCCTTCATCGTGGCGCTGCTGATGGCATTGTTCATTCCCCTCTATTCCATCGGTCACATGTTGCTCTCGAAAGCCGGCAAGACACAGCCCATGGGCATAGGCCAGCGCATCATGTGGGTGGTGCTCTGGGTGGCTTCCATCTGTACGCTTGTTCCTTCGCTCATCTGGATTCAGGAAAAGGCTTCTGAGCGTTATCAGGCAGAATATGCAAAAAAACACTCCTATCAGGGCGTGGTGATGAGCGACGACGACAAGAACTACCTGCGTCAGGGTGGCTGGACGCTGCTCAAACACGACAACTGCGCCCACTACACCTATAGCGGCGACTACTATAACGGCGATGGCGACGTTCGCTATCTGGACGCATGGAACGAGGATTGCAAGGAAGTGTATCAGGCTGAGCGCAAAGAGGCCGTGGAGCCAGGCGTCTACAGACTGAGCTGCATTGCCAGAGCCGAAGGACCCGGTCCGTGTATCTATGTCATCGGCGATGAGAAGCACCTTGCGCAGATTCCCGTCTATGGCGACAAAGGCGGCGAGCTGGCAGAACAGATTCGTCAGATCAGGTCGGACAGCCTGTCTGCTACGACCGACGTACCTGCGGGAAAGCGCGTCACTCATCGGGTGCAAATGAACGTGATGGGCATCAAAATCGAGCTCAATCACGACGATGAGCTGACAATCAACGACGAGGTGGTGGACCAGAATCGCGTCAAAGAAGGCATGGGCTGGTCGGTTGTAACCATCGACAATATCGTTGTCAAGGGCGACTCCATCGCCTATGGTGTCTCCACGGACAAATCCTTTACAGGCAAACCCTGTCAGGCCAAATGGTTCTCGGCCACGGACTTCAAACTGACGCGCACAGGAGATTTGCCATGAATAGTAACACATACAGACCCCACCCCTGACCCCACCCCTTGGCCCTAAACAGGGGAGGGGCAGGGGTGGGGTGTAAGTCTTTCGTGAACAAAGGAAGTGTTCACCCCACCCCTACGCCCCTCCCCTAAGATGGGATCCGCTCGGTCGGATTTGCAATCCGACCGCTATAAGTATGAGCATTTGTAATGCGTAAAAACGAAAGTGGATTACAAATCCTTATACCGAATGCTGCCGGATTACAAATCCGGCAGAGCGGAGAATACTCTATATACACATTTGTATAGGCAATACAATTGGCAACGAATGCAACGCTTTCAATGGTTTGCGGAGAAGACGGCCTGGAAGGCCAACAGCAACCAGCCCAGGGCAACGCCCTGGGTATTATATGATGGCCTATGTACGCCCTACAGGGGCAAAAGAATTGATCATCTTCATCTGGAAAACGCTTTTGCCCTTGCGTTAGTAACACACGAGCATAGTACCCAGGGCGTTACCCTGGGCTGGTTGCTGCTGGCCTTCCAGGCCGATTATTTCAGATGTGTATAAAGAGTAGTCCCTTCAAGGAGTGGGGGCTGGGGTCTGTAACTTAGTTGTATAGAAGGCAATATGAAATGATTCAACTTTCGCAAACTCTGCTGGATGTGATAGACATACAAAAGTTTATGTTACGATAACAATAGGTGATATGGGCGATTTTTCGTAACTTTGCAGCAGCCTTTTCGTCATAGCGAAAGCAAACATGAATCGTACAGATTCAGACCCCACCCCTGCCCCTCCCCTTGAAGGGAGGGGAGCTGCTACCGCCGGAAAGCAAGCCGCAGGCATTCCCCTCCCTTCAAGGGGAGGGGGCAGGGGTGGGGTCTAGTGGCGAGAGGTTAGAGGTTTGAGGTTAGTGGTTAGAGGTTAGTGGTGAGAGGTGAGAGAAAAAATAAGGGCATGCCCAGAATAAAATAACTCAACTTTCGCAAGTTGATGGAGTTCTTTGCAAGCAAAGCGTCCAAGGCCCGATGACCTTGGCCGAGCGCAGGAGTTCAGGAGTTACAGGAGTTCAGACAATACTTCCAACCCCTGTAAACTGACGAAAAGAGAGCCTTCTGCACTATCGTCTGAACTCCTGTAACTCCTGAACTCCTGAACTCCAAGAGGTTTAGCGAATGCGAAACTTAAATAAAATAAAAGAAAATGAAAAAGAGCTTATTATCCGTTTTGTTACTCGGCAGCGCTTTGTGCATGAAGGCGCAGCCAGCAGGAGGCTTCGGTGGTTTCCAGATGCCTCAGGTGAATTTAGAGACTTCACAAGAGTGGAAGGACGTGAACTATGCAGGCGACGATCAGGCGTATCACACCTGCGACATCTATCTGCCCAAGCAGCAGAAAGAGAGCTATCCCGTTGTGATTCACATCTATGGAAGCGCATGGTTCAGCAACAGCAGCAAGGGCATGGCCGACCTTGGCACCATCGTCAAGACGCTGCTCGATGCAGGCTATGCTGTGGTGTGTCCTAACCATCGTTCAAGCATGGATGCGAAGTGGCCGGCACAAATCCACGACATTCGTGCCGTCATTCGCTTTGTGCGAGGCGAGGCCGCGAAGTATAAGTTCGACACTTCCTTCATCGCCACCTCGGGCTTTTCTTCCGGCGGACATCTCTCGTCGGTGGCTGCCACGACGAGTGGACTGAAGCAGACAAAGGTGGGAAGCGTTGACATCGACCTGGAAGGCTCCGTAGGCAACCATCTGGGAGAGAGCAGCAGCGTGAATGCCGCCTGCGACTGGTCGGGACCAGTAGACCTCACGGCCATGGACTGCGGCGAACACATGCAGATGGGCGACAGCAGTCCCGAGGATGTTCTGCTCGGTTCCAAGCTATCTGCAGAGCCCGACAAGTATCTCAGCCTCAGTGCCACGACCTATATTGACCGAAACGACCCGCCCCTCATCATCTTCCATGGCGAGAAAGACAATGTGGTGCCTTGCTGCCAGGGCAAGAAGTTCTTCGAACTGCTGAAAGCAGCCGGCGTTACCACCGAGGCTACGTTTGTTCCTGAAGGCGGCCATGGAATGGGCATGTATGCAGACGAGAACCTGCAGAAGATGGTCAGCTTCCTGAATGCCGCGAGGGTAGGGAAGTCGCGCATTGTTGAAGATGGTGGAACGGGCCCCTTTAAGGCTGTCATGAAGGAAGAGAACGGACTCTCGGCCCACACGGTGTTTGCACCGCAAGACCTCTCCGAGTTCAACCAGAAGAACCCATTGCCCGTGCTCGTATGGGGCAACGGTGCGTGCTCAAACTCACCATGGGAGCACTATAAGTTCCTGAACGAGATAGCCTCGCATGGCTTCATCGTGCTGGCAACAGGCTACATTCCCATGAACGACGACCCCTATCGCGGACCGATGTCAAAAACAGAGCAGCAGATTGAGAGCATTGACTGGGCATTCGCGCAGAACAGCAATCCGCAGTCGCCCTACTATCAGAAGCTCGACACGAAGAACATCTGTGTGGCAGGCATGTCGTGCGGAGGCTTGCAGACACTGTTCAACTGCGCCGACCCGCGCATCACGTCGCTGATGATTTGCAACAGTGGTCTTTTCAACCAGCAGAATGCAGGACAGGCCGTTGGCGGAATGCCGATGCCTCCGAAGGAGAAGCTCACAGAAATCCATACACCTATTATATATATATTAGGCGGAAAGACCGACATTGCCTACGAGAATGGCATGGACGACTTCCATCGCATCAGCCATGTTCCCGCCTGTGCCGCCAACTTCCCCGTGGGCCATGGAGGAACCTATCGCGAACCTCATGGCGGAGAGTTCACCGTAGTGGCTCTTGCCTGGTTGCAATGGCAACTCAAAGGCGACAAGGAAGCAGCTAAGATGTTCAAGGGAAAGAACAACCTGCTGTCCAAGCGCAAGGACTGGACACTTGAGAAGAATGCCAAGTTCGAGTCATTGAAATGATGTTGCTGGTGCTGTCAGCAACAGTTACTGCCTCAAAAGACAGATAATGAAACAAGCCCCTGCTTCCTGTTGAGCAGGGGCTTGTTTGCTAATTGAAAGATTTTTCTAAAAAAAGTTCAGGAAAATGCGGGATATTTTCCTGAACCTGTCGTATAACAAGTAGAAGTGAACGAGCAGCAAGTGCAGAGCCAAGCTTGCTTGAGCAATGCCGAGTCGCGAGTGAAGAAGACAAAGTCAGTGTGAGAAAGAAAAAGATGGCTCTGACAGAGACAGAAATCATAGGTGCCGTCCGCGAGGGGCGCCATGAGGGACAGACCGAGATGGTCGGTCGCTATGCGGAGCGTGTCTTCGCGATGATCGTCCGTCAGGTGAGCGACGTGATGGATGCTCAGGAACTGACGCAAGATACCTTCCTCCGCGCCTTCAGTCATATTGACAGCTATGATGCCCGGAAAGCCTCGCTCTCCACCTGGCTCTGTCGCATCGCCTACCGACTGACGCTCGATTTCCAGAAACGCCGGCGGCCGCGGATCATATCCATGGAAGACACTTCGGTCTTGCAGACGGATATCAGCGACGAGCAACTGGAAGCAGAACTCTCAACAGGACGCGAGGACCGCATCAGGCGACTGGAGCAAATGATGGACGAACTGCCCGACGACGAACGGATGCTCTTGACGCTCTACTATTTCGAAGACCTCCCGCTGGCGGAGATTGCCTACATCACTGGCATCGAAGCCGGACCGCTGGCCAAACGACTGTACAGAATACGAAGGAAACTCTATAAGAAACTGAAAGAAGATGAAAGATAGATATAAGGATACCGACCTGCGCGAGGCATTAAGGCGCAAATATGCCGATACGCCCAAGTTGCCAGAGGGGTGGAAACCCACCCCCAGCCCCTCCCCAAGGGAGGGGAGAATCAAAAGCCTCCCCTTATGGGGAAGGTTGGTAGGGGCCGCCGCATGCCTGCTGCTCATCTGTGGTGTAGGCTTTACGCTGTTGCCCAAGGATGAACCGGCAAAAACGGCGCAGGTGATGGTGAAGCAGACTCTACCCAAGCCAGTTCCAAAGGCTGAAACTCCCAGTTCCAAAGTCAGAAACTATCAGTTCCAAAGTCAGAAACTATCAGTTCCAAAGTCAAAAACAGCAATGAAACAGGCTCAAATAAACCCCCTACGGCCCATCCCCGCCTCCTCTCAAAGGGAGAAGCCCTCCCCTAACCCCTCCCGAAAGGAGGGGAGCATAAAAAGCAAACCTGAAATGGAGAACCCCTCCCTTCGGGAGGGGCAGGGGTGGGTCGAAGGTCCTGTACACTACGCTGCCCATGATCCTGCAGAAGAAACAGTGCCTTATCAGGACCCAGCCCGCGTGGATGAATTCATCGAAAAGATGGCTGCCTACCATAATGTGAAAGAGGGCCAGCTGAAGTGCGGTGCGGCAAACGACAGCAACGTCGTATCGAGGGTTTATGTCTTCCCCGACAAGAAGGAAGTCGACGTCTTCGGACGGCTGTTGCAAGTGGCCTGCTGTTATAGCGACGAGACGCCCGGCTACCACCTGAACTTCTCACACCAGCAGTTCTTCTTTGAACTGAAAGACCAGCGCCGACAGTTGCAATACCGATGGATTGCCGAGCGCATCAGCGGACGAATACTGCTCTACGGCACCAATGCTCCCATCGGCACAGAGACATCTTCAGCCTGCTATCAGGAGTATCGCGAAGCGCTCATGTTTGCAAATAGTATTCACTTAAAAACAAAAGATATATGAAAAAGCGTATCGTAACCCTTTGCCTCATGGCTATCGCCTGCCTATCGATGCAGGCACAAACAAAGCATGATGTGACCATCTTGGCAGAATCGGAACTCGGTGGCTATTGGGTGCCAAAACCATCGGTTGCCATCGACAAAAAGTCGAAGAAGTCAACTGTCATTTGGCCTCGGACCGAAAAGGACGACTGGTTTGAGCCTTCTGGCCTGGTGGTAGAGAATGTTCCTGTCGTCAAAGACCCCGCCAACCTGAACGACCCTTTGTTTGCTAATTTTGTCAGGGATGATTCAACAAAAGTCCCCATCATGGCCATGCCTTGGAAACTGACTGAAGAGAATGGCGAGACGGTGCTGCATTGCTATTTGCCGATGCCTGCCGACATCGTGGACAACTTTTGGCTCACCGATGAGGAGGGATGTATTCTCGACAATGAGACCGGCATCAGCTATAGAGCCCGGCGCACAGAACCCGATTGCTACTACAAACGCTTTGGAATCAAGGGCAAGCAGGGAACGATACTCGACTTCAAGATTTTCTTCCCCAAACTGCCCGAGACCACTACGGACATTTCCATCTATGGCGTACCCAACTGGCAGCTGAGAGGCATGAACGTGAAACTGAACCGTCAGCCGTCAGGTCTCGTGTATCAAGGCGTGGCCAACTACTACGACCAGGTTCCTGAGTTCCACCATCCTACGCTCGTCACCGAGGCCAAGAACTACGACAAGGATAACTTCTTCACATGGTCGGAATACAAGGACGCCCACCTCATCAAGCCCATTCCAGAGGGAACGATGGCCATGTGGCTGACTCCCGAAGCCACCTACGTTGCCATTTCCACCCACATGAACTGGCGCAGGGAATATTTCGGCCGTGGCGGCAACACCATCCTCATCGACAAGTCGGGCCATCAGTATAAGTGCAAGGACGTGATGGACTATCCCAACGACAAGTTGTTCTGGGTGCAGGGCTACTCTGCCGACTATTTTGCCATCGTGCTTGTCTTTGATCCTCTGCCGCTCAACCTCGAAACCATCACCTATATCGTTCCCGAGGGCGAGCCCTTCAAGGCCAATTTTGCCGACTGGAGCGGAGAGGTGAAGGCCGACCTCAGCATCAAGGAACTCCGCGACAACCAGAAGCTGTTCAAGTATTTCCCGAGGAAAATGGTGGAATAATGTGATATTCTGTTCTTAGAAAATATCAGAATGAGTACCCGTATCGAGCAGAAGCAGCGTCAACGTTGTATCGTTCTGCTTCCATAGGAGCAGCCAGTCTGGTTCTATATGGCATTCCCAGATACCGGCATACTTGCCAGAAAGAATATGAGGATGATATTTATCAGGAAGTGTTCCCGTCTCAGAAAGTAGACGGACCACTTCCTCAAAAATAAAGATATTCAACCCGCGACGCTTGCAGAGTTTATAAGATTTCTTGAATCGGCCAGAATAAAGGATTGTATATTTCATGCATCCAACTGTGACATCAAGTCTTCAACACTCTTAGCCTCGTACACACGGCCAGCCTCCACGTCTTCGAGAGCCTGCTGAATACCGCTCTTGCGATGTCGCTTCATCGTCCATCCCATTTTCTTGGATAATGTGCGAAGAAATGCCACTTCGATAGAAGGTATCTCCAACGTTATTCGTTCCAATGATGTTGTTGCCATAATTATCAACTAAATTTGTTTCTTTTGCAAAGATACAATATTAATTTGATATGGCAAACAAATTATCTGAAATAAATCAATTAAGACAAACGATAATGAAAAATGTGATTAAGAGAGTGCCATGCAAACTCGTTTGCAGATGGCCGAGCGTGAACATTTTATCTATAAATGTGATTCTGATGATGCTCGCCCTCGTTGCTATGACGGGCTGGGCACAGTCAACAAAGACGGCAACTGTCACTGGTTATTCACCCGCTCTGAAAGACGGCACGCTGGTGCTTGCTGGTTTGGGAGGGTCGGGAACGGTTGTTGATACCGTGCAGGCGGGACGTTTCGCCTACACCCTGCCCGTTGAGGAATTCACCGAGAGCACCCTCTCTTTCTTTGGCGAAGGCTGCCCCAGATCTTACACTCTAATCTTCCTGCGTCCCGATGTGACGGTGAAAGTGACGGGTAACGACTGCCTTAACCCCTTATGGAAGGTGGAGAGCCCGATACCTGAACAGCAGACCCTGAACCGTCTGACGGATTATTGCCGCGACGTGAGGACAGAAGCCTTGCAGATGGACTTGGCTAATGCACCTCGGGAGAAACGAGACTCCATTACAATAGAATGGATGAGGCAGCAAATGGATATCCTGCCATCACTGCC
>OCTW011387475.1_pt1 | contig 15769 bp, 11 predicted proteins | sample 1539671 | NCBI WGS metagenome assembly OCTW01 (sample SAMN02144230, study PRJEB22623) | gut metagenome | biome: sheep rumen | host: Ovis aries | place: New Zealand
TACTATTATACTAAAAAAACTGTTGAAAAACAAGTCTCTATGTAAGAAATTTAATCTTTTTCGTCAGAAAGTAGCTGCCTACGGACATTATCTAACGTTTTACCAAGAAGATTTAGTCCATTCCAGTTCTTTCTGTCTGCAATCTTCGGGTCGTTCCAAGCAAGTCCAACTCCCCAGATTTTGTCAACAGGACTGCCTTCAACAAAACTTTTTCTGGAAAATATTGGGTCGGTGATAATCTTCTTCAAATCTTCATTTTGAGAAAATTTTAGCCACACGGCGTTCCACATAGCAGCTTCCCTTACTTCGCACCATTCTTCATCGTCAAAGTTACTAACCTGCCTACCAAGCTTTTTTGCTTCTTTCGGCGTTTTTGCCTTTAAAATCTTCTCGGCCGTTTCATAATCGGCGAATTCTGTGGCTTTTAACCACATGAAGTATTGCTCACTACTGGAAAAATGAATGTCAATCTTGTTACCCCACCAATCCTCTGTAACATGAATGTCACAAGGATAGAAATTTGAGAACACACTTCCCCAGAACGCAACATAATCATCGGTTATATTAACCTCTTTCAACACATCGTAATCAATCATTTTCGTAAAATCTTATACTGTAATAATACAAAAAAAATCCCAAAATCTCAAAGACTTTGGGACTAAACTATGCAAGAAAGCATAGCGAGGTGTTAAATGATGGGGCTGCGCTCAACCCATCTGATAGGCAATCAAAGGACTCTGTGTAGCCTACCCTTCGATTGGTGTTGCTGTCCTCACTTCGCCCTGTCCTTTCCGGGCTACCAATCCTCGTCGCAATTCTGTAAGTGTGGTGGGATTCGAACCCACATCTCCTGGTCATCGCCAGGCGCTTCTTCAAGACTTTCCCACTTGCTGGCTCCGCGATGGTTAATTGCAACTCCCCATTGTTCGTCCGGCAGTTTGGTACTCCCTTATTCCGTTCAGTCTACACACTCAAAATTGTACAATTCAAGTTCCCTATGTGTTCAGGAACATGGAGCCAAAGGTAGGAATTGAACCTACATAACAACGGTGTTCTATTATTGAACTAGCCCGGTACGCAAGGGACTTTAACCCAAATTTCCGTTGCCGCTTCCCATGAAGTTGCAGATTACCAATATACTGCGTTACTTTGGCAAATATCTTGAGCCGGAGACAGGAGTCGAACCTGCAACCCCCTGATTACGAGAATGTTACATAAATCAATACATAACACCCTGAGTTCGTTACGGTGAACAACTCCGTTAAAGTCAGGTGCTCTACCATTAAAGCTACTCCGGCATGAAGCCAAGATTTATAAGGAAAACCCTGGCGAAAAACCTCGACAGACGTTTGTGCGGTGGCCCCGTTCATCCCACCATTTGTCTCGGGGTTTAATGTTAACACAAACGCTCTTTAACGTCCCGAAAGACGAACAATTGCATCCCAGTGCCCTTATTACCGCCTTACTCCCTGGATGGCTGGATTTTGAAGCCTTGCAAGCAGATAATAACTGACTACTTCTTGTTTTTTAACGACGTGCCATTTCGTCTCCAAGCCCGTACCTGTATATCTTCAAAACGTGCTGCCCATACGGGGCTTACGCCCACCTGGGGTACATCATCACCGAAGTGTGAACGAACCGGGGAGGATAACTTTCATTTGCAACCCGGCTCTTAACCCGCCAACCGTTTTACTGCAATTGTTATATAAATATACTTGTTTTTTCTAAAATAAACAAGGTTATTTGCTCAACTTATCTACCAAATCAGTCATTTGTTTGAGTGCAATAACGTCCATGGCATTTCCACCATTGCCACCGCCGCTCATAACAACCGTAGGCCATTGGGTCTTTGATAGTGCTTCTGCAACACCAATTCTCGTCTCCTTATCAATGTTAGCACGCTCCAACGGAGTAAGACCGGCGGAAACGAGTGCTCTGTTTGCCTCAGCCTTTGCGCGGCCCTCTGCCTCAACCTTCTTAGCCTCTTCATTTGCCCGAAGGGCTGCAAGACGTGCGACTTCATATTCCTGCTCAGCCTTGGTTACAGCAACAGCCTTCTCCTTCTCCTGCTCCCACTTTGCTTTCTCGGCTGCGGCCTTACCTTCCTCGGTAATCTGGACGGTACGCTGAATAGCCTCAAGGGACTTGGTTTTGGCGGTAATCACAGCAAGATTAGCCTGCTTCTGGGCATCAATCTGGTTCTGGGTGTCCCGGTCATACTTAATATCGGTAATGGAAACCAGACCACAACTAATGCCATACATAGAGAACGGCGAAACCTCCTGACGTTCATACCCGCCAACGGCTTCCGGATTTTCAATAATCATCGCCTGTGTGCGGATTTCCTTGTCTCCGGTAAGCTCATTGGTAACCTCGGTCTTAATTGAACGGGTCTTATAAACACCGTTATTGAGCTGGTCAGTAATATAGGCAATGAGGTCAGTACGTGTGGCGGAAACTGACTCCAGCGAACTCATAAGCGGGCCACAAGCCGTAACTACTTTATATAGAGTAGGTTTCACAAGGTTATTAATAAGGGCTCTCTCGCTGCCGAAATCTCGCTGGATTTTCTCCATGTTCTGGGCATCGTTAGGAAGAACCACACGGAATGAGCCGATAATCATACCACGTCCATTATCATTGAACGTTGCTTGTGCAGCAGGGTTTTCACCGACCGCAATATACCCATTTTCGTTCGCCTCTACACCAGTAAACTCAATCTGGGAGGTTTTGTTATAAACCTCAACACGGCCAAACGCCTGGAGCTGAAGACCACCGTCCGTCCAAGTGTGATACTGTCCAGTAAACGGCATCTGTACGACATAGTTCTTGGATTTATTGGCGTCCTCAAAAATCTTTAAAGACAGGAGACCAAGAACAACTACAATGACGAGGGCAACAATAGCCCGAATTTTTGACTTAAGAGTCATTTCCTTTTTCATAATTCTTTATAAATTTTTAAAAATTAAACTTACTTACTTTTGTTCTTAAACCACACATAGAACGGAATCCAAATACGGTTATCCTCTAAGTCGTAGTTAAATGAGCGAATTTTCCCGTTTGAGAAAACCTCAAGCAATATTGTGCCGTAGTAAATCACCAAAAGGATTAACAAGGCGAACTGCAAAATTCTAAAATACCACATAAATTATCTATTTTTAATGTTTCTGTATATATCATTGCAAATCCCGTGCCAAACTCGAAAAAATTAACGAAAAATTTCATATTCGCAACCGACTTTTTTCAAACGGGCTTCCAGGACTGCAGGAATATTCGGCTCTATCCCGAGTTCTTTGCATCTCTCGTATGCCTCGGTGCCTTCCGCAATGTCCTCATCAAGTTGAATAAGAATACATTGCAGATTCTTGCCATCCTCCTTGTTCACCTCTTCCGTAGCTTGACAGAAACTACCACTTCCAGCAAAAAAGTCCATGACGATACCATCTTTTACGCCAGTTATCCTCAACAAGTACTTCAGCATGTTGACTGGCTTCGGCGTATCAAAGATTCCGTCAAGACCGAGCCGCTTCATGTCCTCGTTGCCCTGTCTTGAATAGAAGTCCAGGATTGAAGGTGCGCTGTCCTCCGCTTCTAACAGATAATGGATGGCATAAGGCCTCCCATCTCTGAAAATCAGCCTTCCGGCATTATGTAGCTCAATAAACTTTGCGTCGCTTGACCACCCCCTTGTAGGCAACGGGTCAAGGTGAAGCCCAATTTCCGGAATATCAACGGTTCTTGGTTTTCCCGGTGTTGAAAGGTCGGTGGCAAAATAGACCTTCCCATCCTCTTCGTCTATACAGTTATAATTCCTGAGCCAGCTATAGCCACCTTCTTCCGTATATTTTGCCAATCTCTTGCGGAACTCTTGTACGGTCATGCAATCATCGGCCATATCCTGCACTTCTTCAATGATTTGCTTTCCTTCTGGCGTATCAATTCTCTTCACCTTGAATTCCGGGCACTTCTTCTTGTTCTTCGCATAGGTAAGGATATACTCATGGACGGTGTTGATATGTTTGCTGTTGCTTCTCTGGGACTGCTTGGTAATGAATGTGCCAAGGCAGTTTTGCTCCCCAAAGACCTCATCACACAGAACCTTAAGATAAGCGTACTCGTTGTCGTCAATGCTGATGAAGATTACACCATTCTCTCTAAGATAGTATCGTCCCAATATCAGTCTGGCCTTCATAAATTCCAGCCATTCCTCACGGGCCTGCTTGTCGTTATAGGACTTCTTGGTCTTTGTGTTGTAAGGTGGGTCAATATAGATTACAGAGACCTTGCCACCATACTGGTCAAAGTCCTTGTTTATTTGCATTATCCGCAGGTTGTCACCGATATATACTTTATGCTTCATAATCAAACGGTAATTCTCTATTTTCCTTAATCAGGTACGTCTTAAAGCCACTTTTACCCTTAAGGAACTCCCTGATATCTTCTTCATTCATTGAGACCGGATGAATCTTGAATCCATACTTGAAGATGAGGTCGTTCATTGGAATTGACTGAGTTCCCGGACGGATGTGGCCTTTCTCTTGGGCTGTGATGATTTTCTTCTTCATGTCCGGGCCGATAGCCGGATTCTTCCCATAGACAATGAAAAGGAGATTTCTCAGGGACGACCACACAGCAAGGGCAATCGTAAGATTTTCCTTACCCAACTCGTCAGCCTTTTCAAGGGAAGTGTCGTTGAATGTCGCACAGATATGATTTGCTGATGCGCTGGACTGTTTCACCTCCAGAAACTCTTCAGCATCGTCCTTTGCATCCCACCCGTGCTTATCGGTATTGATATTTCCATAACCGAGAACCTGGGCAACCTTTGCATCCCTGGCCTCGTTGATTACGGTGTCATTGTCGGTTTTTCCATACTTCTTCTGGATGGCTTCCAACTGCTCAAACACCTTGAATGTCTCTTCCATAAAGGAATCGTTAATCTTCTCAAATTTTCCGTGTAATCCAATGCTATTCATTCTATAAATTTTAAAGTACAATACTATGTACTCCAAATATACAAAAATATTTCAAACGATGCAACTAATATAACCATCTATTTTCAAGGGCGTAGAACCCGGTTATAATTCCGGCAGTTAAAAGGAGCCACAAGACCCAGAACAACACAGTCGAACCGTTCAAGTTCTCTTCCCTGTTCTTTATGTACTTCTCTGCCGTTGAACCGTTTATAAATTGTGGGTCCTCGTACTTCTTGTTCATCGCACTGCCAACCATAACGCCGTCAAACGAAACCGGGGCCGTATAATAGACATACCTGGTGTCATTTTCAAACATTTTGGTCTTCACCTTTATGGTTGTGTCCTTTCTGGTCCTTACTCTATATACCTCGTTAAGTCTGAATTCCTTCCCACGAAACATCGCCCTTTCAGCCCTGTAGTTCCAGTGCTTCACCTCGTCCCATGAATAGTAGGTCCTGGTATGAGTTGTCGTATGTCCCTTGTCGTCAGTTGTCGTGTAAGTCTCCGTATGCAGCCTATACTCTTCCTTCACCTTCTTTACAGAGGAATAAACACCCGGAAGCTCATCAAGACGGACAGTGTCAATTACAGACAGCGTTCCGTTCGCCAAGAAGCGCCCGGCATTGGTCCTACTGATGTAATCAAACTCATCATCCGTATTGACAACGGCACTTGAGGCCACGGCAAGGTAACGCTCAGTCGCTTTAGACAGGATTGGCGCGGATAGCCAAACGCCGATACCCACCATGATGGCGAGTATCGTTGCGCTGACTAATATTTCCCTCGTTGTGATTTCCATTTCTTAATTAAAAAGATACCTTCGGTGCATCAACAGAACTATTCTCAAAAACAAGTCGCTCATACTCCTTCACCTCATAACCAGCTAGCGACAGAAGCTGCTTGGAAGGGAACTGACGGGTGAACCGATTGTATCTGGTAACCTCAGTATTGTAGGCCTTTCGGACCTCAACAATCTTGTTCTCGGTAATAGCGAGCTCGTTCATCAGGTCCTGGTAGTTCTTCTGTGACTTGAGGTCAGGATAAGCCTCAGCCACGGCAGCAATCATCGTCTTTATCTCGTCAATGTCGGCATCGGTACCGGTTGAACGAGCCTTTGCGAGTTCCGTGAGGGTCTTGTACTCATGCTCGTCATAAGCCTTGACGCACTCAACAAGATTTGGGATAAGGTCAAAACGCCTCTTTTCCTCAGCCTTGACATCCGAATCAGCTTTTCCAATAACCTCTTCATAAGAGATTGCCCGATTTTCAACACCCTTGACGGTGAAAAGACAGACAAGAACAACGGCGATAATGGCCGAAATCAAAATTAATGCTTGCTTCATATTTCTAAAAATTTAATTGTTATGACAATATTACATACAAAAACCGTGCCAAACAAAAAATCTCCGCCAAAAAATTGACGGAGATTAGTGCCCGAGGTGGGATTCGAACCCACACGGGCCTTTCGGCCCAGGGGATTTTAAGTCCCCAGTGTCTACCCTTTCACCACTCGGGCATTATTAAAAAGCGCCATACTACATCGCTGCGACTAGTAACCTACGTTACTTGTTGGCAAGGCGCATCTCTTGTGATTTACTTCTTATATTCACAAGTACAAGATATATAGGCAACCCGGGCTTCCATTCCTGGTATCATATTGTACAGACTTACAGCTGATATTCTGTATTATTACCCTATCTCACTTGGCAAGGTCCTAATCATACATAGGACACGGCACTTTTTTGACCCCCGGGACGGTTACACTCCGTCTTGCTCCCAGTAAAATCCGGGGCTTCATAAACAAAAAGCCTCCGGGGATGGTGACCGCTGTAAGAGTTGAACTTACTCGTGGAGTTCTTAATATCCACTTTGCCTTGTTTAAGGGCGTACCGACTGTCCAGTATTCGGCAAGCAATCATTGTCAGGAAACGGGTTCAAAAGTTCTCTCCAATTAAACTAACGGGTAAGCCACCTCCCGTGCCGGATTCGAACCGACATCTTCTTTTCTACATAAAGTTATTGAAATAAGTTGCTGTATGTTTCCTTAAAGTGGCTCTTGCAGTGCGTACGGGATTCGAACCCGTGAACTCCACCGTGACAGGGTGGCATGATAACCAACTTCACCAACGCACTATAATTGCTACGCCCTTACGCAGCATCTAAACTTATGTGTGCTCATAGAGGTTTAGTTTTCCAACTTTTGCACATATTATTGTTGGAAGGGATTCCTGTAGCGGGTTTGGGAGTCGAACCCAATATCCTGAGGTTATGAGCCTTAGATGATAGCGGACTTGCTGTTATGCGAAGCCCTATCCGTTTCACTCCCCCGCAAGTAGCCGGTAGGAGAGTCGAACTCCTCTTTAGAGAATGAAAATCTCTCGTCCTCACCGATAGACGAACCGGCCATATAATCCCCCACTATCGCTGGAGGATATCCCACGCTACTTTACCTATAAGTAGTAACTACGAGCTCGATAACGGATTAGTCGCCTCCGTCAGGCATTTACTAGCCTAGCCTGAGAGCGGGTAAGCAGAATCGAACTGCCCTCCTTAGCCTGGGAAGCTAATGCACTACCACTGTGCTATACCCGCAATTACGATTTAAGGCTTGCTTCGTGAACCGTTTGTATTCTTACGCCATTTACATTAACGAGGGATTCGTACGTTTCCCGGTATCCCCACCGCCTTGGAACGTCACCGCCCAGGTTATGCTCGCTTCGCCCCTTCTCATATAGTCCGGGAAACTCATTGCTGAGCCGAGTATATTAAGAGCCATACCAGTTGTTGCAACCCTGATATGTTGTTACCGATGTGCGACCTCCTATTGTCAACACCGCCTTACCGTTGGGGGTTCCCTGATTACACTGAGCTCTTATGTACTTATGCAGGAACTCTTTCGGTATCTCTTGTGGGCACGGGTAGAATCGAACTACCGCTGCAATCTTGTAAGGGTTGCCGTCTAAACCACTAGCTTACGCGCCCAATTTACACCCATATTTCCTTCATGTCGTCACTGGCATCTGCACGGGTGTATCTTTATTTGTGCAGTACTAACCCATTATTGCCCCTTTCGTGGCCCGTGTGCCCTATATTTGGTTAATGACACCGTTCTCACACAATACTCACAATAACTTTTAACCCCGAACCGCATTGTACGTTGTCCAAACCCGCAATGGTTCTCCCGGGGTAGGAAAGGAAATCGGACAAGACGAGAGTCAGGATGGAATCGAACCATCAACCTCATGTGCATCTAATGTCTTTAGGACAGCACTTGCTCTTCCGTTTGGAGCTACTGACTCAAATAATAGCATAGCAAGAAGCGTTTCTCCAACAGATGTTTCCAATCTGAATTAACTAACCAGTTACGATAACACAATTAAATGGCCTAAATCTCCGGAGAGCCAAATAGAAGGTTCGTTGACTTTGGTGCAGCTTTGCTATCTTTACCAGAGTGATATCAAGTTCCGGTGCTATATTTCTATTATACAAATAATTTTTCAAATAAAAAATCCGCATTGCCATAGGAGTAACGGCTCCCTGCGGATTTTAAATGTCCTAATATATACGCTCTCGTCATGGTGTCCATATCTCCCCTGTACTTTAGCGGACAAACGCCAAAAAGTCGCAGTAACTCAAACAGGTTCCCTCTTGTACTAAGACTTACTCTCGCCATTCCGCCGGGTCTTAACACCATTCCCGGACAGGCTTCAGCCGTTTCCTCACGCATCATCCTCGGTCCTACCGATAAACTGTATAACGGTCTTGCTCACGAGGCCGAGCCGTCCTTAACTGATACGCTAGCATTAAGGACACTTGTGCAATAACTCCTCCGATTTTACGGCCAGTTACGCTTTCTTGCCGAAAAGCGGGTTCTTTTACGATAAGACCGAAACGTTCAAAATTCAAATGGGACCTGAAACTTATTACTGCCGTGGTTTACTATACTCAGCCAACCTGCCCACGGAGATAAAAATACAGTACTTAAGACTGGCTTGTCCGTATCCTGTGATTGGGTTTAGTACCTTAATTCCCCTACCAATAATGAGGGTTTAATCCTGTTCCAATGAACTTTGATTGTTGCGCAGGTTGGATTCGAACCAACGTGGACCGGCTTATGAGACCGGGCTGGGACCTACTCCAGTCTACCGCGCAATGTTTTCTCTATATTATTATACAAAAACTATGCCAAACTAGCAAATTTTTGTGAAAAAATAACCATATTACTGATAATCAGCCGTTTGTCTGATACCATACTTGTGGAAATATCTCAAAGGCCTCCATTTATGGCCATTGACGAAAAATCCCCACTTTATCCTCGGACGGCCTTCAAACATGAGTGTCCAGGCTCCGCCCTTAGGAATCTTGAGATAGTGTTGGTCTTCAGCCCTGGAAAACCATATTGAATTTCCCATGTGGAAGAAGTTATGCCAGGAGTTGAAAATTCCTTCAACATAAAACGGATTCACATTCTTCGTGGTTAAACCACTTGCTTTAACTCCGCTTATTTCGGTACTCACCACATGCGGCTCAACTTCATCGTTAGGAGACAAATTCGGCACGAAAGGCTTCACGTTCCAATACCAACCCTTCAAGACGATGCTGAGAAGGTCTGCACTGTGGTCGTGAAAAAACCTATTATCGTCGCTTCTCAGCCAGTGATGGATTCTAATGGAATAACCAAAGATGATGAATGTCCATCTTATTAAATACGGACAATCCTCATATCCGAGCTTTTCTGCCCACCTGACCTGGAATAACTTGAACGGCCTTGTGTTTGTGCTTCCTTTCATAAATTTTCACATCTTAAATTTTGTCAATGGTGAAGGATTCGAACCCCCAAGCATAGTCCCACTCTTCCTAGGATAAATGGTGCTATCTCCTTTCGGCCTTCTCCATGTCTGCCCCGTTAGCTACTCGGGACAAGGAGCTGTTCAACCACTTGACACTTACCATTGATATTCTCTCTACTAATATACAAAAACTATGCCAAACTAACAAATTTTTGTAAAAAATTGTTGCGAGTGGAGGAATCGGACCCCCTCTTGTCCCTTATGATGGAGTTTCGCTTGTAAAATTGCTGTATAATTCCTTAACCAGGAATCGGTGCTTTTTTACCGTGCTACCATTACACTAACTCGCAATATGTTTAACAATCAAGTCCAATAAAGCACGTTTCTTATGTAGTCTCTATGTCGAGTAAATCTTTCAACCGCAACGTACTACTTGCTGTGGTCCTTATATTTTGCGTATCGGCAACCGCTGAACGAGGTGAATGCTCCTATGCTTTCAAGTTTACCTCATCCTCAATACTGGACGGATTGTTTTGAGCCGGTGTCAGGATTTGAACCTGAGACCCACGGGTTAAAAGCCAAAACAACTGCTGTACGTTTCCTTTGCGGGAAACCTTATACGTTGCTCTACCTGGCTGAGCTACACCGGCATAAAAACGGAGACATGGGTGGACATCGGGAATTTTGCTACTCATTAGCTATACACCTTATTTTTATATTTCGGATTCTCCACCACACTCTTCATTTCACCTCAGTCGTGTTCTCCGTTAGTCGGGGAAGGAGGAATCGAACCTCCGTCAACGGCTCCCAAAGCATAAAACACTCTGCTGTAAGCTTCCAGTCCTGGACGCATTAAAAAATACGTCGTGCTGCCACTACACCATTCCCCAAAAGTTATGGTCATTCTCCACATCGGCACCATTTCCACCGAACCTAAGGCGTTACGAATTGAATGACCATTTGTTCGTGTTACAGGATTCGAACCTGCGCCTGCGGCTCCACGCCACCGTGCTGTCCACTACACCAAACAGATTTTACGAAGTATCGTCCCTAATTATTACTCACCCTGCACGGCTTTCTTGTTCGGTATTTTCCAACGCCACCTAATAACATTATGCAGATGTTTTCGGAATTTACTTGAGCGGGTAATCGGAATCGAACCGACATCTTAAGAGTGGAAATCTTATACACTAACCGTTGTGCTATACCCGCATAATGACCTTTTATGTACAATATCCCCAGAGGTCTAACTGTGCCAACCTACGATTTGGGCTGCGTATTTGACTTTCCGTCAGGGATAACAGCATCTTCGTTCCCGCTGCAGTCGGGCTAAAATACAACCTTGCCAAGTCACTTTTAACGGATTCGTGAGAACCGTATTGGAGCGGGCCCGGTGACCAGCCGGGGGTCATCCCGCATATGCTTTTACGGAATTGCATTAACCGTATTGAGGCCTATGTTCCCACTATTTTATAAGTCCACCATAGGCAATGCACTAACCTTCTTTACGGCGAGGTGCGACGCTGGTTCCTTTGCGTGGCAGCATTATATTCCGTATTACTGGCGGTTTTGGTATCGCACAGTTCCGCCATACTGCGTCCGACTTTCACGGAAGCCTTACTATCGCGAATAAGTTAACTAAGGCTCATTACCAAGGTGACTTATGGCGCGGCACGTCTGCTCTCTCTCTACCACAATGCGCTTGATTTATAACACGCCCCTTTATGGAACCCATCGCGTTGAGGAGTCGAACACTCGCCGCTTGCATATTCGAAAACACGCCCAAGGGGACCCTACTACCGTTCGGGATTACAGCATTCTTAAAAAATCACATACCTGAAACCGTTCTAATTAAACTATGTACTCCTCTTTTCTTGCTTATCCGGTAGCGACCGTTGGAGCCCACCTCAGATTATCAAACTACGTACATTTGAAATTTGCTACTGCGACCTTTTTCAGTTAAACTGCAGGAAGTTATCCCTAAAAAAGTAAATATGTGATTATCAGTCGAGTAGGAGCGATTCGAACGCTCGGTCTCGGCATCCCAAATGCCGCGCCTTAGACCAACTGGGCTACTACTCGATAATGCCAGTCTCTGTTTCTTTTCGGTAAAGGCTGGCAAAACTACCTTTTTCCATAAGTACCCTTGTTCTAGAATTGGGCACTAGCCAGGACTCCGGCCATTTCAGACTCAGGCGAAGCGATAGGAGCATCCGTATGAGGAACCTCGTCTTTACAAAGAAAGTTAAACTACACGGCAATCTCAAGTTATTGCCCCTCTGTCTCCATAACCGCTTTCGCCTCACGCCCATGGACATTCCTACGCGCTGATTACCTTGCGAGGGTAACCAAACCACCACCTCGTTTAACTTAAAAGCTCGGGAAACGTTTCAACTTGGCAAGGAGGGGATTCGAACCCCTAACCCTTATAAGGGCAACCGGTAGGCTCCGGTACGTCTATCCTGTTTCGCCACCTCGTCTGAGTATCCAAGGTTGCTGTTAGTTTCCCTTAACTGTCTGTAAATCAATAAGTTAGTGGAGCTGACGCGACTCGAACGCGTGTCTTCAGCTACTGCAATACGCTTTCTACATGCTTATTTCGGCTTATTTATCCAGCAAAAGAGAGCCGAACACAACCCCAATGCTTTCCTGAATCCAATCTTCCAGACCACTTTGTTTGAATCTACACCCTCATTGGAACGGATAACAAAGAAAACCATTCCAAGGACGTTCGTCCCGACTCTGCCTTGGAGCCGATGGATTAAGCTAACTCACTTGGTGAATTAAGCAGCGAAAGAATACGCATAAGCGTCAACTATTGTTTTGAAGTTCTGATTAAAGTGGTTTCCTCCAATCCACTGCATGCTTACGGACCTCATGTATCTGAATCAAAACCAGAACAGCCCCATAAAAATAATAGTCTTACACAACCCGCTTCCTACATCGGTTCTCTATCTTCAGCCGGGTCCCTTTGGTTTGGTGCCAGACTCCGATAAGGGCACATAACCATCCACTAATTCATCCAAACGTCCTCAGACTATTTGTGGACCGGATGGGATTCGAACCCACAACAACTAGAATGCAAATCTAGCGCTCTACCAATTGGAGCTACCGGCCCATAATGTGATTTTTGCCTCCGTCAAATAGTTACTCGTTGGTTATCCGGTTAACCGCACCTCAGACACTTGCCTTACCCGCACGGCCCTGCTTCACTATTGACTTTAACCATTCCTGAGTTTCTTTTCACTTTTCAAAACTCCTTTAATCGGCTATTCACATGCCTACTCACTAAAAATAGTTTTAAGGAGTAACGTTACCTCTCCCTTAGTGCTCATTTGGCTGCGCAACCGTGGTCTCGCACATAGCCACTGATATTAACGCATATCTCCACGACGCGCTTTAAGGACGGCGTAATCCTTGCGGAGAGTGAGGGATTCGAACCCCCGGACCCCGAAGGGTCAACGGTTTTCAAGACCGCCGCATTAGACCACTCTGCCAACTCTCCAATATTAACGGGAAACGGTTGTTGTTTTCAAAAGCCAAAAATTTGAATGTTTAACATGAAACTTGCTGTATGTTTCCCTTTCGTGCGGCAGGTGAGACTCGAACTCACACGGGAATAATACCCACCAGTCCCTCAAACTGGCCTGGCTACCATTACAGCACTGCCGCATAATGTCTGACTCTTATCCTTTTCGGTCACCCTTAATAAGTGTTGGACAGACTAAACATCTCCCTAGTATGCTGAGAGTTGGATTCGAACCAACGCGTGTCAATTCCGTCGCACCAGAATTGTGATAGCGGGCTTCCCCATAGTTGCGATTCCGGGGTCCTCCGCTGTGTTCAGCCACTTCACTACCTCAGCCTTCGAGACCATATTTTATCCGGCTGGTTAGACCGGTCCGACTTGTCAATGAACTTAACGCTCTATTAATATACAAAAACTATGCCAAACAAACAAATCTTTGTATAATTTTTTTGTCCGGATGGCTGGATTCGAACCAGCGAGGCAAATGCGGGGCCTTATGAGAGCCCTCCGATACCAGCTTCGGGCACATCCGGATAACGCTTATTTGAAAAGGCCGGTTAATTTCTCTTTTATTTTTGCCAGGTCATCTTCAATTTCTTGAATCAAATCACAATCAGCATCTTCTTTGTTAATCTCCGTAAGAGCTTTTTCTATTCCAATGATTTCACCCCTAAACACTTCCAAAGCGTAAGGGTCTTCTTCTGCATTTTTTGTATGTTTAAGTTGCTCAATGTGTTTCTCAATGTCTGTGAAGCACGCTCTCATTTTGTGCAGTTCGTGATGCTTGGCTTCTTTATAGGTTACATAGCAGCCAAGCGCCATCAATGCTATAAATAACAAAAATATCCAAAACATAATACTATAATCTTTAATTAGTTAGCAGGGGTAGAAAGACTCGGACTCTCACTACAGGTTTTGGAGACCTGGATGCTACCATTACACCATACCCCTATATTTGGAGGTATTAAGACATCTTTTTAGTCCTCTGTTTTACTTCTCAACCTCCTTAAGAAAACCGGTATTTTAAGTGCCCGGTATACAGTTTCGACCATCCTGCTTCCATTACACTATTTTCGGGAAATTGTTTTTATTGTCGGCGTTGCAGGCTGATTTTTCAAAAGTAACTTGCTGTCTGTTTCCCTTATATTTTATTTATCTTCTTGCCTTATAGTCGGCCATTGTGGTTGAAAGCGGGCACAGGGTTTTCCATCTGCATTCAAACCCTTCTGACTCGACCCATCCCTTAGCCGCACTGAAGGCAACGTTGGACCCGGCCTCCTCTTCCGGACTGATGTCAATATCCACATATTTGACAAAGATACCGGAATCCCTCATAAGTTTCGCAACATCTATGGAAGCCATCGTTTCGTCCATCATTCTGTCAAAAATCTCGGACTTCTTGTACCGCCTGGTCTTCCATGTTCTTGAGATGACGTGCGCACCATGCCCGTGTTCACCGTCCCCACTGTCGTAGAGGGCAACAATCGTAGCGAAACAAGTATGTCCACCGTGACACTGAGAATCTGTGCTTACCATAATCTGGATATTACGGTGTGCGTGGCAGTAATTTCCTACATAAGTTACCAGGTCTACCTTCTCCCCATTAAATTTCTTAAACTCCATACTTCATACTTCTTAACTTTTATAAATAACTCTTAACTTGCGGAAGACTGAGGTGCCGACCCCCACACCATAAGGTGCGCTTCGCTTTCAAGACGAGCCCCAAGGCCGCTCAGGTTAGCCTTCCAACTTGCGGAGAGAGAGGGGCTCGAACCCTCGCGGCAGTTTAACCCGCCCTAAGTGATTAGCAATCACTCCCCTTCACCATCTTGGGTACCTCTCCATTATTTGCGGATAGCGGAGGTCCCGGCCCCCACACCTTTCAGTGCGTACCGCTTTCGAAACGGTCTTGGGCACCCACCCAATTCACTATCCGTGTGGCGGAGAGCAGTGTATTCGAAACACAGCCAACTAAATGACCAACTCGCTTTCCAGACGGTTCCCAGACCCTGCCAGGTTTACTCTCCAATTCTTGCGGAGAGCAGTGTATTCGAAACACAGCCACAATGGACCAACACGCTTAGCAGGCGGTTACCGGAACCCTGCCGGTTTTACTCTCCATAGTTGCCGTTACCTGAATCGAACAGATATCTCATGGTTCAGAGCCACACGCACTAACCTTTGTGCTAAACGGCAATGTTTACAGGAAACATTTGTTCAGAATGTTAGATTAAAAGTCTAGTCCTTAAAAATCTTGCTGTATGTTTCCTTGAGCAGGTAAGCAGAATCGAACTGCCATCCCCAGCATGGCAAGCTGGTGCACTAACCGTTGTGCTATACCTGCATAATAAAGCCGGAACCCAGGACGTGGTCTTTGTAAGCTTTGCCACGTCAGCTTAAACACGCTTACATGCCTAGTGCATCTTCCTTTCAGCACTTCCGGCTTTGTCGGGAAGACCGGATTCGAACCGACA
>OCTW013429486.1_pt1 | contig 15769 bp, 12 predicted proteins | sample 1539671 | NCBI WGS metagenome assembly OCTW01 (sample SAMN02144230, study PRJEB22623) | gut metagenome | biome: sheep rumen | host: Ovis aries | place: New Zealand
AATTCAGCATAAACCTTTTCACTAGGATTTTCGCTGATAAGGCTTCCCAGTGCTTTTTCAAAAATGCTTGTGTTGTAAAATTTGTCGATGTCGTAATCACTTGTATATCCCAAATTCACCAGAACATCCTTGAGATTTTTTGTTCCCTGCTTGTCGGGATCGGGACTTGAAAGACTGTATCCGCCGTACACTTCCGTCTCGATATAATCCTGGTCAATGTCGATGTATTTTTTTACATCGGCAATCGTCTTTGAATGATTGTCCTGATAGAATTTGTATGCCTTTATCAATGCACGCTCAAAGGAGAGATATGCATCGGCATTTTTACTCAGTGAGGAAGTCGGTGCGACCTGACGGCAGCATGGCTGGTTTTCAAGAGCCGGTTCATTAGAGCAGTAGTAGACCACATTGTAGCCCTGTCCTTTTGCAAGCGAAGCATAAGGTGAGTAAACGGAGCATGCATCAATGGAGTTATTCTGCAATGCATTGAACGCATCCTTCTGGCTGTCAAAGTAAATGATGTTCACTTTGTCCTCGCCTTCGCCCACTTCTATATTTGCATTCTTCAGCAACAGTAAAAGTTCTGCATCCTGTACGGAGTTCTTTACGGAAGCAACATTTCTTCCCTTTAATATCTGCACGCCCAGATTGTCCTTTCCTCCGGTGTACTTGCTCTTGATGACATAACCATGACCGTTTGTCATTGCGCCGCCGAAAATCGAAAGATCGTGACCGTTGCTCTGGAATGTGATTGAAGGAACCGAACCGATGAATGCGGCATCCAGTTTTCCTGACTCAAGACCGTTCGCAAGTTCTCCCGCGCTTGCAAACTGAATCAATGACGCGTCCAGTCCCTCTTCCGCAAAATAACCTTCCTCTTTTGCCACAAAGGCTAACAGATGAGCCGTTGAGTTCAAGTGGCCGACAGTAAATTTAGTAAGTTCTTTTTTTGCAGAAACATTCTGAGCATCCTGTTTCTTTGAACAGCCTGAAAGTGCCAAAACCGAAGCAATGACAAACAACAAAGTTTTTTTCATAAATACCTCCTGGGATTTTTCAATCCTTTATTTTTACTCCCGCCGCCATTTATTTTCCGACGGCAAGAATTTCAACACCAACATTTTTCTGTTTAAGCCACAGAATCGCAGAATCAACAGAGCTTTCATTTCCACTCAATATCGCAACAGTTCCTCCGATCGGAGAGCCCTTGACAATTTCAATGTCTGCAAAAATAATGTTCGGGATTACCGCGAACTCGGTTACAAGGGTTGCAATCAGCGGTTCGGAAATTGTCTTTTCAAGATAAGTGAGGCGCACAATCTTCTCGCCCTCCGACAATTTCGTTATAGGTGAACCGGATGCTATCAGTTCCTCGACCTTCGAAAGATTTGAAGTTGACTTTATGAACTTTTTCGTAATCTCCGATTTTGGATTTGCAAAAATCTGATAGACTTCTCCCTGCTCCACAATCTTTCCGTTGTCAACTACAGCAACGCGGTCGCAGATTTCCTTTATGACATTCATCTGATGCGCAACAATCACAATCGTAATTGAACAGGCATCGTGGATTTTTTTCAGAAGCTGGAGGATTGACTTGGTGGTAGCCGGGTCAAGGTTTGCAGTCACTTCATCAAGCAAAAAGATTTTTGGATTTGAAGAAATTGCACGTGCAATGGAAACCCGCTGCTTCTGTCCATCGGAAAGTTCCGCCGGAAAAGATTTCGTCTTGTCCCGCAGTTCAACAATCTCAAGAAGATTTTTCACCCGCTCTTCAATTTCCGATTTCCTGAAACCCTTCTGATTCAATGCAAATGCAATGTTTTCATAAACCGTTTTGTTCTCGAACAGATTGACGTACTGAAGGACGGAACCGATTTTATCCAATGAGGAATACAAATCTTTTTTGCCGGCTTTCGTTATGCTGCTTCCGTCGATTAGAACATTTCCTGAATCCGGGGTCAGAAGATGATTTATTATTTTCAAAAGCGTTGACTTTCCGGAGCCTGACTGTCCGATGATTCCGAATATCTCTCCGGCTTCAATTTGAAGATTGATGTCATCAAGTGCAAAAACCAAATCTCCGTTTTCAGATTCAAATCTCTTGTTTATATTTTCCAGTTTAATCATCTTGTTCCCCGCTTGTAAAAAATCCCTCTTCCAAAACACACAGCTCTGAAAGAGGGAAAAGATTGAAACCTGCAAGAATTAAATCTCGTAAGTTATTTTCCTCTCGTCGATGATGCGCTTTGATTTGTGCTCGCTTCTCGTGTTGAGTTCTCCGTCCTTGTGAACGATAACCTCAGCAGGCTTTACACCGATTCTTCCCTTGAGGGCCGCGCTGGTAAGTGCCGCAACCTCTTCATCTGTCTTTGAGCTGGAGCTTGACTTTTCCACTTCAACGGAATATCTGCAAGTGAAGTCCTTTTCGAAAATGCGGATCAGATATTCACCGGTCAAATCCTTTTCGTCACGGATGACAGCCTCAATGTCGCTCGGGAAAACATTCACTGCGCTTACGATGAACATGTCGTCGCGGCGTCCCAAGATGTGGATTCTTCCGTGGGTGCGTCCGCATTTGCACGGTGTCTGGTCAATCCAACCGATGTCTCCTGTTCTGAAACGGATGAGCGGACGCGCATGCTTTCTGAGTGTCGTGAACACAAGCTCACCCTTTTCCCCCGGAGGAAGAACCTCGCCGGTTTTCAAGTCCACGGTTTCCACGAGAATATGATTCTCCGCAATATGAAGTCCGTCGTGGTACTCACACTGAGCGGCACAGGCCCCGAAAATATCAGAAAGTCCGTAGAAATCGTAAACCTCCGCTCCCCAGATGGACTCTATTGCCTTTCTTGTCGCATCTATTGAACCGCCAAGCTCTCCTGCAACGATTATCTTCTTGATGTTGAAATCCTTTTTCGGATCATAGCCTGCCTTCAGAGCCTTCTCTCCAAGCTGCCATGCGTAACTCGGGCTTGTCCAAATGATTGTGGGCTGATACTGCTTGAGCACGAACAGAAGACGCTCGCTCGGAAGCGTTCCTCCCCAGATACAAAGTGCTCCAAGATTCTGCGCACCGATGACATCAGGACCTCCAACGTAAAGGCTGAAGTTCAATGCGTGGACATAGCGGTCGTTCGGTCTCATTCCGATCTGCCAGAACCAGCGGCTCTCGGTATCCTGGAATTCATCGAAATCCTTTTTTGTAAACGGACTGACGGTCGGAACGCCTGTTGAACCTGATGATGTGGAAATAAAAACGACATCCTCCTCAGGAACCGCCGCAAGTTCCCCAAGGAAAGAACCGACTCCCTGGGTATCACGCTGCGTCTTTTTGTTGATGAATGGAAATTTCCGGATGTCCTCCAATGTCTTGATATCGGACGGCTTTACTCCTGCCTCGTCGAAAGACCTCTTATAATATGGAGAATTTTCGTATGCAAAGCGCACGATCTCCTTCAAATCCTCAAGCTGCTTCGCCTCAAGTTTTTCACGCGGAAGAGTCTCAAGCTCCTCATCCCAATACTTACTGTTTACATCCCTTGCTTTTACATCTGCCATAATTTCACCTCTGTTTCAATCTTATTTTTCCTAGGTGATTGGTAGGATATACTAAATCACAAATCTTGCATAATACAAGTTTTTTATCGAAAGTTATAGACTTTGCTTATTAGCGGGGGATTGACACACGGATGAAAGGGAGAGCCAGACACCGATGAACGCAATGCGCAAGGCCGGATGCAGGCCCCGCACTCCCACAAGCGCAAACAAAAGAATCAATATGTTACTGAGATGGATGAGATGGATAGTAAGAAAAAATTTCCCTGTCGATTCGGGACTTAGGACCTGATACACAGCGCACGACCCGGCGAAAGGAGATTTCGCACTCTTCGGACTGGGCGTGAATTCGTAAATCAACCCGCACCGCAGCAGTCCAAAGAGTATGCGCCCTTCCGCACGAATCAAATGCCTTTAATCTTCAAGCCGGGAGAACGGAGTCTCCTTCAGGATAAGATAGCGGCTTGCATAACCGTCGAAGTAATCGTCATCCGTGAGCAGATAGGATTTTATGTTTCGTCTTGTCGTGTCTGCCTCGGATACCTTTCCGCCTTTTGCAACCACGCGGGTATTGTACTCCCTTATTCCAGTGGCCGGGTTTCCACGCGGATAAATCTCAAGCTCCATATCATCGTCCCAGGCCAGCTCAGGATTGAAGATGTCGCTCATAAAACAGTTGACGAATGCAACCGAATCCCACCACTTCAGTTTGCCGGGACCTCCGTGACCTTCCGTGCGGTACACGAACACCTGACTTTTCTTCCGCCTTTCAGCGGTGAAGCGGCAGTTCATGAAAACAAATCCCTTCTTCCCGGCAAGGGCCTGACTCTTCACGGCATAACCCGGAAAATCACCCCTGTTGTCTTCCCGGACATTTATCTCACATTCCTCGAACAGAGCGGTGTCCACGTCTCCGTAAATGAAGTCGGTGTCTCCCGAAATGAAGCAGTCCTTGAACCATGAAAATCCCTTGATGCACAGAGTGTTCTGTCTTCCCTCAATTCTCATGCCCTCCGCAAAAAGAGTTCCGCCGGCATTGTTCCACACCAGGGCTTCGGCACTGTCGGAAAGGGTATTTCCCTCCTCGATTGTTTTGCTGTGAGTGTTCACGATGGAGAAATTCTTCAGAGTCACATTGGTGGTGTTGGAACCGAGCATGAATACGGAGCGGTTCTCCAGTCCCTTGTGAAAGGCCTCGCAGTTGTCAGCCTGGATGATGCAGTCTTCCGCACGGGTACCAGGCGCACTTTCGACAACGAGGGGGTTTGAAAGATTGTACTTCACAAGCTCCCTGTACACCCCCTGCTCCAAAGTCAGATGAATGGGAGTCGTCCGAGACAGCGTTCCCGCCATCACACGGTCCTTCAATTTCTTAAGTGCGGTGTTGATTGCCGCAGGAGATTTTGAATTTACGCTTATTTCTAGCATATTCAGATTATATCACACTTGGCCTCAAAAATCAACCGATTGCGGGAACCGAATATTCCCCCGACCTGATTTTGGACAGAAGCTGGTCTTTGGGCATGGGATGTCCGAAAAGATAGCCCTGCTGACACTGGCATCCAATCTCGCGCAGGAAATCCGAAGCCTCCTGAGTCTCAACTCCTTCCGAAAGAGTCTGCATCCCCACGGAAGAGGCCATTTCCACTATGCATTTCAAAATGACGCGTGCCTTTTGGTTTTCCGAAAAATTGCGGAGGAAATTCATATCTATCTTCATCGTGTCGAATTCGTACTCTTTCAGCGCATTGAGTCCCGAATATCCTGAACCGAAGTCGTCCAGCCAGAGCGCATATCCCTGACTGCGGAATCTGCTCAAAGTGGACTGAAGCCTCACGTCGTTGTCAGAAAGCGCGCTCTCCGTTATCTCCAGATGAAGGGATTTCATGTCCACACCGTATTTTCTGCGGCAGCCGTCCACCTCCGCGACCAAATCGTCGGTAAGCTCGAAATCAAGACGGCTGAAATTCAAAGACACCGGAAGCACAATACCTCCCGCCTCCCTGACCTCAGCTATATCCCGGCACACCTGTTCCATGATGTGCATATCCAAGCGGTGAATGAGCCTGTACTCCTCCAGAATCGGAATGAACAAACCGGGGGAAAGAATACCGTAGTTGGGAGCTTTCCATCTTGCAAGGGCCTCGAGTCCGCAGAGCTTTCCATCGGAAGACCTTACAACCGGCTGATAATACGGAACTATGTATCCTTCGCTGATTGCCTCGTCTATGTGATTTATGATGTACTGACTCTGGTTTATCTGCGTGTGCATCGCCTCGTCGTAAAGGCAGTAGTCTCTGTCTGATTTCTTCTTTATGCTGTTGCAGGCGTACCTTGCATTGTCCACAGCGATTATCGGTTTGATGTTTCTGTCGAGGGTCTTGTAGGCTCCTACCTTGAGCCCCATGCGTACCTCGCTGTCTTTTGAGCGCACCTCCCTTCTTATTTTGTCAAGCCTTCCCTGCAGATCCCTGTCCTCCGCAAAAATCACGAAATGGTCATCGGAAAAACGGCTCACAACATCGTCCGGGAAAAGGCCTGCCACGAGATCCGCAAGACTCTTCAGGAATTCGTTTCCCTTTTCGAATCCGTACTTGCCGTTGTAGCTTTTGAAATGCTCCACATCAAGGAAAAGAAAAATCTTCTTCTCCAGATCCGCTTTCTTCACAAGCTCCTCGACCCTGGTTCTGAAGCAGTGCATATTGAACACTCCCGTAAGATCGTCTGTCATGGAAAGAAGAGTCAGGCGGTTGTTTGCCTCCTCAAGCGTCATCTCCCTTTCAGCCTCGAGAATCTTCTGCTGGTAGATGCTGAAACAGGCCATGAGAAGGGAAATCCAGAAAGTGAAAAGATTCACCTGAGTTGCATAAGACGCCGGAAGGACGCTGTCGCAGAGGAAATAAAAAACCGTGCAGGAAACCGTGAGAATCAGGAAGGATATGACAGGCCGCCAGGCTATGAGACAGAGAATGAACACCTCCATCGTGACGAAAGCCAGAACCTGCTCACCCTTGGCATAGTCAAGATATGAAATGTAGATTCCGAATGCAAGGCACCCAATGGAAAACACGACCCTTATGGCCTTTCCGACAATCCACCTGGGATGTCTTCCCTTCAGATAGCGTATGCAGTAGACAAGCATGCAGACACCCAGAAAGAGAAGAACAACATAAGCCGAAAGATGCTGAACAATCCAGAGGAACGTGCGCCGTCGGGTTTCCGTGGCGACATCGACAAAAAGACTCACAATCATCCAGAGCTCAAGCAGTATCATCACCACGGAAAGATAAATGCCAGACCTGGCATTCGATGTGTCAAAGTAATTACGAACGAACGGACTATGTTTATCGAATCCAAACCACTTTCTAATTTCTTTCATAAAACCCGGCCTTCATCTTATTTTAACACATCTTTTTGAATTCCGAAAGTCTGAGTCTGGAAAAAATCTGTTTTTTCGGAAATACCGGTCAGGCCTTCACATTGAGTTTTTCAGGGAGGATTTCCACAAGGACTTTTCCTGTCTCCCCGCAGTATTCGCCGTCACAGTGCAGGGTCTGGGGATTCCCGCACTCAATCTCCATAGTCCTGCAGTTTTTCAAAGTGAACCCCTTGAGTTTTTTGTGTCTGCCAAGAACGAGAACGGGAAGATCCATAAACGCCTTGATTTTTTTTATGCCCGCCGCTATGCATACGGAAAGCCGGCCGTCGTCGGGAAGGGCATCGGGACACATGGGAACCCCGCCTCCTTCAGCCGCACAATTCATGGCCGCCACAAAAATAAGATCCTGGTAAAGCTCATCTTTTCCGTCGAAGCTGATTTTAAATTGCTCCGTCTTCATGGAAAAAAGAGTCTGCACCGTATAGATTATATAGATGAATTTTCCCAGTCCCACTTTGTTCAGAAAATCCTTGAGCCTGGAAGAAAGCGCCTTTCTGCAGACAACGGCATCCATTCCCATTCCGCTGCTGATTGCGAAAAGCCGTTTTTTTCCACCGTCGAAAGTGACTCTTCCAATGTCAATCTTCCGTCCCGGACTCTTCAGCATGAAATCGACCGCCTTCGCCGTATTCTTTGGTATCCCGAGTCCGCGTGCAAAATCGTTTCCCGACCCTGTGGGGATTATGCCGAGCGAGACTTTTTCAAATGAGCCGATTCCGTTCAGAACCTCGTTTATGGTTCCATCGCCCCCGACCACGGCAAGATCAATCTCACCGTCAAGCGAAGTGACGTTTCCGGCAAGTTCAGCCGCCGTAATTTCGGGAGTGGTCATAAGAGCCTTGTATTCCAGACCGCGGGACTCCATCACCTTCCTGACCTTAAGCCATGTCTTCCGGGCCTTTCCGCTTCCGCCGCTCTCGTTCACGATAAAATACAACATACCTGATTATACATCAAAAACGGATCGAAAACAATGAATTTTCCCGTCTACACTCCCAGATGCCTTACCGAAAGATACACAGGAAGACCGTCCTTGTACGAGATGACCGGCTCCCCCTGAATAAGAGGGCGTGCATAGCGGATGAAATCCTCCGTCACATCGTTTCCGGCCTCGTTTATCCATGAATCAGGCACCTTCCTTTCCTTGTTCGCAACCTCATCCACATCGACAAGACCGTATTCCACTCCGTACTCACCATTCCCGTCTTCCTTTCTTGCGATGCACGACATAACGCGGGATTTTCCCTCAAGGGCAGCCTCGGCCGCAACCTCCCCAAGCCTGCACGACTCGTTGAGATCGGTGAGGGACGAAAGATGGGCCGCACACCTCTGAAGCACATTAAGTTCCACGGCCCGCACCTTGCATCCCACTTTTTTGTGAATCAGCTTTGCAAGATAATTTCCCGCGCCGCTCAACTGCACATGTCCAAACTGGTCCTTCACGGCTCCCGCAGTGCTCACGTATGTTCCGTCCTGATAATGTATGCCCTCTGACACCGCTATGATTATGTGGTCGCGATCCTTCATCTTCTCGCGCAGGTCATTCAGAAACTGAGTGTCGGAGAAATTCCTTTCCGGAAGATAGATGAGGTGAGGTGCATCCGAAAACTCGGTACGGGCCAGCGCAGAGGCAGCCGTGAGCCATCCCGCATTTCTTCCCATAATCTCCACCACAAGAACGCTCTTCGTGTGGTAAATGGAAGTGTCATACGCCATCTCGAGCAGTGAGGTCGCAATGTATCTTGCGGCGGAACCATAGCCGGGGGTATGATCGGTCACAGGCAGGTCGTTGTCTATCGTCTTCGGTATCCCCACAAAACGGATGGGAGATTCAATCGATGCCCCGTACATTCCAAGCTTTTTCACGGTGTCCATCGAATCGTTTCCGCCTATGTAGAAAAAGCAGCGGATGCCGTATTCATTCAGAATATTGAAAATGCAGGTGTAATCATCAATACGCTCGTACTCGGGGATAAGCTGGTTTATCGCGGTTTCCGGGGGCTCAAGCTTGTAACGGCAGGATCCCAGATACATTGCAGGTGAGATTTTCAGAGTTTCAAGGCTTTCGGGTGATTTTCCAAGAAGACTGTCCAGGTCGCGTATGTCGCGGGAAAGCACTCCCTGTATTCCATTGACGGCGCCGTATATCGTACCGACTTTTCCGCTCTTCCTCAACGCCCCGATTACTCCGGCAAGGGAAGCGTTTATTGCAGATGTCGGACCGCCAGACTGTGCTATAAGGCAGTTTCCCGGAATCTCTTCCATCTTTTTTCATCCTCCGCTCTTTTTTCCTAAACCATACCACAGAAAACTTAAACACAGCTTAATTAAAAATTCAGCATTTTTTTTCTGATTTCTGCAACTTTTTTCAGATAAAAATGTCGAATCATAATTATGAAGACGATTTATTATTCCGACGAGATTAATGAAGATTTTGCTAACACCGGCATAAAAACGATTCCTCTCACTCCGAAATTCAAGTATTTCCACAAGAGCATTTTATGGAAAATCGGAGAATTCATCATCTTCAGGGGACTAGCACAGCCGCTTGTCTCTCTTTACACGAAAATCTGGTTCCATCAGACCTTTGCAAACAAGGAGGTCATCGAGCCTTTCCGCCACAAGGGACTTTATCTCTACGGAAACCACACGAGCGTCACCGCCGATTCATTCATTCCGGTCTATCTGCACTATGCGAAAAAGAATTATGCCATAGCCGGCCCGGATTCAATGTCGATTCCGTGCATCAGGTGGCTGGTGGAAATGGTGGGTGTGATTCCCCTGCCCTCGACAATGAGTCAGACAAAGGATTTTCAGGCATCCGTGCACGACAAGATAAAAAGAAACAAATCCGTCTCCATTTTTCCCGAGGCGCACGTATGGCCGTATTACACAAAGATACGCAATTTTCCCGAGAATTCGTTCCGTTTTCCAGCACAGGACGGAGCACCGGTTTTTGCACTCACGGAATGTTACCAGAAGAGGCGGTTCGGAAAAAGACCCCGGATTGTGACATACATAGACGGCCCCTTCTACCGCGATGAGAACCTGAGCCTGAAGCAGAACATGAAAAAGCTGAGGGACGAATGTTACGCCGCCATGGTGGACCGCACATCGAAATACTCGACATGCGAGTACATCCACTATGAAAAGAGGACCACTCCGAAGGATTGACCCTCCTTCAGTCACGGCAGACGATTCATACTTCAAGCCCCGTCATTTTCCCTTTTCCCTGACTTCGGATTTCTTTCCGTTTGAATAATGAAGGATAAAAAGCAGGGACGCCATCATCGCCACACCTATAACCAGTGAGACAACCGCATTCTTCGTAAAGCCAGCCACGAGATACGTGATGAAAGACACGCCGGCGCAGGTGAGCGCATAGGGAAGCTGGGTTGACACATGGGCAAGATGATTGCATCTGGCACCCGCAGAAGACATTATCGTGGTGTCGGAAATGGGAGAACAGTGGTCACCGCACACAGCCCCTGCCATGCAGGCGGACACGCAGATAAGCGCAAGCGGATTTCCGTCTCCAAGAGGGAACACCTTCAGGGTTATGGGAATAAGGATGCCGAAAGTACCCCAGCTGGTTCCGGTTGCAAAAGCAAGAAGACAGGCAATCACGAAAATGACGGCGGGGAGGAAGCCGAGAAGCGAACCGGCCACATTTCCCACGATGCCTTCCACGTATTCCCCGGCACCCAGAGAATCCGTCATTCCCTTAAGAGTCCATGCAAGAGCCAGAATCGTAATGGCGGGAACCATGGCACGGAATCCCTCCACAATGCATGCCATGCAGTCCTTGAACGGAAGCACCCTGCGCACAAGATAAAACACAATCGTAACAGCAAGGGCACCGAAAGAACCAAGCACAAGACCGACGGAAGCATCGCTGTTTGCAAAGGCCTCCTGGAAAGACACTCCGCTGAAAAATCCTCCTGAATAAATCATACCGACGACACAGCCTGCTATCAGGACGACTATCGGGAGCACCAGGTCGATCACCTTTCCATTTCCATCCGCTTTGCTTTCATCGGCATATTCCTTTGAAGGCACCGTGAAAAGATCCCCCTTCCGTGCATTCTCCTCGTGAAGAGCCATCGGTCCGAAATCCACCTTGAACCAGGTCAGGCAGAGCATCATCACGATTGTAAGAATCGCATAGTAGTTGTAGGGAATCGCCTGTATGAAAAGCTGAAGTCCGTTGGTCCCCTCAGGAGCAAATCCCGCCACCGCAGCGGCCCAGGATGAAATCGGCGCGATAATGCAGATGGGTGCGGCAGTGGAATCTATAAGATACGCAAGCTTCGCACGGGAGATTTTGGCCCGGTCGGTCACAGGACGCATCACGCTTCCGACTGTGAGACAGTTGAAATAATCATCGATGAAGATAAGGCATCCCAAAAGGATTGTGGCAAGCTGGGCGCCGATTCTTGTCTTCACGTGCGACGAGGCCCATTTTCCGAAAGCGGCTGATCCACCGGCCTTGTTCATGAGACTGACCATAATCCCAAGGAACACAAGGAAAACCAGAATGCCGACGTTGTAGGGATCCGACATCTGGGCAATCAGTCCGTCCTTGAAGATGTGGTTCAACGTCCCCTCGAAATTCCCCTGGGCGAAAAACAGTCCTCCTACAACGATGCCTATAAAAAGCGAACTGTACGCCTCCTTTGTAATCAGCGCCAGCACAATGGCAATAAGAGCGGGCACCAGTGCCCAGAAAGTTGCGTGCATTTTTTCCTCCTCATAAAAAAAGCCCCCGGAACCAACCGGAGGCAGTTCAATCCGTATCCGACGGAATCAGACACGCTTAAAGATGAGTGACGTGTTCACACCGCCGAAAGCGAAGTTGTTTGACATCACGTAATCAGTCTTGATTTCCCTTCCTGAACCAACGATATAATCAAGCGGGGCACAGTGGGGATCAACGTTTTCCAGGTTCACGTTGGGATGGAACCATCCTTCGTTCATCATGTTGATTGTGAGCCATGCTTCGATGCATCCGCAGGCACCCAGTGTATGTCCGATGTAGCTTTTTGTGGAGCTGATCGGGATTGCACGGTTGAAGACCTTGTAAGTCGCGTTCGACTCGGCAGTGTCTCCGGTGGGGGTGGAAGTTCCATGTGCGTTCACATAGCCAATCTGGTCCTTCGATACACCTGCATCCTGAAGTGCAAGCTCAAGCGCAACGGCCATCGTGTCGGGATTCGGAGTGGTGATGTGGTTTCCGTCGGCATTTGTTCCGTAACCGACAACCTCTGCGTAGATGCGGGCTCCGCGCTTAACGGCATGCTCCATGTCTTCAAGAAGCATTGTTCCGGCACCTTCTCCGATGACAAGTCCGTCACGGTCGCGGTCAAACGGTTTCGGCTCAAGTCCAGGAGTCTCGTTGAGGCAGGCAGTCGCCCCGAGCGTGTCGAAAATCGCGGCATCGGGCGGACTAAGCTCCTCGGCACCGCCGGCAAGCATCATATCCTGCTGTCCGTTTGCGATGGCTTCGTAAGCATAACCGATTGCCTGGCTTCCTGATGTACAGGCCGTGTTCGTCGTAATCATGCGTCCGCGGATCTGATAGAACACGCTGAGGTTTGAAAGACAGGTCTGTGGCATTGCCTTGATGTATGTCTGTGAATTGATTTTTGATGTGTCATTGGTCTCAAGCATGGAAAACAACTCGACGATGGACTCCATTGACCCCATGCAGGAACCGTATGCGATACCCGTGCGGCCGTTCTTGAGTTCGTCCACAACATCACCGTCCTCTTTCTTGAGTCCGGCCATTTCAAGGGCACGCTCCGAGGCCACGAGTGAAAGAAGTCCCACACGCCCCATTCCACGGATCTTCTTGCGGGGAAGACTTGGCAGGGGTTTCTCATAAGGACATGCAAGACGGGTGTTCATCAGTTCGAAGCGCTCCCATTCCTTCATGTACCGTATGCAGTTCTTTCCGCTCTGCAGCTGTTTGAATGCCTCGTCCCAGGTGTCACCCAGACCACTAAGCATTCCGCACCCTGTCACCACGACACGGCGTTTTCCGTTCGGTTTTGTAAATTCCATGCTCATAACATACCACCATTCACTGAAATAACTTGTCTTGTAATATAACCGGCATCCTCGGACAGAAGGAATACGGCAAGGGCCGCAATCTCCTCTGGTTTTCCGGCTCTCTTCATCGGAATCGTCTGAAGGATGAGATCCATCGGGGCATCCTTTATCATGTCTGTCTCAATGGCTCCAGGTGCAATCGCATTCACTGTGATTCCCCTGCTTGCAAGCTCAACTGCAAGAGCCTTTGTCACACCGATAAGTCCTGCCTTGGAAGCGGAATAGTTTGTCTGTCCGCGGTTTCCCATGATTCCGCTCACTGAAGAGATGGCTATGATTCTTCCCTTCTTTTTTCTTGCCATGGGCATTGTAAGCGGCTGAACGACATTATAGAATCCGTCGAGATTGGTATGAACAACAAAATCCCAGTCTTCCCCCGAAAGCCCCGCAAATGTGTTGTCCCGGGTCACACCGGCATTGCTCACGACACCCCACAACGCTCCGTATTTTTCCGTCAAGGAATCAAGTTTCGCCTTGCAGTCATCACGGTTGGTGACATCGAACTGAAGAAGCTCTCCCTTTCCGCCTGCAGCATTGATCTGCGCCAGAGTCTCCTCGGCCTTTTCCTTTCCATGATTGTAATGTGCTATAACATAATATCCGGCTTTGGCTGCCTGAACCGCAATTGCACGGCCTATTCCACCGCTTGCTCCGGTCACCAAAACCCTTTTCTGATCGTCTGACATGCAAATCCCCCTGTATTTTTTTTTGTTTATCGGGAGTCTCTAAAAATCCGTTTTTTTAGAGATGCCCTATTGTTGATGATTCTGTCCATCCGCAAAGAAAGCGGAGATATCATTCATTTCCATAACAGTTATTGTGGCCGAAACCGCCGGCTCCTCATCCTTTTTATCAGCAAAAAGCCTGCAGTTGTAGCGGGTCACATCGTCCATATGATAATCTTCCTTTATCTTCATGGTTATTGTCGAATTGACCTTCAGCACTCCGACGTTTGACTTCAGGTTCACAACGCTCAAAATCACCCCCGGACGGGCCTGATCCATTGTTCCGTTGATTGTACGCTCGATTGATCCGAAAGTGGAAATTCCCTGCGCCATAATCTCGAAGCCTGACCAGTTGGGAATGCCCCCCAAGGACTCTTCGTAGAAAATGCAGTCCTTCGTGATGTCATACTCTGTTGTGACCGAGCGCTCCTTGATGTCGTATTGAATCACACGGCTCAGAAGAAACATCTTGCCTTTATGCGGAACCAAATCTATCAGCCTATCAGTCGGTATGAACTGCGGAACGAATTCCGGTCCTTTCTTGTTAGCCACGGCGGGCCTCCTTTCCTATGACCAGCGACACGTTTGATCCTCCAAACGCATAGGAGTTGGTCATGCAATATTTCATATCACCCGTTCCCATCACATTTTCCGGGCCCGTTATCTTCAATTCCGGCAGAGACTCATCCCTTTGTCCGTCCCATACCTGCATGGGAAGACTCCATTCACGTCCTTCATTACGGCGGAGGGTCTCCACGCAAATGGCCGCCTCAAGAGCCCCAGCGGCTCCCAGCGTATGTCCGGTGACTGATTTAGTCGAACTGCACCAGGGAATGTCCCCGCCGAACACTTCCGCCATAGCCTTTGACTCCATGGCATCATTAAGCTTTGTGCCGGTTCCATGCAGATTCACATAGTCTATGTCTGACGGCCGAAGACCGCTGTCTGCAAGGGCCGCTTTCATCGCATCGGCGGCACCACGCCCGTCGGCACCGGGAGCAGTCATATGCGAGGCATCCGCACTCTCACCGCATCCGGCAAGGAAAACCGGTGCACCCTTTCCGTCGTAATCCCTGGACAGAACAAAAAAAGCGGCTCCGTCTCCCAGAGTGATTCCATTCCGGTTTCTGCTGAACGGATTGGTCGGCTCCGGAGACACTGCCTCAAGGGAATCAAAGCCCAGAAGCACGGTATCCGAAGCAATGTCCACACCGCCCACGATACAGGCATCCGCAATATCAGCCTCAATAAGCTCGGCGGCCTTTATTATTGCAACCGCACTCGATGAACAAGCCGTGGCAACCGTAAACGCAGGTCCCTCAAGTCCGAAACGCTCCTTCACATAGGAGGCAACATAATCGGCTCCCTGCATCTCCAGTGCGTAGCCGCTGGGAAAAATCCCCCTGCTGAAAAAGACCCTGTGCCCCGCAACGGAAAATTCACTGCCGTTGTCACAGGACCCCACGCTTACAGCCACACGCTTTTTTCCGTATCTTGCGACAGCCCGGTTCACCGCATCCTCAAGCACATTCAACGCGGCCTCCTCGATGCGGACAACCTTCATATCATAACGCGCTCTGCTGGGAACCAAACTGCTCTCTTCAATACGGGCGGCCTGAATCTCCTTTCCGGTGCATGTAACAACCTTTCTCATTCCGCTTCTGTTTCCAGTGCGGACAGATTTCCACAAGTCGTCACACGTCATTCCGGCGCTGCAGGCAATTCCCGGCTCCGAAAAATAAAGTCTAGACTTCATCGTAATGCTTTTATTGTAAAATGAATACGGTATTTTGTCAAATGGCACGATTTACTGCGCTTCTGCCGTGAAAATACCGTTTGAATAAGACTTTCCGTCATCAGCACCTGAAAGATCAAACTCCACGGAATTCTTGGCGGGGTCTCTTGAAAGCTTCAACCTGAGTTTTGTCTCGGGAAGAAC
>OCTW011361330.1_pt1 | contig 15753 bp, 6 predicted proteins | sample 1539671 | NCBI WGS metagenome assembly OCTW01 (sample SAMN02144230, study PRJEB22623) | gut metagenome | biome: sheep rumen | host: Ovis aries | place: New Zealand
TATTTCTTCATCTGTAAGTATTCTGAATTCAGGCATTAAATGTCACCGCCTTTTAATATAATCTACTATCATTCTATCATTTATTTATTAATTTTTCAAGCATTTTTTACAAAAGTTCCCCATATGCTATCTGAAATATTATCGTAAAATCTTTTTTATTGAGTCAATTTTTAAACAAATCTTCCATAAATAAAAAAGCGGCCTGACTGACATAGCTGAATGCCAGACAGACCGTTCTTTTTCCATTTTTTAAAGGCTGAATACATTTTGACTTATGCGTTCCAGAAGCCATTAGGAATAAAGTCAGAAGCTGTTCGATAACGTTCATCGTTAACAAGGCTCTGGATGTATGTACCTCCGAACACTTTCTCGGCAAGAGTTAAAGTATCAGAAGTTTCCTTCAATTTTGCTTTCTCAGCAGCAAGATAATTCTCATAATTCTGAATATTTTCTTTTTCAGTTTGTATAAGCTCATTGAGCTTATTATAATTATTTTTATTGATATTCCTATGCTGTGCGAATGTCTCTCTTGCCTGATTCAGTGAGAACTTTTCGGAACGCTTTCCCTCAAAGAGAAGTTCTGCTTGTTCTTTCAGTTCAAGGAAGAAATTCAGGTCTTTTCGTGAAGTTTTTAAGCTGTTCTCGACTTCGTTACACTTCTTTTCGGCTTCTGTGAAATCATATCGCATAGTCTCCAGAGTTGCACCATCATTGATCTTGTTATTCAGTCTTGTAAGCCCGTCAAGAACTTCATCGTTCTTCCATGAGAATGGCTTATTCTTATGAATTCTTCTGCATGGCAGCTCACCTTTTTTGAATGAAACAGTATAGAAACGCATTACCCGAAGTACTGTAACATCTATCTTTTTCTGTTCTCCCTCAGTGATTTTCTGATCTATGTCAGCTTCAAACTTCTGCTTATTTGTGAAGCGGTTTCGCAGGGCCTGTTCGCTGTAATGTTCTCCGAGACTTTTGAATCTGATAAAGTTCTGAGCTTGAAGTGGACGAGCCGCAATATACTTGCCTTTCTTGATCTCATAACCAAGGGCCTGCAATTTTTTCAGAAAATCTTCAAAAGAATCTGACTGCATAAGCAATCTGTCAATATCATTTCTGAGAACATCACGCTTGTTTCCACCGACAGACTTGAAAGAGTTTTCAATCTCACGAATGACAGGTTTGTATATCTCTTTGGCCTCAAATCCGTTCTCAGTCTCACGGATCGGAATCTTTCTGCGCCTGATCTCATCCATAACGAACTCCTGTTTCTCAGGTAATGAGTAGAAGAACGCAACGTAAGGGGAGTCCTTTTCTTTTTTCAGATTTGTATTTTCATTCTTTAACGAATGAAGTTCAACTTTCATTCGCCTGATTTCAGATTCTGCCATATCATTTTCAGATACAGAAAGCAGCTTTTCCATTTTATTATAAAGCTTTTGGTTATCCTTATTGCTTTTATATTCATCAACAGTCATGTGCTTATAATGAGCGTTCTTATCTTCACGCTCAATCCCATGTTCGTTCAGTATTTTTTCCATTGCTGAACGCTCACTTTCTTCCCAGGCAACAAGTCTGTTTTCTTTGAAATTTTTTGCAGTGAATCCTTGTTCATCCAGAGCAGCTTTCATTGATACTCCTTTTGATAATCCTTTTTTTCTTCCTTTGGTATAGAATGGGATGAAGTCTATATGCAAGTGCGGAGTTGCTTCATCCAAATGCATAACGGCATTAAAAACATGAAGGTTAGGATTCCTTTTTTGAAAATGATTTACATACTCATCAAGCATTTTCTTACATAGCTTTCCCATTTCAGAGTCACAGGCGGCAGTCTCAACATCACCAAACTGTACAACGGCTTCATAGTATGCTTCTTCTCTTTTTCCTTCAAGAATATGTTTGAAGTAGTCTTTAATATGTCTCGCTGGTCTTGACTGTTTCCTGTTGTATTCAGCTACAGCTTCACTAAATAATTTGTTATAGGCTTCTTCAACATCTTCTTGAATATAAGTGATGTTGTCGGCAACTTTTTTCTTATCTATATTTCTTGCTATGAATTCTCTCATGTTATGTTTGAGATTTATATTTTTAGGAACACTTGCTTTTCCAAGTGTAAAGCTGACACTGAGACTTTTCAAAAAAGTTTTCTCCTTTCGTGATTATATTTCTTTCAAACTCCTGATTTCTTCTTTAAGCTTCAGGAGATTTTTTTGCATTTCTTCTTCTGGAATTGGTTTAAATCTGCTTTTCACCAGTTCAATAAACTGCTTGTATTCTTCTACACTCATATCATAGCGATCGTCCATTGCACGTACTCCTCATTTTTCTTTTTTCAGTTAGTTTATCCGTCGCATCGGCTTCAATTTTTCTCAGATTTCTGAGAAAAATTGAAGGAATCTACCCGAGCAAACCAAAACGGGTAGATTTACCCAATACCTGTTTTGCACGTTAACAGAGTTAACTAACAAATCAGGTATGGGCAAAGTCTGCGACCTTGACGGCTTTTTTGCTCCGCAAATCGGGAGAACCCGAACCCCTTTTTACATAAAAACATCGTTCAATTTTTGTTCTGCACTATCACGATGTTCTACTTTTTTTACTCCAATATCATCATAATACTCATTTGTTTTTCCGAGTGCAGCAGTCAAACACATGGGCAACAATCTTAATAATAATTCCGCTTCATTATTGTAAAGATAAACGATAACTTTTTCGTTTTCAAATCTATCATTAAATTTTCGCCCATGCTTTTGTATCTTACTCAGCATATACTTTGAGAAATTTGTAAACTCATTATCGTCATTATCTTTTGCAATTTCATCAAGAAGTGTGCATAGTCCGTTCAGATATTTTCGCTCTAACATCATTCGGATTTTTCCTGCCTCCATCTCATCTTCCTCCGATAGAACTGCTCATATCATTGCTGTTGTCAGTATTCTTTCTGAGATTTTCATCGAGCTTTGCATTCGGATGTTCAGCTCTGAAAGAAAGCATTTCATTCCAATCTTTGAAGCCGTTGTTATCAAGAAGATTCTTTACACCATCTGGTCTTTTGAATCCATTCTCAGCTTCAAACTTTCTTCCTGCATCGTCATTATCAACACATGATACGATCTCGATGCCTTGATCTCTTAACTGCTTCGGAACTGTCGGTTTCAGTCCTGCCATTGAAATTAACATAGCGCCTTCGATCTTTTCCTTCTTACAGAAACTGTAAAAGCTCATTAAATCGATGGCACTTTCAAATAAATATGCTCTTTTTATCTTACCGTCTGCTGATGGATTTGGAACGAACTTGAACACACTTTCTCCAGTTCCAGGAGCAACACCTTTGAATCTCTTAAATGTGTTAAGGCCCTGAACTTCACCGCCAATGATCTCGCCCTTATCATCCTTGTGGATGAAAACTGCATTAGCGTTTTTGAAAGTTTTTTCTACTCCTTTTATTACAGCCATTGCTTCATTCTCTGTCTGATAGAGCAGCTTTGCATGAACAAGTTCCTCAACGATCTTGGCAGGGATGTGTCTGCTTTTACAGAAATAAGCAAACAGTCTTCTCATGTTGTCAGACTGCTCAGGCATTACAAGTTCTTTCTTCTCAGGAAGTGCGATCTTTGTTGGCGGAGCTGTGTATTGTGGCTGCTGCTTCTTTGGAAGTTCTTCTGCTTTGAAGTGTGACAGATCTTTTCCTGTAAGCTCATAGACTGCCTGATTGAAATCCATGTTCAGCACTTTGGTAAGACAGTCAATTGAGTTGTTTGTGCGACCGATATTTTCATAGTGATAATACCACTGATTACTCTCAGGCTTCAAGCACAGTCCTGCAATTTCAGTAACATAATAATTGCTGCTTTTCTTCTCAATGCTGTAACCACTTTCCTGAAAATAATCAAGAATATTTTTCTCTCTTGCCTGCTGTACAAGTATCTGGAAATCATCTTTTTTCATTTGCTCATCCTCACTTTCTGTTTGACTTATATTATCTCCATTAATAATTGAACGTAAAATTGCTTTAGGACTTACTTTCGGTGTTGCTTTCATTTCGTAGAGAACTGTTCCATTTCTATTGAATACTTGCATATTTGTTAGTTTCCCTGAACGATATATTTCGTCAGCTGCTATTGCAATTCCTTCTACTGCTTCGTCATGTACTGACTTCGGAACAATTCTCGGTTGTTCGCCTTTTCTTATCATTTCTTCGTATCTGTCCAGTACACCTTGCCATGATATTTCTTTTGGTGTTGCCATGATATATGACTCTACTGTGTAACCTTTTGGAGCTACCGTATCATGATTTTTGAATGCAACTTTTGAATTTTTCATTGTACTCTCAGCAATCATATTGAATTTATGAGTGCTTAATTCTTCGACAAGTCGATCAACAGCACTGAAAACAAAATCATTGGTTCTTAATCCGTATGTTTCTGGTTCGGCAGCAAACAATTCAGACATTGGATGATATTTTCTGAATTTATCACAGTCAAGCTCAACTATATTCTGATTGAATCTTGCTTTTGCTAACTTATATAAATTACTTTTTCCTGAACCGGGCTGACCACCGAGTATGATTGAAACAGGTTTTTCAACGCTACTTTTACCACGTAGTATTCTCATTTTTATTTTCTGATATGCTGCTTCTTCTTCCTGATCACTGAATTTAAGATCAGGTTTTGCAGTTGTCAGAATTGAAGGATCACGTTCTCTGCTTATCGTAAATCCGATAACAATTTCTTCGTTGTACACCGAACTTTGGAAGGATGATAGCTCAGGTGCATCACGCTGTTTCATAAGCCTGAGAACTTCATTTGCACCGAAAACGAACTGATCTAATTCTTCACTTGTCCAGTCTCCATAAAAAACTTCTTGTATGATTTTGTCAGGAACTTGAGCGTTTTCTGCTGACATATCATATAGGCAATCGCCGGAACGATTGTAAATTAAAATATTATCAAATTGTTTTTCGTCATATAAGGCACGAAGGTTTTCAGGAATTGCTCTAACAACAGAATCATGATAATCTTTATCTGTCGCTCTCGGAACTTTACCTTCTGCAATTGCTGTTTCATATCTATAGATGGTGCTCATATATGATATTTCTGGTTTTACTGCAATAATACCTAATACAACTTTGTACCCGGCTTTCTTAAAATCTTCACAGGACTGACGAGGAACGTTAACGGTTCTCAGTGTGCCTTCAACAATTACATTATACTTTTCATCTCTGAGAAGTTTACATAAAGCTCCTGTCATTTGTCCTGCGAATCTTCCTGTGTAGTCAACACTATCCTTCCCATATTTTTTATCTAAGGTTTTAAAATCAGGATGATACTCACGAAAATCATCAATGTTGACAATTACAACATTATTATTACATTTGTTTGATAGAACCTGTTGTAGCCCACTTTTTCCTGCGCCTGCCTGCCCACCCAACAGAAATGCTGTTGGATGTTCAACAGGAGCTAAACCAAATGTAAGTCGGTTATGAAGCAGCTTAAGGATCCTATCAAAATCTTCTTGTTTGAAATCTCCATCAGCCATTTTTATTAATTACCTCGTCTATAAATTCTTCGATAAAATCAATCTTAATGCGAATTGCATTCAGATCATCCAGTGTTTTGTCAGTTCCCATAATAAGATCATTTTTTATTTTTTGAAGCTTGAAGTCTAAGATATAAATTGGATCGTTAGTGTCTTCAATTCTTTTTTCCAAAATATAACGACCTATTTTTCCTTGTACGCTTACGATTAAATCTCTGTAAAACTCAGTATCATTTTGAATTTTGCAGTCAGTGTAATCTTTTTCTGGATCAAGTTCACTATACTTCTTTTTCTCAGTAACAAATGGCTTTTGCAAAAAATCACTAAGATCCTTGAGCCTTGCATTAACATTGCATATTTCTTCTTCTGTTTCAAGTTTGAATTTTTTATCGTCTATATCAAGTATTTCTCTGTAATTGGCTACGTAGATATTTGTAATGTCATTCCAGTCTATATTGTGCTTGTTTAAAAAATAAACATACTTTTCTTCGACAAGTGATATGTACTCATCCAGAATTGCAATTTCTCTTCCTATATTATACTCTGCCATGATTTACCTCCTGTTTATTTCCTGAAGGGTTAATATAATTTTTGCTTCTACTAAGTCTGGAATGTATGGCGGATGCTTTCTGCATCCTGAATCCCAGTTCTCGATAGTTCTGAGCGGTATACCTGTTATCTTTGAAAGTGCTGCCTGTGTCAGATTATACTTTACACGTATCTCTCTGATAGTCATGCTATCACTCCTTTTTCTTTTTCTTCAAGTATATTATACCACTCATTGAGTGGGCGTGTCAAGAGGAAAACTAAATTTTTTTCTACTTTTTTAAAATAATACGCAGCCGAAAGAACGACTGCGTATTATCATCTAATGTCAACGTGAGCCTATGCTGCTATCATCGTCAGGAGTATAATCATCATCGTCACCATACTTAGCTTCACGTTCAGCTCTTTCAGCTGCCGTTTCAGCTATTGGTGCTTCATCAGGATCAATTACTTCGTCCTTCTGTTCCTTGATGCTGACGAGCTGTTCCTCAAGCTCTTCAATCTCTTTTTCAAGAGTTTCGATCTCAGCCTGATGTTCAAACGGCTTCTGAATTTCTTCCTTTGCCTGTTCGATATCCTTCTCATATTTTTCTATGAGCTTTTCAGTTTCTTCAATTTTCGCATCGTAAGAGTGCTCAAATAAGTTTTTCAGACGAATGTAGTTGTCTGAATTTTCATTCGTTCCTGCTTCAAATCTCATAGTAGCATTACACTTGACTTCAAACATTAATGCATGATCTGCGAAAGATCTTCCGAATTTGACTTCAAAGTCTCCGACCTTGAAATCAGGATTGTCTTTGGCATGAAGGGGAATAGTATCATGCTGAACTATATCGGCAATGAACTCTCGCATTTCCTTTGTGTCGGTCAGCGTTCTTCCGCCCCTTGTCTGGATCTTTATCTCCGTAGGGAGAATAGCTTTATCCTTTTTAACGTTTTCAAGGAAATGCTTGGAAACTTTGATCTGGAACTGCTTGTCATCGATCTCTTGTCTGAGGTCTGACTTGTTGCTGAAGAAGCTTGACTGTAAGAGTTTCAGCTCTGAGAGCTTATTGCCCTTTTCGATTCGTTCACGGAAAGCAGGATTGTCCTCTGCTGCTGCCTGAATCTCACCGTATGTAAGAACCTTTTCATCGCAATCCTCGCATACTCTGGACGGGCATTTGTTGTCCATGAGCTGTGCTATGAACCTTGCCTTGTCCGTTACCGTCTGATAGAGATAGCTGTCAAGCGTTCCCTTTGTGATGTAGTTGAATATCTCAACTTCGGGATAGCTGTTACCCTGTCGGAGTATTCTTCCTTCTCGCTGCTCGAAGTCGCTTGGCTTCCAGGGGATATCGAGGTGATGGAGAGCATACAGATTATTTTGTATATTTGCGCCCGTTCCGAGCGTTCCTGTGCTTGCTATGACTACTCTGTACTTGCCCTCATTGATCTTTTTGAATACGTCCTGTCTGTCCTTAGCATCTGACTTCGGAGCAAATATTATCTCATTCTCAGGAATCTGACCGCTCTGTATGAGCTGATCCCTGATGTATTCGTATGCCGAGAAGTTTCCATTAGCTGAATTTACTGCTATATCTGAGAAAATGATCTGTACTGCCTTTGTATCGCCTTCGGCTTTCTTGTTGTTATAAATATCAATGACCTTATCAATACAAGCATCAACTTTGCCCTTTTCATCTTCCATGAAGCCAACGGGGATCTTGAAGTTATTTTTTTCATACAGTGACTTAACAGCTCTGTTGCCGAATCCTATCATTCGTGCTTCACTTGTGATCTTCAGGAGATTGTCTACTCTCGGATCGACAGCACCGTTAGCGATACGCTCTGCTCTCTCAGCAAGGTCTTTTACGTACTGCTTCTGCTCTGGACTTGCATCCACAACTACTATCTGCGGTTTATCGCCCTTGAGCTTTGGACGGGGGAGATCGAGCTTTTCAGCACTCTGAATGTCAGCAAATTCCTTGTACATTGCCATAAGCTCAGGCAGATTTGCGAACTGCGAGAAGCTTGTTTTAAGCTTTAGCTGACCGTCTGCGCCCTGTTTATAACCTGTAACTACGTTACCGAATGTAGCTGCCCAATTATCGAATAATTCAACGTCAGCAGCCTTCAGGAGATCGGGACGAAGGAAACGTGTCATAACATACAGCTCTGTCATAGAATTGCTTACAGGTGTTCCTGTGCAATATAACAGGTGTCCGTCACCAAAAGTCTCATTGAAGTAATCGGATTTCAGGAACATATCAGCTGAACGTCCCGAAGATTTTGTGTTAACACCTGCGATGTTCGTCATTTTTGTCATGATCTTGCCATTCTTATAGGCATGAGCTTCATCGACAACAAGATAATCGAAGCCGAGCTGCTCAAAATTAAGGATAGAATCCTTTGCTTTGTTCTTGGATTTTGGTGTAAGCAGTCTTTCAAGCTCTGTCTTATACTTCTTGATAGCTCTCTCCATTTCCTTAACGGACGGAGTTTTGACTCCCATAGACTGTACAAGCTCTCTGTTTTTAGCATCTTCAAGCTGATCTATCTGCTTTCCGATATGCTCTTCAACGAAAGCCCTTGTCATTGGGATCTTCTCAAACTGTTCCTGAGACATGATGATTCCATCATAAGAGCCTGTAGCTACTCTCGACATAAATAACTCTCTGCTCTTTTCGTCAGATAAGTCTTTATTTGTCACTGTAAGCAGCTTTGCATCAGGATATACCTTCATCCATTCTGCTGCTGTCTGCTCTACAAGCGGTTTAGGAACGACCACACAAGCCTTATTAATAAGACCGAGCTGCTTTTTCTTCATGACTGTTGCAAACATTACAGCGGACTTTCCTGCGCCCACAACATGAGCCGCAAGCGTATTTCCGCCGTATATAGCTCTTGCAACACAGTTCCTCTGATGTTCACGCAGATTGAATTCCTTGTTCATTGCTGGGAACGTAAGCTTTGATCCGTCGTAATCTCTGCCAACAATGGAATTAAAGATATCGTTGTATCTGCGCTCATACTTAGCTTTGCGCTTATCATCGGCAAATATCCACTTCTTGAACTCGTCCTTGATCTGTCTTGCCTTGTCGTTTGCGACTCTTGTAGCCTTCGGATCAATAACTCTCTTATCGTCAACTGTCATGTATACAGATACCTTTTTCTGATTCAGAACACACTCTGCTATCTTATACATATTAATAGAAGCATTATAGCCATATGCGGAAGTTTCCTTAATGTTGTGTCCGAATTTAGTACCTGAGCTTGTAATTTCGTATGATCCCGTAGCAGGGAAGTAGTGTACTTCATGACTGCTTCTGTCATAGTCTGAACGGCCACTGAGATGGTGAAGAAATTCTGTATAATCCTCTGGATCTATCCATGTGCAGCCCATACGAACAGAAATTTCTTCCGCATGAATATCCGCAGGGATAACATCTTTGAGTGCTTCAACGTTTCTTGTGTATTTCTCAGGCTCCCTTTCAGCTGCATCCTTTGCAAATGCAAGCTTTGTTCTTACATTGCCTGATAGATATTCAGCCTTTTCACAGATTCCTGAGAACGGCTTATCAGCAATAGCCTTAGACGGATCATCGAACAGATATCCTTTTTCTATAAGCTCAGTGCATATTATATCTGATATCTCAGCAAGATTGTTGTCGGGATATTTGTTTATAAGCAGTGAAGCCATATACTGTATATCAGGTCTGCCCTTACGGTCCAGAGATACTTCCAGTGCTTCTTCTGCATTATCTACCTCTGTTATGATGATCTCAGCGTTTACAGTTCTTTCACTGAATATCGCAGCTTTTTCAACTGTTTTCTTTGTCTGCGTTTCACCGTTCTTGTCGGTATATTCTGTTTCGTTTACATCTTCCAGTGAGTGCAGCAGCTGATAATCTGAATCATCACCGAATTTTCTTTTAACTATGTTGCTTGTAAGGTTATCGAACTCTGAAACGAATTTGTCGTATTTTTCGTTCAGTTCATTTCTGATCGGTACAAGTTCTTCATCGGTAATCTCAGTTTTCTGCAAATCTATGAGCTTTCTTGCTACATCACGGATATCGCAGAGAGCAATGACCATTTTCTTGTCCTTTGCTGACAAAGATATCTCATCCATTGCACCGTTTCTTCTGTAGTATACCTTATCGTCCTTGACCTGATAGGTGAAGTTCTTACCCCACGGCTCGATCTCATTACGCATGGTTTTAAGCAGCTTTTCACGTCTGCTTATGCTTACCTTTGCGTTTATATTCTTGATAGCTTCTGAAAGCTGTTCCTTCAGGTCAGCTCCCTCTATCGGTCTGCAAGTCAGCATATCGAAGTGAGTGGTCTTTTCCATGTTGCCGAGAACCATATTAGGATTCTGTACAAAGTATGAGTTGATCATCAGTCCGTTCTTATCAGGTGCAGTATAACACCAGTCAGGCTTACGGTCAAACGGCTGTAACTGTATCTCACGCTTCTGTAAGAAGATGATATCTGTAGTAACCTTTGTGCCGGCTGAAGCAAAAGCATTGTCAGGCAGACGGATAGCTCCGACCAGATCGCCGTAGGTAGCAAGATGTTCACGTACCTGGGGATTCTTCTTGTCAAGCGTACCCGATGATGTGATAAAAGCCACAATTCCGCCCGGGGCGACTTTATTCAATGCTCTGCGGAAGAATGCATCATGAATGTTATAGTCCTTAGTAAAATCGGGATCTATCATTTTGTAATCACCGAACGGAACATTGCCGATAGCCAGGTCAAAACTGTCGTTATCAAGGTCAGCGTGTTCAAATCCGCAGTTGAATATCTTGACATTCTCATTATCACTGTTAAGGCTCTCTGCTATCTGTGATGTTATCGGATCAATTTCAATTCCTGTGATCTTGCAGTCCCTGAATCTGTTTGGAAGTCTGCTTATAAAGTTACCTGTACCGCATGACGGTTCAAGTATACGTGCGTTCCTGGGCAGATCCATTGCTGATATTGCATCATACATTGCATCTATTATCTCCTGTGGAGTATAGTGTGCATTAAGAGTTGTAGAACGGGCTTCTGCGTATTCCTCTGGAGTAAGCAGTTCCTTCAATGTTTCTCTCTGTCTGCTGTATGCTGTATATCTTTCATCGAATACCTGTGGTAAACCGCCCCATCCGCTGTAACGTCTGAGAGCAGTATCAGAGTATTCCTTTGATACTCTTGCACTTTGTGAAGCTATGTAATTCGGATCGTCAGGATCATCGAGCCTGTATAAAGGCTGTCCGTTTTCCTTACGTTCCATTATTCGCTTGACTTCACGGATAGCTGCTATATTCTGATTGATCTTTTCAGACGGTTTATCAGCGTAGATAATATCGGGAAGTGTACGTGTATCGGGCAGATCGGAAAGACCGTGTTCATTTACTAAATCACTTCTGTGACCAATGCTTTCAAGACGATCATTGAGATCATAGCGTGAATCGTAATTATCAAGGGCTTCACGGAGACTGTCGTTGTCGTAAGGTGCGCTGCCATAGGTCTGAACGAGAGAAAGTACGTCTATTTCGTAGCCATCCTTCATTTTCTCTCTTACTTGCCATTGCTGTGATCCGTATTCTGCAAACGGGGGATAGATATTCAGCTCACCGAGTCCATGCTTTCTTGAATATTCGTTGAGTGCATCTCGCCATTCAGCTGATTTATCGTTAGCGACTGCTGCTTCAAGTAAAGGTGTTTCCTCAGTTTCGGCATTATCATTGACCGTGACCTCTATTGTATCACCTTGCATGGTCGTATACTCAGTAAGCGGTCTGTTCTGCTGTGCTGTAATATCAAGTACCTGCATGAAGTTACTGCTGAGAGCAGCAAGCAGTTTATAGTCAGCATTGCCGTTTTCATCAAATACAGATTGATAATATGTGCCATAAGGCGGTACACCGTCCTGCTGATAGTCGAGTATGGTGAGTGCCTTTTCTTCATGATCCAGTTCAAATGAGAAATCAGGATCACGCATCAGGTCACCGTTCTGGACGTACCAGATCATGAAACCGTAGATATCGGTATCGAGCCTTTCAACTGAAAGCGGTTCATAATCGTCATTATCACCGCCTTCTTCGTATCTGTTGCCGTATCTTTCATGAATATGACTGCCATTAGCGATATCGGGGAACATCTCACAGAACTTGTCATAAAGCCTGTTCTGGATGTTCTTTCTTTTTCTTTCAGGCTGTTCGGAGTTGATACTTGTATCAACTTTTTCCTCTGCCTTTTCGTATACGGATAAACCGAGTGTTACAGCTTCATTTGTCAGTTCATCCATATGATTTTCATAGGTATCAATAGAAATTACGCTGTTTGCGTTATCAACAATAACTGTTGCACCGAGCGAAAGAGCAGTATCACGAAGCTTGTTAAGATCGTCAGCATTGCCTGTAAATTCAAGTTTTACAGCCTTATCTTCCTGTTTCGGAGCTTCTGCTTCTGTTATCTCTGAGCTGTCACTCATAAGCGAAAGCTGCTCAGTCTCAGAGTTGATATTTGTATCAACTTTTTTCGGAGTTTCCTTTTCAGTACCGAAATATCCGTTGTGATTCTCAATTTCATGCCTTTCAAGGGCCTGAGATTCAGTATTATCAGGATAAAGCAGATATACAGCTTCACCGTTATCAAACAGCTCCAGAGCCTTTTCTGTGCTGAGAACAGGATTCATGTGTGTCGGATCATAACCGAAGTCTCTGACGATCTTTTCATCGTCGAATACAACATTATACTTATTCTTTGCAATAGCTTCAAAAGCCTTTTCTGTCAGACCCTCGTCACCGAGAACGTTGTAAAGAGCTTTCTTGATACGGTTGATCTTTGCCTGATTGTCACCGTCCTCCCAATGAGCCATTTTACTGCCGTCGAAAGCCGTTATAAGCTCCTCAGTTCTTCCGTATGTGATATCAGGTATATCTTCAATGAGATCATCATTTACCCATGCGACAACAATATCATTCCATTCATCCTGAATACGGTCTATAAACGCTTGTCCGATATCTTCCATAGATACTACACGTTCAATATTGTTGCAGGAGAATCTGATATTGTCCTCACTGAAATCAATGTGAAGCTGATATCGTTCATCTTCAGGATGATAGAACGCACGTTCTGACATTTTGCCTTCCTCAAATACGAACTCAATATCCTCTGAGGTGTGATTCAGCAGGGAATAGGCAAGTTCCTTGCGGATATCCTCACCGTTATGGAAACGTTCTGCAAGCTTGTAAAGATCTGGTTCGGTTAAATTGTAACCTAATAAAGCAGCTTCATTAGGTTTGTGTCGTTCGGTATAGCCCATCTGGAATAACGGATAAGCCATATCTTCCCATTCATCCGATGAAGGAGTGTGTTCAGCCAGGAACATAGCCAGTTCCTTGTTTGAAACCTCATAGAAGTCGTTGCTGAAATATCCCTTGATATCGTCAAGAGTGAACCGTTCACTCGGATTTGTAACAGCATAGTGTATTTTTGCCCTGCTGTATTCCTCAACTTCATAAATACTGTCATAAATATGAGTTCTTTCATCATATATAGCGACAAAGTTCTTGCCGTTGACTTCAAATCTGTCCGCAGCATCTCCGATAGTAGGCATTGCAAACGGACGCTGATCCATATCAAGATGCAGATAATCGCCGGTTCTTTCAATGTGAATAGGCTCTGTTATGGCATTTTCATCCTCAATGACATTTTTTCTGCTTTCAGCGATATGGAATGACATTATAAGTTCTTTTTCATTGGTGAACTCATTGGATAAGTATGCTGTAAATTCGCCGTTATCAAACGTCCAATCAGCAGCCTTGCCCCATTCCATATGAATGTCCTTGCCTGATGGCTTTCCGTTTTCGTCTATCTTCTGAGAAGTGAACTCAACAGTATTCTTTGAAGTGACAACTCTGCGTTCTCCTACACACTCAGGGCGCAGATGTGAAGTTATCTCAAATTTCATGCCGATCTCAAGCTTCTTTTTCAACTGACTGAGATTTTTGATAGCAGGGGAGGGGGCTTTTACAGAAGAGTTGATATTTGTATCAACTTTTTCTGGAGCATTTTCTGTGTTGCCGAGATAGATACCGTCATTGTAAAGACTTGTCCTTGCCATGTTGTAAGTTACCGAATATCCCATTCTATCCGAATTCTGAACATCCGTTACAACGACTTCATCGGGATATATGCCCTGTAAGCCAGTTACGGTCACTTCATAGTCACCGAAAAGGCTGTGAAGTCTGTATCTGTCACCGACAGTGATCTCATTCGGCATATGCTGAGACTTGTCATAGGATTTTTCAAGTATCTGTGTTTCAACTGCATAAGCTACGTTAAGCCAGCTGTGAGTATACTTTGCACCCGATTTGAGATCGAATGTTATGCCCTTTGAATCCGAACCTACCATTAATACATTTCCGCTGCCGCTGTGACCGCCGATACCGTATTCTTTTTTCAGAAAAGCTGCCAGTTCCTTTGCTGTAGGCTGATTATTGTTGTAGAAGTCAAGAACACGCTGCTTGCCATTCTCAAAGCCTGTGCCACGACGAACCTCATCAATGAGTAGTTCGTAGGTATTTATACCGTCAATATAGGCATTCTGAGAATAACGGGGCTGTGCAGGCTTTGTTTCGCCTGTTGTTTCCTCTGTGACCTCAGAGTTGATATTTGTATCAACTTTTGGCTCATGCATTGTCCTGAAGAACTCAGGAACGAGCTTATATCCTACATCATCAACGTAATTTGCAGAAAAATCACCGTGTCTGTGTAAAACGATGATATCGCTTACTGCAAGAGAATGACCTCTGAAATCCGATGGATGATCAAGATTGAATTTTGTATACAGACTTTCAAGTGTTGTATCCTCTGTAAGATCGCCCTCATAGACCTTTTCGTAATTGTTGAAATCGACCTCATATCCGTGCTTTCGGAGATCATCGTATGATTCAAAGCGCAGATAATGGTTTTCTTCTCCCATTTTCAGCTGATATATCTCATACTTAAATTCTGTATGTCTGTCTATAACATCGGACGGAACGTCTATGAGATCATTGAAATCAAGGTCAGCCAGTGCTTCATTCATCTGTTCAAGACTATCAAATTCATCAACCTTGAATACTTCGCTGTCAAATTCATATGTAATTCTGAGCTCCACAAGATCAGCTGTTACCTGTATAGACAGTTCTTCGTCTGTCAGAGTAGTGTATGCAAGTCCTACATTATGCAGATCATCAAAATCCACATCATTATCGAATTCTGCCTGAGAATACTGATTGATCAGTCTCTTAGCCTTGTCCAAAGGCTGCTCATCAGGAACAGTCTCAGCAACAGGCTGCTGCCATTCAGAATATGCAACATCAATAACTTCATTCGGATCACCGTTATTCTGCTTCGGGAAGTCCATTACACGGTCAAATCCGATATATTCGTTGATATCATTGACTATTGCAAGGATATTCTCATTATCTGCATATTTCGGATATCTGGTATAGTCGGTAACAAGATAATTCTGATTGCCACGAACCTGTAAGATATCTAACTCCGCAGAGCCGTTAGAAAGTCCCATTGTAAGATGTGCAGACGGGAATCCTCTCACGATCTCAGTATCGTTGTTGTATTCCATAGGACGCAGCTCATTGAAGCGAGCAATAGCCTTATCAAGCGAATCATAACGCTCTATTGGTGTTA
>OCTW011497500.1_pt1 | contig 15747 bp, 23 predicted proteins | sample 1539671 | NCBI WGS metagenome assembly OCTW01 (sample SAMN02144230, study PRJEB22623) | gut metagenome | biome: sheep rumen | host: Ovis aries | place: New Zealand
GGGAACGAAAAGCAGTAAGAAACGAATCAGGTTTGCCTTATATTAACAGATTAACGAAAAACGTATATATAAGAACCAGAATTTGCCTGATATAAACTGAATAAATAAAGAAAAACGTATAATATATATATGAAAGAGCAAAAAGACCCAATAAACCCTACATACTATGATGATATATTTGATAAGATGATGGATAACAAATTTACTAAAGAATAGCTAATAACAGTAGATGAGTTTAACGTATTCAAATATATATACAGATGGAAAGATAAAAATGGAATACAAGACCTAAAGAAAGCCAGATGGTATTTAAACGATTTAATAAGCAAATTAGAGCAAGAATAAGATAAATCACATCAGGACACATTAAATCAGATAAGATATATAAATCTATAATACAGATGGTTTCGAATCACCAGAATGTGAATATGGACTATCAGGAATATTTTTAAATATTTAATATACTCACGGAAATCGGATATCCGGCTAATGTGCTGATACTAGTCAAGGATAGGGAATAGTAATAGAAATAAAGTATTTTAAATGGTTCAGGCTTGTTCAGGTTCTTCAGGAAATCGCAGGAACGCGGAGAATCTGACCCTCTGGGCCTAATTTTTTTCACATAATTTTGATTAGAAAAAAATTACAAATTTTGAAACTTTATTGGATTACCAAAATATAATATTTGTTTGTCTAAAACATAATATTGATTTATTTTTTAAGGGAGCCAAACCTGCGACAGGCTAAGCTCCCATTTTTATGGGCAACCCAGATTTAACAATAATAACATTATTGTTATTTATATATTATAAGGACCTAAAGGCGATTACCTGACCAGCGGGTTCCACCCATTAACCAGATTTCCCGCATCAACTCACAAAAATCTCATTATTTTGAAACTTTTTCAGATTCTAGAATAACATATATACAATTTCTAAATCTGTTGATAGGGAGACGAATCCGTGATGGACCAAGCTCCCATTTTTTATTTGGTTTATTTAATGGCAATAATCAGATGAATCGGGTTTCCGAATAATCTGGGCTTTGCCCTTCTCAGTTTGTTTATGACCTATATATAATACACACGTGCGTAATGGGTGCCTGTGTTTTAACGTGTGCATTAAGGTCCTTTTGAGATATAAATGACAATAATGTTATGTTTCCACAATTCAAACTTTTTCATCATTGATTTGTATAATTTATAAAGAAACAATCAAGCTAATGAAAAAAGTAATTTATGGAATCAAAGATTTAAGAACAGACCAAATCATTTACATTGGGCAAACCAAACAGTTCACAGAGCGCAAACGTCATCATTTCAAAGATAACACTTAGGTTGTTGATAAATATATAACAAGTGAAGGACCAGAGAATTTTGATATGTTCATTATTGAAGAGATTTCTGATCCTAATATTGTTATATTATCGCGTGAGAACTACTATATTAACCTTTATAATACAATTGATTTCGGTTTTAATAAACATTTGTCTGGTGGCTTACAAAGCAAGTTTAAAAAGGAATTAAGAGCAGCTGATAAAGAGAAGCGCAAAGTATATAACGCATTACCTGAAGTCAAGCGCAGAAAAGCTAGAGAATATTATCATAAACACGAGAAAAACAATATAGAACGCATTATAAAAAGAAAAGAAGCACAACAACGATGGATAGAGAAACAGGATCCTGAAATACTAAAGCAAAAAGCGAACGAACGTTCAAAAGCATATTATCAAGCACATAGAGAAGAACGATTAGCTTATGCCAGGACACATAGATATACTAAGGAAAGCTAAAAATGCTGTTTTTCCGCTAAAAATCATTAGTAAATAGTGATAATGCGGAATTTTTTTATTATCTTCGCATTATAATTTATAATTATAATGAAGTATGAAACAGTTAGACAAAAAAACAAGAAGTTCAGTAATCTACATTACACTTCACGCTAGAGACATCTTTAAAAAGCTAAGATGGAAAGACGGTATCAAATGCCCTTATTGTGGCGAGACCCATATATGGCATTTTGCAAATGGCGGTTATAAATGCAGCCACTGTCACCGTAAGTTCACCGATACTAGCAACACCCCGTTCCATTCTACTAAAATGCCAATAGCTTATTGGTTAATAGCTATGTATCTGCAGGCTATGGATAGCGGAATAAGCTCACAGAGGCTATCCTGCTTGCTCCAGATTACACAAAAATCTGCTTGGTATATGTTGCATAGCCTGAGAGATTCGTATTCACAGGAAGCAACTATTCTGAGTGGCGATGTAGCAGTAGATGAAGTGTATTTAGGCGGCAAATGGTCTAATATTATTATTCCTAAGAAGATAAATATACTGAAACGTTATGATTTATGGTATGAAGGAGATGTAAGAAGAACCTGGCACAAAAAGAATATAAGGCGTGCTATTAGCGAATATAAGCAACCGGTTTATGGTATGAATGATGGAGAACACATAGTATTACAGGCATTACCACACAGATTCAATTCTGCTGATATATTAGAGATTACCCAAAACCATTCTGGCGGCAATATAAAGCACCTGATTAGTGACCAATCTATATTATATAAGGAGATTGCAGAAACAGGTGTTGATGTAATCCAAATGAACCACAGTAAACGGGAATTCCGAAATGGTGATTATTCCAGTAACAGAATAGAAGGAACCTTTAGCCATTTGAAACGCAGATACAGATGTCATTATGTCAGACCTAATAAAAAGTATATACAGCTATACCTGAATGAATTTTGTTTCAGATGGAATAACCGTGATGCTGATGTTATGGACAGATTAGCTGTTGGAATGGCTTTTTGCGTCACCAGAGGACGTGTAACCCATAGAGATATAGATAACTATAGCTGGGATAAAAAGTTTGCCCAGAGGAAACCTAAACGTAGAGAGACATTAGAGGAGTGGTTCTCCATTGGATGGCCTGATTTTGCAGAATCAATGGAAGTTCAAGGTGTTGAATATACCAGAAAAGAATTTGAAGAATTAAAAGCTAAATGGGAAGCTAAGAATGATATATGGCATATAGATGAATCTGAATTGGTATTCTAATAGATATAGTAAGGCTTTATATCCTCCAAATAAAATTTTAAAATTAAATGATTTAAAGATTATATATTTGGATTCTAGAAAATCTCTATATGGACTGATCCTCTTCTGCATTTCCATCAGCATCTAAATTCATAGTTAATAAAACTATTTATTATTCTTTGCAGTCATCTTCGAGTGATTATTGACCTTCACCTTCTGAATATCAGTTTGGAGTCGGGAGTCAAGAGCCTTATTCTTGTTGCTCCCATTAAGCTATTATCAATAATTTGTAGTTTAATTTTCGTTTCTATTCGGTTGCTAGTGATTAAATCTATAAGAACACTATTGCCTTTTGCAACTCTTTTTCGGCTATGTTATATATTGTAATATATATATTTATCTTTGTCTTTTTGAAACAGGTTCCGGAAAATTGAAATAAATATATATATATAAAAACAAACAATTACAGATATGATACAATTTTTAATGCAATTTTTATATAGTTTATTAATATTCAGTGTTGGTTATCTGACAGCACGTTATACACAATATCTCAAAACTAAACACAATACTAATGAAGAATCCGAAGAAGCTTGATTTGAATACAGAATCACATTTTAGCTAGAGAGTTCCAAAACGATAGAGACAGTATCTTAAAAAGCTCTGGACACCACCAGAATCTAATGATGCAGATTCTATATTAAACTGGTTATACAATCGTGGTTTAGTATAGAACTATATTAAGAAACTTGAATACGAAACTATAGACGAAGAAACTATATAGGACGAAATTCAAGAAGTGTGGCTTTACCTAATAGAAAAGAAAGACAAACTAAAAGAGCTTTACGATACTTAGGGAATCACAGGTTTAACTGCTTATGTTTCAGGTGTTATAGCTAGGCAGGTTCATTCTAATTCTTCCAAAATATATATTAAATACAAGAAAGGTTTTAAGATATTTAAACGTATATCTGACAAAGCCTGGGAAGTTTATGATAATACTGGTGAAATGATTCCTACTAATTATAGCTATTTAGCTGAAGAAACCGAAGAGGACATTATAATAAAAAATTTATATACTGATGATGAGTAAAGGAAGACCTAAGATAGACAGACCTATAGAAGAACTGAATTATACTACGTTTTAGCAAGATATAACAATATTCAGAAACTATTTAACAGATGTGATAAATGATGAAGAAACAGAAGACCCCAATATCCCAATTATTAGGAAATTCCTATCAATGGAGATCTGGAAGCAAAACCTGTTTATCATATATCTGTTAAACAAAGAAAAACACAATACGGCGAACAAATTCACATTTTCAGCATTAGCTGATTTATTATAGGTGGATAGATCTGAATTGATGCGAACAATTAGAGAAATAAAAAAAGAACTGACAATATGATATTAGATTTGATTTGTATATGGATTATTTGTGTTCTGGTGATAGATATTTCCGGTTTTATAGATTCTATCAAATACGGAATTTCCTATCTCCTGACAAAGGGAAAAATCCCAACAACAGATTATAGGCTGAAACCCATTGACTGTAGCTTGTGTTCTACATTTTGGTGCGGACTTATATATGTATTAGCTACCAATTAGTTTTCAATTCCTATTATAGCTTTTATACTGTTATTAGCAGTATTCTCTCCTATTTTGAAAGATATTATTATTCTTTTGAAAGATATATGTATAAAATTAATTAATAAATTCTATGACTAAAGAACAACACGATAAACTAGTTAAATACGAAAGTATATTTAAAACTGCAATTGAATCTAATTACTATCGTTCTATGGATTCACGTTTTGCAGCTGATTTTATTTCTATGTGCCACGAATTGCACGTATATGTTAAGCCAAGTTGTCCATAGTGTGTATTGACCGCATTAAAGACAATGGGAAGACTTTATTTTGAGTATAAAGAACCAGTTGAAGAAAAACCAATTCAGGACACTCCAAAACCAATAGATAATAAAACTATTACTAAAACAAATAAAGTGTCCCAGAATAAGCCTAAACAACCAAAGAAAAAGAAATGATGATTAGTTATGGCTAGTAAAAAAGACAATTATATAAATAGAGACTTTTCTCACGACAGAGACAGGTTTGATTCTAATATTACATTATAGGCAAGAGCAATGATAATAGCAGATGAGATTGCCAAAGGAACATTATATCGTCAGATTGTGAAGAAATATATGGATGAATGGGGTGTTTCTTATAATTATATGCACTCTATTATTACTGAATCTATCAATATGTTCAATAATGAAGCCATATATAAAAAGCTAAAGGATATAAATTTAGACAGATTGACCGATATATACGCTGAGGCCCGTTAGCAAGGTGACTTAGATGTGGCAATTAAAGCTGTCGATAAGCTGAATAAAACTGCCGGAATATATGATACAGAAAAAACTTAGGTTCAGGTTCAGACAGATGATAGTAATATAGTCATTACCTTTGGTGGTGAAAGTATAGAATCAGTAGAAGCTAAGTTTAATTAGAAACCAGATGAAGCTCCATTTAATGAAGTGGACAGTTTAATTAATGATGCTTTAGATAAAAAGTAAAAATTTGAATAATGAATATTACATTACCTAAAATGTTTGGTTGGCAATAGAAGGTTTTCTTAGGGTTGAAGAACCATTGGAAAGATTCTATTCACGTAGTTAAGTCAAGACGTCAGTGTGGCAAGTCAATTTTAGCAGAATTGATTGGTATGTTTTATTGCATATAGAACAAAAATTTTAGATGCTATATTATTGAACCTACATTCAACCAAGCAGATAAAGTTATGAATGAAGTTTGGAAGATGTGTAAAGGCCAACCATTCTATTATAAAAAGAACGATATAAAAAGATAGTTACTATTCAAGAACGGTGCTGAAATACGATTGTTCTCAGCTGAGCAAGGTGTGGATGCTTTACAAGGTTATACGTGCGAGTTACTAATTATAGACGAAGCTGCATATTTAAGTGAAGATATTATAGATGCAATATTTCCGTATGTGAATACTACTAAAGGACCTATTGTTATGTTCTCCACCCCACGTACAAAGTCCGGGTAGTTTTATAATTATTATTCGATGGGGCTTATTGGTGATGAGAACATTTATAGTTATGATTGGGCAATTGAAGATGTTTCTGAATTATTAAGTCCATCAAAACTTGAATTATACAGAAAAACTGTTGACCCATTAAAATTCAAAAACTATTATTTAGGAGAATTCTTAAATAATGAATCTGATTTCTTTGGCGATTTCTCATTATGCGTTAAAAATAAGCCAACTATTTGTATGGAACCAGTAGTATTTGGCATTGACTGGGCTGGTGCAACTGGTGGTGACTATACCGCTATTTCTATTATTGGACTTAGTGGACAACTTTATGATATTAAATATTTCAATGATAAAGATCCTAAACAAACTATTGCTGAAATATTAAGATTAGTTGCTTAGTATAAACCTAAAAAAGTGACAGTTGAAACAAATTCAATTGGTAATATATATTTTGGTTTGCTTAGAGACGAATTAAAAATGAGAAATGTTCCATTAGTTGGGTTTTACACAGATAATACCAGTAAAGATAAAATTATTTCTAAGTTGCAGGTTGCATTCCAATCCAATGCTATTAAGATTTATACTGATTATGAGTTAATGGACGAACTGCAATATTATGAATTGACATATAGTAAAACCGGGAAACGTGTCTTTAATGCTAAAACAGGACACCACGATGACTTAATTATGAGTTTGGCTATTGCATATAATTCTATTAAATCTGGTGATTATGTGTATTCTATTATTTAACGATAAATATAAAAAATTATTTTTCATTTGAAAAAGAACATAAAGATTATGACTTGGAACGATATTTCGTATAGACAATTGCTTGATATTAGAGAAGCTGCTAATATCGAAGATGAAAATGAACGTGTATATGCAATTATGGAAGCTATTTTTGGTGAAAGTGTTTTAGATTTAAATTTAAAAGACTTTGCTTTGAAATGTAAAGAAATAGAGTTTTTACAAAAAGAGATTCCGAATGATTTGCACGTTAAAGATATTAAAGTAAACGGAAGAGAATATTATTTTGATGGGTTGCTTGGAAATATTACTACTGCCCAATATATTGACTTCCAAAATTATCAAAAGAATAATGACGAATATAAAACATTTTCAGTTTTCATTATTCCTAAAGGGCATAAATATAATGACGGGTATGATATGGAACAAGTGTTTAATGATATATTAGATATACCAGTACCTGTTTTATTTAGTGCAAGTTTTTTTTTCTCACGGTAGTTCGAACTATTCATTAGAATTTTCCGACGTTATTTAATCAAATAGATGAAGAAGCTGGGACTACCGAAGGACGCAATGGAGAATCTGGAGAAAGTAGTGAACCTATCAACAGAGATGATGATAACCCCTTTGGAATCTTTCCGTTCGTAATGACTTTTATAGAAGTTACAAATCACACTTTAGAAGAAGCAATGAACTATGATTGTGCAACATTATTTTATGTAGTAAGCTATTAGGTGATGGTTAACAAAAAGAAGGAAGAAATGATAAAGAAAATGTAGAAACGATAATGGAAGAAACAACTGAAATAAGAAATATATGCGAGCAAATTGCTTAGGTTTACCGAGATAAAATGAGTAATGCCGGGTATGATCCAAATGGTGAACTAATGAAGTTTACTTGGGTGACAGAATATAATGGGAATTTATTTGAATTGTACTTCAATCTTCCGGACTATTGGTATTACGCAGAAAATGGTAGAAGATCCGGAAAGTTCCCTCCACCTGATGCAATACTAAAATGGGTTCAATTCAAAAGATTGGTTCCAAATCCAGGAAGAAATGGAAAGATTCCAGATACCAGACAATTAGTTTATTTAATATCAAGAAAGATTGCATTACAAGGAACCGAAGGCAAACATTTGTTTGAGAAAACATTGGATGACCCAAATCTTGAGAAGCTTGCAGACAATTTAGTTGAACTTATAACAGCACAATTTGAAAAAGAAATAGAAAAAGAAATACAAAATATAATAAAATGAAAACACTATCAGATGATATTACATTATCATTAAGCACCACGTATTTGACACCTGGTTATGTGACAACAACCATATATTATGGATCTATTGGGGTTTTTGTGGGCAGAACTTATGTTGATGATCAACATACACCAGTAGATATATGCTTAAATGATTTTATTATACAGAACCACGGACGAAATGATTTTCTAAAATTAAATAATGGCGAATTAGTTTCAAATGAATTAGATCCAGGCAGCGAACACACTTCAAAATTTGAAGCAGGACAGATTGGAAATTATAGTGCTGCTTTATATGATGGCGAACACACTTCTAGCAACAATATAAAGGTTGTTGCTGCTTATAATTACCCAAATAAAGATATTGAACCAAAGATTATTGATAATGACAGCAGCTCTGAAATAGGACGAATAATGCAGGGCTGTGATTGGTATGTAAAAAACGAAGATTCTTCTGGAAGATTTGATAATTTATTAGTCCCGCATTTACCTGCAAAAGCTACTAAGAAATTTGGATTAGGACTACAAATATACAATAGCGGAGAATCTGGTTTCTCATTTGCTATTAGACCACCATTTGGAGGAGATGAATATAGTTTAGGATATGCTGAGAATGATTCTAACGCAACATTTGTTACATTATATGATTTATATTAGAACATATATATTAATGATGCAGAGGACACTTCTATATTCTTGAAATATGAAGGAACTTCCGGTGATGAATTTGGAGATTGGGAAGAAGGACTAGAATGGTTTAGAGGAAATGCACACTTAGATTCTATAACGGTTTTGGGTTATAAAGATGGTGTAGTTACAGATTTAGGAACACACGACGAAGGTGCAACATTTAATACTTATGTATGGAAATATATATTAGCTACCAGTCCTGGCTGGGATATGGAAAAAATAAGAGAAGGTGAAAGAAATGTATATACCACAGATTGGACAACATCTGAAATTGCTAGAAACCTTACTAATGAATATATAGCCCAATACCAAGAAGAAAGACTTCCACGTTCTGCACAACAAGAATTTCAGTATGATTATATCACAGGCACACCACATTTTTCAATTGTAATGGATGAACAACAAGAACCTGATGAATATATTGGCAAATGCACTATAGCTGTTTTAGATTCTTGTTATTCTAGATATTATTTGGCTTGGATGGATAGATTTGGTGATGTAATGAGTCAACAATTTGATGGAAAGATTGAATATACAGAAGATTTTGAACGTAATGAAGTAAAAGATTATAAACTAAGACGAAGAGTTATTCATAATGAATTATAGCCTAAATGGAAGCTTAATACAAAATGGTTGAATGAAGATATTTACCCGATGTATGAAAGCATTTTTACTAGTCCATATTTATTACTATATGATACTGAGACCGATAGAAGTTGGAATGTTATTTTAACTGATTCAGGATATAAAGAAAAGACATTTAAGACAGAGAAAACATTATTTAATTTAGAAATAAATGTAGAAGCAAACACAAAACAAAATTACATTTTCTAATAGATGAAAACACAACTTTTTATAGAGAATTTTGAAATGGAATTAAATGATAATGTGCAATTCTTACTTAATAAAGAATTTGAGCATTTAAGCAACCCAACAGACATTATTAATGATTGGTCAAAAACGGTTTCTATTCCATTTACTGAAAAGAACAACAAAATATTTGGATATATTTACAACCCGAATAGAGTGATAGTTTCAGATGGAACCAATACTGGCTATACTAAAATGGGAATTTATTTTGACCCAACTAAGAAGCTTGATTTTAGATTGGTTTATGATAGTTTTGTTTTGATGGAAGGTTATGCAAAGATGATAGATATTAAGATGACAGATTATACTGGCACTTATAATATTACCTTAAACGGACAATTAGGAAAGATATTCCAAGAACTAAAGAAGATTACATTTGATACTACCACTGAAGATACTGATTATTTAATACATGGCGAAGACTATGTTGAAGAATATATTGATAGAAATTTAGTTTATAATAATTGGACAAGCCCAGGACAGACCCATATAAACTTGATGAAAAAAGATAATATTTATTACAATATAAATGATATATTAGGTTGGGCACCAAATAATTCATTTAGTGAAGGATTTGATTATAAGTCTTACTAGGTATCTTCTGATACAATTTATCAATTTGCATCAATATTAGGAGATTCATTTAAAGCAGATACAGGTATTGATGCCAACAGTGTTATTCCAAACGGATTATTACCAAGAGAAATAGGTGAATATAGAAGTTATATGCAACTTCCGTATATATACTTTAATAAATTATTCCAGATATTTCAGGTTAAAGCAGAAGAACTTACAGGTTATAAATTTGATTTAGACGGAACATTTTTTACGCCATCTAATCCAGATTGGTATAATTTAGTTTATATGTTAAAGAGTTTTAGCTTAAAAAATGGAAATACTTATGATAATGACTATTAGATTGACCCAGGAAGTCTATTTACTACAAATTATGTAGGTTCTGGTACAGTAGAGCAAAAATAGTGGTACTATACACCACAATTAAATTATGATACATATCACGGTGGATTTATTAATTTATAGGCTACAGAAGAACAATATCCAGTTGTTAGAAATGGTGCTATTATTTTGCCAGAAGATTCGCGTGTAACTATTAAAACTATACCATTTAATTTTTCTTTCGTTAATAATCCTTATACATTTACTAATCATCAAACTGAATGGAGGATGATGTCCGGTATTTATATATTAGTAGAAATTGGAGCATATGACATAAATGATAATTATATTGAAAATTCTCAAAAAATCATAGCAATAAAAAGTTCAATTGCAGGACCAACTACACAAACACATGTTGATGAATACGTTTCTGTAGGTGAATGTAATGTACCAGAAGGACAACAATATACTTGGACATTATAGCTTCCATATAACAAAATATTTACAAATAAAGAGACAGATTCTATTAAATTAAGGGTAAGATATAGATTTTTTACACCTGGTAGTGGTCAGTCATTAGCACTTGAATTTCATACAGATGAAGAACCACCACAAGACTGGATTAGTGAACGCCCAAGTCCAATTACTTTATCGCTGAACACTAATATAGATATAGATGTTAAAGTGGAAAAAGATATACTTAGAACCGATACACATTTTACATTAAATTCTTTATGGAACAAAGACTTTAATTTATTTGATGAGATAATAAGATACTGTAAAATGCACAGAATATTGATTTATACAAACGATTTTGAAAGGAAGATTTATTTTAAGCAGCAAAAAAAGTATTTTGAAAATTATTCTATTGAAGACTGGACAAGTAAAGTAGACAGAAGTAAAGAAATGATAGTCAAACCTATTACATTCGATAACAAATATGTGTTGTTTAATTATGAAGACAACAAGACAAAATTAGGTAATGAATATAAGGATAAATATGGATTTGATTTCGGAGAATACAGATTAACTACTGACTATAATTTCAATACTGACACTACAGAGTTATTCAAAGGTACAAAATCTAAAACCTCTATCACTAATACTGATAACGTTTTATCTTTTATTAATTTGAGTAGACATAAAATAGTGTATTCGTTTTCTAATGAAATATTTATATATAACAGAGATAAAGATAATAAACAGGTTGATACATTTGGAACATTTTATTATCATAATGGCCTCGGTGAGTTTAACACGGAAAGCTCATTAGGATTAATTTATCCTAGAATTTCAGATGATTCAAATTTTCAACAAACTAATAACACTTATGCATATACAGCAATATAGTCTGATTATTCAGTGTTAAATACATACCCAAAATTAGATGTTGTATATGACAATAATTTATGTTTATTCAACACACCTAAAGAAAACTATACATATCTGAACAATTATGCGGGTAAATCGACTATATATACAAGATACTGGGAGAATTATCTCAATGAAAGATACAATATACAGAACAAAGTGGTGACCTGTTATTTAACATTGACACCAAAAGATTGGACAGATTTCAGATTTAATAAATTTATTAAGATAGACGGAATTTTGTATATGGTAAATAAGATTTATGATTACAATATTGAGACGCCAGAACCAACTAAGGTTGATTTAATTACTATTACTGATATAACAGGCTACACAGAATAAAAATTTATTTTTCATTTGAACAAAAACTATAATATAGAATTATGGCAGTAAAGAAAAAAGTCGTTGAAATAGATACTAAGGACGCTCAACAATAGGTTGACCAACTTAAAGAAAGTATGGCAGGTTTGAATCAAGAAAACAAAGCTGCTACTACTTCTGTTAAAGAGTTACGTCAAGAATTGAAAGCTTAGAAAGATATATTGCTTTCTACTGAACAAGGCACTGATGAATATAATGCTGCGTTAAAAAGAGCGGCTGAGATCCAACATACATTAAAAGAGCAGATGGAAGAAGTTAATGCATCTGCAATGGACTTTGGTCAAATCACTGGTAATGTCGTTAAGGCAACTGGTGGTTTGGTTGCTGGTTTATAGGCTGCAAAAGCAACTATGAATTTGTTTGGTGTAGAGAATGAAACTGTTATTAAATCATTGCAACAAATGCAAAATTTAATGGCTATTACGCAAGCATTACCTGCACTTGACAACGGTGTGAAGGCATTTAAACGTCTTGGTTTAGTTATTAAAGCTGCAACCGCTGGAATGAATAGTTTTAAAGTGGCTTTAATGTCAACTGGTATTGGTGCAGCAGTTGTTGCTTTAGGTTTATTAGTTGCAAATTGGGATAAAGTTACTGACGCAATGAAACGCTGGGGTATTATTCACCAAACTACTGCTGAGAAACTTGAAGAAGAGAAGAAAAAAGCTGAAGACCTTAAACAAAAATTAGAAGATGCTCAAAAAGCCTATAAAGATTGGGAAAAACAAACTGCTGTTAATAATTTATCTTCTGAAGCTAAAGAAAAATACCAAGAACTTGAAAATACTATTGAGGGTGCAAACTTGAAAATATCAGAATTTCAAGCTAAAATGGATCAAGTTGGTGATGATAAGAGTGCCTGGGAATCACTTAGGGATCAAGCTAGAGAATATGAAGCTATTAGAGATAATGCTAAAGCTGCACAATCTGAAATATTAAAGAATACAGACAACACTAAATAGGCTGCGGAAGAAGCAAAAAAAGCAACAGAAGCTGCCAAAAAAGCAGCAGAAGAACGTAAAAAAGCAGCTGAACAAGAAAAGAAAGAAATAGAAGAAATAAAAAAGAAATATTCAGAACTTTCTATAGATATAAACTTATTTGGTGCTTCTGAATATCAAAAAGATTTAGCTGCACTTGATAAAGCAGAACAATCTGCGATTAAAACAGTAGAAGATGCCGAGAAAAAAGGTGTAGTCACTAAAGAACAAGCTGAAAAGGATAAAACCGCTATTCAAAAATACTATATTACTCAACGTGATAAAGCGACTAAAGAAGAAGCTGACCGTCAAAGCAAAATCAGTATTGAGATGATAGATACTTCATATCAACTTGAATAGGCTAAACTACAAAAGCAATATGACGAGAAACTTATTTCTGAAAAGCAGTTTAATGACCGTAAGAAAGAGCTTCAAACTAATTACGTTCAAGACTATATTGATAATATTCAATTTATACTTGATACTGAAAAGAACTTAACCGATGAACAAATACTTGATTTAACAAACAAAATCAATGAAGCACGTGCATCATTAAAGGAAAACAAAGATACAGATCCTAATGTTCTTACAGCAAAACAAATATCTGAAGCAATAAATGCATCTGCTTTAGCTCTTAATGATTTTAGTGACAACCCAGCTTGGGGGAACATACTAAAGAACGTTGCTACATTAGCTGCTAATTGGGACACATTACAGAAAAACATTAAAGAAGGCGGTTCTAAAGCATTTACAGCATACACTCAAATTGCAGCTACTGCATTATCTGCTGTTGCACAAATGATGAATGGACTTGCAGCAGAACAAGATACTTCAAATAAAGAAGGTTTTGAATCAGCAAAGAAATACCAAATTGCCGGTGCTACTATGTCAATGCTTGCTGGTATTGCTTCTGCTTGGGCATCTTCAATGCAACTTATGTTCCCTGCCAATGTTATTATTGGTTCTTTGTTATCTGCAATGATGTTGGGAACTGGTATTGCACAAATTGCTAAGATTAAAAGTACACAATTTGGTGGTGGTTCTACTTCTGGCACTTCTGCTACACCAAATGCAAGTGCTGTTTCCGCAATTCAAGCTCCGGTTCAATATACACAAGATGTTCAAGGTGCTAATATTGAAGGTGCAATAAAAGATTCTAGAGTTTATGTAGTTGAATCTGATATTACTAATGCTCAAAATAGAGTTGATGTTGCAGAATCTGAAAACATATATTAAAAACAAATATTTTTCATTTGAACAATTATGATTTATTTAGACGAAAACATATATATACCTAACTTATTAGGAATTGATTCATCACTATATTCTATAGAAATAGTGAATAACGTTACTAATGAGAAAATCACTCTAGACGCATCAAATATTTCAAGTAATGAATTATATTACTAGTTCAATTTAGATGTGGCTGGAATGTCCCAAAATGAATACACGATAGTTTTATATGATGATTCATCTTAGTGCTTGGGAAAGTTTTTAGCACAGAAAGGTATTAAGAAGGTAGTGCGCACATCATTTGAAGATGATACGCAATACATACAATTTGAAAATTAAACCTAAAATTTATGAAATATTATTACATAGATATAAACGATAGTGAACTTGGTTTGCAAGCTATTTCTTTAGTTGATAAACCTGCAATAGAGCAAGACTTTTTGTTATTTAGTGATGAACATATTTGTTTTGCTAAAGATGACGAAAAGCAAATCATTTCCGGGCCTGCATTAATAGCAGAAATGCCTATTTATAGACGTAATGCTAAAGGTGAAGAATTTTATGTTATCTTCAATAAAGAAACTATTGCAAAGTTGGTTGAAAGATACAGCAAAAATGGTTTATTTAACATTGTCAATCTTCAACACGACCATAGTTTGTTTACCGAAAATGCAATCTTAGTTGAATCATACTTTATTGATAAAGAACGTGGAATTGCACCTAAAGAATATGGCAATTTAACAGATGGATCTTGGGTGGTTTCATTCAAAATTGAAGATAAAGATTTATGGGAACAAATCAAAAACGGTAATGATTTGAATGGTTTTTCTGTTGAAGTTGCCGGACATTTAGTTGAGAAATTTGAATCAGAAAAAGAACAATCTGTTGATGAATTGATAGACGAATTATTAGAAAAGTAATAAGTTATATATTTTTCATTTGAACAAAAATAAAAATCCATTATAATGAATTCAAAACTTTACAAATTAGCAAAAATGGTGCTTAATTTGGCTGAAATCGAAACCGATAAAGCTAAGCTTATTATTGAAGGCGAAGCAGAAGTTGGTAAAGAGGTTTTTGTTGAAGACGAAAATGGTGAACTCGTTGCTCCAGAAGATGGTGAATACGTTGCTTCTGAAAACATTTTAGTAATTGCTGATGGCAAAATTGCTGAAGTACGTGAAAAAGAAGCAGAGGAAACTCCAGCAGAG